>Ga0209382_10001272_pt1 | contig 40083 bp, 25 predicted proteins | sample SoiMetdeltSBSDD5_FD_187599 | JGI IMG/M metagenome (GOLD analysis project Ga0209382, IMG submission 187599) | Bulk soil microbial communities from a Populus tree surrounding site in Tennessee, USA - Soil MetaG P. deltoides SBSDD5 (SPAdes) (version 2) | ecosystem: Environmental > Terrestrial >... | reverse complement strand
TGTGCGCGGAGCAGGGGACGCGACCGCTGTCGCCGATCTGCTCGACCTCTTCTTCAGCGAGCACCAAACTCCACTGACCGGAGAGGCCAAGAAACGCTGGGAACACCGGCAGGCCGACACTCGCACCGCCATCTTCCCGCGCAGGACCGAGGATGAGGTGCTCGAGCTGCTGCGCGAACGACGGTTCGTCGTGCTGGAGGGTCCGCCAGGCACCGGCAAGACACGACTCGCGCTGCGCTTGGCCGAGAGGGTGGGTAGCCATACCTCGATCCAGTTCCACCCCGCACGAACCTACGAGGACTTTGTTGTTGGCCTTTTCCCTGAGCCGGCGGCAGACGGGCTGGCTTTCCACGTTCGTCCGGGCGACCTCATTCGGGCCAACGACGCCGCGCGCGAGCGGGAGCACGTGCTCGTCATCGACGAGCTGAATCGCGCTGACCTCTCTCGCGTGCTTGGCGAGGCCATCGCTCTGTTCGAGGTTGGCGAGGCCGATCGTTCAGTCTGCCTGCCTCATGTACCCGCCGGCCATCTCGCTGAGCTCCGCTTGAACCCGCAGCTCTACGTTCTCGGCACGCGCAATACGGCAGATCGCACTATCGCACGCATGGACCTTGCCATCCGCCGACGCTTTGCCTTCGTGCCCGTATGGCCCGATCCGGAGCCTGTGCGCGCGCAGGAAGTCGAACTTGCCGAGGCGCTTTTCGCGGATGTCCTCGACGTCTTCACCGAGTACACCGATGAGGAAACCCTCCGCCTCGTACCGGGGCACGCCTACTTCCTGGACCCCCGTCCGGACCTCGGGAAGGACGGGCGTCCGCAGCGCGTGGCGCGGCGCCTGCGGCTTGAACTCCTGCCGCTCCTGCGTGAGTACGTGGATGAGCGCTTGTGCGGCGCAGCGAGCGAAACAATCGCTGGTCTGGCGGATCGAGTCGAAGGTCGCCTGCTGGAGATCGAGTGACGCGTGGGAGAACGCTGAGGGGCCGCAGTCGCGAGCGAGCAGCGACGTCAAGGCCCGTCGCCCGGCCGCTGCTCACAGGCGAAGATCAAGGCGACCCTATCCTCGTGGATGCGGGTACGGTGGGGGCAGCCGGCGATCGCTGGATCGAGCCCTTCCTGCGCGCCAACGAATCCCATCTCCGCCGGCTCGACTTGAAGCATGACGTGGACGCTCGGGACGGGCTGCGGATCCGACTGTTTCCTGGGCCGAAGATCGGCGCGATCCCACTGCTGTCGCCCTCTACGCGCCGCGTCGTTGCCGGACTCCTGGTTCGACCACGCTTTCGCTGGACGGCACTGGGAGAAGTATTCGAGGCGATCGGATTCGGGGTCGAGCCAGCGCTGGGCGGTGCGCCGCTCGTGCCAGGATCGGCGCGAGAAGTGCCTCCTTGGATGATTGCGGGATCGGTGCTCGGGCGTCTCGAGCAGCTCTTGCGTCACCGCAAGCGGGTGTTCGTCGAGCGCTGCGAGGAACGAGCGAGTCCGCGAGGTCGCGTGGAATGGTCCGAGTGGGCGAGCCGTCAACTCGTCCGGGGAGCTTGGCATCGGCTGCCGTGCTCGTTCTCGGAGCCGGACGATGATCCGGAGCTGTTCGCGGGGGTGCGCTGGACACTTGCGCGGCTCGCGGATTCGCTGGCTCCTCAGTCTTTCGACCATGTCGCACACTCGCTCCTGCAGCGCATCGCGCTCCTTCTCAACCGCGTTGGTCCTGGTGTCTCCCGGCGTCCGAAGTGGGGGCCACTCATTAAAGAGTCTGCGTGGGTTCTAGAGGCCAAGGAAGCGATGGGCTGGGTTGCGGAACAGCGTGGACTAGGTGGGTCTCGCAGTCTGGACGGGATCTGCTGGGACCTCTCCGTGGACCAAGTCTGGGAAGCCTGGGTAGATTCTTTCGCCTCTCTGCTGGCGCCGAGGCTTGGTCTGACGCACGTTAGTCGCGGCGCCACGTCGCAGCCCCTGAACTGGCACAGCGGGCGGCGCTCGATGCGATCTCTGGTACCCGACGTCGTCCTACGTGGAGGACAGCGCATTGTGTGGATCGACGCGAAGTACAAGGCCCACCTAGAGCTCATTGGCAGTCGCGGGTGGGATGGCCTTTCCGAGGAAGTGCGAGCCTCGCATCGATCCGACCTGCATCAGGCGCTGGCCTATGCGGCTCTGGCCGACGTGGAGCAGGTGGACACGGTGCTGGCCTATCCGCACCTCGCAGCCGATGGTGCCGTGCGACATGCTCCTGTCGCCACGATTGCATCCGGTCGCCGCCGAGTGCGCCTGATCCTGGCGGGAGTCCCGTTTGGTTTTCATTCCCCCGATCGGCAAGAGGCGGAGCTCTCACTGTGGCGACACTTGCTAGCGGCCTAAGTCGAAAGCAGACTCGCCGCGGGCGACCAAACCGATAGAGAGCCTAATCCTCCGACAGACTCCGGCAGTTCTGTCGCTGAGTTATTCGGTGCGAGTCCATACATGTCGCACCTCCGGTGAGAACCGTAGCCCTGGGCCGCGGAGCCGGAGTTACAGTCGTTCTATAACACGCGGCGCACTTGTGCCAGGTAACGGGCACGGCTAGCGCACGGTCACTGAAGTCGCTTCTGCCAAGTCGAGAATGTCGCCGTCGGGCGTGATGATCTCAACCCGGAAAACGCTGCTCCTCCCAATGTATGCCCCGGGTGCTAGGAAGCCAGTGAACTCGCCGCCATACCTGTCGCCGTAGGCCTTTGGAAAGACACCTGCCTTGACAACCAAGTAGGTCTCGACAGACGGAATGTTTAGCGGTGACGCGTATGATGCCGATTTTTCGACCCTAGCCGTGCCGAGGACTTGGACAATATCCCAGGCGTGGTGGTCTGTCCTGTCGAGCATCGAGGCACTACCGAAAGTACTGTCGTCCACCAGGTAATTGAGTGCGCTTTGGCCAAGTTCTGCAGCCCGTCGCAGTTCAACAATCTGTTGATCATGCGCCTCAGCTTCGGCTTGGGCAGACTTTGCCGAAAGCGCGAGCTCCTCACGCAGCTTCGCGTTCTCGTCGATGAGTCGCCCATCGGCAGCCTTCATGCAGCGTTCTAACTTGGCCTGCGTTTCGGCGAGTTTAGTTGCAAGGTCGGTGCGCTCTACTCGCGCAGTGTCGAGGTCTGCCCGCACGGCTTCGAGTTCCGTAGCGGTCACACACGCAACGATTGACGCAGCGAACAGCAGCATGGCCAAGTTCTTCACTAGATGCCTCTCCGAGGCATGCACAAGCTGCTCATGCACTTGGTTTCGTAACGGCGCGTTTTTGTCACCTCTGTTCCCATCGGTGGCCCACTCGTCCAGGGACCTCCCAGGGTTGTGTTTTGACGGCTAAGGATTGCGGAGGACATGGGACTCGTGCACTGCTGTGTCAGGCCAGCCCGGGGCGGGGCCGCTGCCCTGCGCAAGGCCGAGGCGTACTCGGCGGCCGGGTCCATCCAGAGAACTGGTTCCTCAGCCATGGCAACTCTCCCTGTGCAGAAAGGGTGACCCGGTGGACGAATCCGGGGAACTCGCAATGAAGGATTAGGAGATTCCGAACCAACCTGCCATTCCCTGGACGAGGAACTTCGACGCCACGCCGACGATCGCAATGCCAACGATGATTCCCCATAGTGTTCGTCGAAGATGCAATGCATTGTGATATCTCTCGACTTCGTCACCCCGAAGGAATACTGCTCTCGGATAGCAAGTTCGCACGAGCACCGCAATGCAACCAAGGATCACGAGCAGCGGTCCAATGAGGAACCACAGCGAGCTTGTCCGTGGAGAAGGATCCGACACCGGCGGCGCAGTCGCGGCGGCGAGATTGCGAAGTTGCATCGTTACAACTTCGCGTAGCTCACTCTCCGAGATCGGATGGTCGATAGTTAGAAAGGCTCGAATACTAGTCATATTGTCTGCGCTGAGCCACATGTTCCCGGAATGCAGGTCGCGTGACGGAGTGATGAACTGCGCCATGAGGAGCGCAAGGACTATTAGTCCGAGTAGCGCGACCAGACCAGCGGCTCTTGGGGGCGGCAGCCATGTACGCTCCACTTGTTCTTCGACCTCTGAGAGCGTTCGGCTGGCCCAGCCCGCCACGTCGCTGCGAACTCGAATCTCGACAACCTTAACTATCTTAGTTGTCCCCCCGTCACTCGTTGTCTTTTCTACAGCAAAATCGGCGGATACCTCATGTTCTGGCCGATGCGCGCCTGAAGCTGACGCCGTGCAAACTATGAGTAGCCGAGTTACTCTTGAGCGACGCGAATTGTCTAAGGAAAGCACTTCGTCCAGCGTTTCCGCCACGACTCGACGATTGCCCGCAAAAAAGACATCGAAGGAATCGTGCGCTGCGGTATTCGCGTGCTCCGCGAGCCGCTGATGAATGACATCAACAATGCGGCCAAGCTTCGTCGGTTCAACTAGGAACGGCGCACCGTACTGCTTCTCAACTTGGGTCATGAGCAATGACCGAGTCGATCATTAGGCTGACCGGTAATCGGAAGAAACACGTGTAGCACGAAGCCATCACGACTCCTCCCTCACTCTCTCCCCCAACCTCGTCCACCGCGCCCCCGCCCCCTCCGTCTGCGCCGCCCTCTGCAACGCCTGCCACTGCCCAACCGCGCACAACACCGACCTCGCCCTAGTGAACGCCGTATACACCAGATTCCTCCTCAACATCATGAAGTGTCCGGTAATCAGGGGCATCACCACCCCCGGAAACTCGCTCCCCTGACTCTTGTGGCAAGTAATCGCGTAGGCCGGCTCCAACTGATCCAGCGAGTCCAAAGCATACTCAACCCGCCGCTCGTCGAACTGCACGCCCACAGTCCCCGCATCCTCATCCACCGCGCTCAACAACCCGATGTCCCCGTTGAAGACCCCCGCATCGTAGTTGTTCCTCACCTGCATCACCTTGTCCCCCAGCCTGAACAACCTCCCGAACCGCGAGATCTCCGGCTTCCCGGGCGCGCTCGGATTCAGCGCCTCCCGCAGCCTCTCGTTCAATACCTGCGTTCCCAGCGGCCCGCCATGAATCGGCGTGATCACCTGCACGTCGCGCAGTGGATCCAGCCCGAACTTCTGCGGGATCCGCTCCGTCACCAGCGCCAGGATCGCCGCCAGCGCGCCCGCCAAGTCGGGCCGCTCGATGAAGAACGCCTGCCCGCCCGGCCCCTCATCGAACGCCGGCACCTCGCCCGCGTTCAGCTCGTGCGCCACCCGCACGATCCCGCTGTCCCGCGCCTGCCTGAAGATCGTGCTCAGCCGCGCCACCGGCACCGCGCCGCTCTGGATCAGGGAGCGCAGCACCTCGCCCGGCCCGACCGAAGGCAGCTGATCCACGTCTCCGACAAGGATCAGGCCGGCTTCCGGGGGCAGCGCCTGCACCACCGCCGCCATGAGCGCGATGTCCACCATGGACGTCTCGTCCACGATCAGCACGTCGAGGGCCAGCGGCTCGCTGCGCTCCACCCGGAACCCGCCGCCCGTCGGCATGAGGCCGAGGAGGCGGTGCAGCGTGGAGGCGTCGCGGCCGGTCGCCTCCGCCAGCCGCCGCGCCGCGCGGCCGGTGGGGGCCGCGAGCGCCACGCGCCGGCCCTGCGCGACGAGCACGTCGATGAGGCAGCGGACGAGGGTGGTCTTGCCCGTGCCCGGCCCGCCCGTCAGCACCGAGACGCTCGCGCCGAGCGCCGTGCCCAGCGCCTGCCGCTGGTCCGGCGCCAGGGAGAGGCGCGACTTGCGCTCGCACCAGTCCACCGCCGCCGCCAGGCTCAGCGTGGTGAGCGGCGCCTCGCGCGCGAGCAGGCGGCGCAGGCCGTCGGCCACCGTCACCTCAGCGGCCAGCAGCTCCGGCCGGTAGATGAGGCCGTCCTCGACCAGCTCGTGGGCGGCGAGCGAGGCCGAGATCGCGCCCTCCACGAGCGCCTCGTCCACCTCGAGGAAGGGGCCCGCCGCGCGCAGCAGCTCCTCGCGCGGGAGGCCGCAGTGGCCCTCGCCCGCCGCTTCGCCGAGCAGGAAGCGCAGGCCGGCCCGCAGGCGCGCCGGCTCGTCGAGGGCGTGGCCCAGCGAGCGCGCGAGGCCGTCCGCCGTGCGGAAGCCGATGCCGTGGACCTCGTCCGCCAGCCGCCACGGGTCCTCGCGCACGACGGCGGCCGTCTCGTGGCCGTAGCGCTTCCACACCCGCTGCGCGAGGGCGGGCCCGAGGCCGTGCTGCTGCAGGAACACCAGCGTGGACGCCGCCTGCGCCTGCTCCGCCAGCTGGTCCGCGATGGCCTTGGCGCGCGCGCGGGTCACGCCCGGCACGCGCGAGAGGAGGGCGGGGTTGTCGGCGATGAGCACGAGGCACTCGAGCCCCAGCGTGTCGACGATCTTCTCCGCCGTCCGCACGCCCACGCCCTTGATGCGCCCGCTGCCGAGGAACTTGACGAGGCCTTCGCGGCCGGTGGGGGGGCGCAGCTCCACGCGCTTCACTTCCAGCTGGCGGCCGAAGGAGGGGTGCGTGGCCCAGCGGCCGGAGAGGGCGAGGGAGTCGCCGGGCTCGATGCCGGGGAGGCTGCCTACCACGGTGACGGGGAGCTTGCGGCCGTGGACTTCGATGCGCGCGACGGTGTAGCCGTTGTCCTCGTTACGGAAGGTGATGGAGAGGAGGGTGCCTTCGAGCGTGGCGGCGCCGGACTCCCCCTCGAACGGCAGCTCGCCCATGTCCGACATGCCTACAGCCTGTGGGGCGGGGGTCGGCGGAGGACTCGGACGCTACTCGGAAGTCGATGGCTTCCGAGTCGAACCCCGGCCGCGATGACCTCGCGGTTGGAGGACTGGCGGAGGATGACGGTGAGCAGGCCGTCGGACATCGGCGGACGATTCTACGCCTCGGCCGTCGCCGCCTGCATCAGCGGCCGCAGATCGTCGATGAGGCGCGACACGCCGCGCGCCGAGGCGGCTCGCGGCCGCGGCATCAGCCTCTACCGAAAGACCGTCTTGCCCTCGCACAGGTTCAGCAGGTCCTTCAGCGCGTAGACCGTTCCCCGCCGCCCAGCCCCCTCGCGCACGACGGTCAGGATGCCGCCTCGCGCGACGCCCGCAGCAGGTTCGCGACCGCCGGTGCGCTCGGCGGCTTCTTCCCGAACTTCAGGTGCCGGCTCTGCACGATCGGCCTGGCGAAGAGCTGATCAAGCAGCGGCACGGCAAACTGCGAGCAAGTCAGTTCGAGGGCCCGTGCCTTGAGCTCGGCGTACAGGGTCAGAATCGCCCGCGCCTTTTCCGCATCGGCGTCGGCCTGCTCCGCCACGCGCGACTGCGGCAACGGCGAGTTGCCTTCCCAGCTGAGATGCGGACGCGACGGGTTGCAGTGCTCGGCGTACTCCCGCAGCAGCCGCTCCAAGTGCGCGGCTCTCATTTCACGGCGAGGGCCGCGATCTCCGCGAATCGCTGCGCGCGCCGGCCGACGCGCGTCTCGCCGGCGCTGTCGGCGAACTTGCGCAGCTTGCCCACGTCGCCGTCGGTGGGCTTCTTCTTGTGCAGCGGGGCCAGCAGGCCAGCCAGCTTGCGGTCCAGCTCGAGCTCGGCAGTAGCCTCCGGGGTCCCCAAGTGCTCCAGCAAGGCCGCCGCGCGGCGCTCCCACTCCGGGTGGCCCTGCGCTGTCGCGGCCAGGGCCTGGACCGCCTCCAGCGCCTGGACGAAGCGTCCGTCCTGCATCAGGAAGTCGACGGAGGCCTCCCAGGTCGCGAAGCGGTCCTCGACCTCCGCGCGGACCGCCAGCAGCTCGGCCTGCTCCGGCTCCGTGGCCAGCGCCTCGTCGACGAGCTTGCGTGCCGCGGCCAGCTTCTGCTGTCCGAAGGCCAGGCCCCGCGCGGCACGCGCTGTCGCGTGCTGGCCCCATCCCAACTTGCGCTTCTTCAGCTCGGCCTTCACGAGCTTCTCGGCCTTGCCGAAGTCCACGGTGTAGCTGCCTGCGACCAGCAGCGTGCCGTCCACGCCGATCAGCGCCACGTCCGGTGGCGGACCGTTGTCCTCGTACGCGATGGGGAGCTTCTGGGTCCGCGTGAGCCGCGCTGGCGAGCCCGGGAAGAGCCGCATCACCGACGCCTGGATCTCCTCGTCCGTCTTGTTGTGCGAGTCCATGAGGATCAGCACCAGGCCCTCGGGCACCAGGTCCGTCGCGAGCTCCCTCGCTTGCGTCGCGGCCCCGATCCCGAAGTCCGAGTCTGTCCAATTCACGATGAAGACCGGCTGGCCCCGGAACTCGGAGAGCCGCTGGCGCCCGTCGCCCCCGGCGACGAACTCACGGAAGACGTGTTCCGGGACCGGCTCGCCGATCCGGGCCTGCGGCGCCGATGGATCCTGGAGGATGAGCGCGAAGGCAGCCAGGCCAGCACATCCCGATGCGCGCACCATGATCGAGCTCCTGAGGTGGGACCGGTTGCTGTAGCAGCGGATCGTCGATGGTTACGCTCACTCGCGGCGGTCGTCCTGCTGCAGCAGGACCTTCGCCGGCTCGCCGTTCGTGTGGACAGTGATCGACGGCAGGGCGTCGCGCCTCGGCCCGCGATCAGGCGGCGAGCAGCTTGCGCGCCTCGTCGCAGCCGGGCGCGGGATAGCCGAACTGGCTTGCCATGACGCGGGTGAGCCCGACGAGATAGATCGCGCGATGCGCCGGGCGCGCAGTCGCGTGCTCGTCCTGGGCCGTGCGGAAGTATTTCTCCGAGTGCAGCGCTCCGTCCTCGCTCACCGCGAAGCCGAGCAGCAGCGCAAACAGGTCGGCGGACGGGTGCCCGATCTCGCAGTAGCGTCGCGTGGCGAGGCAGGCGCCCTTCTGATCGCGCTCGCGGATGCGCCCGTCGATCTCGGCGAGGAGCGCAGCGGGATCGTCCTTCGCGCAAGGCTCGCCGTCGTGATCGTGCGGTAGCGCGCCGACGCGATCAGCCTGGCCGGCCGTGTGGTAGGCGCCGGCGATCAGGCTCGCGAAGGCATTCTGCGCGCCGCCGACACGGGCGATGTGCCTCCAGGCGTTCGCGGCGTCCGAGGCGTGCACGCCGACGGATGCGCCGTGGACACTGCCGACCGGCTTGTCCCGGGACTCCGTCGCTGTGCCGGGGTCGTTCAGAAGGAGCCGCGTGGCGGCGATGGACAACGCCGCGCCCACGTCCTCGGGATCGAATCCATCGGCGAGTGCCGCGGCCGCGGCGCCGGCCGCCGTGGCGCGTGCGGTGGAGAAGAACGTGTCGCTCAAGCGCGAGATCCACGCCTCGTCCGCCGCGCGAGTCCCGCACTCGCGTCCGTTCAACCCGTGCTCGTCCATGAGTGCGGGCAGGAGCGTGCGGATCTCGTTCGGTCCCTGCCCGGAACTTGCGCGATGCCCGTCCTCGTCGATGCAGAAGCGGACCGGCTGACGCCACAACGTCAGCGCCTGATCCTGACCGGTCAGACGGAGGAGGTCGTACGCACGCCAGGCGAGGACGACGCGGTGGACGTTCATCTCGTCGCGCACGACGGTCTGCAACTCTTCGTAGGCGCGTGTCCGCGAGCGAGCCTGGCTCGCGGCGAGGCTGCGCTCGGCCCCTGGAACGTCGCGGGAGCGGAGGCTCTCCACGAAGTCCGCTTCGCTCGTCGCGACATCGAGAGGTTGCAGGGCGTCCTCGGTCGCGCGGCCGGACTCCTGCAGGAAGCGTGCGTTGCGGTGCAGCACCTTGAGCACCGGCAGCGCCGCGTACGGCTCGGGCATCTGCGCCGCCATCTCGAAGCTCGGCATCAGCGCCATGAGCACGTGGTAGCCGTTGTAGTTGGTGCCGCCGTAGGCCCGCGCGTTCGCGAGCGCAGCGGCGCCCACGATGTCGGCGAGCGACGTTCCACGGCTCAGCTGCTGCACGACGAGCGGCAGCAGTGCATCAGCCGATGTCTCCTGGAGCAGGTCGACCAGCGGATCGAGGCTCCCGAATCGCAGCCGCTCCCGCCCGATCACGGACATCGCCTGCGCGAACCCCAGGCGACTCGTGAGCGCGAAGCCCAGAGCGGCATATCCCACGCTCTTCCCTGCGCCACTCAGGAACTCGCGCCGGCTCGTGGTTCTCATGCTCGCCTCCCCGCGAAGGGGCCTCCAGGGCCCGCCCGAGGAACTCCCGATACGCTACCCGAGAACGGGCTCCCGACCACCTCCCTCGGGGACTCCCGCCACAGCTCAGGCGAGGACGAGCGAGGAGACACCTCGCGCCGCGACCTGGCCCGGCACTCCTCGCGGGAACTGCTCGCGCAGCCGCCGGCACCGGCTCTCGCAGATCCTGTCGAACAGCTCCTCGCTGCCGGGGAACAGATCGCTCGCAAGACCATCGGTGCCAGCATGGCCGCAGCGGGAATCCGCATGGCTCGTCGATCACCGGACGCATGGAGCGCCCGAAATCCTCGCCTCGCCGTCCGCGCGCGACCCCGGCACGCTGCGTGCTGGCGTCGGCCCCCGGCCTGCTAACCTCTCGCCTGCCGGCGCGAGGGAACCCCATGCACGACGAAGCGCGCGACGTCATCCGTCCCGTCCTGGTCGTCACGCTGCTGGGTGCGCTGCTCGGGCTCTCGCTGTGGGTGCTGCAGCCCTTCCTGCCGCCACTGCTGTGGGCCACCATGATCGTGGTCGCGACGTGGCGCGTCATGCTGCGCCTGCAGAAGCGGCTGGGCGGGCGGCGCGTGCCGGCGGCGGTGCTCATGGCGCTGGCGCAGCTCATGGTCTTCGTGGTGCCGCTGGCGCTGGCCATCGGCGCGCTGATCGCGAACGCCGACGACATCACCAACTGGGTGGTCTCGCTGCGGCACGTCGAGCTGGGCGAGCCGCCCGCGTGGCTCGCCGGGTTGCCGCTGCTGGGCGAGCGGCTGGCGGAGGGCTGGCGCCGGCTCGCCGCGCAGGGCGACCTCGGGCCGCGGCTCGCGCCCTACGCCGGCAAGCTCCTCGGCTGGCTGACGGCGCAGGTGGGCAACCTGGGCGCGGCCATGCTGCACGTGCTGCTGACCGTGATCTTCTCGGCGCTGCTCTACCTGCGCGGCGAGCGCGCGGCGGCCCTGCTGCTGCGCTTCGCACGGCGCTTCTCGCCGGAGCACGGCGAGGCCTCGGTACACCTCGCCGGCCAGGCCGTGCGCGGCGTGGCGCTGGGCGTGGTCGTGACGGCGCTGGTGCAGTCGGTGCTCGGCGGCATCGGCCTCGCGGTGTCGGGCATCCCGTTCCCGGGCGTGATGACGGCGCTCATGTTCCTGCTGGCGGTGGCGCAGATCGGCGCGGCGCCGGTGGTGTTCTGCGCGGCGCTGTGGCACTTCAGCCAGGACGCCGAGGGCTGGGGCATCGCGCTCCTCGTGTGGACCGTGATCGTGGGCGGTCTCGACAACGTCCTGCGGCCGTGGCTCATCAAGAAGGGCGCCGACCTGCCGCTGCTGCTCATCTTCGCCGGCGTGGTGGGCGGGCTCATCGCCTTCGGGCTGCTGGGCCTGTTCGTGGGGCCCATGGTGCTGGCCGTCACGTGGAAGATCGCGCTGGAGTGGATCCGCACCGAGGAGCCGCCGGCGGCGGACGCGACGACCGGGTCCGCGGCCTGACGTCGACCTCGGACGCGGCGCCCGTGATCAGCGTCGCGCCCGGGCTCCTGTCATGCGCGCCGGGTCCAGCACCTTGCGGATCTGCTCCTCGGTCAGCAGCTTCCTTGCGCGCACCAGCTCCACGATGCCCTTGCCCGTGCGCAGGGCCTCGGCCGCCAGCTGGGTGGACGTCTCGTAGCCCAGCAGCGGGTTGAGCGCGGTGACCAGGCCGATGCTGCGCTCCACGAACGCGCGGCACGTGTCGCGATTGGCCGTGATGCCGTCGATGCAGAAGGTGCGCAGCGCGCCCGAGGCGTTGAGCAGCAGCGTCTGGCCCTCGAGGATGGCCAGCGCGATGACCGGCTCCATGACGTTGAGCTGCAGCTGCCCGGCCTCGGCGGCCAGCGTGACCGTGAGGTCGTTGCCGATGACGCGGTAGCAGACCTGGTTCACCACCTCGGGCATCACCGGGTTCACCTTGCCCGGCATGATGGACGAGCCGGGCTGCATGGCCGGCAGGTTGATCTCGTGCAGGCCCGCGCGCGGCCCCGAGGACAGGAGCCGCAGGTCGTTGCAGGTCTTGCTGAGCTTGATGGCCAGGCTCTTGAGGCACGAGCTGTAGAGCACGAAGGGCTGCGTGTCCTGCGTGGCCTCCACCAGATCCGTCGCCGAGCGCCACGGCCGGCCGGTGAGGCGCGTGAGGTGCCGCGCGGCCGCGGCCGGGAAGGTCTTCGGCGCGTTGAGCCCGGTGCCGATGGCCGTGCCGCCGAGGTTCGTCTCGCGCAGGCCCTGCTCCACGCGCTCCAGCGTGTCCAGCTCGTTCCCCAGGCTCTCGGCCCAGGCGTGGAACTCCTGGCCCAGCGTCATGGGCACGGCGTCCTGCAGCTGCGTGCGGCCCATCTTGATCACGTCGCGGAACTCGTCGCCCTTGGCGCGGAAGGCCTTCACCAGCCGGCGCAGCTCATCCACCAGGCGCTCGTTGAGCAGCGAGATGGCCACGTGCAGCGCGGTGGGGTAGGCGTCGTTGGTCGACTGCGAGAGGTTCACGTGGTCGTGCGGGTCGCAGTGGCGGTACTCGCCCTTCCTGTGGCCCGAGAGCTCGAGCGCGCGGTTGGCGATGACCTCGTTGGCGTTCATGTTCGTGGACGTGCCCGCGCCGCCCTGGTACACGTCCACGAGGAACTGGTCGTGCAGCGCGCCGCCGGCGATCTCGCGGCAGGCAGTGTCGATGGCGTCCATGATCTTCCTGTCGAGCACGCCGCACTCGTGGTTGGCGTGCGCGGCGGCCTGCTTCACCAGCGCGAGGCCGGCAACGAGGTCCGGGTACTGGCGCAGCGGCACGCCCGAGATGCGGAAGTTCTCCAGCGCGCGGGCGGTCTGCACGCCGTAGTAGGCGCTGGCCGGCACGGCCTTGTCGCCGATGAGATCGTGCTCGAGGCGCGTGCCGGTCTCGGCCTGCGGGCGCGGCGTCGCGGCGCCCTTGGACTTGCGGTTGCGGTCGGATCGGGTCGTGACGCTCGGCATGGTGTCTGTCTCCTCTTCCGACCGCCTGCCGAGGCGGGCGGCTGCGTCGGGGCGGGGGGCTCCCGGTGGTGTCGTAACACATCGCGGCGCAGGCGGCCTCCCCTGGCCGGGCCGCCGGCGCGGCTTCATCCGCGCTTCACGCCGAGGTTCCGGCATGGCGCGGAGGCAGCACGAATTCGAGGGGCGAGCGCAGCATGCGGCCCAGCAGGGCGCGCACGAAGGCGCGCTTGTCGGCCGCCTGCACGTCGCGCGCGCGCAGGGCCACGGCCAGCGCCAGGCCGAAGCTGACCGTCAGGTTCAGCACGAAGATGACGGCGATGCCCAGCGCGGCCATGTCCAGCCGCGGGTCCTGCAGGCCGCCGCCGGGCAGCGCGAACAGCGCCAGCGCCAGCATGCCCGTGGTCAGCGTGACGTGGCGCACGTCCAGCGGCAGCCCGAAGAAGGCGCCGACGGCCGGCGTCATGCCCAGGAGGAAGCCCAGCGAGACGTTCACGCCCCAGCCCGAGAGGTTCCTCGACACGAAGCGCGAGAGGCGCCGCATGCGGTCGGCTCCCAGCACGCGCCCGAGGCGGTGGTCGGCGATGGCCTCGGGCAGCCCGCGGTACACGGCCCAGTTCTCGATCGAGCCGCCGAGCAGGCTGGAGGCCCACAGCAGCACGCCCGTCAGCGCGGCGTAAAAGATGGTCAGGCTGTGCCCGGGGTGCAGCGAGTCGAGCACGTACTCGACGTCATGCTCCTCGAGGAAGGGGTGTCCGGTGCTCCAGGCCCACAACGCGGCGAAGCCCCACGCGCCGGCGGCCACGAGCACCACGTTGGCCAGCGCCGCCGCGAGCTGGCTGCGCACGATGCGCGCCACGTGCGTGACCAGGTCATCGATGCGCCCCGGCCCCACGCGCTGCATGATGTCGGCCAGCGTGGCGGCCGTCATGGCCGGCTGCTTGGTGGCCAGCGTGCAGTGCAGGTGCTGGATGGCCACGAAGCTGGCCGCGTAGTTGAGGCTGGCCAGCAGGCCCGACACGAACAGCGGCACCCCGAGGCCGTGGATCACCAGCTTGAGGGCCGCGGTGAACGTGGTGAGCAGGCCGCCGCCCGCCGACGAGGCCACCAGCGCCATGTACTCGGCGCGCGTCACGGCGATGTAGTGCTCGCCCGTGCGGCCCGCGCGCTCGATGATGCGCCGCGCCAGCAGCCGCAGGTTCTGGCGCAGCAGCGCGCGCAGGCTCCGGTCGTCGCGCCGCGCGCGCTCCAGCTCCAGCCACAGGGCCGCCGCCGCGTGCGCGCCGGCCTGCCGGTCGGCGGCCGCCAGCACGGCGAGGATGTGCTCCATGCGCGAGAGCGCGGCCTCGATGAAGTCGAGCGCGAAGACCAGGTCGAGGCTGATGCCCTCGCTCTCGAGGTGCGCGTGCACGTCGTCGCCCGCGCGGCGCACACCGGCGGCGCAGGCGCGCCACGCCTCCAGCGCGGGGCCGTCGTCGCCGCCGCCGTCGAGGGCGTCGAGCAGCTCCTGCGTGCAGCGCGTCAGCTGGTGGAAGGCCGAGTTGCGCACGGCCGGGCCGGCGGAGCGCGCGCGCATGGGCTCCGTGAGGCCCAGCGCGGCGATGCGCATGGCCAGCAGCAGCAGCGCCTCGCCGGCCGCCACGCGCATTGGCCGCGGGTCCAGCCCCGCGTGGTCGAGGCAGGCCACCAGCCGCCCGAGCTGGTCGAGGTCGATCCGGTCGATGCGCTCGTAGCCGCCGCCGCGGTGCAGCGCCTCGGCCAGCGCCTGGCCGAGGTCGCCCGTGTCGCGCGTCCGCGGCAGCAGCCGGCGCGCGATGCGGTCGGAGGCCTCCTGCACGAGGCCGCGGTCGTTCGGCAGCCCGCCCTCGGCCAGCAGTCCCAGCGCGGACGCTTCGCGGAACACGGCCGAGAGTCCGCGCGCCAGCGTCGCGCGCGCGAAGGCCTCGCCCTCGCAGCGCTGCAGCAGCGGCATGGGGCCGCCGTTCCGCGACAGCCGGACGGAGGCGTGCAGCACCTCGGCCAGCGCGTCCACGCGCTCGGCGTGCGTGGTGGCCCGTGCCACTTGCTGCAGCGCGACATCCAGTTCGTCGGTTGTCGTGGTTGCGGCGTCGCCCATGCGCGCGGGCGAGCCTAACCGCGGCCGAGTGCCCGTTGCCACTGTTGCCGGCGACGCGGATCGCAGGTTCTTTCGCCGACGTTGCCGATCGTGTCGTGGAGTCCGAAGGGATCAGGTGAAGCTCTGGCGCGACCACGCCGGGCGCCCGCTGTTGCCCTCGCGCGGCGCCGGGGCCTAGACTTCCGCGCACTCGACACGATCCGTTCATCGCGACGAGACGCAGCAGCTGGCCGTTGTCGTCAAGCACCGGTCAGGAACAGGAGGGCCTCCCGTTGTCGTGTCTCGCCCACGCCGTGTCCCGCGCCGTCGCTCTCGGCCTCGCGCTCTCGCCGCTCGGCGGCTGCACGTCCTCCGGTTCCGGCGCCGCGAGCCCGCCGGCCGGGACCGACGGCGCCGCGGTCCAGGTCAGCGGCACGCCGGGCTCGCCGGCCGCCACCACGACCATCAGCGATGCCGAACTGCCGCCGCCCGACCCGCCCTTCGGCGGCGTGATCGAGGACGTCGCGCAGGGGTCCAAGCCCTGGTGGCCGCCGCGCATCGTGCCGCCCAAGGGCGCGCCCAACGTGCTGCTCATCATGACCGACGACTCGGGCTACGGCGTGCCGAGCACCTTCGGCGGCGTGATCCCGACGCCGACGCTCGACCGCGTGGCGAAGAACGGCCTGCGCTACACGCAGATGCACTCCACGGCCCTCTGCTCGCCCACGCGCGCCGCGCTCATCACGGGGCGCAACCACCACTCGGTCGGCTTCGGCGTGATCTCCGAGGCGGCCACGGGCTTCCCCGGCTACGACAGCATCATCCCCAGGGACAAGGCCACCATCGGCCGCATGCTGCTGGACAACGGCTACGCCACCTCGTGGTTCGGCAAGAACCACAACACGCCGGCTTTCGAGGCCAGCCAGGCCGGGCCCTTCGAGCAGTGGCCTTCCGGCATGGGCTTCGAGTACTTCTACGGCTTCGTCGGCGGCGACGCGAACCAGTGGCAGCCGAACCTGTTCCGCAACACGACGCAGATCTATCCCTTCGAGGGCAAGCCCGGCTGGAACCTCACGACCGCGATGGCCGACGACGCCATCGAGTGGATGAACCGCATCAACCAGACCGACCCGAGCAAGCCCTTCTTTCTCTACTACGTGCCCGGCGCGACGCACGCGCCGCACCACCCGACCAGGGAATGGGTGGACAAGATCCACGCGCTGCACCTGTTCGATGACGGCTGGAACAAGCTGCGCGAGACGATCTTCGCCAACCAGAAGCAGCTGGGCGTGATCCCGCCGGACACCGAGCTGACGCCGTGGCCCAAGGGCCTGCTCAAGGACTGGGACGAGTGCACGGCGGACGAGAAGAAGCTGTTCATCCGGCAGGTCGAGGTGTTCGCGGCCTACGAGGCCTACGTCGACGACGAGATCGGCCGCGTGATCCAGGGCGTGCAGGACATGGGCAAGCTGGACAACACGCTCATCATCTACATCAACGGCGACAACGGCACGAGCGCCGAGGGCACGCTGGACGGCACGCCCAACGAGGTGGCCTTCTTCAACGGCGTGAACGTCCCCGTCGAGGTGCAGCTCAAGGCCTTCTACGACGCGTGGGGCACGGAGGCGACCTACCCGCACATGGCCGTGCCGTGGGCCTGGGCCTTCGACACGCCCTTCTCGTGGACCAAGCAGATCGCCTCGCACTTCGGCGGCATCCGCCAGGGCATGTGCGTGTCGTGGCCCGGACACATCAAGGACGTGGGCGGCATCCGCAGCCAGTTCCACCACGTGATCGACGTGGTGCCCACGATCCTCGAGGCCACCGGCATCCACGCGCCCGGGACCGTGGACGGCGTGCAGCAGGCGCCCATCGAGGGCACGAGCTTCGCCTACACCTTCGACGCGAAGAACGCCCACGCGCCCTCGACGCACAAGACCCAGTACTTCGAGATGTTCGGCGACCACGCCATCTACGACGAGGGCTGGATCGCGAGCACCAAGGTCATCCGCCCGCCGTGGGACGCCTTCGGTCCGACCAACCCCGACCCGGTGAACAACGTGACCTGGGAGCTGTACGACCTGAGCAAGGACTTCAGCCAGGCCCACGACGTCGCGGCGCAGCACCCTGAGAAGGTGGAAGAGCTGAAGAGGCTGTTCATGGAGGAGGCCGCCAGGTACGACGTGCTGCCGCTCGACACCGCGGTGGGGCCGCGCATGGTGGCGCCGCGCCCGAACATCACCGCCGGCCGCACCGAGTTCGTGTACACGATGCCGATGACCGGCACGCCGCAGGGCGACTCGCCGATGATCCTGGACAGCTCGTACACGATCACGGCGGAGATCGAGGTCCCGGCCGGCGGCGCCGAGGGCATGATCCTGACCTCGGGCGGCCGCTTCGCCGGCTACGGCTTCTACCTGCTCGAGGGCAAGCCGGTCTTCCTGTGGAACCTGATCGACCTCGAGCGCATCCGCTGGGAGGGGCCGGACGCTCTTTCGCCCGGCAGGCACACGCTGGAGTTCGACTTCACATACGACGGCCTCGGGCTCGGCACGCTGGCCTTCAACAGCATCAGCGGCCTCGGGCGCTCCGGCACCGGCACGCTCAAGGTGGACGGCAAGACCGTGGATACCAGGAAAATGGAGAAGACGCTGCCCATCATCCTGCAGTGGGACGAGGCTTTCGACATCGGCTCGGACACGCTCACCGGCGTGAACGACGCCGACTACAAGCCGCCGTTCCCGCTGACCGCCAAGCTGAACAAGCTGACGATCAAGGTCGATCGCCCGCAGCTGTCCAAGGAGGACATCCAGAAGCTCGAGGCGGCGCAGCGGGAGAACAAGGTGAGCCAGTAGGAGGATCGGCGGGCCCGGTCGGCGCGCGACCTGCTGCTCGCGCCGGCGCCAACCGCGTCAGCGCCGAGGCGTGCCCTGCGCCAGCCGATCCAGCCCCGCCTGCGCGGCCCGCACTTCGGCTTCGCTGAAGGCGGCCGCCACGAAGTCGAGCGATTCGAGCCAGCGCGCCACGTCCTCCAACGAGGAGCCGAGCGCCCGCACGCGCGCCGCGTCGACGTAGATCTGGCTGTTCCCCGGGTCGTCGTAGTACTGGACGATGCCGGGCCCCGACGGATCGAAGCGCCCGTCGATCAGCGCGACGATCTCGTCCGTGTCGTGGCGCCGCCCCGGGGCCGGCTCGCCCGGCATGCCGTGATCGGCGGTGACGGCGACCACGCTGCGGCCCGGGCCGGCCTTCGCGTCGAGCAGCGCCAGGATGCGGCCGAGCTGGCGATCCAGATCCGCGAGCGTCGCCTCCATCTCGGGCGAGTCCGGTCCGAAGGCATGGCCGGTGGCGTCGGGGCCCTTGAGGTTCACCAGGACCAGGTCGGTGACGTCGTCCGCGCCGAGGGCCTCGTGATCCATCACGGCCAGCAGCGCCTCGGCCTCGAAGTCCAGGTAGCGCCGCGACGCCCGGAAGCGCTTCTCGTTCGCGGCGAACTCGTCGGGCGGATCGTCGCCCTCGGGATCCCAGACGTCCCGGCCGCGGAGCGGGACCAGCGCCGCGGACATCCGGTAGCAGCTCGGGTTCGTCTCCCAGCCCGACGTGTCCACGTCGTAGCTCGCGGCGAGGACGGGTGGTCCGTTGATGAGGCAGGCGCCATGCCCGACGAGTCCGGCGACGGCCCGCATGGCGCCGCCCTGGCCGATGATCAGCGCCTCGCCATCGGTCGCGAGGCTCCATGCGTCCGCCAGCGTGAGCGCCATGAGCTCGTCCGGATCGAGGCCGTCGTAGGCCGATTGCGGCCGGCCCGTGCTGCGGTTGAAGAGGTTGTTCACGGTGATGCCGTGGATCCGCGGGTCGGTGCCCGTGCCGAGCGTCGCGTGGCCGACGGCCGTGACCGTGGGCAGCGCGTTGATGCGCGCCTCCGGGAACCAGGCGCCCTCGTCACGCAGGCGCGTGAGCGTCGGCAGGACGTGCGCGTACGTGTCGAGGTAGTCCGCGCGCATCCAGTCGAGCACGAGCAGCAGCGCGATGCGCGGGCGTGCCGTGACGCCCGCGAGGGCCTGCTCGAGCACGCGGCCGGTGCAGGTGGCCGGCATCGGCGTGCCGAGGAGCGCCGCCAGCGTGGGCGCCACGTCCTGCTGCGTCGCGGGCTCGCGCCACGTCCCCCGGCGCACGAAGGGCGCGCCGTGGAAGAGGATGGGGATGTGCGTGTCGTAGTCCCACGGCGATCCGTGCATGAACTTGTACAGCGGGTCGCGCGAGGACACGATGTCGCCCTCGCGGAACACCACGAACACCTGTCCGCTGCGCCCGGGGAAATAGCTGCGCGCGAACATGTCGAGCCACTGCTGGCGCCGGGCGGGCGTCGCCGCGCTGCAGCCGGAGAGCGACAGGGCCAGCAGGGTGAGGAACAGGCGACGCATCGATGAGAGGCTCCCGGCGGAGATCGGCCTACCTGGGCGACTCGCCCCCGATGTACCCGAGCTCCTCGAGGTGCTTGAGCTTCTCGTCCTGCGCGGCCTGGTCGCCGGCGTCGGCGCGGCGCAGGTCGAGGCGCGGCAGCTCGTGGAGGCGCCGCTGCACGAGGTCGAGCAGGTGCCTGGCGCGCTCCGGCTCGGCGTCGTGAAGGTCGTGCTGCTCACCCGGGTCGGTGCTCAGGTCGTAGAGGCTTGCGCGGCCGATGTCGTGGTGCGCGATGAGCTTCCAGCCATCCTCGATGACCGCGGTCTCGGTGTCGCCGCGCTCGCCGCCCGACGGGCGGCCCGCGCGTTCGGCCGCGGCCCGGGTCTCCACGCTGACGCGCATCGAGAAGACCGGCGGCGCGGGCGGCTCCGGTGCGCCGTCGCGCGCCGCGCGCAGCAGCGGCACGAGCGAGCGCCCCTGCCAGTGCGGCGACGCCGGCGCGCCGACGAGCTCCGCGAGCGTCGGCAGGACGTCGATGAGCTCCACCGGCTGCCGGATCCGCAGTCCGTGGTCTGTCAGGCCCGGCACGCGCAGCACCAGCGGCACGTGCACGAGCTCCTGGTAGAGCGACTGCGAGTGGTACCAGTTGCCGTGCTCGTACAGCTCGTCGCCGTGGTCGGCCAGCAGCACGAGCACGGTCTTCTCCCAGCGCGGCCTCTTGCCGAGGATGGCCAGGAACTTCTGGAAGTTCTCGTTCGCCAGGCGGACGTCGCCGTCGTACAGGTCGCGCGCCTCCTGCAGGTGGCCCTCGATCTCCCGCGTGAGCTCCTCCAGGCGAGCGGCCTGCTCCTCGTCGAGGAGGCCGAGGCTCCGTTGCCCGATGAGGCCGCGCTGCTCCGGGAGGATCGCATTGAGCCGGTCGCGTTCCTCCTTCGTCGACGTGATCCACGGCGTCTTGCCCTTCGGCGCGGCCTCCCACGGATTGTGCGGCTCCGCCTTGTGGATGTAGACGAAGACCGACTGGCTGCCATCGTAGGCGGCCGCCCAGTCGAGGATCGGCACGAGGGCCTTCCCGCCCGCCGCGGCCTGCTCCGGGGTGAGGTCGCGCATGGGCGGGTGCTCGAAGAACTCGTCGTAGCCCTGCACGAGCCCGGCGCCCTTGCCCCCGAGCGTGTTCGTGATGAATCCGACCGTGTGGTAGCCGAGCCCGTGCATGAACTCGACCATGGTCTCCGCCTGCTCGCCCGCGAGGTCGAAGTTGCTCAGCACCTCGTGGCTGACCGGGTACGTGGACGTGAAGAGGCTCGTGACCGAGGGCAGCGTCCAGGGCGCCTGGCTCACCGCCATCTCGAACACCGCGGACTCCCGGGCGAGGGCATCGATGGCCGGCGAGGTGTCGCGCTCGTTCCCGTAGATGCCGAGGCCGTCGGCGCGCAGCGTGTCCACCATGTACACGATGATGTTGGGCAGCTCGTCGGCGGCCGGCGGCGTGCGCGGCGCGGCGGACGAGGCCTCGCCGGCGGCGCCACCCGGGGCGACCGGCTCGTCCGGCCCGCAGGCGGACAGCAGGAGACCGAGGGTCACGACGGCAGAGCCGCGGAGCCAGCCAGCACTCATCGTCGCACGGTCGCCTCGGGAGAGGGAGGCGAGATCCTAGCAGGTGCGCGTGCGGCCGGGCCATGCGCCGGCGCCTTCACACGCCCTCGCGATCCAGCTCGAGCTGCAGTTCCTGGTGGGTCATGTCGTTGATGCGTTCGGCGTCCCGCAGGCGCAGCAGCTCCTTCGACTGCGCCTCGTGGACCGCGCGCCGCACTTCGCGGGAGACCGACAGGCGCTGCGTCGCGCGCTCGCGCTCGGCCTTGTCCTCGGCCTTCAGCTCGGCGAGCTGGTCCTCCATCGCGTCGCGGAAACGGTAGACCGCGATGGGGCAGCTCTCCTCGGAGCAGTAGGCGTCGAGGCGCGCGATGCCGGCCGCCAGCACCGCCTCGCGGGCGCGGCGCAGGTCCTCCTCGGTCGCCTCGTCGCGACGCAGCCCGAGGGCGCGCACCAGGGCGGGCAGCGTGAGGCCCTGGCCGAGGAGCGTGACCAGGATCACCACCAGCGTGCACGCGACCAGGGCGGGGCGTCCCGGAAAGGCCGCGCCGTCGGAGAGCACCGCCGGCAGCGCGAGCGCGGCCGCGAGCGACACGGCGCCGCGCACGCCGCACCACGCGGCCAGCGTCACCGCGCGCGGGTCCGGGTAGCCGCCCTCGCGTTCCCGCTGGCGGGGAAGGAGCAGCAGCGGCAGGTAGGCGCCGGGGAAGATCCACACCGCGCGCGCCACGATCACGGCCGCGCTGACGCCGAGCGCGATCGGCAGGATGTGCGGCACGCTGTCGAGCGCCATCCGCAGCGACGCCGGCGCCTGCAGGCCGATGTACAGGAACATCAGGCCGTTCAGCAGGAAGACCACGTCGCGCCACGACGACGTGAGCGCCACGCGCGTCTCGGCGGCGATGAGGTCGATGCGCCAGCTCGCGACGAAACCGGCCACCACGACGGCCAGGACGCCCGAGGCGTGCAGCGCTTCCGCGACGGCATAGGCCAGGTAGGGTGCGAAAAGCGAGAAGGCGAACAGCACCTGCGTGCCGGAGAGCCGGCAGTTGATCCACACGGCCAGGATGCCGACCGCGGCGCCCACGGCGACCCCGAGCCCCGCGATGCGCAGGAATCCGATCGCGATCGAACCGGGGTCGAAGGCGCCCGTCAGCACGACCACCAGGGCGAGCTGCACGCCCAGCAGGCCGGTCGCGTCGTTGACCAGGCTCTCGCCGCCCAGGATGGCCGTGGCCCGCCGCGAGATCCGCAGCCGCTCCAGCACCGCGTGCGTGGCCACGGTGTCGGTGGGCGAGAGGATCGCGCCCAGCAGGAAGCACGCGGCCCACGGCAGCTCGGGCATCAGCGCCTTGGCGGCGAGCCCGACCACGAGGATCGTGAAGGCCACGAGGCCGATGGCCAGCTGCAGGATGGGCCGTAGCCAGCGCCGGAAGTCGAGCCACGAGGCATTCCACGCGTCGGCATACAGCAGCGGCGGCAGGACGATGGAGAGGATGACCGAGGGGCCGATGCCGGGCGGCCGCAGCGCCGGGACGAGCGCCCACGCGACGCCCAGCACGGCCAGCAGCATGGGCGCCGGCACCAGGATGCGCGGCGCGACGAAGGCCGCGAGGCCGAGCACGCCGAGGATGGCGATGATCGTCGGCAGGTCCGGGGCCATGGCCGGATTGTGCCCGCGGACCGGCGGTCGCGCGCAAGGCGCTCGCTGGACCGATCACGGGCCGGCCCGGCCCCGCGTCCCGGTTTGTGCTCCGGCGCGCGGCCGTCGCGAGCTAGCATCGCGCGCGTGGGCAAGGGCCGGCGGGCGCCGGCCCGACGGGCGCGGCCATGACGGATGCAACCGGCGGCGACCAGGCGGACGGCGGCGCCCTGCGGCGCCTCGGGGACTTCACGCTCCTGCGGCTCCTGGGCAAGGGCAGCCAGGGAGAGGTGTGGGAGGCGCGGCAGGAGTCGCTGGGACGGCTGGTCGCGCTCAAGCTCCTGCCGCCGCAGCTGGTGTTCAGCGAGGAGCGGCTGCAGCGCTTCCAGCGCGAGGCCGAGGCGGGCGGCCGGCTCTCGCACCCCGGCATCGTCACCGTGTACGCGATCGGCGAGCAGGACGGCGTGCACTTCTTCGCGCAGGAGCTGGTGGCGGGCGGGCGCACGCTGGCGGACCTGATCGACGAGACGCGGCGCCGGCCGGAGCTGCCCGACGGCTGGCACCGGTGCATGGCCGACATCTTCGCGCAGGTGACCGAGGCGCTGCACGTCGCGCACGGCGTGGGCGTCATCCACCGCGACGTGAAGCCCGGCAACATCCTGCTCGGCGCCGACGGCCGGCCCAAGCTCGCGGACTTCGGCCTCGCGCGCGTGGAGGACGAGCAGGCGCTCTCGTGGACCGGCGACCTGGCGGGCACGCCCTTCTACATGAGCCCCGAGCAGGTGCAGGGCCTGCACAGCCGGCTGGACCACCGCAGCGACATCTTCTCGCTCGGCTCCTCGCTGTACGAGGCGCTCACGCTGGTGCGGCCGTTCACCGGGGACCGGCAGCAGATCCTGGAGCGCATCGTCACGCGCGACCCGCCCGACCCGCGCCGCGTGCGCCGCGACGTGCCGCGCGACCTGTCCGTGATCTGCCTCAAGGCGCTGGAGAAGCAGCCCGCGCGCCGCTTCGCGACGGCGGGCGACTTCGCCGCCGACCTGCGGCGCTTCCTCGCGGGCGAGCCCATCCACGCGCGGCCGCCGGGAGCGCTGGCGCGCGCCGCCAAGTGGACGCACCGCCACCCGCGGGTCTCGGCCGCCGGCACCGTGGCGCTTCTGGCCTTTGCGCTCGTGACCTGGCAGTGGATGGATAACCGGCAGGACAAGCGCGCCGCGCAGGAGGCGCGCGGGCGCATCGCCGACGCGCTGGAGAAGGAGCGCGCAGCCGCCGAGCGCACCGCGCGCGCGCTGGCGGAGGCCGAGGAGCAGCGGCAGCGCGCCTCCTCCGAGAGCCAGGTGTCCGAGCGCGTGGTGACCCTGCTCGAGGACGTCTTCAGCGGCGCCGATCCGTTCTCGCTCAGCTCGGACGAGACCATGCAGCCGCCGGACGTGCTCGACCGCGGCGCCGCGCTGATCTCCCTGCTGGACGACGTGCCCGCGGCGCAGTGGCGGCTCGCGCTGCGCCTCGGCCGCGGCTACCGCAACGTGGGACTCCTCGACCAGGCGGCCGCGCAACTGGAGCTCGCGCTGGCCGTCGCGCGTGACAGCTTCGGCGAGCACGACGAGCGCACGGCCAGCAGCTCGCTGGAGCTCGCGCGCGTGCTGCGCCTCACGGGCGACTTCAGCACCGCGGACGGGCTGGCGCAGCAGGCGCTCTCGGACGTCACGGCCGCCCACGGCGCGGACGGCATCGAGGCGCTCGTGGTCGTGGGCGAGCTGGGGCTGCTCTACGAGGCGGCCGGCCGCCCGGCCGAGGCCGAGGGCCACCTGCGCCAGTACCACGACGGCTGTCTGCGGCTGGCCGGCGAGGACAGCCCGCACACCGTGCTCGCCTCGCACGCGCTCGGGGAGTTCCTGCTCGGGGAAGGCCGGGTCGGCGAAGCGGCCGACGTCCTCTGGCCCGTCCGGGAGCGCACGGGGCTCCTGCCCGAGTACCACGCCCTGCTGCTGCGCCACACGCTGGCGCGCCTCGACGACCTGCAGGGACTGTCGGCCGCGCGCGAGCAACGCCCGGAAGCTGCCCGGCAGCTCGACGAGCAGGCCGAGCGCGGCTACCGCGAGGTGCTCGAGCGCCAGCGCGTCCTGCTCGGCGAGGGCAACCACGACGCGCTGGCCACGCTGAACAACCTCGGCACCTTCTATCGCGCGCGCGGCCGCCATGAGCTCGCGCGGCCGCTGCTGGAGGAGGCCGTCTCGATCCTGTTCGCGCGCGAGGGGCCGCACGCCTCCAGCACGCTGTACGCCCGCAACAACCTGGCGCGCCTCGAATACGACGAGGGCAACGCCGCGCGCGCGGAGCGCATCTGGATCGACATCGTCGCGACGGACCTCGCCGATCCGCAGCCCGACCGCCGTCCGGTGCTGGCCGCCCTCTCCAACCTGGCCAGCCTCGCGCGCGACGACGGCCGCCTCGAGCTGGCCGAGGGCTACGCCGAGCAGGCCGTGCAGGGCACGCCGGCCGGCGAGCCCGAGCTGGCCGCGCGCCAGGCGAAGCTCGACGGCATCCGCCAGGCCCTGGCGGCGCACCGGAGCCGCGCCTCGCGGCCCTGAGCCGGGCCGCGCCGACTCCTGCGCATCGGGCCCTGGGTGGGGGATTTCGGGCTCCCTTGCCGTGTTCCTCGCCGGCCTCAAGTCGTTCCAGTGCGCCTCAAGTCGGGTGCCTTCGCAGGTCGACACGTGAGCTGCACCGACAGCACGACATCACTGGCGGCAGGCCCGCCTCACCGGACCTCCGCCACGGCCGTGCAGGCGTGCACGACCGTGTGCCGTCGCCGCTCTGCCGCACACGGCCGCCCGGACAGGGCGGACGGAGGTGCGTCGATGTACGCCATCCTGCCGATGGTCCTTGCGCTCGCGGCTCTCGCCGATCCGCCGGCGTCCCCGGACGAGCCGGTCCTGGTGCAACCCGCGCCAGTCACGGCCGTTCTCTGCGGCGACTGGATCGACCTCGCGCTGCTGCTGGAAGACCCGTGCGTGGAGACGTGCGTCGTCGGCGTGTGGCCGTACGGCGACATGGTCCTGGTGGCTGCCGTGCACTCCGTCGACGACGCGGCCGGCAGTGCCTTCTCCTGGATGGGCTACTACGCCTTCCCTTCCTCGATCTATGCGCACTCGGTCGTGTCGGTGCCGTTCAAGGCCGAGGAAATGGACTAGCGCGCGAAGCGTCGGGCTGACCGGCCTGCCCCGCTCGCGGTCCTCGTTCGCGGGCGCGGCGGGGCCGCGCTCCCGAACTTGCGGGCGACTTTCCGCGGGGCAGGCCGGTCAGCCCGACGCCGCACGCCGCGCCCGGTCAGGCCTCCGTGACAACGGGCGACGCGCTGCCGTCGAGCCGGTCGGCGACGAGCAGTCCGTAGCGCATCGCGCCGCCCGCGAGCGCCTCGCGCATGCGGCCGAAGGACGCGACGAAGCGGCGCACCGCCGGCGGCTGGAAGGCCAGCCACGCCCGCATGGACGGCGCGCCCATGGCGGCCTCGCAGTGATCCCAGGTGGGCAGCACGTCCGCGCTCAGGTCCTCGCACACCCGCACGCGCAGGCCGGCCGCCGCCAGCCACGCGAGGTACTCGCGCTGCGAGCCGAGCGCGGGGCACAGCATGGCCCGCTCGATCCCGGCCAGCAGGGTGACGTCGCGGGGCCCGGGGTCGTCCGTGGCCATCCAGGCGCACAGGGCCAGCGGCCGTCCCGGGCGGAGCAGCGCCGCGCACGCGGCCAGGAAGCCGGCCCTGTCGGCCAGGTGCTCGCTGCACTCGATGATCCACACCGCGTCGAAGCGGCCCGGCCGGAGCGCGAGCCGTGCCGCGTCGGCGACGGCGAAGAGCACGTGCCGCAGGCCCCGCTCGCGCGTGAGCCGCAGCGCCAGCGCGGCCTGCACGGGACTGATGGTGAGGCCCACCACGGAGCAGCCGAGGCGCTCGGCCAGCCAGCGCGCCGAGCCGCCGAGGCCGCAGCCCACGTCGAGCACGCGGCTCCCGCGCCGGAGCCGCGCCCGCTCGGCGAGGCGCTCCACCAGCCGCACCTGCGCCGCGCAGGGGTCGCGCGAGCGGTCGAAGCAGCCGTGGTGCAGGTGCTCGCCCCAGTGCCGGAGATACAGCCCGGCCAGCGAGTCGTAGTGCTCGCGGATCGCGCTCAGCGCCGGCGCTCCCTGGGCCATGGCCATCAGCGCCCCGGCAGGAGGCTCTGCAGCACGTCCTTCACGCGCTCGCCGGCCGTGGCCGTGAGCGACCAGGGACTCGGCTGCCGCAGCACGTGCAGCGGGCCCTGCTGGTCGAGCACGCGCCAATCCGTGTCGCCGCCCGCGCCGCGCAAGAAGCGCAGCGTCACCACGGCGGCGCCCACGTGCAGGTTGTGCAGCGTGAGCTCGGGCAGCCACGGCGGCAGGTGGGGGTCCACCAGCAGCAGGTTCAACTTCGCGTAGGGATACAGGCCCAGCATCGACTGCACCAGGCAGAAGACCGACGACGCCGACCACGCCTGCGGCGAGTTGGCGCGGGGATAGAGCGCCGGGAAGGGATGGTCCGCGTCGCGCGGGTGGCCGCTGAAGCACTCGGGCAGACGGTGATGGTCGAACAGCGCCGCCGCCTCGAACTGCGCGCGGCACAGGCGCTCGAGCGGCTCGTGCAGGCCGAAGCGCATGAACCCCAGCGCGAACGTGGCCTGCTCCACCGGCCACACCGTGCCGCGGTGGTAGCTGTAGGGATCGTAGGCCGGGTGGCGCGACGACAGCGTGCGGATGCCCCAGCCGCTGAAGAGGTCGTCCTGCATCAGCCGCTGCGCGACGCGCTCGGCGTGCCCCTTGTCCACGATGCCGGTCGCGAGGCAGTGGCCGGCGTTGCTGGCGATGGACCGGATCGGTCGCCTGTCCGCATCGAGTCCCAGCGCGAGGAAGCCCTCGTCCTCCATCCAGAACGCCGCCTGGAAGCGCCGCTTCAGCTCCCGGGCCTCGCGCCAGAGCCGCCGGGCCTCCTCCTTCCGGTCCATCCACCACAACAGCTCGGCGAGCTGGAACTTGGCCGCGTAGGCGAAGCCCTGCTCCTCGCAGGTGGCGATCGGCGGCTCCACGGGTGAGCCGTCGGGGTACACGATCGCGTCGCCCGAGTCCTTCCAGGCCTGGTGCCGCACGCCCTGCTCGGAGCGCGTGAGGTAGTCGTAGAAGCCGCGGCCGTCGTGGTCGGCCTGCTCGTCCAGCCAGCGCAGCGCCGCCAGCGCCGGCTCCAGCAGCGGACGCACCAGGTCCGCCTCGCCGGTCCAGTGCCACAGCTCGGAGACGGCCACCGGGTAGAAGGCCGAGGTGGTGATCGAGCCGTAGTAGCGCTCGCGCGGATTGCTGCCCAGCACCGCCGACGGCCCCGTGTGCGCCTCGTGCAGCATCCTGCCGGGCTGCTCGTCGCGCCAGTCGTCCACCTCGCGGCCCTGCCAGCGCGCGAGCAGCGGCAGCGTGCCGCGCGCGATGCGGGTGCTGGAGAGCGAGGCCTGCCACGCGGCCGTGAGCGTGTCGCGCCCGAAGAGGGCCACGTACGTGGGCAGACCGGCGGCCACCGTCCAATCGCGGTCCGAGAGGTCGAGGTCGAAGAGGCGCAGCGCGGCCAGGTCGCAGCGCGCCCGCTCGAGCGTCGCGATGACGTGGGACGCGAGCCGGCCGGGTCCGCCCGCGTCGAAGCCTGTCGCCTCGCGGCCGAAGGCAGCCTCCAGCCGGTCCAGGTCACCGGGCTCGCCGCCCTTGCGCAGGCACGCGGGCCGCGCGGGCAGCGGCCGGTCCTCGATGAACGGGACGAGCTCGAGGCACGCGTGCCAGCGCCCGCCGGGCGGCAGCCGGATCGCGAAGGCGATGCGCCCGGGCTCGTACGTCGCGGGCGAGTCGCAGGACGGGATGCGCAGCGTGAGCCCGCGGTGCAGGTGCGCCGAGAACGGGCGCCCCTGCCGGGTGCCGTCGCGCGCGTCCCGGCGCTCGAAGCAGAGCTCCGCTCCCAGGGGGGCCGCCGGCCGCCAGAGGCCGGTGGCGGGAACGGCCGCCTGGCCGTCGGTCTCGTCCACGTCGGCCTGATCCGCGAAGTCGGCCTCGACCAGCACCTCCAGACGGAAGGCCGTCGGTCGCTGCGTGTAGTTCGCGAGGTCCAGGTCCTCGTGCAGGCCGTCGCCCACGGCGCGCGAGACGCGCAGCTCGAGCGTCTCCTGCGAGGCCTGCCGCACGTGCCCGCTGCCGTGGTCCGCCGGCGCGCGCGCCGCGTCCGGCGGCAGGGCGATGTAGAAGCCGAGCCAGGTGTGCTGCTCGACGTTGCTGAGCGACACCGGCTCGGGAGCCGCCCCGTCGATCAGGTAGGCCCAGCGCGAGAGGAGGCGCGTCTCGTGCACGAACAGCCCGTGCTCGGCGCTGGCGACGAGGCCGTCCGTGTCCGTGGCCAGCACGGTGCGGTTGCGGCTCACGTGCAGCGTCCCGGCGCGCGGCCGCAGTCGGATCAGCCGGCAGGGCTCGTTCACGAGGCGACTCCGCGACGCGGCCCACACGGGCGGACGCGCTGGTGAACATGACGAGGGACCGATCGAGGGGGGTGTGGCGGGCTCAAGGCGGGCCTCCCGGGCACGAGACCGCTTCCTGAAACCCGCAGTTCGCGAGTCGTTCCGCTCTTCGTGGGCTGCGCCCTGCCGGAGCCATGGCAACGGGTCGCTGGAGCGCCGTCACTGCGATGTCGGCGGCGAGTCAGCGCTCGCTGCTTCACACGGTGCTCGGCAATTCCTCCGCGAGAGTCTCCACGCGCGCGTCGCGTGAGGCGCATGGCGCTCACGCGCGGCGAGACCGCTTCTCCCGGCCAGCGCCTGGGTCTGGTGGTCGACCTCGTCCGCGCGGCCGATGCGTCCGGTCAGGGCGTGACTGCCAGGAGCGCGTTGCTCAGCGCCACGCCCTGCGGCACGGCAGGATCCAGGATGGCGCACTGGAAGTAGAGCGGGAGCGCGTCCGGCACGCCCGCGGGCCACACGAAGGGCAGGCTCGCGATCCCCGCGGCGTCCGTGAGCAGGCCGAGCGAGAAGGCGACCGGCACCGGCACCAGCGTGCCGCCCTTGAAGGGCGTCGGCGTGCCCGACAACGAGACGAACAGCAGGGCGGGCGCGGAGGCGTTGGCATGCGCGAGGGTGAGCGCGCCCGGCGAGCCCGCCTCGAGCGTGCCGGTCCCGGCGAGGTCCGGAAGCCCGTTCACACCCGCGAGCGCGAAGCCGAGGTCGGACCACGGATCGAGTCCGAGGTCGAAGGCCCAGGCGGCGCCCGCGCCGCTCAGGCTGTCGTCGGTCGAGTCGCCGCCGATGCCGATGGCCTGGCTGTCCTCCCACGGCGCTCCCGCGACGACGGTGTCGCCGGCGAGCGCGACACCCTGGCCGAAGTAGTCCATGGCATCCGTGCTCGAACCCTTGAGGTAGGCGAGCTGGCTCCAGGTGGCGCCGTTGCGTGCGAACACGTAGGCCGCACCGGCCTCGGGGGCGCTGTCATCGTCGCCGTCGCCGTCGACGCCCGTGGCGTCGCTGGACTCGTCGGCCGCGCCGACCACGAGGAGGTTTCCGCACAGGGCGAGCGAGCCGCCGAAGTGATCGCCGGCGTCGGTGTTGGAGGCCTTCAGGTAGGCCTGCTGCACCCACGATCCGCCGTGGCGCAGGAACACGTAGGCGGCGCCGGCACCGTAGGCGCTGTCATCGGCCTGATCACCACCCACGCCGGTCGCCTGGCTCGCTTCGTCCGGCGCGCCAACGACCACGGTGTCGCCGCAGATGGCGACGGTCGAGCCGAAGGTGTCGGCCGAGCCGGTGTTCGAGGCCTTGAGGTACGAGCTCTGGCTCCACGTGCCGCCCTGGCGCTCGAACACGTAGGCTGTGCCCGCGCCGCTGGCCTCGAACGGATCGTTGCCCTGGGGGCCGCCCACGCCGGTGGAGCTGCTGTCCTCGAGCCAGGCGCCGACCACGATCGTGTCGCCCGAGACGGCGACCGCGGTGCCGAAGGCATCTTCCGCGTTGGTGTTCGAGGCCTTGATGTAGCCCTGCTGGCTCCAGCTCGTGCCGGTGCGCACGAAGACGTAGGCCGCGCCCGAGGATGGGGCGCCGTCGTTGGCCTGGTCACCATTCACGCCGGTGGCGAGGCTGTCCTCCTCCATCGCGCCCACGACGAGCGTGTCGCCCGACATCGCGACGGCCTGGCCGAACAGGTCCACGAGGCCCGTGTTCGAGGCCTTGAGATAGGCCTGCGAGGTGACCAGCGCGATGGGCGGCGGACTGAGGACGGCCGGTGCCGGTGTGAGCTGCGGCGCAGCGACGCTCTGCAGGCCGAGAGCGACCACCATCGCGGGCAGGATGCGTGCCATGCAAGCCTCCTCGCAGCGCGGGCGCCGCGCCTCGTTCGATCGGGGACAGCCTAGACGAAAAGGCCGGACCGGGCCCTGAAGTTGACGGCGCCCCGCGGGCAGCCTAGGGTCGGCTCCCCGACCGCCGTACCCGGCCTGACCGACCTCCCGAGCCTCCATGCCCCGCCTCCTTCGATCCCCGCGCCGCGGCGCGCTGCCGCTCCTGCTGCTGCTGGCCTCGCTGGCCACCGCCCAGGATGCGCCGATCGGCCCACCCGCCCTGCCGCCGCGCCCCAGCCGCGAAGCCACCTGGCCCGCGCCCACCGCCGAGGACTGGGCGCGCCCCTGCCTCATCGCGTGGCAGCGCAGCTGGGCCGACGCGCTGGCGGTCAGCAAGGAGACCGGCAAGCCGATCCTGGTGTGCGTGAACATGGACGGCGAGATCGCCAGCGAGCACTACGCCGGCGTGCGCTACCGCCAGCCCGGGATCGCGGCGCTGTACGAGCGCTACGTGTGCGTCATCGCCTCGGTGTACCGCCACACGCCGCGCGACCACGACGAGCACGGCGCGCGCATCCCGTGCCCGCGGTTCGGCAGCGTGACGTGCGGCGAGCACATCGCCATCGAGCCCGGCCTGTACGAGGGCTTCTTCGAGGGCCAGCGCGTCGCACCGCGCCACGTGGGCGTCGAGCTCGACGGGCGCGAGATGTACGACGTGTTCTACGCCTGGAGCACCGAGGCGGTCTTCGACGCCATCCGGACGGGCGTCGCCGACCGGCCGCCGCCGCCGCCGCCGTCGCAGGTCGAGCGTTCGCCCCTCGAGCTGCTGGACAGCCGCGACGGCCTGGACCGGAGCCGCGTGGAGGCGGCCTTCGCGCAGGGCGATGCGGCGACGCGCCGCGCGCTGCTCGAGGCGGTCGTGGCGCGCGCGGACGAGCCGCCGCTCGAGCTCCTGCGGCTGGCGCTGCAGGATCCGGATCCGGCGCTCGCGGCGCTCGCGCGGAGCGCGCTGGCGCGGGCCGCGACGGCCGAGGCCGTGGAGCTCATCCTGCAGGCGCTCGGCCGGCTCACCGATCCCGGGGCCCGCGAGCCGCTGCTGGCCGCGCTGGAGCGGATCGGCGCCGGCTCGCCGCGCGCGCGCACGCTGGCCATCGCCTACCGCGGGCTGGCCGCGCCGTCGCGCGACGTCGACGTGGAGGGTTGGACACGGTCGCTCGCGGGCGAGGCCGGCACGCCGCCGGCGGTCGTGGCGGCCCGTCGTGCCGAGCGGCTGGCCGCGCAGGACGAGATCCTCCTCGGCGACGACGCGCAGGCGCACGTGGAGCTGGCCGAGGCGCTGCTGGCCCAGGCGGATGGCGAGTCCGACCGGGAGTCCGCGCGCTACCTGCGGCTGGACGCGCGGCGCGCCGCGCAGGAGGCCCAGCGCCTCGGCGCCTACGGCCCGCGTGTGAACGCCGCACTGGCGCTGGCCGACGCGCACCTCGGTGATCGCGACGCGGCCCTGGCCCTGGCCGGCTCGGCCGCCGGTCTCGTGCCCGACGACCCGGGCGGGCGCGACGCGATGCTGCTGCTCGCGCTCTTCGCGCAGTCGCGGCTGTCGGCCATCGCCGACGCTTCGCGGGCCCGCGCCGACTGGCCCGCGGCCTGGCTGTCCGACGTGCACGCGGCCTACGAAGTGCTCGCGCGCCATCCCTTCGGCGACGACGAGCAGGTGCTGATGCACCACGACCTGTTGCGCTGGTTCGGCGCCTCGGCCACGGCCGCCGAGGTGCTCGACGCGGGCCTGCGCCGCTTCCCCGGCTCGCCGCGGCTGCACGACCGGCTGCGCGCGCAGCTGCTCGAGTCGGGCAGCGTGCTCGGTCTCGAGGCCGCCTACGAGCAGCGCCTGGCCGCGCCGGACGCGCCGCCCTGCCTTTCCGGCTTCGCCGGCTACGCCGCGCTCGTCGCGGCCGAGTACCAGCGACGCGCGGGCCATCCCGACGAGGCGCTCGCCGCCTACGAGCGCGGCATCGCGCACTACGAGCGCAGTCTGCAGCTCGACGCCGACGGGCGGGCCGACGCCGACCACTACATCGCCATGGCGCTGGCGGGCGAGGCGCGCGTGGTCCTGGAGCAGGGCGATGCGCCGCGCGCGGTGGAGCGGCTGCTGCTGTCCTTCGCTCGCAAGCCCTCGGCGGCCGCCACGCTCGATGGCCTGAGCGTCTCGGCCGTGGACACGGCGCGGCTGCTGCTCGCGCGCCTGAGCAGCGAAGGGCCCGAGGAGCTGCGCGCCCGGCTCGAGCAGGCGCTCGACGGCCTCGATGCCGCGCTGCTGCTGCCGCCGGTCTTCGAGCGCGGCCAGCCGGGCGAGGCCTCACCGGGCGCTCGCCCGGGTCCGCGCCGCGGCGATTGACGGACGTGGAGCGGTCGAGGCGCCCCGAAGCCCGTGATCGGACTCCGGGGCGCTGCTGCGTCCGCGGGTCGATCAGCCGCCGCCGGCGGCCGACCCCGGCGTCTTCTGCTCCTCGATCACGCCGCACGCGACGCGGGCGCCGGAGTTGCCGACCGGCTGGCTGACCAGGTCGTCCTGGTCGGCGTGCACCACGACCGATCGGCCGACGATCGTGCTGGGGCCGGTCAGGCTGAGCGTGTGGTCGAGGAACGTGGTGTCCACGCGGCCCGCGGCGTCGGCCTCGACGTTGCCGAGATCGCCGGCGTGGCGCGCGGGCGAGTCCGGCCCGCCGTGTACCGAGTTGCCGGGATTGAAGTGGTCGCCCGCGGAGCTGGCGTCGCTGGCCGAGCAGTCGCCCGTCTCGTGGACGTGCAGGCCGTGCTTGCCCGGCGTGAGGCCTTCGAGCTGCACCCGCACCTCCACGCCCGTCGCCTGCGCGATGAACGTGACCGTCCCGCTCACGTTGGAGGCGGAGGCCGGGCTCAGGTGGGCCACGGCGCGCTCGAGCGCCTCGCTCTTGGGCTCGTCGAGCAGCAGGCCTTCATCCTCGGCCTTCGTGGCGGGCGGCGTGGTCGGCGTCGTCGTGTGCACGATGCCGGGCGCGGTCTCCTCGGGGATCACGGGCGGCGTCGGCGGCGGTGTCGGAGCCGGCTTGGCGGGCGCCGGCTTGGCCGGCGTCTTGGCGGGCGCGGCCGGAGATTCGGGCGCCTTGGCCGTCGGCATGGGCTTGGCGGGCTCGGGCTTCTTGTCGGATTCGTTCCCGCCGCACGCGATGAGCAGCGCGAGACAGGCAAGGGGCGCATGGCGCATGAACATGGGCAGTCTCCGAGGCGTGGCAGATTCCCTGCCATGCGGTCTGTGGAAAGTCGGACGGCGCGCGCGCCGCTCGGCGCACGGGCTGCACACCGGCACGCGCGACGTGCGACTCGGAACCCCCGGCGCGTCGCCGGGTCGCGCACGCGCATGAAAAGTGTCGCGCGGCGCCTGCGCCGTCGCGCCACGCGCCACGCCCGCGCTACAGGCTCTGCAGGTAGGCCACCAGGTCCTCGCGCTGCTGCGCGCTCAGCGTCGACGTGATGCCGTGCAGGTCGCCGGCGTTGTCGAGCAGCACGTCCATGAGCTGCGGCGCACTGCCGTTGTGCAGGTAGGGCGCCGTTGCCCACACGCCGCGCAGGCTGGGGACGTTGGCGGGTGAGAGGCCCGTGCCCACGCCGGAGGCGATGGTGGGCGGGTCGGGCGACACGGGAATGAACAGCGGCTCGACGTGGCAGGAGCTGCACTGCGCGGCACCCTCGAAGACCGCCTGCCCGGCCTGCGCCGCGGGCGACAACCCGCCATCGGCCTCGAGGAACGGGCTGCCGGGCGGCTCCACGTCGTTGAAGTACTCGAGCACGAGCAGGTCGGCGCCCGCGGGCAGCGGTCCCCCGAACTGCGAGTGGGCCTGGAAGGTGGCCTGGATCACGGCGAGCAGGTCGGGCTGCACGCCGGTGGAGCCCCAGGGCCCGGTCTCGCCCACGCCGCCGAGCGCCGGGGCCTGCTTGCCGTGCGTCACGTCGTCGCTGCCGCCGTCGGGGTGGCACGACGCGCACGTGACGTTGTTCGGCAGCAGCGGCGTGCCGTTCAGGAACTGCACGCTGCGGAAGAACCACTCGCCGTCGTCGGCGGCCGACAGATCCTGCAGCGGAATCAGGGGCACGCCCGTGTGCGACAAGGCGATCTCCGGCTGCAACGCGAAGGGCGGCGCCGCGCCGAGCAGGATCGGCCGCACCGTCTCGCGGAAGTAGTCGACCACGTACAGCTTGTCCGGCGCGACGAAGGCCGCGCGCTGCGGATTGGCGTTGGGCATGCTGCCGCCGGGCCCCGGGCCGCTGCCCGGCGCGAGGTCGATGTGCTCGGCCAGCGCCAGCGTGCTCGCGTTGGCGATGACCAGCGTGCCGCTCCCCGCGGCCACGACCGCCAGCCACGGCGTCGCCGCCTGCAGGTCGATGTAGTCCGTGCCCACATTCGCCAGCGCCGTACCCTGCTTGGCGAAGGTGGCCAGGTTGATCTTCTGCACGCGATTGACCGCAGGGCTCACCGTGAAGTCGATGAGAGGCACGAGGGCGAAGCTGCCATTCACGACCACGTCGTAGGGCACCGCTCCGAGCGGCGTGCGCGCCAGCGTCTGGCTGTCGGCCGGCAGCGATGGATCCAGCACCTCCACCTCGAGCGTGGCCTTGTCGCCCACCATGAGCAGGCCGCCCGGCAGCACCGCCAGCGGCCCGGGATCGTCTCCCTCCAGCTCCAGCGCCTGCAGCGCCGTGAATTGGCCCGGCGGATCCTCCTGCCAGACCAGCACCTGGTCGTCGCGCATGTCCGTGACGTAGAGGCGCGGCGGCGCGGCCGCGAAGTCGAAGGCCACGCGCTGGCAGGCGCGCGGCACGGGGAGCTGCGCCACGATGGACCCGCTCGCCACGTGCAGCACGGTGAGGAAGGCCGAGTCCGCGTTGACCACGAAGGCGTGGCGCCCTTCCGGGTCGACCGCCACGTCGATCGGCTCCTCGCCCACGGGCATGTCCAGCAGCAGGGCGTCGGCCTGGGCGTCGATCACGGAGAGCGAGCCATCCTCCTCGTGCGCCACGTACGCGCGCGTGCCGTCGGGCGTGGCCGCGATGGCGACCGGGTTGCGCGGGCCTTGCGGCGGGGCGAGGCCGATGCGGAAGGGCAGCGCATTGGACAGGCCCGTCTTGCCCGCGAGCTTCACCGCGCCCTGCAGGTAGAAGAACACGCCGTCGGCCTCGGGCAGCGGCGGCAGCGTGAGCGGCAGCGCGAAGCTGCCGCCCGCCGGCAGCACGCCCGAGAACACGATGAAGAAGGCGCCCGGATCGAGGAACAGCGTGCCCTTGGCGCCCAGCGGCAGCTCGTCGGGGACCAGCGACGCGAGGAAGAAGAAGGTGCCGCCCGCCGGTCCCGAGAGCACCGGCGTCACGGTCGAGCCGATGGCGGGGAACAGGGTGTCGGCGGCGAGCACCGGCGCAGGGTTCACCTGCGCCGCGGCGCCGGCCGCCAGCGCCCAGGCCAGCAGCAGCGGGACGAGTCTGGACATGCCGGTCCTCCGCAGGGAGCGCGCCAGCCGCCAGCCTACTTCAGGAGGCGCGCGGCGTGTCCGGCGCCCGGCCGGCGGCTGCCCTCGCGCCACCAAACGAAGCCATGGGCAAGAACCTCGCTCGGCGCTAATGTCTGTCGGCCGCCGGGAAAGGCGCCGCCGCTGCATCGACACCAGGAGCTGCATCCCCCATGTCGCACCGTGCCCTCGTCCTCGTCGTGCTCGTCGCCGGACTGCCTGCGAGCCTCGCCGCCCAGGCCGAGCCCGCCGCGCCCGCTGCGCAGGCCGCGCAGGCCGCGCCGGCCAGGCCCGCGCGCCCGGCGATCTACGACGAGCAGGCTGACGGCCGCGCCCAGATCGCCGCCGCGCTGGCCCGCGCCACGCACGAGAACCGCCGCGTGCTCATCCAGTGGGGCGCCAACTGGTGCAGCTGGTGCCACCTGCTGCACGAGCTCTTCGAGCGCAACCAGGACATCGCGAAGAAGCTGCAGTACGAGTACGACCTCGTGCTGCTCGACATCGGCCGGCGCGACAAGCACATGGACCTCGCCCGCGAGTACGGCGTGGACCTGAGCAAGGAAGGCGTCCCGTATCTCACGGTGCTGGCCGCCGACGGTCGCGTGCTCGCCCACCAGGAGACGGGCGCGCTGGAAGTGCCGGGCCAGCAGGCCCACGATCCGGACAAGGTCCTGGCCTTCCTCACGCAGCACCAGGCCGAATACCCGAAGGCCGAGGACCTGTTGCAGGAGGCGCTGCAGAGCGCCGGGCGCGATGGGCGCGCCGTGTTCCTGCACTTCGGCGCGCCGTGGTGCCCGTGGTGCCACAAGCTGGATGACTGGCTGGCCGGGCCGCGTCCCTCGGAGCTGCTGGGACGCGCCTTCGTCGAGCGCAAGATCGACGTCGACCGCACGGTCGGCGGGGACGAGCTGCTCGCCCGGCTGCGCGGCAGCAGCAAGGGCGGCATCCCGTGGTTCGCGTTGCTGGCCGCCGACGGCCGCGTGCTGGCGACGAGCGACGCGCCCAAGGGCAACATCGGCTTCCCGGTCCAGCCCGACGAGATCGCATGGTTCGGCGGCATGCTGCACAAGGCCGGGGGCAAGCTGGATGCCGCCGCGATCGACGAGCTGCTGGCCAGCCTGCAGCCCGCGTCGCAGGCCGCCGCTACGGAGGCCGGCTCGCACTAGTCGAGGGCCAGGCCCCCCGCGATGACCGCGCCGTTGAGGATGTGCAGCGCGACGACCGGCGCGTAGATCGCGAAGCCGACCAGCAGCACGAGGCGCTGCTCGCGGCGGCGCGCCCGCCGCAGCAGCCAGGCCACGGCCAGCGACGTGAGCAGCATCTTCCCGAACAGGAAGTACATCTCGCCCTGGCCGTACAACCAGTCCATGAGCGGGTTGAGCTCGAGGCCGCGCTGCGTGCGCAGCATCATGACCGTGGCCAGGCAGTCCACCGCCACCAGGAACAGGAGCAGCAACGCCGCCACCTCGTTGCGCGGCAGCACTCGGCCGGCACGGGTTGGCGCAGGTCCGGCCATTGTTCCTCCCAGGCGCGTGGTGGCCCTCTCGATCGGCCGCGTGCCGGGGCGACTTGATGCACGGCGGACGCCGCGCCAGGGCGCCACCCTCGGCTGCTACCATCCGGCCGTGAACCGATCGCCGGCCCGCGAACGATGATCGTCGACCTCGGCGAGTCCCTTCCCGAGGCGCCGCCCGAATACGACCTGTGCGTCATCGGGACAGGCCCGGCCGGCGCGACGCTGCTGGCCGAGCTGCGCGGCGCCGGCCTGCGGCTGTGCGCGCTCGAGTCCGGCCGTCGCCGTCCGGACAAGGCGCACGATGCGCTGCGGCTCGTGCGCAGCGAGGGCATCATCATCAAGGACTGGTCGCGCGAGCGCGTGCTCGGCGGCGCCTCCACCACGTGGGCCGGGCTGTCGGCGCCGCTGGATCCGGTGGACCTGCTGCCACGCCCGTGGCTGCCGGCCTCGGGCTGGCCCCTCGAGCGCGCCGAGCTGTTGCGCTTCTGGGCCGCCGCCGCGGAACGCTACCGCTTCGCGCCGCTGGCGATGTTCGGGCCCGACGGCCTCGCCGCGCTGCGTGGCCGCGGCGACTGGCAGGGGAGCTGGCAGGAGCTGGAAGAGAAGGTGTTCCTGGCGGCCAGCGAGCCGCAGGACTTCGGGCGCGAGCAGCGCGGCCTGTGGGAGGGCGAGGACGTGACCCTCTACCTGGACGCGACGGTGCTGCGGCTCGCGGGCGCGGCCGGCCGCGTGACGCACGCGGTGCTGCGCACGAGCGGGGGCCGGCAGCTCGAGCTGCGCGCGCGCGGCTTCGTGCTGGCCACCGGCGGCATCGAGAACGCGCGGCTGCTCCTGGTCTCGCGCGACCTCTGCCCCGCCGGCCTGGGGAACGAGCACGACCAGGTGGGGCGCTGGCTCATGAACCACCCCAAGAACTACCGCGGCACGGTGCGGCTCGCGCGGCCCGTGCGCGAGCTGCCCTATTACCTCGGGTGCCTCCACCGCGGCTACGCCGGCTACGCCGGCCTGCGTCTGCACGAGGAGCTGCAGAGGGAGCGGCGCGTGCTCAACAGCTACGTGCGCTGGGAGCCGCTGTATCCGTGGACCGACAGCCGCGGCGTCGAGGCGCTGGTGGCGCTGGTCAAGCGCAGCCGCGGCCTGTTCGCGCGCTGGAAGGCCAGCCGCCGCGAGGAGGTGGTCGCGCTGCGCGACTGGTCGGAAACCGGCGACGACAGCGAGCTGCAGAACGTGCGTGGCGGGCCGCTGCACGCGCTGCGGCTCCTCGCGCTGGTGCTGCTGCACCTGCCTACCGTCGTGCGCTACGCCTGGTCGCGGGTCTCGCACGGCCGCGCGCCGCCGGTGAGCGCGCTGCGCCTGCGCAACTTCATGGAGCTCGAGCCCCGGCCCGGGAACCGCGTCACGCTCTCGGACGAGCGCGACGCCGCCGGCCAGCCCGTGCCGCTGGTGAGCCACGACAGCAGTGCCCTCGACCGCCGCTCGCTGGTCGAGCTGCACCGCGTGCTGGCCGGCGAGCTGCGGCGCCTCGGCTTCGGCGAGCTCACGAGCGACCTCGAGCGCGCGCAGCCCTGGCCCATCGACCAGGACGCCAGCCACCACCTCGGGACCACGCGGATGGGGAGCGACCCGCGCACGTCGGTGGTGGACAGGGACCTCCGCCTGCACGCCGTGGCCAACGTGTGGTGCGCGGGCGGCTCGGTCTTCCCGACCTCCGGCTGCGCCAACCCCACCTTCACCATCGTGGCGCTCTCGATCCGGCTCGCGGAGCACCTGCGCACCGCCGTGTTCGGCCGGCCGGCCGCCATGGCCGGGACGGCGACGCGCGGCCCGCCGCCGCCCGGCCGGCCCGGCGCCGCGCCGCCGCGCCGCGTGCTCGTCGTGGGCGCGGGC
>Ga0209382_10001271_pt1 | contig 40114 bp, 36 predicted proteins | sample SoiMetdeltSBSDD5_FD_187599 | JGI IMG/M metagenome (GOLD analysis project Ga0209382, IMG submission 187599) | Bulk soil microbial communities from a Populus tree surrounding site in Tennessee, USA - Soil MetaG P. deltoides SBSDD5 (SPAdes) (version 2) | ecosystem: Environmental > Terrestrial >... | reverse complement strand
GGGTGACGGCCGCACCTACGGCCACCCGATCGTGCTGCGCCCCGTGTCGAGCGAGGACGCGATGACCGCCGACTGGTCGCGCCTGCCCTACGACGTCATAGCTCGCATCTCCACGCGCATCACTAACGAGGTCCGCGACGTCAACCGGGTCGTCCTCGACGTCACCTCCAAGCCGCCCGGCACCATCGAGTGGGAGTAGGCCGCAAAGGTTCCTTCGGGCAAGCCGCGCCGGTGGCCGCTGCTGGGATGACAGAGTTTCCCAGAATCCGGACATCTTGTCCTTAACAGCGCCGTGCGGAACAATGATTGTCTGTGACCGCGATCGAGCCTATGGAGGCACTGCGGCGCATCGCGGCGTACGCAGTCATCACCGACGAGACCAAAAAAGTGCTGCTCGTGCGCGCTTCGAAGCTGTCGGGCACGCCCGGCCGGTGGTCGCTTCCGGGCGGCGCGGTCGCCCACGGCGAGCATCCAAATGAGACGGTGGTGCGCGAGACGGCCGCCGAGACCGGCCTGAGCGTCGCGGTGCGCGGTCTGTTCGATGTGCTCGCCGACGTGCGGGCGCTGCCGCATCGCGGCGTCATCCTGCACACCGATCGGGTCATCTACACGGCGGGCATCCGCGGCGGCTCCCTGCGCGCCCGCGTCGACCAGCCCACCGATCTCGCGCAGTGGTTCTCAAAATATGAGATGGCGGAGCTTCCGCTGAGACGTTTCACGGCGGTGGCTCTGGGATTGCCGGCCGCGGAGGAACAGGTCCCCGATGAGGTCCCCGATTTTCCTTCTTTTCATGCCGCTCCGGGCCCTGACGGTCTGCATCGGGCGCAGCGGTTCGCGGCATATGCCGTGGCCACCGATCGCCAGCGGCGCGTCCTGCTGACCCGCGTGGCCCCCAACTATCCCGGTGCGGGGCGGTGGCACCTGCCCGGCGGCGGCACCGACTATGGCGAGCAGCCCGGCGCGGCCCTCATCCGCGAGCTCGCGGAGGAGACGGGGCAGCGCGGGCGGCTGGTCAAGCTGCTCGGTGTGGCGAGCCATCGCGACCCCGCGTCGCTGGGCCCGGAAGGCTACCCGATCGACTGGCATGGCGTCCGTGCCTTCTACCGGGTACAGGTCGACCGGGCCACCCGGCCGCGCGTGCATGATCAGGGCGGGTCGACGGCGGAGGCGCGGTGGATGCCTGTTGGCCAGGCGGCGGCGCTCCCGCCCGAGGAGATCACCGAGGTGACGGCCGAGGCGTTGCGGGCTGCGTTCCCCGGTTAGCCTGGGCGGGTGGAGAAGCGCAGAAGGATTGGCGCGTATGGCATTGCGCGCGACGACCAGGACCGCATCCTGCTGGTGAGATCGTCACCGCGGTCCAACAACCCCGGCAAGTGGGTGCTGCCAGGCGGCGGCCTCGACCACGGCGAGGATCCCAACCTCGGGGTGGTGCGCGAGTTCCACGAGGAGACCGGCCTCGACATCGCCATCACCGGGCTGCGCGAGGTATTCGCCGACTTCGTCAAGTTCCCCTGGCGCAATGTGATCATCCATCACGACCGCATCATCTTCGAGGTCGAGGTGGTCGGCGGGACGCTGCTCGGGGAGACCAACGGCACCACCGACCTGCCGATGTGGGTGCCGCGCGACGACGTCGCGTCGATGGATCTAAACCCGTTCACCGCAAGGGTTCTGGGCGTAACCACGGTGGACCCGGGGGAGGCGCGGCGGCCAGAGAGCGCCGACGAGGCCGGCGAGACCGCCAAGGACGGGCGCGGGCTTGGCGACGCCAAGCGCGTGGTGCGGTTCGGGTCCTACGGCGTGGTCACCGATTCGCGGGGCCTGGTCTTGCTTTCCCTGATTTCCGAGGGGTACCCGGGGGCGGGCCACTGGCATCTTCCCGGAGGCGGGACGGATTGGGGGGAGCAGCCCGACGAAGGGCTTCTCAGGGAGATCTACGAGGAGTCGGAGCAACTGGGCGTCATCACCGGGTTGGTCAAGGTGGGTGCCCGGCACAACCCGGCGGCGATGGGCCCCGAGGGCGAACCGCTTGACTGGTACACCGTTCGGGCAGTATTCAACGTCTATGTAGCCAATCCCACGGAGGCGCGCGTCACGGAGGCGGCGGGCTCGACGGCGCAAGCGGGCTGGTTTTCGCGGTCAGAACTGGCTGATCTCCCGCTGAGCGATCTCGCACGGAGAGAATTGCTTCACGTTAACTAGAGCTTACGGCCGCTACACTTGCCTCGTAATTGAAACAAAAACCCCCGGAATGTCCGTTACTTGGGTATCGCCAAGGCATATGTTCTTGTGCGATGGTGTAGGCCGCAGACAGGAAATGCGGCGGACCCGCCGAAAGTCCAAGGGCCGCAACGCAGCTCTTGACCTGCGGCAACAAGTCCGGACGGTCCGCTGAGGCGGCGGAAAGGAACCGAGCCGGCGATGGAGGGACGACACGTGCCGAGAGCCATTTGGCGTCGGCGTCGTACGACGGACAGCCCGCGTCCCGCGGGCAGGCAATGGACCGGCAGGTTGCGCGCCGGTGGGTCCAAAGCCCGGCAGATGCTGCTGGTGCCTGTGGGGCGGTTGCGCCGCCGCCACACCGTCGAGACGCCCAATGTTGTTTTGCCCGGCCTTGACGCCAGCGAGCTTCGCGAGATCGAGGAGGCGGCTGTCCGCCCCACCGAGGAGCCCGCGACCCCGACCACGATCCCGCTGCTGCCCGGAGCGCGCACCGTCGACCGCCGCATCAAGTTCGCGCTGGTCCAGGCGTGCACCCTGAGCAGCTTGCTGCTCGGCATGACGGCGATCTTCCTGGCGGTGACCGGGTCCGACCCGCGCTTGGGCGCCCTGTGCCTGCTCGCCTGCATCACCTTCGACGGCCTCGACGGTGGTCTCGCTCGTAAGTTCGGCGTGGCCAGCCCGTTCGGGGTGCAGATGGACTCGCTGGGCGACATGACCTCCTTCGGTATCGCCGCACCGGTGGTCATCTACTCCGCCCTTTCGGGAAGGGTCGCCACCCCGGTGTTGGTGGCCGCGTGCGCCATGGTCGCCGCCTGCGCGGCGATCCGCTTGGCCCGCTTCAACGTCTCACCCAAGGACGGCCGCTTCTTCTGCGGCGTGCCCACCACGATGGCCGCGACCGTGCTCGCCCTGAGCGTGCTGATCGGCCTGTCCCTGCCGCCCACCGTGGTGGTCGCGGGGGTCGTGCTGCTGGCCGTGGCGATGGTTTCCAGCTTCCCCTATGCGAAGCTGGCGAAGGTGTTCAGGCTGCCGCCGTGGCTGCTGATCCTTCCCGTCCTCGGTGTCCTGGCGAACGCCCAGGTCACCTTCGGCCTGGTGGTGCTGGCGTACCTGATCAGCGGCCCCATCCTCTGGGCTCGCCAGCGCCGAATCGCTGCATAGCGCTTAGGCAACCAAAGGCAGATCGCCCCGCCGGGCGATCTGCATAGTTTTGCGCGTGCGAAGCAACGCCGCGCCGCGGTTGACGGGTCTTACCTCCAGCGGGCTATCACGGTCGAGCCTCCGACGACCCAATCGCCGGGGGCCACGATCGCCTCTGCCATGTCCGCCCGCAGGTAGACATCGGTGCGCGAGCCGAACCGGATCAGGCCGAAGCGCTCGCCTCGGGCCAGCAGCGCCCCGATCGGCGCCCGATGCACGATCCGCCTTGCGAGCAGCCCGGTGCGCTGGGCCACGACCACCTTCCCGTGCGTCGCGGTCTCCAGAACCGTGTATGCCGCGACATTGTGCTCGGCCTCCGGCTTCATCGCCGCCGCGTAGCCGCCGTCCTCCACGAAGTAGTCGATGACCTTTCCCGCCACGGGTGCCCTATTGACGTGTACGTCGAGCACGGACAGGAAGACCGCGATGCGCACCAGTTCCTCGTCGTCGAAACGCTCGTCGACCACGTGCTCCACGCTTAGGACCTTGCCGTCGGAGGCGGCGACCACCACGTTCGGGTCGGCGGGGATCTCGCGCTCGGGGTCGCGGAAGAAGGCGGCGACCGGCGCGGCTGCCAGCGCGGGGATCATCCACGCCCGGGACCTGGGGCGGATCAGGCGCAGCAGCGCGGCGGCGCCCAGGGCGATGCCCGCGGCCGCCACCCCGTTGGAGTCGATGTTCATCGAGCCGAACAGCGGGACGCTCGACGGGCGGTAGGGCGGGCTGAGCTTCTCGGCCATGGCGGGGTCGGCCTCGGAGAAGCGCAGGCGGTGGATGCGCACCGGGGGAGTGTTGCGCAGCACCAGGTCGGAGCCGACGCCCTGGCGCGCGGCGATGCGGTCGAGTTCGTCCGTGGCGCCGCCGGACAGGCCGGGCAGGGCCACAGCCGCGATAACGAGCATGCCGCCGGGAGCGACGACCTTGCTGAGCAGATCGACCGTGTTGCGCGTCTCCTCGCCCGAGCCGACCACCGGCTCGGCGACGATGACCAGCTCGGCGGGCTCCGCCTCGCCCAGGTCGGAGACGACCCGCACCCGTTCCCGCACGAAGCTGCCCATCGTGGCGATCTGGTCGGCGACCGTGTTGTCGGCGGCAACCACGGTCAGCCTGTCACCCGGCAGCAGTGCGTCGAGAGCTTCCGCCAGCACAAGGGAGTCGGCGCCTGCGCCAACGAGCATGGCTGTCTTGGGGCCGGCGTGGCGGGCGAGCTCGGTCGTGAGCGTCTTGGCCGCGCGGTCGCCAATGCTGATCTGGCCGAGGGGGCCCAGAGGCGTGGAGGAAAGCTGGCTCATTCCGCCAGCATAGGCTCCCCCTCGGCTTGTGCTCACCGCGCCTGCTCGGCGCCGGTGTCGTCGTTTTCTTCCTCTTCCATTTCTTCCCGCTGAGCTTCCTGCTCAACCGCGGGCGCCTGCTGCTTGGACGGGATCAGCGCCGTCACAGCGCCGGCGACGCCCAGGAAGATCAGACCGGCCGCGACGAACCACCCGATGCCCGGCAGGTCCAGATCCAGGTAAGCCGTTGCCAGGTACCCCCCGGAAATCATCAAGAATGCCAGGCCGAAAAAGAGCGATATCGAATCGGTGCGGTGTGCTTTCATCGGGTCACCTCCGCGTGCCCAAAGCGAACGTTCAGCCGGATCAGCAGGTTTCCGCCGCCCTCGCCGTCCGCGCCGGTGTCCTCGTTGCTCTGGTCGACCCCGACGCCATTGATGTCGCGACCGAACACGGAGGCGTCACCGAAGCTGACGTCGGAGGCCACCCGTGTGTCGACGTTGGGTGGCAGCAGGATCCTCAGCTGGCCGAAGCTGATGTCCGCCGATATCTCCTTGTTCTGGCCGGTGAAGTCCACCCCGGTCAGATCCAGCGTGGCCTCGCCGAAGCGGTGCTCATAGTGCTCCGAGACACGATCCGGCGTGCTCGGGTTCCACACCACGGAGCCGCCACGCGAGCGTTGGGCCATGTCCGGCCCGCTCGCCACCGCGGGCAGCAGCAGGCTGAGCACCAGACCGAGGACGATGAATCCCCGTGCCCGGCCGTACCACGCCCCGATTGTCAGGCCGACGCCCACCACCGCCAGGGCGGCGGCGACGTACGCGGCGCTAGGCACATCGAAGTCGGTCATGTCCGCGATGCCCATGACGCCCAAGGCGATCAAAACCAGGCCGAAGATGAGCCGGCCGAGGCGGGAAGGCTCAGGCCTGGGCTTTGGCGGCTCCGGCATTCTGGGGGGTACCGGGACGGAGGTGACCGGTTCATACGGACCGTGGGGTGCGAACGGGGGCTGATAGGCCGTGACCGGGGGCGTGACCGGCTCGGTCATGGGGTTGGCCGGTGGCGGCGTGGCCGGTCGCTGCGTCGAGATCCTTGGATTGATCGCCATCGCGGCGACCACCAGCGCGACGGCGCCGATGACCGAAACCGCCCAGCTGTCGGTGAGGGCGCCCAGCAACACCACCGTGATCACGCCGATGATCAGCGTGAGCAGCGCGGAGGTGCTGGAGGTGCCGCGGCCGAAGAGCGCCTCGACCGGCGACGCGGTGTCGCCCTCCGCGGGCGTGAGCAACCAGCCCGCCAGATAGATGATGATGCCGACGCCGAAGATAGCCAGCACACCGATGAGCACCCGCCACAGCAGCGGATCGGTGTTGGTGGCCCGGCCGATCGCCGCGCACACGCCCGCAAGGTAGCGGCCGTGGCGTGGCCGTACAAGCCCGAACCGCGTGGCCCACGGCTCCTGCGGCTCGGGTTGCGGCTCCGGTTGCGGCCCGTGCCCCGGCCCCTGCGGCGGTGGCGGCGCCGGCGGCCCCTGCGGTGGCGGCCCCGGCGGCCCCTGCGGCAGCGGCGGTGCTTGCGGCTCGGGTGCTTGCGACCCCGGCTGCGCCCCGGTGGTGGGTGTTTCCTCACTCATACTTTGAATAGTGCTGCCCGAATTCGCTTACCCGCCTCAGGAGCGGACCCTGACCCGACCCTGAGAAACCCTACGCCCTATCTCCGGGGGTCACCTGTGGGCGACCGCCCGAAACACATGGAACGATCTACCTGTGCCCGAGACCGCGGCGATGCCACCACAGCCGCCCCGCCCCCGCCTGACGCGCTCCCGCGACGACCGCCTGGTCGCCGGGGTCGCCAGCGGGATAGCGGCGCACGTCGGTGCGTCGCCGACGCTGATCCGGGTGGCGTTCGTCCTACTCATGGTCTTCAACGGGCTGGGTGCGCTGCTCTACGCGGTCTTCTGGGCGGTCCTGCCGCTGGCCGAGGGGCCGCCAACGCCTCGGCGTGACCCGCTGCGCCTGCTGCCGTTCGTCCTGGGCGGGATCGGGCTGATCATCGCCGGCTCGCTGTTCAACTCGTCCGACCCGGGCTCTATGATCGCCGGCTGGCTGATCGCGCTGATCGCGATCGGCGCGGGCATCATCTGGCACCAGTCGCAGCGCGCCTCGACACCGGCCGCCTCGACCCCTACGACGTCCTGGCTGAGCGCGCTCGCCAGCTCCCGCGATCGCCGCATGTTTCTTCTCCGCTTCATTTCCGGGGCGGCCCTCGTCGTCGCCGGGGTGATCGGCCTGCTTGTCGTCTACTCCCCGGGCCGGGTCTCGATCGAGTGGAACGACCTGTGGAAAGCCGTGCTCTTCGCGCTGGTCGCGGTCGCCGGGGTCGGCCTCGTCGCGGCGCCGCTGCTGTGGCGCACGCTCACCGCCCTGCGCTCGGAGCGCGAGGGCCGCATCCGCGAGCAGGAGCGCGCCGAACTGGCGGCGATGGTCCACGATCAGGTGCTGCACACCCTCGCCCTGATCCAGCGCAACGCCGCCGACGCAAGTGTGGTGCAGCGGCTGGCCCGCGGGCAGGAGCGCTCCCTGCGCAACTGGCTCTACCAGCCGACCGGCTCACCCAACGAGCACTTCGCCGCCGCGCTTGAGCAGGCGGCCGCTGAGATAGAGGACACGTACGGCCTGGCGGTCGAGTCGGTCGTGGTGGGCGACCGTCCCGTCGACGACCGGGTCGCGGCGGTGGTCGCCGCCGCGCGCGAGGCGATGGTCAACGCCGCGCGCCACGCCGGGGTGAGGACCATATCCCTATACGCCGAAGCCGAGCCGGGTCAGCTGAGCGTCTTCGTGCGCGACCGCGGTGTTGGCTTCGATGTCGAGACGATTGAAGATATGCGCCATGGGGTGCGCGGCTCCATCATCGGCCGGATGGCCCGCCACGGCGGGCAGGCCGAGATCCGCAGCGCCCCGGGCGAGGGCACGGAGGTCCGGTTGTCCGTTCCGGTCACCGTGGTGAGAGAGGAAGCCAGCAATGAGTGATCGCCTCAAGGTCTTTCTGGTCGATGACCACGGCATGTTCCGGGCCGGCGTGCGCGCCGAACTCGGGGCGCATGTCGACGTGGTCGGTGAGGCGGCGACGGTCGCGCAGGCCATCTCGCTCATCGCCGCCACCGAGCCGGACGTCGTCCTGCTCGACGTGCACATGCCCGACGGCGGCGGGCGTGCGGTGCTGGAGGGCATCCGCAAGACCTATCCGCAGGTGCGCTTCCTGGCGTTGTCCGTATCGGACGCCGCCGAGGACGTGATCGGTCTGATCCGGGCCGGCGCCAGGGGGTATGTCACCAAGACGATCTCGCCGGACGACCTTGTCGACGCCATCCGGCGGGTCGCCGACGGCGACGCCGTCTTCTCGCCCCGCCTCGCAGGCTTCGTGCTCGACGCCTTCGCCGCCCGGCCCGACGCCAACGTCGCCGACCCCGAGCTAGACCAGCTGACCAATCGCGAGCGTGAGGTGCTGCGGCTGCTGGCGCGCGGTTACGCCTACAAGGAAATCGCCAAGGAGCTTTTCATCTCCATCAAGACGGTGGAGACGCATGTCTCCAATGTGTTGCGCAAGCTCCAGATGTCCAACCGTTACGAGCTGTCAAGGTGGGCGGCCGACCGAAGGCTGCTTTGATCCTTACCATGCCGCTTATTCAGGCATAACCATCCGTCGCACGGTAAATCGCTCAACCCGACAAGGTAACGGGTTGGTATCAGGCCCTTCCGGTGGGCGCGCGGAGAGTGCAAGAGTGTGGCCACCTCACACCCCCTCGTGAGCGCCTGAGGAGGCTTACGCATGCGCGGGATATCCCCCATGAAGGTGGCGGTCGCCGCGACCGCCATTGCGCTTTTTGCTTCGGGTTGCCAATCGTCTAAAGAGCCTGAGGCTCAAAGCGACGGTGGCACACTCCGTGTCTACGCAACCGAACCAGCGGGACTCTTGACGGGGGCGAACGACTCGCCGTCGATCGCCGTCCTTCGGCAGGTCTTCGCCGGGTTGGTCGAGTTCGACGCCAAGACAGGCGCCGTGAAGAACAACCTCGCCGAAAGCATCGAGTCGCCCGATAACACCACCTGGACCATCAAGATCAAGAAGGGCTACACCTTCGAAAACGGTGAGGCGGTCTCGGCCGACACCTTCATCGACGCGTGGAACTGGGTGGCCTACGGTCCCAACGCCGCGCCCAACTCCTACTTCATGTCGCACATCATCGGCTATGCCGACACCCAGTCGAAGGACCCCGACGGCGACGGCCCGCAGAAGGCGCCGGAGCCCAAGTCCAAGACGATGTCCGGCCTGAAGAAGGTCGATGACTCCACCTTCACCGTCACGCTTGACAAGCCGTTCGTCGGCTTCCCCGCCACCGTCGGCTACCCGGGCTTCTTCCCGATGGCCAAGGCGTGCCTGGCCGACAGCAAGGCCTGCAACGAGAAGCCGATCGGCAACGGCCGGTACAAGATGGACGGCAACTGGAAGCACAACGTCGAGGTCAAGGTCGTTCGCAGCGACAGCTGGAAGGGCGACAAGGGCAAGTCGGCCGCGATCCAGTACAAGATCTATGACAAGAACACCACCGGTTACGCCGACTACGAGGCGGGCGAGCTCGACCTGTTCGACAACGTGCCCCCGGCCAAGTACAAGGACGCCGTTGCCACCTACAAGGAAACCCTGTTCGAGCAGGCGAGCAACACCTTCACCTACATCGGCTTCCCGCTGTACGACCCCCGCTTCCAGGACGTGAAGATCCGCCAGGCGATCTCGCTGGCGATCGACCGGCAGCAGGTCATCGACAAGATCTTCTTCGGGCGCTTCCGTGTGGCCGAGGGTGTCGTGAGCCCGAACTTCCAGGGTGCCCGTCCCGGCGCCTGCTCCAACTGCAAGTACGACGTGGCCAAGGCCAAGTCGCTGATGGCCGAGGCCGGCGGCTGGAAGGGCGGCAAGCTGACGTTCTGGGCCAACGCGGGTGCCAGTCACGGTGAGTGGCTGGCCGCCGTCGGCGACCAGCTCAAGGCCAACCTGGGCATCGAGTACGAGCTCAACGAGACCCTGCAGTTCCCGCAGTACCTGCAGACGGCCAACGACAAGAAGTTCACGGGCCCGTTCCGCCTCGGCTGGAACCCGGACTACCCGGTGCTCGAGACCTACCTGGCCCCGCTGTATGGCACGGGCGGCTCGACGAACAACTCCGGCTACACCAACAAGGAATTCGACGACCTTGTGAACAAGGGCAACGGCGCCAAGACGCTGGACGAGGGCATCAAGTTCTACCAGCAGGCCGAGGACATCATCGTCCGCGACCTGCCGGTGGTCCCGCTGTGGTTCGGCAAGGCGACCATCCTTTACAGCAAGAACGTCAAGGGCATCCCGTACAACACGATCAACGGCGTTGAGCTGCACAACATCGAGATCAAGTGATTTAACGCTCATCGATATCTGATCCGCCTAACGCGGGGGCGGCATCCGGGCCTGAGCCCGGGTGCCGCCCTCGAAGGCTCCGAGAGGAGGACCAGATGGGGCGATACGTCGTGCGGCGTTTGCTGCAGTTCATCCCCACTGTCCTGGGAACCCTGTTCCTACTTCACTATCTGACCTCCGTAGCGATCCAGTTCGGAGGAAACCCGGTCCGGTCCCTGTTCGGCGATCGCAACCCTCCTGAAGACCAGCTCCGCCAGATGACCGAACAGTTCGGTCTGGGCGACCCTTGCCTGAAGCAGAAAGGCAACCCCTGCATCGGTCTGTTCTGGGAGCGGCTGCAGGACATCTTCTTGCGCTTCGACTTCGGGCAGAGCCTCTCGCCGCGTCGCGACGTGACGCTAGTCCTTGCGGACGCTTTGCCGTACACCATCAAGCTCACCGCCATCGCCTTCACGGTCGAGGCGGTGCTGGGCCTGTCCGCCGGAGTGCTGGCAGGGCTGCGCAACGGCAAGTTCTCCGACTACGTCGTGAGGGTCGCGACCGTACTCATGATCTCAATGCCGACCTTCGTCTCCGGTGTACTGCTGCAGAAGTTCGTGGGCGTGAAGTTCGGCAACTGGCTGCGCAACGACCTTGACGCCCCGGAGTGGCTCGGCCGAGGGCTCTTCGGCGCGGCGTACAAGGCGGATTATCCGTTCCTCAGCCTCATCCTGCCCGGCATCGTGCTTGGCTCGCTGACGATCGCGGCCACTGCCCGCCTCACTCGCAGCAGCCTGCTGGAAAACCTGCGCGCCGATTATGTGCGCACGGCCAAGGCCAAGGGCATGAAGACAGGCCGGGTGATCGGCGTCCACGCCCTGCGCAACTCACTCATCCCCGTGGTGACCACGCTGGGCCTGTCGATCGGTGCCTACATGAGCGGCGCGGTCGTGACGGAGGGCATCTTTCGCGTCCCGGGGGTCGGCTTCACGATCCTGAGAGCGATCGGGATCGGCGAGCCGATGGTGCTGCTCGGCATCACGACGATCCTGGTGCTGATCTATCTCGTCCTGAACCTGCTGGTGGACCTGCTTTACGCCGTACTCGACCCGAGGATTCGCTATGAGTGACCTGACTACGGCCATCACGACGGCCGAACCTCCACCTATGAAGCAGGCGGAACCGTCGATGGAGCGTAACGCGAGCCTGTGGGCGGATGCTCGACGCGAGCTGCTGCGCAATCCCATCTTCGTGATCTCCACGCTCTACATTCTGGTGATGCTCTCGTTCGCGGCGGTGCCCAAGCTGTGGACTAGGCAGGACCCGCAGAACTGCCTGCTCGACTACGGCAGCATGCTGCCGATGTTCTCGCCAGGGCACTGGTTGGGCACGAGCCAGCGCGGCTGCGACTACTGGAGCCATGCGGTCTACGGCGCCTCACCGTCGTTACAGATCGCCATCTACGCGACCGCGGGCATCGTTGTGATCGGGCTCCCGCTCGGCGTCCTGGCCGGCTTCTACGGCGGCTGGGTCGACGCGCTCATCTCGCGCCTGATCGACATCGTGTTCGCGCTGCCGTTCCTGCTCGGCGCGCTGGTGATTCTTGCGATGCTGCGCAAGTACAACAAGTGGACGATCGCCATGGTGCTGATAGTGCTCGGATGGACGACGGTCGCCCGGATCATGCGAGGCAGCGTGATCGCGGCTAAGAACCTCGACTATGTGCAGGCGGCAAAAGCCTTGGGCGCTACCAACTTCCGGCTGATGTTCCGGCATATCCTGCCCAATGCCATCGCGCCGGTCTTCGTGATCGCGACGATCGCGCTCGGCGGGTTCGTGGCGACCGAGGCGACGCTGACGTTCCTGGGCGTGGGGTTGCAGCATCCGGCGGTCTCCTGGGGGTTCATGATTTCCACGCACGACGACTACATCGAGTCCGCGCCGCACCTGACGCTGATCCCGGTGACCCTGCTGGTCGGCACGGTCCTGTCTTTCATCCTGATCGGCGACGCGCTGCGCGACGCCCTTGACCCGAAGCTGAGGTGAGGGACGTGGCATCGACGACAGAGGTGCAGGCCACGCTGGAGCCGTCAATCCCAGGCACCGATCCCAAGGCGGCCCTGCTTGCGGTGCATGACCTGCGGGTCGAGTTCCGCACCAGGGCCGGCATCGCCAAGGCGATCAATGGGGTATCGTTCGAGGTCGATTCGGGCGAAACCCTTGCCATCCTTGGGGAGTCGGGCTGCGGCAAGTCGGTGACGGCACAGGCCGTCATGGGAATCCTTGATACCCCACCGGGCTTCATCACCGGCGGCAAGATCATGTATCGCGGCGTGGATCTACTCAAACGCTCCACGGAGGAGCGCCGCCAGATCCGCGCCAACAAGATCGCCATGATCTTCCAGGACGCGCTGTCGGCGCTCAACCCCGTGTTCACCGTGGGGTTCCAGCTGACCGAGCTGTTCCGCAAGCACCGCGGGATGACCCGGGCCGACGGCAAGAAGCGCGCCATCGAGCTGCTCGACCTGGTGAAGATCCCGGCGGCGCGGCAGCGGATCAACGACTTCCCGCACCAGTTCTCCGGCGGCATGAGGCAGCGCGTGATGATCGCGATGTCGCTCGCGCTCGACCCGGAGCTGCTGATCGCCGACGAGCCGACGACCGCGCTCGACGTCACGGTGCAGGCACAGATCATGAGCCTGCTCGCCGACCTGCAGCGGGAACGCAACATGGGCCTGATCCTCATCACGCACGACATGGGCGTGGTGGCCGACGTCGCCGACCGGATCAACGTCATGTACGCCGGGCGGATCGTCGAGAAGGCGCCGGTGTATGACATCTACGCCAAGCCGTCGCACCCGTACACAAAAGCGTTGCTGGAGTCGATCCCGCGGGTGGACCTCAAGGGGCAGCAGCTCAACGTCATCAAGGGCCTGCCGCCCAGCCTGATCAGGATCCCGCCGGGCTGCGCCTTCAACCCGCGCTGCCGCTACGCGCAGGACGTCTGCCGGGCCGAACCGCCACCGCCGCTGTACCCGGTGCAGCCGCAGATCAACAGCGCCTGCCACTTCTGGAAGGAGGTGCGGGGCGATGACTGAGGTGGTGCTCGAAACCCGGGACCTGGTCAAGTACTTCCCGCTCACCCGCGGCATCCTCTTCAAGACCAAGTTTGGTGACGTGAAGGCTGTCGATGGGGTCAACCTCCAGCTGCACCGCGGCGAGACCCTTGGTGTAGTGGGAGAATCGGGCTGCGGCAAGTCCACTCTGGCCAAGCTGCTGGTCGGGCTGGAGAAGCCGACGAGCGGATCGATCGTGGTACGCGGGCGCGACCACTCCAGGCTCAGCGGCGAGGAGATGCGCCGGGCCCGGCGCAACATCCAGCTGGTGATGCAGGACCCGTACACGTCGCTGAACCCGCGGATGACCGTCGGCGACATCGTCGCCGAGCCGTACCAGATCCACCCCGAGGTGGCGCCCAAGGGCCAGATACGCAAGCGGGTGCACGAGCTGCTCGAGCTGGTGGGATTGAACCCGGATCACATCAACCGGTACCCGCACCAGTTCTCCGGGGGTCAGCGCCAGCGCATCGGCATCGCGCGGGCGCTCGCGCTCAAGCCCGAGATCATCCTGTGTGACGAGCCGGTGTCCGCATTGGACGTGTCGATCCAGGCGCAGGTGATGAACCTGCTGGAGGAGCTGCAAAACGAGCTCGGCCTGTCGTACATCTTCATCGCGCACGACCTGTCGGTGGTGCGCCACATCGCCGACCGCGTGGCCGTGATGTACCTCGGGAAGGTCGTCGAGATCGGCAAGGACACCGAGATCTACGACCACCCGACCCACCCGTACACGCAGGCACTGCTGTCGGCGGTGCCGGTGCCGGATCCGACCCTGCGCGGGCACCGGGACCAGATCGTGCTGCAGGGAGACGTGCCCTCGCCGGCCAACCCACCCTCGGGCTGCCGCTTCCGCACGCGCTGCTGGAAGGCTCAGGAGATCTGCACCACCACCGAGCCGCCGCTGCAACCGTGGCCCAAGTCGGCGCACCCCAGCGCCTGCCACTTCGCCGAAGAGCGTGACGTCATCCACGCCACGCAGTGATAGGCCCCCGTGTGGCGGCGGGCGGTGGGTGAGCCTCCGCCGCCCCCGCCACACGGGCAGTGATATGACGCCGGCGATCTGCGATTTACAACGGTCCTCTACCGGCCCTGAGGATTAGCAAGGCTAGTTGGGTGCCATCGGGGCCGAGGTGGGCTCGGAAGCGGTCCATGATCTCTCGTTCTCGGCTCAGTACGAGGCGGGTGCCGCCGGAAGCGACGCGTGTCTTGCCCACATGCTGCGAGATCGCGGCTCTTTCCTGCCACAGCTCGATGAGTTGTGCGTCTATCTCGTCGATCCGGGCGCGCATCTTGCTGATCTCCAGCGAGGCCTCGGGCGCGGTGGTTCCGGTGTTCTCCGACGTCATGGTGGTCATCACTTTCTCCCTTGGGCTGGTCCTGGTCTGCTGCTCCAAGTCAGGCCGGGAGAAGGCGAAAGCCCCGGGCCTTGGAAGGAGCCCGGGGCTTTCTAGGTCTATGTGCTCAGGCGCGACCTATGGCTGCCGGACATCCGGAGCCATAAAAATAGAACCGCACCTGGTGGATCACGCATGCAAGTATGCACGAGCAGGGCCGCGGAGGCAACCACCTCCGGGGTACCCTCGGCCGGGGTGAGGAGCGACACGTCTTGGATGATCGGGTCAGCATCGATGTGCTCGGTCCGCTGCGAATCCGGCGGGCGGGGGCACCGGTCGATGTCTCCGCCGCGATGCCGCAGCGGATGCTCGCACTGCTTCTCGCCCGCGGCGGGGAGGCTATACACATCGATGCGCTCGCGGACGCGATGTGGGAGGGGCGCCCGCCGCGCACCGCCCGCAAGACCATTCAGGTGTACGCTCACCGGCTGCGCCGGGCGTTGGGCGACGAGGACAGGATCGAGTTCACGGCGGGTGGCTACCGGCTGCATCTGCGCCCCGACGAGCTTGATGCGGAGCGTTTTGAGCGCCTCAGCGTCCAGGCGAGCCAGGCCCAGGCGGCGGGCGAGCCGACCCGGGCGGCGACCCTCCTCGACGAGGCTTTGAAGCTTTGGCACGGCGAGGCGTATGCGGGCATTGCCGATCTTCCGGCGGTCGAGGCGGAGCGGCGGCGGCTTGAGGACAGGCGCCTTGACGACGTGGAGGCGCGGCTGACTATCGGGCTGGAGTTGGGGCACCACAAGGAGCTTCTGGGCCGCCTGCGCGCGGCGGTCGCCGATCACCCGTTCCGCGAGGGGCTGCGCGCCCTTCTCATGCTCGCCCTTTACCGCTGCGGCCGGCGAGCCGAAGCCCTTGAGCTGTACCGCGAGACGCACCGGCTGCTCGCCGACGAGCTGGGCGTGGAGCCCATGGCCGAGCTTCAGCGCCTGCACACACGCATGCTCTCCAACGACCCGGCGCCCGATGCGCCGTCCACTGGATCGCTGCCGCGGCAACGGTTTCTGCCGCACGACGTGCTCGATTTCGTCGGCCGCGGCCGCGACCTCGAGTGGCTCGACGCGCGGGCCACCGACGGGCAGGCGTCGACGGTCATCATCAACGCGATCGCGGGCGCCGCCGGGATCGGCAAGACCGCCCTGGCGGTGCGCTGGGCGCATCGCGCCGCGGAGCGCTTTCCCGATGGCCAGTTCTATGTGAACCTTCGCGGCTACGACAACGGCCCCCCTTTGCGAGCGTTTGAAGCGCTTGTTCATTTGCTGCGTTGTCTGGGGGTACCCGGGGAAAAGTCGCCGGTCGACGAGGACGGCGCCGCCGCGATGTTCAGGTCCCTGCTGGCCGGGAAGAGGGCGCTCATCCTGCTTGACAATGCCCGCACCGCCGAGCAGATCAGGCCGCTGCTCCCCGGCGATCCGCGGTGCCTGGTCGTGGTCACCAGCCGGGAGAAGCTGTCCGGTCTCATCGCGACCGAAGGGGCACAACGGATTACGCTCGGGTTGCTTCCCGCCGACGAGGCGATCGAGCTGCTGCGGCGGATCATCGGCCGTGAGCGGGTCGATGCGGAGCCGGAGGCGGTGGCCCGCCTTGCGCAGCTGTGCGGGTGCCTGCCGCTGGCGTTGCGGATCGCCTCCGCACACCTGGCCGACCAGCCGGGGGAGCCGATCGCCCGCTACGTTGCCGAGTTGGCCCGCGGGAGCCGGATCAGGGCGCTTGACCTGCCTGATGATGAGCATCGGGGCCTGCCGGCCGTGTTCGAGCAGTCCTATTCGGTGCTGCCGGAGAGCCACCGGCGCGCTTTCCGTTTGCTGTCAATCGTTCCCGGGCCGGACTTCACGGTGGCGGCCGCCGCGGCCCTGCTCGATCTGCCCGAGGCGGAAACAGTGTCCATTTTGGACGGACTCACCTCAAGCCACCTGCTGGAGCAGCGCGAGCCGGGACGCTACACCTTCCACGACCTGCTCCGCGAGTTCGCGCGGCTCCTGCTGCGCGACGGCGGGGAGCCGGTTGCCGAGCCGCTCAACCGCCTGCTCGGCCACCTCCGGGCGGCGGCCGCGACCGCCGACGCGGTGCTCGCCGATCGCCACCAGCACGTCGACCACGACCACGGCGACGCGCCATCACTGAGCGCGGCCGACGCCTTGCGCTGGATGGATGCCGAGCGGGCCAACCTGGTGGCGGCGGTCTCCGCCGCATCCTCGGCGGGCCTGCCGGAGGTGGCGTCGGGGATAGCGAAATCGCTCTATGCGTCGTTCTACCACACCGGGCACACGGGCGTGTGGATAGCGACGTTCGAGCATGCCCTCGACGCCGTGAGCCAGACCGATGACCTGGCCTCGAAACTGTTCCTGCTCAACGTGCTTGGGCAGGCCTACAGCCGGGTGGGGGAGTGGGAGAAGTCCCTGCGGGCGCAGCGGGAGGCCGTCGAGGGCAGGCTGAGCCTGGGCGACGAGCCCGGCGCGGCGAGGGCTCGTTGCAACCTGGCTACCACCTATTTCCGGCAAGGCCGCGACCGGGAGGCCCTGGCCGAGCTGGAGCCGGCGCTGGAGGTGCTCCGCCGGCACGGCGAGTTCTACGTCGAGGCCTACATCCGCGCCACTGCGCTGGCCAACATCCTGAACCGGTTGGGCCGCCACGCCGAGGCCGAGAAGGATCTGCTCGAGTCTATTGACGTCCTCCGCACCGAATGCGACGAGTTCAGCGTGGCCTCAGCCCTGATCAGCCTCGGATACACCACCCGCCTGCTGCGGCGGGCCGAGGAGTCGCTGCGCTACCTCACCGAGGCGCACGAGCTGGCCGTCCGGATGGGCGATCGTTACTCCGAGGCGTTCGTGCTGCTGCGGCTGGCCGAGACGCTGGCGGACCTGGGGGAGTACGACGGGTCGCTGGAGCGGGCGCAGCAGGCGCTCCCGCTGTTCCGGGAGCTGGGCATGAAGGTCAACGAGTGTTACTGCGTCATCGAGATCGCCGCGGCGCATGCCCGGGTGGGCAGGGCGCAGGAGTCCCGGACACTCTACGAGTCGGCGCTGGGACTCGCCGATGAGCTGAACCTGCCGCACCAGCGAGGCCTGGCCATCGCGGGTCTGGGCAAGCTGTCCGGGGATCGCCGGAAGGTGGCCGAGGCGGTGGCGATCCTGGAGTCCATCGCTCCCGTGGACGCCGCACGCCTGAAGGAATGGCTGGGTGGACCCTCCACTTAGGAGGATCCACCCGCATGGTGCCGGTTATGCGATCTTGGTAATGCGGTTTTGCGGGCCGGGAGCGACCGGCGCCCCGGCACCCAGGTGGGCCACCAGGGCGTCGATGTCGAAGCCCGGTGCCGTGCCGCGGTTGGCGCCGTCCCTCAGCTTGGTGAAGCCGTCGCCGCCGTTGGCAAGGAAGTCGTTGGTCGTCACCCGGTAGGTGGCGGCCGGATCGATCGGGACCCCGTTGAGCGTCATGTTGCTGATCCGGTCGCCCAACGCCTTGGTGCTGTTGTAGGAGTAGCTGAACCCCGCCGAGATCTGCAGGATCCGCGTTACCGTCTGGCCCTCGAAGCCAGTGAACTGCTGCTCCAGCACCAGTTTGAGCTGTGCGCCGGTGAGGGTCTGCGTCACCACGAGGTTGTTGAACGGCTGCACGGTGAAGCACTCGCCGTAGGTGACATCGCCCGGTGCCTCGCCGCCCGGCGAGAAGCCGAACGAGAGGTCGGCGCGGATGCCGCCCGGGTTCATCAGGGCGATCTGCCCGCCCAGCGACTGCGTGTAGGCCAGCTGCGCATCGGCGATCACATCGCCGAGAGCGCTTTCGCCGGCGGCGTTGTTGGTCCTGTTGATGTCGGCCGAGATCTTTCCGACGACCCGGTTGGCGATGGGCGCCACCGCGACCCGGTACTTGTCGGAGACCACCTTGGCCTGAGGGTCGACCAGGGCGGGGTTGCGCAAGAAGTTGCCGGCCGCGTCCTTGGCCCAGGAGCCGTCGGGGTTGCGGATGCCGTTCTCCACGATCACGTTGTGCGCCTCGATCGCGGAGAACTTGCGGTTGCGCTTGTTGAGCGTGACGGTCACGTCCGTGACCAGGGTGCCGTTGGCACCGGCGCTCGTCACCACGACCGGCTTGCCGTCGGCGTTGGGCAGCGAGCAGGAGTAGAACCGGTGGGTGTGCCCCGAGATCACAAGACCGATCTCGTTGCGTAGCCCGGCCACGATGTCCGTGATCGGGCCGGCGAAGGAGGCGCAGTCCGACGGGCCGCCGCTCGACGCCTGCTGGCCACCCTCGTGGATCAGCAGCACCTGCGCCTTGACGCCCAAGGCGCGCAGGATCTGCGACCACTTGTTGGCCGCCACGATCTCGTCCTGGAACTCGATGTCGCTGATGCCGGGGGCTCCGGGGTTGATGATGCTGCGGGTGCCCTCAAGGGTCATGCCGATGAATCCGACGGGTACCCCATCAATGATTTTGATGTTAAAAGGCGCCAGGATCGGCAGCTTCGTCGTGTTGTTGACCACATTGGCCGACAGGTAGGTGAAGTCGGCGCCGTCGAACCCGTCGCCGTCGGCGCAGCCGTCGACCGGGTGGCAGCCGCCGTTGATGAGCCGCTTGAGCTCGACAGTTCCCTCGTCGAACTCGTGGTTGCCAACGGAGGTGACTTGCATGCCGAGCACGTTGAGCAGCTCGATCGTGGGCTCGTCGTGGAAGGCGGCGCTGACCAGCGGCGTCGCGCCGACCATGTCACCGGCGCCGACCGTCACGACCTCCTGGCCGGCGGCCTGACCTTCGGCGCGAAGCTTCTTGACCCAGGTGGTCAGGTATTCAACTCCCCCGGCAGGATTGCCGGCCACGAGCCCGCCGCTGCCGACCGGCGGGTCTATCGCCCCGTGAAAATCGTTGAAGGCAAGCAGGTTGCCGTGTGCGGCGTCGTCCGCCGCGACGTCCTCCCACTGCACCGAGACCGGTGTCAATGGGGTCCAGGCGGGCTTTGCCGAGCCGGAGGTGGGACCGTTTGCCAGCGGCATCGCGGCCACGACCGCGATCGCCAGCGCGGGCGCTGCCAGATGGCGCAGCGTTCGCACGGAGGGTTTTAAAGGCATTCCGTCATCTTGAAGCAAGTGTGAATGAACTTCTACTCACGGCGGCTTAACGGCGAGTGTCGGTCCCCCGGCATAGACTCGCCTTCCAATGGAAGGTCTTCTTGACGGGCTCAACGAGCCTCAGCGGCAGGCGGTGACCCATGTGGGCGCGCCCCTGCTCATCGTGGCCGGCGCCGGTTCCGGCAAGACCAGGGTGCTGACGCAGCGCATCGCTTACCTGCTGGCGGAGCGGCATGTGCATCCCGGCGAGATCCTGGCGATCACCTTCACCAACAAGGCCGCCGGTGAGCTGAAGGAGCGGGTGCAGGCCCAGGTGGGCGGCCGGGCCCGGTGGATGTGGGTGTCGACGTTCCATTCTGCGTGCCTGCGCATCCTGCGCGCCGAGCACGAGCATGCCGGTCTCAAGTCCACTTTTTCCATCTATGACGCCGATGACTCGCGGCGGCTGATGCAGCTGGTCGCCCGGGAGCTCGACCTCGATCCCAAGCGCTACCCGCCGCGCGGGCTTGCCGCCCAGGTCTCCAACCTGAAAAACGAGCTGATCGACGCCGATGCCTTCGAGCCGCACGGGCCTAGCCAGCGTGCCCTCGCCGAGGCATATTCGCTTTACCAGCAACGGTTGCGGCAGGCGCACGCGCTCGACTTCGACGACATCATCATGCGCACGGTGCAGCTGTTCAAGGAAAAGCCCGAGGTGGCCGGCAAGTACCATCGCCGTTTCAAGCACATCCTCGTCGATGAGTACCAGGACACCAACCACGCTCAATATGTGTTGGTTCGTGAGCTGGTGGGGGAGACCGGCGAGCTGTGCGTGGTGGGCGACGCCGACCAGTCGATCTATGCGTTCCGCGGTGCGACGATCCGCAACATCCTGGAGTTCGAGCGCGACTATCCCCAGGCCCGCACGATCCTGCTGGAGCAGAACTACCGCTCCACCCAGACGATCCTCAACGCCGCCAACGCGGTGATCGACCGCAACCCCGATCGCAAGCCCAAGCGGCTCTGGAGCGACCAGGGCACCGGCGAGCCGATCGTCGGTTACGTCGCCGACAATGAGCACGCCGAGGCCGACTGGGTGAGCAACGAGATCGACCGCCTGGGCGACACCGGCGACGCACGCCCCGGCGACGTCGCGGTCTTCTACCGCACCAACGCCCAGTCCCGGGTGTTCGAGGATGTGTTCATCCGCAAAGGCTTGCCATACAAGGTGGTTGGCGGCGTCCGCTTCTACGAGCGGCGCGAGGTGCGCGACGCCCTGGCCTACCTGCGGGCAGTCTCCAACGAGGACGACACCGTCAGCATGCGCCGCATCTTCAACACCCCCAAGCGCGGCCTGGGCGACCGGTCCGAGTCGATGGTGGAGGCCTTCGCGGCGCGCGAGCGCATCTCCTTCGGCGCGGCCCTGCGGCGCAGGCGTGAGGTGCCCGGCCTGTCGGCGCGCGCCATGAACGCCATCGAGGATTTCGTCGCCATGCTCGACGAGGCCCGTGATCGCGCGGTGGTCGCCCCGCCGGAGGAGGTGCTGGAGCTGATCCTCACCCGATCGGGCCTGCTGGCCGAGCTGGAGGAGAGCATCGACCCGCAGGACGAGGGAAGGGTGGAAAACCTCCAGGAGCTGGTCAGCGTCGCCCAGGAGTACTCCGGACGGGCCGAGGACACCCCGACCCTTGAGGGGTTCCTTGAGCAGGTGGCGCTGGTCGCCGACGCGGATGAGGTACCCACCGATGATCCTGATCATCAAGGTGTCGTCACGCTGATGACGCTGCACACCGCCAAGGGGCTCGAGTTTCCGGTGGTGTTCCTCACCGGGCTTGAGGAGGGCATCTTCCCCCACCAGCGCTCGCTCAGCGAACCCAAGGAGCTGGAGGAGGAGCGGCGGCTGGCCTATGTCGGCATCACCCGGTCGCGGCGCCGGCTTTACCTGTCACGCTCCATGACCAGGTCGGCGTGGGGGCAGCCGCAGTACAACCCCGCCTCGCGGTTCCTGGAGGAGTTGCCGCCCGAGCTTGTCGACTGGCACCGCACCGCCGCTGCATACACGTCGTGGAGCGGCGGCGGCATCGGCAGCCGCGAGCGCCTCGGCACCTTCGTCGGCGGCACGAGCAAGGCGACCGCGCTTGCCAGCAAGATCGGCATTGACGCTAGCAAGCTCGCCACCGCAAGTGACCTGAAGCCTGTTCCATCGGTCGAGGTGGGAGATAGGGTCAATCACCAGCGTTATGGGCTGGGCCGGGTGCTCGCCGTGCAGGGGGCGGGCCCCCGCGCCCAGGCGCAGGTCGACTTCGGCGACCAGACCCTGTGGCTGGTCCTCCGCCACGCCCCCATCGAGAAGATATGAAGCAGATCGCCTTTCGGGGCGATCTGCCCGCGTTGCTTGCACGCGTTAAGCAATGCAGCTGTGGCCCGGATCCTTTGGGATCCGGGCCACAGCCATTGGGGGGATGGGTAAAGCAGGGGGAGACCGCTAAGTCAGCAGCCGTCGACCTGCACGCCGTGGTCACGCAGCCACGGCGCGGGGTTGAGCTGGTTCCACATGCCCTGGTGCACCTCAAAGTGCAGGTGAGGGCCGGTCGAGTCGCCCGTCGAGCCCTCGAAGCCGAGGACGTCACCGGGGTTGACCTTCTGGCCCATGCTCACCGCTTCCTTCTGCATGTGGGCGTAGTGGGTCAGGTAGCCGTTTCCGTGGTCGACAACGACCGAGATGCCGTATCCGCTGAAGACCCAACCCGCGGCCACGACCTCACCGGCGCCGACCGACTGGATCGGCTCACCCGCGTCGGCCGCGAGGTCGATGCCGGCGTGCATCGTGCCCCAGCGGGGGCCGTAGCACGAGGTGACCGCACCGTGCGGCATGGGGTTGACCCAGTCCGGCTTCTTGCCCTCAGGAGCCGGGGCAGCCTCCGTCTTCGCGGGTGCTGCGGCCTCCGGAGCCTGAGTGGGGGCCGCGGCCCGGGTTTCGGCTGCGGCTGCGCCCAGGGGTGCCTGAGGGTCGCGGATGGAGCGGTTGGTTCGGTCGGCGGCCTCCGACCTCTCCGCGTCCATCGAGATGGCGGCGGTGGTCGGTCGGGGGGTGTTGTCGAGGGTGGCGGCCATTAGGCCGATCAGCGCTACTCCAGCGAGCGTCGCCATTGCCACTACCTGCCGGGAACGCCCGGCAAGGCCGTGGTTTATCCGGTCACGGATGGCGGTAAGCCAGACGAAGCCGGTTTTCAAAATGTCGTCGATCTTGGTGTTAAGCACGAGGTAACCCCTCCGGGTCTCCGTTGACACGGACGAGCCATAGTGCCTGGCTCTGGCGGTGAAGGACAACCTCGGCCGGAGCCGGAGCGGGCAAAACGGCCATTTCGCGGGTGCGCTTATGTCCCACTTTCGTAAGGCCTTCTCCGGGTGTCCCCTAGGGGTGAGCGTGACGTCGGTCACGCAATCACGGAGCCGTAGCGCTCAACGTGAAGCTTCAAATACGACAATTCCGCCCGCATGGCTCCATGCCGGGCGGCGTCGCGAGTTAACCCTCAGTGAAACTAACCGACCGGGTCGCCGTAGACCGCCTCGGTCTCCAGGTAGAAATCGATGCCCTTGGACTTGAAGAACTTGATGGGATCAGTCGGGACATCGTTGATCCTGATCTCCAGGTGGCAGTGCGTGCCGTACGAGTGACCCGTGTTACCCGCGCCCGCGATCAGATCCCCGGCCTTCACTTCCTGGCCGACCTTGACGTAGACCCTGCTGTTGTGGCCGTAAACGGTCATCAAGCCACCTTCGTGCTGGATGAACACCGCGTAGCCGTAACCGCCATTCCAGCCTGCGACGACCACCTTGCCGTCGTGCATCGCGTTGATCGGGTGGCCCTCACGGATGCCGCCAAGGTCGATGCCGGCGTGAAGCCTGCCCCAGCGCTGCCCGAATGGCGAGGTGACCCTGTATCCCCTCAGGGGCAGGACCCACGCGTCCTTGGGCGCCTGGTTGATCGAGCTGTTGAGCGTCTTCTCACCACGACCGGGCCGGTCGGCGGCGAGGTCGCGCTGGCGGGACGCGTCGGCGAGCGCCGCATTGTCCGAACCCAGCGTGTCGGTCTTGGCGTCGTGCAGACCGGCGCCCGCTCCAAAAGCGACAATGCCCGCGCCGACGAAGGCTGTGGTGATGACAGCTGCGTAGCGGCTGCGAGGCGGTGTGGGAGCCCGCCGACGACCGCGGTAACGGTCGCTCTCTCGAAGCAGCTCTGGCCTGTACTGCACGCACACCCTCCGTAATCGTGGCAAACTCCAGGCGGGTAGCCGCATGGGGAGCACTGCCGGACAACGTAACGAACCCCTAGGGGTTGACACAAGTTCCGTCGTGTCATCGCGTGGCTACACGTGCGACTGTCCGATCCGTATTGCCGAATACGCCCCTATTGATAGGGTTTGCGCTGAACACTGTCTGTAATCGACCGTGGGCCTTGCGTGTAAGGAAGCCGTGCGGTGGGATCCGAACATCGTGGGTTACCGTTCGTTCAGGCGAACTGGAAGGCAGGCAGGTATGAGTTCTCGAATTCGCGTCGTGGTCGCCAAGCCCGGCCTCGACGGGCACGACCGGGGCGCGAAGGTGGTGGCCAGGGCGCTGCGCGATGCCGGCATGGAGGTCATCTACACCGGCCTGCACCAGACGCCGGAGCAGATCGTGGAGACGGCGATCCAGGAAGACGCCAATGCGGTGGGTCTTTCCGTGCTTTCCGGTGCGCACATGACCTTGTTCCCGAAAGTGGTTCAAATGCTGCGTGAGCGGGGTGCGGGCGACATCGTGGTCTTCGGCGGCGGCATCATTCCCGACGCCGACATACCCGAACTCGAGAAGCTCGGCGTGGCCAAGGTTTTCACGCCCGGGGCGACGACCCAGTCGATCGTCGAGTGGGTCCGCGACCACGTGGCCACGCAAAACGCCTGATGAAAACGCCTCATACGTAGGGAGAAGCCGGGCTCACCCCTCACAAGCCCGGCTTCTCTATGCACGACGCCCCGCCGCCACCCCTCGACCGACAGGGCATCGGCCGTTTGTGTCGTTCCGCCTCCACCGTTTGGGTTTCAGTGGGCCGACATCAGACTCAACGACGCCATGCGGCCGGAGTTACGCGCGGATCTGTGGCTTCCTGCACAAAGCTGGGCCGAACGTCCGTTCGGGTGGGGGCGGCCCTATAGGCTGCCGCCTAAACAGGGATGAACCGAAGAGGGACCAGTGGACCTGTACGAATACCAGGGGCGCGATGTCTTCGAGAAGCACGGCCTGCCCGTGCTCGCCGGCGGCGTTGCCGAGACCCCCGATGAGGCTCGCGCCATCGCCGAGCGGCTGGGCCGAGTGGTCGTCAAGGCTCAGGTGAAGGTCGGAGGCCGCGGCAAGGCGGGCGGCATCAAGCTCGCCGAGACCCCCGACGAGGCTTTTGAGAAGGCCGGCCAGATCCTCGGCATGGACATCAAGGGGCACACCGTCGGCAAGGTGATGCTCGCCGAGACGGCCGACATCGCCGAGGAGTACTACTTCTCCTACCTGCTCGACCGCGCCAACCGCACGTTCCTGTGCATCGCCAGCGTCGCGGGCGGCATGGACATCGAGCAGGTCGCCGCCGAGACCCCGCAACGGGTGGCCAAGGTGGCCATCGACGCCATCAAGGGCGTCGACCGCGCCAAGGCCCAGGAGATCGTGCAGCTGGCCCAGTTCCCGGCGGGCGTCGCCGACCAGGTCGCCGACATCGCGGTGAGGTTGTGGGATGCCTTCGTCGCCGAGGACGCCACCCTCGTCGAGGTCAACCCGCTGGCCAAGATCGCCGACGGCCGGGTCCTGTGCCTGGACGCCAAGGTGACGCTCGACGACAACGCGGGCTTCCGCCATGTCGACCACGAGGCGCTGGAGGACAAGTCCGCGGTCGACCCCCTGGAGCAGGCGGCCAAGGCCAAGGACCTCAATTACGTCAAGCTCGACGGCGAGGTCGGCATCATCGGCAACGGCGCCGGGCTCGTTATGTCCACTTTGGACGTCGTGGCTTATGCGGGTACCCGGTTCGGCGGCGTGAAGCCGGCAAACTTCCTTGACATCGGCGGCGGGGCAAGCGCCGAGGTGATGGCCAACGGTCTGGAGATCGTGCTGAGCGATCCGTCGGTGAAGAGTGTCTTCGTCAACGTCTTCGGCGGCATCACCGCCTGCGACGCGGTGGCCAACGGCATCATCAACGCCTTCGCCCTGCTGGAGAGCCGGGGCGAGACGGTCACCAAGCCCCTGGTGGTGCGGCTGGACGGCAACAACGCCGAGGCCGGCCGTGCGATCCTCGACGGGGCCAACAACCCGCTGGTGGAGCGGGTGGACACAATGGACGGTGCGGCGATGCGCGCGGCCGAGCTCGCGGCAGGGATGTGATTCGAAGTGGCTATCTGGCTTACCAAGGACTCCAAGCTCATCGTCCAGGGCATGACCGGCTCTGAGGGCTCCAAGCACACGCGCCGCATGCTGGCCGCTGGCACCAACGTCGTGGGCGGGGTCAACCCGCGCAAGGCGGGCACGTCGGTCGAGTTCGACGGCGCGAGCGTTCCCGTCTTCGGGACGGTCGCCGACGCGATGGCCCGCACGGGCGCCGACGTCAGCGTGATCTTCGTGCCGCCCGCATTCACCAGGGCCGCCGTCGTCGAGGCGATCGACGCGGGCATCGGCCTCGCCGTGGTGATCACCGAGGGCGTGCCGGTGCACGACACCGCCGCGTTCTGGGCGCATGCCGTGGCGACCGGCAACAGGACACGCATCATCGGGCCGAACTGTCCCGGCATCGCCTCGCCGGGCGCGAGCAACGCCGGCATCATCCCGGCCGACATCGCCGGCTCGGGCCGCATCGGGCTTGTCTCCAAGTCGGGCACGCTGACGTACCAGATGATGTACGAGCTGCGCGACATCGGCTTCTCCACGGCGGTCGGCATCGGCGGCGACCCGATCATCGGCACCACCCACATCGCCGCGCTCGCGGCGTTCCAGGACGACCCGGAGACCGAGGCGATCGTCATGATCGGTGAGATCGGCGGCGACGCGGAGGAGCGGGCGGCCGAATTCATCAGAGCCAACGTCACCAAGCCGGTGGTCGGCTACATCGCCGGTTTCACCGCGCCGCCCGGAAAGACGATGGGGCACGCGGGCGCGATCATCTCGGGCTCGTCCGGCACCGCAGAGGCGAAGAAGGTCGCTCTCGAGGCCGCCGGGGTCAAGGTGGGCAAGACACCGTCCGAGACCGCACGCCTCATGCGCGAGGTCATGGGATAGGGACTGAGCTGCGAGAAGGGCGGCGATGGCCGTCCTTCTCAGTAGTCGTACGGGTCGCGATCGTTATTCCAGTTCATCGAGCCGAAGGCGCCAAAACACACACCTAGGATCACCGCGATGACGCCGAGCGCGGTCAGCGCGATGCCCAGCCAGAAGCCGACCTTGCCCAGGATGTCGTCCTTGCCGTGCTTCTTGGCCTCCTGCATGGAGAGGTAGCCGAACAGGATGCCCAGCGGGCCGCAGCAGACCACGGCCAGGACGATGCCGAGGATGCCGAAGAGCTGGGTGTTGTCCCTGCCCTCGGGCGGGACCGGCGCCGGTTGGTTGGGCGGCGTGTTCGGTGGAGGCGGAGGCGGCGGCTGCGGCGTCCGCGGTTCCTGAGGTTCTTCAGGAGTGGGTTCGGTGTTCATCGGTTCGCGTTCCAGATGATGCCGCCGATGATGTTCAGCGCGCTGATAGCCAGGGCGACGTAGCCGAGCACCGGTGATCTGTTGAACTTGCGCGCCTGCATGATCGACAGGATGCCGAAGATGATGCCGATGATCGCGCAGCAGATGCCACCGATGATGCCGATCCAGCCGAAGAGCTGGGTGTTGTCCCTGCCCGCTGGTTGCGCCATGGGCGGCTGTTGCGGTGTGGCCGGCGGTGGCGGTGTGTACGTCATAAATGCAGGCTAACGGCGCAAATAGGGCGGCGAGGCGAGTTCGTGGTTATCCGAGGCCGATTGTGATTGGCTAGCACGCGATGACCGCCCCAGACGAGGATGTGCTGACCGGACCAGACTCGCCCACGGTGAAGATCCCGTGGCAGCAGCGGACGGCGACGCCCTCGCGGCCGGGTGCGCCGCTGTTGGTGGCGGCGCTCGTCAACACCGTCTGGGCGGCGCTGATCTGCCTGGTCGCGGTGACGCTGGTGGTCGTGCTTGGGCGGGTGAGCCTCGGGCAGCGGCTCACGGGCGTGGAAGCAGTGGTCGCTCTCGCCGGCTGGTTGCTGGCCCATGGGGTACCCATAAAAGCCGGACCGGTCGAAATGAGCCTCGCCCCATTGGCGGTCACCGTGCTCGCGTTCTGGCGGCTTAATCGCGCAGGCGTGCACACGAGCAGGGCGATCCGGGCCCGCCACACCGGCTCGCTTCCCGACGCGCTGCGCGTCGCCGGGGCCGTCGGCGCGATCTATGGGCTGCTGGGCCTGGGCGCGGCGCTCATCGTGGACCGGCCGGCGATCGGCGTGGTGTGGTGGCGGGCGGCCCTGCACCTGGGGGTGATCGGGGCGTTCGCGGCGCTGCTCGGCTCGATCCGGACCACCGGCGCCCTGCGGATGATCGCCCGTCGCACGCCCACCCTCGTGCGCGACGCGCTGCGGGCCGGGGTGGTGGCGCCGCTGCTCGTGCTGGGCGCCGGCGCCGGTCTGATCGGGCTTTCCGTGGCGATACACGCAAACGAGGCGGCCCACATCCTGAACGGAATCCCGAACGGGCCGGCAGGCCAGGCCGGTATCACGGTGGTGTGCCTGGCATTCGCGCCCAACTTCGCCGCCTGGGCGGCCGCCTACCTGCTGGGCCCGGGGTTCATCCTGCGCGCGGGCTCGCTGGTGAGCCCGGCGTCGGTCACCGCGGCCCAGCTGCCACCGGAGCGCAGGGCGCCGCTTGACCAGCTGCCGGTGATGGCGGGGCTTCCGGACGGACCGATGACGGGTGCGCTGTGGCTGTTGCTGGCGCTGCCCGTGCTCGCGGGCGTCGGTGCGGGCCTGCTGCTGGTGCGGCGGCGGTTGCGCCCGCGCCGCAGCCGTTCGGGCGACACCGTGGTGCCCAGGCCGCATTGGGGGCGCATGCTGGTATCGGCGGGGTTGGCCGGGCCGATCGGCGGGCTGTTCATGGCGGCCGCCTCGTTCGCGGCGAGCGGCCACCTCGACGACGGGGAGCCGGCGCTGGGTCCGGTGCTTTGGCGTGTAAGCCTTCTCGCCATGCTCGCGCTCGGTCTCGGTGCGCTCGCCGGTGTGGGACTGGCGTTCGTTTTCAGGCGGCGCAAGGCATAAAATCAGCGGAGTGTCCGATGTGGACACTCCGCGTGGCCGGCAAGGTCACTGGTTGAAGCTGTAGAACATACCGGTGGCGAAGTTGATGATCGACAGGACCGCGAACAGGGCGGCAAGGCCGAAGCCGATGTAGGCCAGAGTCGGCTGCTTGCCGACCTTCTTCGCCTCCATGTAGCCCAGCACGTCGAACACGAGGCCGAGAGGCCAACAGCACACACTGAAGATGATGCCCAGGACGCCCCAGAGGGTGACCTTGTCGCTGGCCGGAGCCGGTTGAGTCATTGAGTGTCTCCTTTTAGGGATGGGAGCTCGCTGCGCCGCCTCGGCGCAAGCTCAGGCGTTCATGCTCTCGATCCACAACGTCGTGGTCAAGGCCCTTTCGTGTTGTGGATCGACGACGAACACGCGGAGTGTAATGGTTTCCGGCTCCAAGCACACGCCCGGGGACGTCCAGATCGGACATCCCCGGCATTTCACGGCCGCTCAGTTGTTCGTCAAGTCCCCGTAGCGATCCTCGATGCGGTCGGTCCAGTCGGTGGTGAGCGAGGTGATGCCGCCGATAAGGGCGATGGCGCCAAGGATGATGCCGGCCCAGCCCAGCCAAGCCATGCTCGCCTGACCCTTCCTCACCTTGCTCAGGTGCAGGAAGCCGAGCACCACGGCGGGGATCCCGCCGATGAACGGGGCGCCGTCGAGCCAAGGGCAGCAACAACATCCGGTCCCGACGATGCCGAAGCTGAACGACAGCCAGCCCAGCAGGTTCCGCCTGCCTTCGCTGCTCCCGTAAATGTTGCCGCTGGCCGGGTTCGGCGATGGTCCGGGCGGTGGCCCAGCCAGCGGTGGCGGCGGTGCCTCGCCCCTAGCCATGGAACCCGCCGCGGCGGCCTCCGCGCCCGCCGCGTCGTCGGTCCCAGAGCCGGAGGGTGCCGGGTAGGGCGGGGCCGGCGGCACCTGCGCGCCGCCGGTCCCGGCCGCCGGTCCGGTCCACGACGACGAACCCGGCGAGGTGACCGGCGGCACTGGCGGGATCGGACTGTCGTCTTTGGACCTAAAAGAACCGCCCCCCGGCGATGAGGACATCGCCGGGGGAGGCGGGACGGGAGGCGGGCCGGGTGGCTGCGGTGTCGGTGGCGGCGGCGGTGTTGGCGGCGGCGGTGGCACCGGCGGCAGCGTGGCGTCCTGGACCGGCTCGGTGTAGGAGGTGGCGTCGGTACCAAAGGGCGCGTCGCTGCGGAGTGTGGGCGGTGCCGACACCGATCGCGGCGGTGGCGGCACAGCAGGTGGTACAGCGGGCGGGACGGCGGGTAGCGGTGATCCAGGCATGTCGGGCTCGATCGGGTGCGGTGGCAGGGGCGGCTCGGCCGGTTGCGGCGGCGCGGATGGCGGTGGTGGCACCGGCTCGTGCGGCGGGCGCGGCACGTCCGGCTCGATCGGCGGCTGAGGGCTGGGGGGCGGCTGTGGGCTCGGCTGCGGCGGCGGCTCCGGCTGCGGCCGCAGTGGCGGCTCCGGACTCGGGTCGGGCGCGGGCTCGGGGCGCATCGGCGGCTCCGGCGCGGGTGTGGGATCCGGTGTCGGGTCGGGCGCCGGGCCGGTGCCTTCCCGGCCGTTCTCGTTGCGTGGTGTAGTCAAAACTGGCTCCCTCGCGTGATCGGTCCTATACCAATATCCGACTATTTGGGAAGATTTTACGGCTTAAATGCCAAATTGCCGGGGGTGACCCCAGGTCAGGCGGCCTTCCGCCGCCGGATAGGGTCATGAGGTGACCGCTCGCCTCGTCGTCCTGGTCTCGGGTTCAGGGTCCAACCTCCAGGCTCTGATCGACGGCTGCGCCGACCCGGCCTACGGTGCCAAGGTCGTTGCCGTGGGAGCGGACAGAGATGGCATCGCCGGGCTGGAGCGGGCGCGGCGGGCGGAAGTGCCCACCTTCTATGCCCGCGTGGCGGATTTCGAAACCCGCGCCGCGTGGGACGAACGGCTCACCGAGCTGGTCGCCGAGCACGACCCCGATCTGGTGATCTCCGCGGGTTTCCTCAAGCTTGTCGGCCCGGCCTTCCTGGCCAAGTTCGGCGGGCGATATGTCAACACCCACAATGCTTTGCTCCCATCGTTCCCCGGCATCCACGGCCCGCGCGACGCCCTCGCCTATGGTGTGAAGATCACTGGGGCGACCCTGTTCATCGTGGACGAGGGGGTCGACACCGGCGCCATCATCGCTCAGGTGGCGGTGCCGGTGCTGGAGGATGACACCGAGGATTCCCTGACCGAGCGGATCAAGGTGGTGGAGCGCGCGCAACTTGTCGAACATGTGGGCAGGATGGCGCGTGAGGGTTGGACCGTCCAAGGAAGAAAGGTCACGATTCCGTGATTCGACGTGCGTTGATCAGCGTTTTTGACAAGACCGGCCTGGACGATCTGGCGCAGCAGCTGCACCGGGCGGGAGTCGAGATCGTCTCGACCGGCTCGACCGCCGCCCACATCGCCGAGGGCGGCGTGCCCGTAACCCGGGTGGAGGAGCTGACCGGCTTCCCGGAGACCCTGGACGGGCGGGTCAAGACGCTGCATCCCAAGGTGCACGCCGGCCTGCTGGCCGACCTGCGGCTCGACAGCCACCGCGAGCAGCTGGCCGCACTCGGGATCGAGCCGTTCGACCTGCTCGTCTCCAACCTCTACCCGTTCCTGGAGACCGTCACCGCGGGCGCCTCGGTCGAGGAGTGCGTCGAGCAGATAGACATCGGTGGGCCGGCGATGGTCCGCGCGGCGGCGAAGAACTACGCCAACGTCGCCGTCGTGACCACCCCGCTCTACTACGACCTCGTCACCTCCGCGCTGGAGCGCGGCGGTTTCACCGATGACGAGCGGCGCATGCTCGCCGCCCGCGCCTTCGCCGACATCGCCGCCTATGACGTCGCGGTGGCGAGCTGGTCCGCCCAGGAACTCTCACCGGCCGAGCAGTGGTGGCCCGACTTCGCCGGGGTGGCCCTGCGCCGCTCGTCCTCCCTGCGCTATGGCGAAAACCCGCACCAGAAGGCGGCTTTGTACGTGCCGGAGGGCGCTCAAGGGCTGGCGCAGGCGCAGCAGCTGGGCGGCAAGGAGATGTCTTTCAACAACTACCTGGACGCCGACGCCGCCTGGCGCACCGCGCACGACTTCGACCTGCCGACGGTCGCCATCATCAAGCACCAGAACCCTTGCGGCATCGCGGTCGGCAAGGATGTGGCCGAGGCGCACCGCAAGGCGCACGCCTGTGATCCGGTGTCGGCCTTCGGCGGCGTGATCGCCGTCAACTCCACAGTCACCGTGGAGCTGGCCAAGCAGGTCGCGGAGATCTTCACGGAGGTGATCGTGGCGCCGTCCTATGAGGAGGGTGCTATTGATCTGCTGTCGGCAAAGAAAAACCTGCGGATCCTGCGGGCGCCCGGCTTCGCGCCGAGCCCCGTCGAGCTTCGGCAGATTTCCGGGGGGTACCTGGTACAGACTCGCGACGACTTCAGCGCCCCCGGAGACAACGTGGAAAACTGGCGCCTGGTTTCGGGAGAGCCCGCCGTGGGGTCCACTTTGGACGACCTGGAGTTCGCCTGGGGAGCCGTGCGCGCCGTCAAGTCCAACGCCATCCTGCTGGCCAGTGACGGCGCCTCGGTCGGCGTGGGCATGGGCCAGGTCAACCGGGTCGACTCCGCCCGCCTCGCCGTCGCCCGCGCGGGTGACCGGGCCAAGGGCTCGGTGGCCGCCTCCGATGCCTACTTCCCGTTCCCCGACGGACTTCAAATCCTCATCGACGCCGGGGTGACCGCCGTCGTGCAGCCCGGCGGATCGATCCGCGACGAGATCGTCATCGAGGCCGCCAGGGCCGCCGGCATCACGATGTACCTCACCGGCTCCCGCCACTTCTATCACTAAATTTGGGCGCGCGAAGCAACGCGGCGGCGATGCAACAACACTCAGTCTGAGCGTGGCGCCTAGGCCACTACGTGCTTCAGTTCGGCGAAGTGGCAGGCCGACGGGTGGGGTTCGACGGCGCGGCGGATCAGCAACGGCTCCTCCAGCGCGCACTTCTCCTGCGCCTTCCAGCAGCGGGTGCGGAAGCGGCAGCCCGACGGCGGGTTGGCCGGGGAGGGCACGTCGCCTTCGAGGCGGATCACGTCGCGGTGGGCGCGGGCCTCGGGGTCGGGGACCGGGACCGCCGACAGCAACGCCTGCGTGTAGGGGTGCGTGGGGCGGTCGTAGATCTCCAGGTCTGTCCCGATCTCGACGATCTTGCCTAGGTACATGACGCCGATGCGATCCGAGATGTGCCGCACCACCGACAGGTCGTGCGCGATGAAGATGTACGACAGGCTCAGCTCGTCCTGCAGCTTCTCGAGCAGGTTCATCACCTGGGCCTGGATCGACACGTCGAGCGCCGAGACGGGCTCGTCACAGACGATGATCTCGGGCTTGAGCGCCAGGGCGCGGGCGATGCCGATGCGCTGCCGCTGCCCTCCTGAGAATTGATGGGGGTACCGGTTGATGTGCTCCGGATTGAGACCCACCAGCTCGAGCAGTTCCTGCACGCGGCGCTGGCGATCGCCCTTGGGGGCCACCTCTGTGTGGATCTCGAAGGGCTCGCCGATGATGTCGCCCACTGTGAGCCGGGGATTGAGGGAGGTGTAGGGGTCCTGCATGACCATCTGCACGTTGCGCCGCAGGCGGCGGAGCTCGGTACCCCCCATTTTGAAAATGTTCTTGCCATTGAGGATGGCGCGCCCGGCCGTCGGCTCTTCCAGTCGCATGAGGAGTTTGGCCAGGGTCGACTTGCCGCAGCCGGACTCGCCGACGATGCCCAGCGTCTCGCCCTTGTGCAGCTCGAAACTCACGCCGTCGACCGCTTTCACGGCACCGATCTTCTGCTTGAAGAGGATCCCGCGCGTGATCGGGAAGTGTTTCACCACGTTCTCGACGCGGAGAATGACCTCACCGGAGTTGGCCATCGAGCATCTCCTTTGCGAAGTGGCAGGCGCTGGTCCGGCCGCCGCCCAGCTCAAGTGAGGCCGGGACGGTGTCGACACAGATCGGGACCTGCTTGTAGGGGCACCGCGGGTGGTACTTGCAGCCCGTGGGCAGGCGCATCAGGCTCGGTGGCAGGCCCTTGATGGTGGCCAGCTCGGTGCCCTTGGAGTCCAGGCGCGGGATCGAGGCGAGCAGGCCCTCGGTGTAGGGGTGGGCCGGCTGCTTGTAAATGCTGTGCACGTCGGCGTGCTCGATGATCCGCCCGGCGTACATGACGGCGATCCGGTCGGCCACGTCGGCGACGACGCCCAGGTCGTGGGTGATGAGGATCAGGCCCATGTTCAGATCGCGGCGCAGGTCGCCGAGCAGGTCCATGATCTGCGCCTGGACGGTCACGTCCAGCGCGGTGGTCGGCTCGTCGGCGATGAGCACCTTGGGGTCCATCGCCAGCGCCATCGCGATCATCACCCGCTGCCGCATGCCGCCGGAGAACTGGTGCGGGTAGTCCTTGACGCGGGCCCTGGCCGCCGGGATCTTCACCTGGTCCATCAGCTCGATCGCGCGCTTGAGCGCGTCGGACTTTGACATGCCGGTGCGGGTGCGCAGGGTCTCGGAGATCTGCCAGCCCACGCTGAATACCGGGTTAAGCGCGGACAGAGCGTCCTGGAAGATCATCGAGATCTCGTTGCCCCGGATCGCCCGCCGCCTCTCCTCGGGCATCTTGAGCAGGTCCTCGCCGTTGTAGAAGATCTGACCGCGGGGGATCTTCGCCGGCGGCATGTCGAGGATGCCCATGATGGCCTGCGCCGTCACGGACTTGCCGGAGCCCGACTCGCCAAGCACCGCAAGGGTTTCGCCCGGGTCGAGGTGGTAGGAGACCCCGTTGATCACCTTGGCCACGCCGTCGCGGGTGTGGAACTCGACGAACAGGTCCCGCACCTCGAGCAGGTGTGCGCCGGGTGGGCGGGAGGTAACGACTTCTATGTTGGTCATCTGATCACCGCAGCTTGGGGTCGAAGGCTTCACGGATCGTGTCGCCGAGGATGATGAAAGCGAGCACGGTCAGGGCAAGGAAGGTCGACGGCACGACGAGCGGGATCACGTTCTCCCGCATGTAGTTGCGTGCGTCGGAGATGTCCAGACCCCACGACTGGCTCGGCGGGACAAGGCCGACACCCAGGAATGACAGGGTCGCCTCGGCGGCGATGAACGACCCCAGGGCCATCGTGATGATCACGATGAACGGGGCGATCGCGTTGGGCAGGATATGCCGCACCATGATCCGGCCGCTGCCCGCGCCGAGCATCCTGGCCGCCGCAACATAGTCCTGCTGCTTCGCCGTGATCACCGAGGAGCGGATGACCCGCGCCGCGGTCGTCCAGCCCAGCAGGCCGAGGATGGCGATCAGCGCGGTGATCCGGGCGGCCTGGCCGCCACCGGCGTTGCTGACCCGCTTCATGAACACGATGCCCGCCAGCAGCAGCGGCAGGCCCAGCACGATGTCGATCACGCGGGAGACGAGCCCGTCCCACCAGCGCCCGAAGTAGCCGGCGGTCACGCCCAGCAGCAGCGCCACCAGCCCGGCGAGCAGGGCGGCGAGCCCGCCGATGAGCACCGAGTTCCTCGTACCGTAGACCGCCTTGGCGAACACGTCGCAGCCCTGCACGTCGTAGCCGAAGATGGCCGCGCCGCCGGGGCCGGCCAGGCGCCGGCTCAGCGCGCAGCTGGTCGGGTCGTTGGGGGTGAAAAGGGACGGGAAGGCCGCCATCACCACGACCACCACCGCGATTACGACGGCGATCCAGAACAGCGGCTTGCGGCGCAGCTCCCGCCAGGCGTCGGCGCTGGCGCTGCGCGGCTTGGACTCCATCGTGTGCGGCTGGCCGGGGGCGTCCGGCTCGCCTGCGGGCCCGCGGGTGGCGGTATGCAGCTCAGAAGCTGCGACGGTCTCAAAATCACTCATAGCGGATCCTTGGGTCCAGCACGGCGTAGAGAAGGTCGACGATCAGGTTGGCCACCAGGAAGATGATCACGAGGACGCTCACGAGCCCGACAACGAGCGGCGTGTCCTCGGTGCGCAGCGCGCGGGCGAGGTTGAAGCCCACACCCGGGACGTTGAAGACGCCCTCGGTGACGATCGCGCCGGCCATCAGGGCGCCCAGCTCGATGCCGAGGAAGGTCACGATCGGGATCAGGGAGTTGCGCAGGATGTGCACCCCCACGATGCGGCGCCTGGGCAGGCCCTTGGAGCGTGCCGTACGCACGTAGTCGGAGCGGGCGTTCTCGGTGAAGGAGGCGCGGGTCAGGCGCATCGCCGTGGCGACCGAGAGCGCGCCGAGGATGATCCCGGGGAGGATGTAGGAGTACAGCGTCCCGGAGCTTGCGGTGGTGGGGAACCACGGGAGCTTGATCGTGAAGATCAGCTGTGCCAGCGGGGCGAGCACCACGATCGGGACGCCGATGATGATCAGCGTGAAGACGAGCGTGGAGTTGTCGAAGATGCCGCCGCGCCGCATGGCCGCGATGATGCCGGCGGTGACGCCGAAGACGATGGTGGTGATGATCGCGATCAGGGCCAGCTGCGCGGTGCGGGGGAGCGCGTCGGCGATGATCTCGCTGACCTCGCGGCCGGTGAGGCTCTTGCCGAAGTCGCCTTGCACCAGCCCGGTGAGGTAGTTCCAGTAGCGGACGAAGAACGGCTGGTCGAGCCCGTACTCCTTGATCAGCTGCGCCCGCTGGGTGGGGCTGACCGGACGCTCGCCGGCCAGGGCCTGGATGGGGTCGCCACCGGTCGCGTACATCAGCGCGTACACGATGAGGGTGGTGGCGACGAAGACCAGGATCATCTGGAGCAGACGGCGCACCAAATACCGGAACATTGTCTAATTCTCTCTAAGCCGGAGCAGTCCGAATATTTCTAACTTTATGTGGCAAACCGGCCGGTGGTGTCGATCCTGGCAGGATCGGCACCACCGGCGAAGATGCAGCTCGCTGCAACTAGGCGGATCAGGCCATCTCAATCTTGGTCAGGTCGACGCGGTTGAAGAGGTCGATGGAGACGTTCTTCACCTTGGTCGAGTGACCGAAGTTGTTCTGGCCGAAGCGCAGCGGAAGCACCGGCATGTCGCGGGCGAGAAGATCCTCGGCCTGCTGGTACTTCTTGATCGCCTCATCCTGATTGGCGGCCGCCGAACCCTGCTTCACAAGACTGTCGAACGCCGCGTTGCTGTAGCCGTAGTAGTTCGACGAACCGGTCGTCGAGTACAGCGGGCCGAGGTAGTTCTCCATGGACGGGTAGTCCATGACCCAGCCGATGCGGAACATGCCGACGTCCTTCTTGTCCTCGACCTTCTGCAGCAGGTCGGCGAACTTGGCCTCCGGTGTGCCCACGCAGTTCACGCCCAGGTTGGCCTTGAGCTGGTTGCAGGTCGCGTCGACCCACTGCTTGTGACCACCGTCGGCGTTGTAGGTGATGTTGATGTCCTTCGGGCCACCCGCGGCCTCGTAGGCGGCCTTCGCCTCGGCCGGCTTGAACTCACAAGGCGCCCCGCAGCTCTTGTCGCGGTAACCGGCGACGACCGGGGACACGAACGAGTAGGCGGCCTTCTGCGAGTTCTGGAAGACGGCCTTGACGATCTCCTCACGGTCGATCGCCTGCGAGATGGCCTTGCGAACCTCCGGCTTGCTGAAGCGAGCGTCGTAGGTCGGGAAGGCCAGCAGCTGCAGGGTCGAAGCCGGGGACTGCTGGTAGCGGTCGCCCAGGTCGCCCTGAACCGTCGACAGCGACTCGGTCGGGATCGTCTTGACCACGTCGAGGTTGTTGGCGAGCAGGTCAGCGTACTCGGCCTGAGTGTTCTGATAGATGCCGAAGTTCACGCCGCCGATCTTTGGCGCCGGGCCTTTGTAGCCGGTGTACTTCTCAACCTCGATCTTCGAGTCGTGCTGCCAGGTGCCCTTCATCTTGAACGGGCCGTTACCGATCGGCGCGTTCTCGAAGTCGGCCTTCATCACCAGCGGCTTGGCGGCCGGGTCGTTGAAGGCGGCCTTGGGCAGCGGGTAGAACGCGGTGTAGCCGAGCATCGACTTGAACTCGCTGAACGGCTCCGACAGGGTCACGGTGAAGGTCTTGTCGTCGACCTTCTTCAGACCGGACAGGGTCTGCGCGGCGGGCGTCGCGTTGGCGTCCGCCGGGTTCAGGTCCGCGTAGCCCTCGATCCGCTCGAAGAAGTACCCGTTGTCCTGCTTGTTAGGACCGTAAGCCGCGTAGTTCCACGAGTTGATGTAGCTGTCGGCGTCGACCGGCTCACCGTTGTGGAACGTCCAGCCATCCTTGAGCTTGATGGTGAACGTCTTGTTGTCGGTCGTGTTGATGCTCTCCGCGTTGACCTCGAAAGGCTTGTTGGCTTCGTCGAAGTCGACGAGCGCGGTGTAGAGCGCGGCCATCACCTGCGAGCCACTGGTCTCGTGGGTGTTGCCGGGAAGTAGGTGCTGTGGCTCGGCGATGCCGATGGAAACCACACCGTTGGAGCTGCCTGTGTCGTCGCCCCCTCTGCCACAGGCCGCCAGGCCCAGGCTGACAGAGAGCGGAAGTGCGACCCAGGCGGCGAGCCTGCGGACCTGCATTGAGCCTCCTCGTTTCTACGTCTCACCGCGGGCCACGGGCATGCCGTTGGTCACGCAGTGCAACATCCGGCAAAGGTAGGACGAAGCTTCCCGTGTTACCAAGCTCGAAGGTCACAAGATGCTGACCAATCGAGGCATCAGTACTTGCGGATCACGCCCCCTTTCTGATACAGCGCTCGATTATGTTTAGGACTGCTATGGGATAGTATGCCGGATCTTTTCGGCGCGAGTGGCGGTGGCCTGGGAAAAGACTGGCTCAACATGGTCAGCGGTTTATGTCCGGTATGTCGTCTCAGCTGGTGGAAGCATTGGGCCGGGAGCCCGATTCGTAATCCATCTCACTGTCACTTTGGGTAACTCAGGGCGGCCGTCGAGCCGATGAACAGGAATGGGAGGATCGCAAGCATGACGGCGACTGTTCTCGACGGCACCGCCACCGCCGCGGAAATAAAGGACGACCTGCGCGGTCGCGTGGCGAAGCTGCGCGAGCACGGGATCACCCCCGGGCTCGGCACCATCCTCGTCGGGGAGGATCCCGGCTCCCGCTGGTATGTGAACGGCAAGCACAAGGACTGCGCGGAGGTCGGCATCGCCTCCATCCGCCGCGATCTGCCCGCCACCGCCAGCCAGGAGGACGTCGAGCAGGCCGTCAAGGAACTCAACGAGGATCCGGCGTGCAGCGGTTTCATCGTGCAGCTGCCGCTGCCGGAAGGGCTGGACGAGCAGCGGGTGCTCGAACTCGTCGACCCCGCGAAGGATGCCGACGGGTTGCATCCGATCAACCTAGGGCGGCTGGTGCTCGGGGTCGCCGCCCCTTTGCCTTGCACGCCAAGGGGGATCGTCGTGTTGTTGCGGCGGTTCGGGGTACCCATCAAAGGCTCTGAAGTCACGGTCATAGGCCGTGGTGTCACCGTGGGAAGGCCGCTCGGGCTGCTGCTGACGCGGCGCACCGAGAACGCCACGGTCACGTTGTGCCATACCGCGACGCGCGACCTCGCCGCGCACACCAGGGACGCGGACATCATCGTCGCGGCGGCGGGCGTGCCCGGGATCGTCACGCCCGACATGGTCAAACCCGGCGCGGCCGTGCTCGACGTCGGCGTATCGCGGGTAGACGGCAAGCTCGCCGGCGACGCGCACGCCGACGTGAAACAGGTGGCCGGGTTCATTTCCCCCAACCCCGGTGGAGTCGGCCCAATGACGCGCGCCATGCTGCTAACTAACGTCATCGAAATATGCGAAGGGCAGATCAATGGGTAAGAAGGTCACCGTCGTCGGCGCCGGTTTCTACGGTTCGACCACCGCGCAGCGCCTCGCCGAGTACGACGTCTTCGACACCGTCGTATTGACCGACATCGTCGAGGGCAAGCCCGAAGGCCTGGCGCTGGACCTCAACCAGTCCCGTCCGATCGAGGGCTTCGAGACCAAGGTCGTCGGGGTCACCACCGGTCCCAACGGCGAGGGCTACGAGGCGATCGCCGACTCCGGCATCGTCATCA
>Ga0209382_10001270_pt1 | contig 40116 bp, 55 predicted proteins | sample SoiMetdeltSBSDD5_FD_187599 | JGI IMG/M metagenome (GOLD analysis project Ga0209382, IMG submission 187599) | Bulk soil microbial communities from a Populus tree surrounding site in Tennessee, USA - Soil MetaG P. deltoides SBSDD5 (SPAdes) (version 2) | ecosystem: Environmental > Terrestrial >... | reverse complement strand
GAAACCGTCACCGTCTGTTACCTCTCCCAGTCAGTTGGGAGCGCGCCACCGTTCATGATCCACTTGTCAAGCTCCTCGAATACGGCCACCGCTTCCACCGCGTAGCTATTGTCTAGCCAGTGATTCTCTGGGCCGTTTTGCAGCGCCACAAGACGACGAATGGCGCTGAGTGCCTTGTTAGGGTCCATTGCTCTCTCCCATGATCGAGTTTCTGCCGTTCAGCGCCACCGTCCACTGTGGAGTGTCCACAGTGGACGATGACACTCACCGTCAGCTACCCAGGACCGTTCCGACCCTCAGGGGGCGTCGGGTGTCCTCAGCTGTGACCACGCTCGGTACCACCGTGCCCCGCGTGCCCCACGGGTCGGTCCCCTCGACCATGACGGTCGGGACGGGGATCGGTACCGGGGCCGGGGTCGGACGGCCGGCCCGGTGCGCCTTGAGCGCTGCCAGGACCGCCGCGCGCTCGGTGGCGTTACGCACCGTGACATTGATCGTCCGGGGCTTCATCTCGCCCCAGTGGAGCATGATCGCGACCGCGACCACCGTAACGGCCGGGACCACTGCGATCAGGCGCCCGATCGTGGTCGGGGCTGCGCTGAGGAGGTTGCACCCCACGGTCATGATCGCGCCCAGTGCGAACGACCCGACCGCGACCACGCGGCCAACCCGGGTCTTACTGTGCGTGATGTACTTCGCCGCGACAATGATCATCGCGTCGATGGCCACCGGGTAGAGCCGCGCTGCCAGGCTGCCCTGGTCTCCCAGGTCCGGGCGGTGCGCGACCTCGACAATGTGCCAATACGACAGGTACGCACCGGTCAGGAACACGATCATCCCGGGGGAGCGCAACCGTGCCGCCGTGGGCGACGTCCAGCGCTTGCTTGCCCATGCGCCGAACCGCTGTCCACGCGTGAGCTGCCTACGTGCTGCCATGTCTCTCTCCCTACGTTCGCCGCTCATGCCCTACGCCTGAGCGGCCCCGGCGCGGGTACGGTGGATGGGCTCGCCTCGATGCCCGAGGGTCCTAGCTGATCCGCCGCACCCCACCGTGTTACGGATGGGAGTGAGAGAGAATGTGTCCGCTGTGGAGTTCTCAAGGGTGACCATGTCCAGCCCGGTATCCGCGTCCTGGTTGGCTGCCGCTTCGTTCCCGGGTGGCTCGCTTGCTCGCCGAAGCGTACACCCCTCCCCTCCCCTGTCAACAGGGCAAACCGGACACCGTCAGGCATCGTTATGGTCTCGTTATACTACACCGTTGTAATTCCCCTCAGAGTGCCCCAGGGCCTCCTGCTCCACCCCCCTTGACCAGGCACAACGCCCCCAGATCGATTCTGAGCCATGATCCAAGCCTGTCCCTGGCCCTGGGTACCCCCCAGGACCCGGGGGCAGGCACGGACCAGGGCAACCGTGTCCGCTGTGGCCCCCTGGCCTGGCCCGAGCACCGTCCCGCCCAGCTGCCCAGCTCACCCCCTCCCCACCCCGGGGCAGGGGGTATGTCCGTTTCCCCGCCATGTGAATTTTGGAATACCCCCAGATTGGCAATGTCCGTTTTATCGTTCAAATTCCCCTTTACCCTGACCGTGGGCCTATGTCCGTTTGTCGAGAGCTGGGGAGGGGGGGGTACCCTGGACAGTGGTGGGACGACTGTACCCTCAGAGTGGATCTTGCAAGGGTGTCCACACAGGACAGTCCACTGTGGAGTGATCACTATTAGGACTCTTAACAGTGATCATGACCCTGACCATGATCATTGTTAAGGAACCTTACAGTCACCGTGACCAAGATCATTGTAAGGAACCTTTACCGTATCTATAGGAAGGTTTCCTAACAGTACGGTAAGGTCTCTTAACAGTTGCGGTGACAACTATTAGGAACCTTTACAGTACAGTAAGGAACCTTAACAGTTGACGGGGCAACTATTAAGACTACTAACAGTGATCTTACTCAGGGTCATGATCACTGTAAGGGATCCTTACTGTCCCAGCTCAGGGCCAGGACAAGATGATCACTGAACCGAACGACGATCACGATCATGAGCCTGAACCCCCCTCCTGACCCTGACCCTGACCTGAGCCCCCCGGCCCGCAGGCAAAGGGCAAATCGGTCACGGATCATGGACCAGGAACGAGCACAGTCGCACCTCCACGACCTGCCAATGGATCTTCCCATATACATTCCCACGAATGCCCCTGAGAAATGGGTATATTTTAGGAGCAGGGTATATGGACCCGGACAAAGTTAGGTATTCAGGTAAAGACCATGTGCATATTGATGTGCATGTCGACATACCCGACTTGTGTAGGGGACCCTAGGGGGCATGGATGAGCTGGCCCCGGTCAACGACCACGCACAAATGCAAGCCATGGTGCGCACCCACCTGGCCATGAAACTGAAGGACCTGTGCGAAGCACTGGAACCGTACATCGACGGCACCCTTGGACCGGTCAGCAGCCGGCACGTCACCAATTACACGAACGCGCTCAAGCTCCTCGGCCAGCTGTACCGGGTATACGACCCGCCCCGGGCCGTGATCACCAACGACGAGCCACTGGAGACGGCCAAGGCAGTCCGGACCAGGGTCATGGGGCAGCTACTGGAGCTGGAACGGCGGGCTCGGACCACTAAAACCGCATGACCTTCTTGTACATGATCCGTGCCCAGCCCGGCCGGTCCTTGATCATGCTGGTGAACACCTTCCGGTTACGGATCAGACCCTCCCGGCGGAGCACTACCAAGAAACTTTCCAGTCTGCCTTCGTAGCCGTGTCCGGGGCCGATCTCATACCACTGACCGGGTTGGTCTAGCCGGGACAGCAGCACCTCCGCCTGCTCCCGGTACATATAGCGGTACTTGAATCCCGGGTAGGGGCCGTCGGCCGGTTCGGGTGGCGGGAACCTGTGTGGATCAACCATGTTCGGATGGTACCAAATGGTTCGTACACAGTTCCTGTTCGTGGGGCCGAACAGGAGTTGTGGTAGCGCGTGAGGGGAATGGATCATGGAGTGTGAGGGCTCTTCTTTTACCTACTCCTGTTCACGGGACGAACTATACGAACTGTGAACTGCGGAGAAGCCCAGGTCAGAGACATGTTGATCTCCACAGTTCAAACAGTTCGTGGAAATTCGCACAGTTCGTGAGTAGACCGGGGGGAGGGTGGGGGTGTAACATGAGGAGTGTCCTGTGCACAGTTCATGCAAGATCAACGCAGTTCAGGACGCAGTTCAAACAGTTCGTAGACGATCATGGAACGGTGGAGGAGGGCCATGGGCAAGGAGAAGAAAGAGATCCCGGCCGATGTGTTGGCTGATGCTGATCAGTTATCCGGGCACTCCTTGTGGCGTCTGGACCCGGCTTTTGTTGAGGCGTTGAAAGTCGTCGTTGAAAGGCACCATGAGGTTCTACGCAGGCTCACAGATGGTCCCAGGGAGGAAGATCTTGACCCGTGAGATGACCTACTACTGCGAAGAGCCCAAGTGCGAGAACAAGCAGACCTCGGCCTCGGAAGCCCGGCCCATCACCGGGTGGCTGTTGGTGGTCATGCGGCTACCTACGGAGAACCCGTACCTGTACGACTTCTGCTCTTGGGATTGTCTGATGAAGTACGCGGCGAGCTTGGACCCACCGGAGGAGATCGAGTGGGAGACGATGGGGAGAGAGAAGAATGACCGAACTGACTGATCCGCTAGCTACGCCCACAACCATTGCCTTTGCTGGCGATTGGCACATGAATGCACCATGGGCAGTCTCAATGATCCAAAATGTCTCGTACCAGGACGTTGACGTCATCATCCATGCCGGCGACTTTGGCTACACGTTCAACACCAGCTACCTGAACGCCCTGGAAGAGGCACTTGATAAGGCTGGGATCCATCTCCTTTTCGTGGACGGAAACCACGAGGACTACGAACAGTTGTACTCGTTTCCAGTGGGAGAGAACGGTCTCCGAGAACTGGCTCCGCATATCTGGCATGTTCCCCGGGGCTTCCGCTGGAACTGGGGCGGTGTGCGGTTCATGGGCATGGGTGGCGCGCATTCAGTCGACCGGCCCTGGCGCCAGCAGGGGATCTCGTGGTGGCCAGAGGAACTGATCACGTTCACTGAGATCGCCAAGGCTGCCGCAGAGGGTCCAGTTGACGTGTTGGTTTCCCATGACTGCCCGAAAGAGGTGACCATCCCAGGCATTGACGATCGGGCGGAGAACCGGTACTCAGACTTCCCACCTGAGCAGTTGCAGTTGGCCCGTGCTCACCGGCAGAGACTGTCCATGGTGACTAGCGCGGTAACTCCGACGATCATTGTGCACGGGCACTACCACCGGGCGTACGCAGCCCACGAGCAGTTTGAACATGGCGGCGTGATCGTCTGGGGTTTGGACTGTGACGGGACCAGTTACCAGCAGAACATCCGGATAGTGGATTTGGTCGACATTCAGGCGGTTACTGGCCGTTCGCCAGAGTCAGACCAGTAAGATCCCTGACATGGCTGAAGTTATCGCTGAAGGTGCTCACGATCATCCTCTACCGCCACGAGGTCGCCGTCCCCGCTATCCATGGGAGACCTGGCGCGATGGCCAGTGGCGCTTCGCCCGGGAGGGTGTGGACTACACCTGTACGTCCGCTTCTTTCCGGACCGCCGTATACGCCCACGCTCGGATAGCAGGAACGGCGGCGCACACCTACATGGTCGATGACGGTGTCGCTTTCGTGATCCTTGTCCACGAAGATGATCCGGTCCCAAGGTATCCCGGTATGTGATTTGTCTACCCGAGGGTACGGGTGTAAGGTAGGAGTCACGGAAAGTGATCTTCTACCACAAGGAGAACAGGAGCACATGAACTTCATCCTGAAGACGGTCGGCATCATTATCGTGATCCTTGGTGGGCTGGCCAGCTTCTTGGCCAGCCAGGAGGGCAACGACAGTGCCGTACGGGGCGGTGTGATCATGGCAGTGATCGGTCTCGCCGTAGCTGCCCTTGGTTCACTGTTCAAGTCCAAGGCAGGCAGCTGACCTCAATGGACTGGCTCGCTGCTGATACCCCAGGTATCCCTGGGCAGCACATCCCCGGCCTTGATGAGCTGATGGGTCAACCATGGTTCTGGCCGGCGATGGCCGCCATAGGTCTAGCCATCGTGCTGTCCCGGCTCTGGAAGCACCCCAAGGTGCTCATCGCGGTGATCGCCGGTATCGCGGTCACGTTGTGGGTGCTCAGCCAGATCGACTAGTTCCCTTGAATCCCAACTCCACCTATCCTTCGGGGTATGTGGAGTTGGGATTTCTGGAAAAAAACCATCGAGCGTGCGATTAAAACGCCGCTTGAGGTGTATGTCATCGCTATTGGTGCTGATGGCGCGAACTGGTTTAGCGTCAACTACAACGACATGTGGAAGTTGGCAGTTGGTTCTATGATTGCCTGCGTTGCCGTGTCCCTTATCTCATCTCAGGTAGGCCCCACAAAAGACGATCCCAGTGTCGTTTAACGCCGCATAGTGCCCAGGACACCGAACATCATGTTCTGGGCCAGACCCTTCCAGTTGGACCCTTTCTCCCGCGTGTACTCGTATCCGAGGTTCTCGATCCGCCACTTGAACCGGCGACTACCCAGTGGTCGCTGGAGGTTCAGGTTGCACCAGTCCACGTACTGAACGTAGAGGGCACGAGTAGCGACTAGGCCGTCCTCCTGGGCAAGGAGCGTGCCCTCCTCCAGGCTCTCGTGGACGAACATGGCGGCCGTGTCGGTCTCCAGCTTGTACTGGTCCACCTCGGAGCGCAGGGCATTCGGCTCGTTGCGCAACCCCTCCTCGCGGTACATGCGCACGCCCTCGATGAGCCAGTTGAGGATCCCGCTGCTCTCGGCCAGGAGTACCCGCTCAGCGAACGCCCCGACCTCCTGCTCCTCGCCTATAGGGCAGTCCATGCGGATCGGCTTGACCCGGCGCCAGATGGCATCGTCGTCGGAGGTCAAGGTGGGCAGGTGGTTGGTTGACATCCAAATGACACAGTTTGGACGCCATGACACGAACTCGCCGTACAGGGGACGAGTTGTCAGGGTGTCGTTACCGGTGATTCGTTTGATCAGCTCCTCGTCCATGAGCGCGCCGATCGAGGTCTCCGAGAAGGTGACGAACCGCTTGCCCATGAGCAGGTGGAGGTCAGCCGGCAACGAGTCACCGCGACGGGACTTGAACGTGGACGCGGCAGCCGAGGCCCCGTAGTCACCGAAGATCAGTTCGATGGCCCGACACAGCTGAGACTTACCGGTACCTGAAGGTCCATGCAGGAGGAACACCGCGCGCTGGTCAGAGTCACCGAGCAGGGTGTACCCCAGAGCCCGCTGAAGGTAGTTCCGCATAGCCGTATCAGGAATGGCCCGTTCAATAAACTTGACCCATTCCGGAGCAGTTGCGTCTGGATTCCAGCTGGCGTTGAACTGCTTGGTGAGCATGTCCTTAGGATCGTGTGCGTGGACCTGGAGAGTGTCTAGATCCAGCGTGCAGTCCTTGAGATTGAGCAGGTTCCGCTTACTGTCAAAGTCCAGGACATTCGCCGTTACCATACTGGCGAACAAGCCAATTGCACCATTAACGTGTGTGGCCATACCCGAAGAGCCATACCACTTGTTGATTTCCTTGAAGTCGCTGGTTCCCCTGGCCTGGTCGACCTCGGCCCGGAGGTACTCCATGACTCCCCGGTACTTCAAACTGACCTTGGCCCCCTTGTCGCGTGCCCAGTGGGTACCGGTCCAGTGTCGCCAGTGCTTGTCCTGGGATACGAACTTGAACGTGCCCTGAGCAACTTCCGCTAGTCGTTCGGCGTTGCCAATGTCGTTGAGCATGTGCCTTTCACTGGGTACGTATTCAGGTTCGTGGTGACCGTTGCCGTTGGTGTCAGCTGGGCGCGGGGGCACGAAACTAGGCGCTTCAGTGATGGGCGTTATCTGTGCTATCTGAACCCCGTAACCTTGACTCCTGAGGGCCTTTGCGGCTGCGGAGAAATCATTTCCATAGCCATTGATGATTGCCCATGCGGCACCCTTGGTGTAACACCTCCAGGGCTCGAATTCGGTCTCAGTGGTGAAGATGAATAGCCGATCCCTTTCCGCATTACGACCCGTGGTAGCCGAGTGTCCGTCACTCTTACGCTTTCCCGGCCTCGTCCAGTAGCGGGTACCACCCACGGTTTTGCTTAGCGTCCACCCTTCAAGGATGTCAGCCCAATCGACCTTATTCTCGAAATCGTTAAATGGAGTTACTTCTGATCGATCACTGTTAATAGGAATGTATGAAAAGTGGGACACGACGGGAGCCGTTGTTTCCAGAGTTGCCCTGGCCCTGTCCAGGTGCCCCTCCAGCTCCTGGAACGTGTACATCTGTCCGTCACCGTCACCGTGCACGATCCGACACGGCTGTGGTCGACCCTCGACCTTGAGGTTCACTGTCCCAGGTATCCGGAGTACCCGAGCAAGATCACCAATTCCGGTGCCGTAGTGCCAGCTGAGTCGTTCGGCACCACGGGCAAGGATGTCCTGCCACCCCGTGGAGAGCGCCTTGACCCGCTCCAGCACGTCCTGGTCGGTGACCATCACTGGCTGCCTCAGCAGCCACCAGGGGTACAGCCCGCCACCGCTGTGGATCCACAAGGAAGGAGTGGGGAGTCCAGCTGCTCCTACGATCGAACGGGCCGTGCTCTCATCAGGGGGTAGCAGATTCTTGGTCTTGTGCCCCGGGCCGGCGATGTCGATGTCGGCCCAGAGCCCTGGAAACTCAAGGGAGTCGGACTCTCCGCCACGACCACCGAGCTTGGGTTCTTCCCGTAGCGTGCAGGCCCGCAAGTAGATCCCGGCTACCCGTGCCTCATGGCACTCTTCCACGTACCGTAGAAGATCATTAAGTTTGTCGAGGGTAAACGTACGCCCTGTCCAGCCGTTCGACGTGGACACATGGAGCAGGCCCTTGGAATCGCCATGAATCAGCTCAATAAAGGACTGTACTTGTGCCAGGTCCAGCCTGGACTGGCTAGATGTGGTGTCTACCTGTACAGTCACGATGAGTACCCCCCTACATGGTTACTGTGATCATTTGGAGTACCCCTCTTCTGGTTATGTGACCAACGGGGAACAGGAAACGCACAGCAGAGGATCAGTAGGCTGAAGCTGATCCCGATGCAGGGACCTCCTTGAGAAAGAGGTCCCTGCATCATGTGAGCCTCCGGTTAAACGAAAAGGTTTTCTGATCGTACGCCCAGCCGGTGGCTCGTGGTACCTTGCACTTCTGCAACTCTGCCTTCTCTGAAGCAACCGCCCCGGACTTGCCATCCGGGGCGTTTGCTTTTAGAACGGGGCTTCGTTGTAGCTGGGATCCGAAGATGGGGGTGTCCGTGGATAAGCAGGCTGCTGTTGGCGCATCCGATCCAGAAGACTCTGCTGGGCCTGAGGATCTGGAACTGTATGAGGACTGGGACCTGGACTTGGGGGTGCCGTCACAGGGGCGATTGGTGCGACGGGTGACTGTGCAGTTGGTACGGGCGAAGCCGCGAACTCTGGATGAGTTGCGAGCCACGTCTGTGCCCGCCCTACCGCCACCTGATCCTGAGACGCCGACTCAAAAATGAACGGGGCCGTACGTCCAGGAGTACCTGCTCCTCGACCGATGCGACCCAGGAGAAGCTGACCCACACACGGACGGAGACCCTGAATGAGCTTGGACTGGAACCACAGCACGTTGCGGTAAACGTGACCCGCAGCTCCGTAGTCGTCCTTCTCGTCCATGTTCACCACGTCGCACGCGATGGCGTCTGAGGTCTCACCGGGTGGCGTGTACTGAGTAACAATTCCCGTTTTGTACTCCATGGGCCGCACAATGAGCAGCTGGCCCACAATGTCACGGGGGTTTAGCCGATCCCCGCCACTAGGTTCACCGAATGGCTGCATTCTCTGCTCCTCTGTTACCAGCCGGGACAGCCGTGCTCATTGGCACCTACCCCGTCGTCTGGTGGTGTTCCTTGCCGATAGAACGGGCACCAACCACATAGCTTGGACGGTTGCGCTTCCACTTCAACCCAGCGGTGTGGGTTGTCGATCACATCCAGGGCGATGAGCTTAGCGCCGATGTTGTTGACCCTGTCAAGGGCCAGCTGGGCGATCGTGGGGTCATAGTCACCGACCCAGACCCACATGTCGGACAGCCAGCCAGCCCGAGGTAGGGCAACGAGGCACACCTTCTCAACCGGGAATCCCGCATTGATCTGCCCCATCCCGTACAGGTTGACCTGGATCACGTAACTCTCTGGGGGACCTTCCGCTTTGAACTTCGCGAGGTTCTTGGACGAGACCGTTTTCCAGTCGATGATCATTTTTCGTTCTGAGTCGTATAGGTCGCTGTGTCCCATGACCCAGTCGTTGGGGTGGACTCGTCGCTCGGTCAGATATCGCTGGAGCCCGTGGACTCTTTGGTAGTCAGTGACCGCCGCTTCGAGCCAGGTGTGGACTGCTGTTCCCACAACAGCTGGCCAGTGGTCATAGTCATTGGCGAAAGGAATTCCAGCGATACGGTAGCCGAGTCGTCGATCACAGGCGTCACCGAGCTCAGAGGGACCGATAGCCACTTGCTGGCTACGTGAAGAATTTTTGTCTGCCCACCCAATGACATCAGTGAGTTCCTTCCGAACCGCTAGTGCCTCACCTGTTATTGACCCCGGAGGGTCAACGAACTCAATCCAGGCTCCTGGACTTATCTCGTAGCAGGTGGGGTGTCGGGTCTGCCCTGGCTCGTAAGGCATCATTTCCTCACGGCATACGACGCACTTCAACTGGGCTTCACCTCATACTTGTAGATGAACAGACCCAGAACTCCGAGATCTTCGTGGTCAAGTTCGCCTTCGGTACACCAGCGCATAATCGTGGCGAGGCTGACTCCTAATTGCCACACGACGTTACTTACCGGCGTCAATTCATAGATGTCATGACCTGATAGCTCGTATTTATCCAGTTCCTTTTGTGCCGCCGTCCACCAGGAACCCACCTGCATTGCTGACGTTCTCTTCATTCCTTGTTTGCCCGTCTCCCATTTCCTCAGGCTGTCCGGAGACGTACCAATGAGAGCGGCGAGAGCGGTACGGGAAAGGCCCAGCTTGTCGCGGAGTTCTACAAGATCACCCTGTGTAGCGACGCTGAAACCAATTCGTACAAGGAGTTCGTCGCTGTCATCCATGCCAGGACAGTAGACCCCCGTACCCCCTATGTCAAAGACCTGCTAGTGGACACCCTATGTATTATATCGATCATGGGATTGTCCCTGGCCAAACGATTCAGCATGTTGCCCAATGCTCTTCAAGAGGAATGGCTTAATAGCCTTTCTCAGGACATGCTTGAGGAAATTGACAGGGGTGAATGGTGGTGGACTGCACGTCCGGAGCAGATCCCACCTGACGGTGGATGGTTTGTGCTCCTCTACCTGGCTGGACGTGGCGCGGGCAAGACCAGGGCCGGGGCGGAATGGTTGATCTCTCGGGTCGAGGAATATCCAGTAGACCAGTCGGGGGCGGCTACTGAGCACTTGGTTGTAGCAGAAACACTTTCCGACGCAAGGACCATCTGCGTAGAAGGTCCCAGTGGGCTACTTCGGGTGCTTGATCGACGTGGTTACCAGCAAATCTCAGGGTTACGTGAACTGGGCGAGCGCACGTACCGGTACACCAAGAGCCCTAAACCTAAGCTGGAGATCGGACCGCCGGGTACCAAGATCTACTTCGAGGGGGCAGACAAGCCCGACGTTGGCCGTGGCTACAACGCATCATCCGGGTGGCTTGACGAGATCATCAAGTGGCCGTACCCCAAGCAGGCGTGGATAGAAGGCATCATGCCCTCGATGCGGGCCAACCTGGTGGGGGACCACCCCCGGATCCTGGTCACTACCACCCCCAAGCCACTCGACTTGTTGTATGAGTGGGTAGCCCGTGACGACGGTTCAGTTCACATCGTCCGTGGCTCCACATACGACAACGCGGACAACCTGTCCGAGCAGGCCATGCAGGAGATGCGTACCCGGTACGAGGGCACCACGATCGGACGCCAGGAGTTGTACGGAGAGCTGCTGGACTCCTTCGATGGAAGCCTGTTCCGTCAGGGCGACATCGACCGGTACCGGATCGACATCCCGCCAGAGTTGGCCCAGATTGCCTTGGGTGTAGACCCGTCGCTCACTGGCGAAAACGCGGAAATGGGCATCGTGGTCGTTGGTCGTGACCGCGAAGGACACCTGTACGTGTTGGGCGATGAGACAGTTCCCGGCACCGGCAAGTTGGTTGCGGAGTACGCCTGGGAGATTTTCACCCGGTATAAGTGCGACATGTTGATCTACGAGAACACTCAGGGCAAGGAGTGGCTCTCTCAGGTCATGCTCGATGCGTACAAAGAATTGAAGAGGCAGGGCTACTTCGATGGCAGCAAGTACCAGGCGCTATCTGGCCCGCCCATGAAAGCGGTCGACTCCAAACGGGGTAAGCGGCTACGTGCCCAGCCCGTTGCCATGCGCATGGAACAGGGGCGCATGCATCACGTCGGTTACTTCGATGCCCTAGAGCGGCAAATGGTCAGCTGGGTACCCGAAACAACCGCACGAACCCACCGGGACTCCCCCGACCGACTCGACGCACTCGTCCATGCCGCTTGGCATTTGATCGGTTTCGACAAGCGCCAGGTCAGTATCGCCCGACGCAAGGTCCGGGTCACTGCCCCTGGGGAGATGTATGTACCTGACTACTTCTCAGAGATAAGCCGAGCGGACGGTAGGCATCCATCCTGGATGTGATGCTAATATGCCGCGCCTTACCGTTACGCTGTTCTCGTGATCCATCCACTGATACTCCTGATCCTCGCATTGGCAGTGACCAGGGCGAGTCAAGTCATCGTGGACGACAAGATCTCCGAGCCGATTCGAATGGCCGCGATCCGTCGATTCGGCGAGGAGGGGCTACTGACTTATCTTGTTCACTGTCTAATGTGCGTCTCGGTATGGGTGGGCATGATTGTCGCAGTCTATGCCTGGGCGGTTCTCGACCTTAATGTATGGCTTATTGGCCCGGTCGGGCTGGCTTTCTCTTACCTGGCGGTTGTGCTGAACAGGTTGAAGGGTGACTGATGGCACTGCGTAAGAAGGGGACTCCGCCCGTCACCGCGCACACCTCTATGGCGGCGGCACGACTTGACCTTAAGGCTCCGAACTGGAAGAGCTATCGGTTCCGTAATGAGCAGTGGCAGGTGGAAGCGTGGCGTTTCTATGACCTGATTGGCGAACTCCACGCCGCTGCAAACTGGATGGGCAGTGCCTGTTCCCGGGTCCGTATTTACGTTGCTGACATCGATAAGTACGGACGGATCGGTGAAGAAGCGGCCGGTGACGAGATCCAGGCCATCGCCGACAGCCTCTTTGGTGGGCCAGCAGCCAGAGCCGAGGCAATGCGTTCCATTGGCATTAACCTAACCATCGCCGGTGAGTGTTACATCGTTGGACGTTCCATCAACGGTGAACGAGATGAGTGGTACATCCTCTCCCCCAACTCCCTGCGATTTAACGGTGACGCGGTCAGCTGCGATCTCGGCTACGGCCACAAGGAGATGCTGCGACCCAACGCTGACATTGCCATTCGGGTTTGGACACCACACCCGCGAATGGGCTGGACTGCTGACTCACCAACTCGGGGATCACTACTGGCTCTACGGCAATTGGAGCTACTGACCCGACACACCTTCTCTCAGATCGATTCACGGCTCACCAGCGGTACCGGAATGCTTATCATTCCGCCGAAGATGGACTTCCCCGATGCGGACCCGGAGGAGACCCCTGCCGAGAGTGTGGTCCGGGTGCTCACCGACGCCATGACTGCCCCTGCCATTCAGGACGGTTCGGCTCAGGCCGTGGTACCGATCGTGGTTGAGCGTCCTGCCGGTGAAGGTGAGAACAACAAGTTTGAGCTGCTCAGCTTCGAGTCTCCGCTGTCTAAAGAGGCTAAGGAGATGCGCGACGAGGCGATCCGTCGACTTGCGCTCAGCCTGGACATGCCGCCGGAGATCCTGCTTGGTACCGGGGACACGAACCACTGGAGCGCCTGGCACATTGAGGAGTCCACCGTCAAGATCCACGTTGAGCCGATGCTCAACCGGATCTGCGACGCGCTCACGAAGGCGTACCTCCAGCCAGCCCTGAAGATCCTTGGTAAAGACACCGAGGCGTACACCTTCTGGTTCGATACAGCGCCACTGACGGTGCGTCCTAACCGGCTTCAGGACACCTTGAACCTGTACCAGCAGAATGTGGTGTCTCGGGAAGCGGTCCTGGAGGCGGGCTCGTACAACCCGAATACTGATGCGCCCGACGAGGACGAGGACAACCGGCGGTACATGCGTGAGCTACTGCTCCGCGACCCAAGCCTGTTCGCTATCCCCGAGGTTCGTGAACTCATCGGCATCACTGTCGAGTTCGCCGAGCCGGAACAGCCACCACCGGGCGCACCTCCGCCACCGGCGCCAGATCAGTCCATAGAGGGTGCCAGCCCGGAGGCCCTGCCTCAGCAGCCAGCAACCACTGACGCTGTCGTGGCATCTGTTGTGCCGGATCTTGTTCCACGAGCAAGTTCCACCATGGTGGCCGCTGACCTTCTCGTACATCACGCTCTTCGGCTCGCGGGCAAGAGGCTTCACAAGAGCCGTGAACGTGATCAGTGGATGCACATCCCTGCCCACAAGTTGCACACCTTCATTAAGGTGCAGGACCGTGCACATGCAGAACGGATCCTGATGGGCGCCTGGGAGCACATGGACGTAGTCACCGGCGACCTTGACGTTAATCCAGACGAGTTCCGGCTGCTTTTGCACAATTACTGCATCGAGCTGCTCATTCGCTCCATGGAGCATGGTCGTTCGCTACTGTCCATGACCCTTACCAGGGGTGGCATGATCTGAAATGGCCACCAGAGATGAGATGCGTCGCCAGCGTGAGGCGGCGATGGACGCCGCTGAAGCCGACGTTCTCAAGGCCATCATTGACGCCCTGACCAAGTGGCTGGAAAGGGTTGCCGAAAAGGTACTAGCCGCATTTCGTCGGTTCGGGTCCCCACCTGATCCTTCAGGGGTATGGGCAACATCAAACAGCTGGGAGCACGAAGTTGATCAGTTGATCCATGGTCCGCTAAACGATGCAGCCGAACGAGGCTGGGAGCTGGCCAGTGATCGTTCATTCGTCACCAGTAACTCCTTCGTTCAGGCGCAGCTTGCGGTGACTAGGAACCTTCTTGTACGTATTCCTGATGACACCTACAACCTAATCTTCGCCGAGATCAGTGACGGCATGAACAAGGGTGAGGACAACCGTCAGATTGCTGCCCGGGTAGACAAACTGCTCTCCATGACCCGCTCTGAACGGTGGAAGAACCGTGCCATCACTATTGCCCGGACTGAGACCATGCGCGCCTATAACGCTGGTGCGTATGGCTCAGGACTACAGGCGGAGCAAATTGAAGGTGTCCCCATGACTAAGGAATGGTTGGCCACCGAAGATGCACGTACCCGACCAACCCACCGAGAAGCAGACGGTCAAGAACAACCACTCAGTCAGCCATTTATCGTTGGCGGGTTCCCTTTGCAGTTTCCTGGTGATCCAATGGCGCCACCAGAAGAAGTCATCAACTGCCGCTGCAACATGTTGATGAAGGAGCGTGGCGATGGCCGTTGATCTAAGCAGTCCAGGTGCTCGTACCCTGTTCGAATATTGGGTTCATGGCGAGGGCGCGCTCAAGGTCCGTTGGGGTACTGACGGTTCCATGGACCGGTGCATTCGACATCTCACTGGCAAGGTTCGTGACCCTGGTGGTTTGTGCGCGGAATACCACAAGGCAGCTACCGGTGAATGGCCAGCAGAAAAGGGCATCGAGTCGGCGGCCCAGACCATGGAGTTTGGTACTCGATGGATGGGACTCCTGGCCCCGGTTAACGCACCTACTGGCGACCGGCGCAAATTTGTACCCGGAGCCCTGAGCCACCGACCGCTACCCCTACCCCTGATGTGGCAGCGCATGTCCGTGGGGGGCAAGCACGACGGATCCGTGGTCATCGGCACCCTCGACAACATCCACATCGATAACAACAACGTGATCGGTGAAGGGGACCTGTTCGATCCTGACACCATCGGCATGCCTCGACTTGCCGAGGACATCGCCGAGGTGAGGTTCCTGCTTCAGAAGGGCGTGATTGGTCCAAGCGTGGACCTAGATGACGTGACCTTCGAGATGCGTAACGGTGAGGCCGTGATCGTGAAAGGTCGCATCTCGGCAGCAACGTTGCTCCCGGTGCCTGCGTTTGCGGAGGCCCGTGCGTTCCGCATCTTTGAAAATGGTGTCTTGGTTGCTTCATGTGGAGTGGACGAGGGGTTGGTGCTCCCTTTTGAGTTCATCACCCTGCGCGAATGGAAGGAGCAGAAGCACCCGCGCGGGTTCCATGGACGGTTCAGGGAAACGGCCGATGCGCCACGCATGAGCGCGCCGCACCCTCCGGCGGCACATAGGGCCAAGGAAGAGGAGAAGCCGAGGAAGCGGACTACGCAAAAGAGCCAGGGCAAGGCGACGAGCAGTGAAGGTGGGCGGCACAGCAAAAAAGAAGAAACAGCCGAGGATCTTAATAAGTTGACCGTTCCGCAGTTGCGCGTACTGGCCAAGGAGAGAGGGGTCTACGTACCAAGCAGGGCTCGTAAGGCCGAGGTCATTGAGAAGATTATTGAGGACAAGAAGGACGCAGGCCCACGCACGAGAACCGTTAAGTCGAAGGACATCACGTCTGCTGAACAGCTAACCGTTGTTCAGCTAAGAGCAATTGCGAAGGACAACGGAATTCCGGTGCCGTCGAAACTTCGCAAGGCTGACATCATTAAGCACATTCAGTCATGGGAAAAGGGCAGGGGCAAGAAGGTTCTGCCTGGTTCATCCGAGACTGATTCTAAGGACGCAGCTGAGCGCGTATCCAGGAATGCAGCTAAGGAGGTGACCGGTAGTCCACGTACCTGGGACGAGATTCTTACCGAGGAAACTGGATTCGATTGGGTACCCATTAGGTCCTTGGAGGTTCCACATGGCGAGGGCTATGTAATCCAGCATGGCAGGGCATACCGTATTGACGGTGTGACATACCTTGTCGAGAATGGCTCATTTGCAAAGAGGGCTTTTGGTGGGACAATAACTCACGAGGACATTGTTAGGGAACTTCAGGAGGTTCATGACGGTCTCCCAGGAGCTTCCAGGTACCAGACCGGTTATGCGTGGCTGGCAGGACCTAACCCCAAGGACTCGTTCTGGGCCAAGCAGTACCAGATGCCAGGTTTCTCGTCATTGGCCACGGCAGGTCACGGGGGAGTTCGTATTTGGAACCGAATGGGTGCAGCTCGGACTCCAAAGTGGCACAAGGATTCACTTGCTCATGAGTTTGGCCATAACGTTTCTCAAAAGGTTGCACATCGTTCCGATGGAGACCTCAGCGCGATAAGTGTTGCGTGGCGTCATGCTTACCACGCTGATACCAGCGCTAAACGACCAAGCAGCATTGAATTTACCCATCATATTTTGCACGAGACTCATGGAATTGACATTAAGGTTGACCGTTCGAGGCTATTCCCTCATGGGGTAAGTGAATACGGAAAGTCTTCAGTAGGGGAGGACTATGCCGAGTCGGTGAGCCATTACCTTCACGGTCCCGTGGGCTGGGGCAGGCGTACGCCAGATGGTCCATTGGAGCAGATCTACTTCAGAGACCTATTTCCACATCGGGCTGCGATCTTGGACCGGATCTTCCCCGAGATTGCGCGCGCCCAGAAGGCGGCAAAGCGGGCTCAGAAGCCGACACGATGAAAATCGTGGACAACTCCGTACCATCTGAGAGAGTCTGGATGATTTCACCACGAACTGCCCTCTCCGGGCTATCGATGATATTTCCAGATTCATCTAGCATGATGATCTGTTCTTTTACGACCTTTGGCTCATCTACCGGCTCTGTCATGCCTCTAGTATGACAAGAGCACTAGGAATCTCAGGGGCAGGTACAGATGGCAGTTAATAGGACATCCTGGAGAAGCGCTCCGATCGCCGATCGCGACCAGGAGTTTGATGCCGACGACGCCATTGCCCGCCTCATCCAGCGCAGCAGTACGCCTTCCGAGTTCGGTAAGGCGTTCCTGTACCGGGAGGATGGCGCGGACCCAGCGAACCGGGAGTCTTACCGGTTGCCCATTCTGGACGTGGTAGGTAACAAGCTCGCGCTCATCCCGCACGCTGTTTACGCGGCAGCTGCCCTCTTGTCCGGTGCCCACGGTGGTCTTCCCAACGTTCCGGATAAGCAGAAGGATCAGATCCGTGACGTGATCAGCGAGATCTACGTCAAACTAAGGGAGACCTTCAACGACCCACGGATTAGGCCCCCTTGGGATCGGGGCCAGCCCCCCGAGCGCAGGAGCGACGCGAACATGACCATCGACTACACATTCGGATTCAGTGAAGGCGACGAGGTCATGCTTCCGTTTACGGTGAACTATTACAACAACACCACCGGGACCACTAACCCCACCATTCCCACCATCACTCTCAGTCCGAACTTCACCCTCGTCGATGAGGATGAAGAGACAGGCGAGGAAGAGTTCGCGGTCAAGGGCGGGGATCCAGACAAGCCGTACGGTGATGTGGAGTACGCCGACCCCGGTTACCGGGGTAAGGCCCGCTACCCCATCGACACAGAGAAGCACGTCCGTGCCGCCTGGTCGTACATAAACCAAGAGGACAATGCGGCAGAGTACACCCCTGAACAGTTGAAGCAGGTAAAGGCTCGGATTGTGAAGGCGGCCAAGGAGCTGGGAATCGAAATCAACGATTCCGAGGATGAGATGGCTAAGAAGAAGACGCAGAAGGACACGTACGCTGCCCTTGTGGCCGCGATCTCGTCAGTTGCACCTGACTCATCTGTATTCGAAGCTCCTACGCCTACAGGCCCGACCCCGTTGACCGTGACCGAGGATGGTCGCGTGTTTGGTCACCTGGCCCAGTGGGGTTCTTGTCATACCGGTATAGGCAACTCGTGCGTGTCCCCGCCTAAGAGCATCACCGGGTACAAGTACTTCCACACCGGTGAGGTTGTTTGCTCAGACGGTAAGCACCTTCCGGTTGGCAAGATCACCCTTGGTGTTGGTCACGCCAATGCGCAGTTGGGCTTCATCCCTGCTATTGAGCATTACGACTCGTCAGCAACCTGTGCTGCGATCGTTCAGGCCCGGGAAGACAAGCACGGGATCTTCGTCAGTGGGGTTACCGTCCCAGGACTCTCGGACGAAAAGGTAGCTGAACTACGTCGCTCTCCACTGTCTGGTGACTGGCGCCGGATTGGTGGAAACCTGGAACTGGTGGCCGCTCTTGCAGTGAACACCCCTGGATTCCCGATCGTGCGTGAGACCGATGGCAAGCAGATGAGCCTCGTTGCTGCCGGCATCGTTCAGGTCGAGACGCAGGTAACCGACGACACTGAGACTGGAGAGCGGCTGGACGTGACTTCTCGGGTCAAGGCGCTTCAGGAATACCTTGAGGGCCTTGCTACGGAAGCTAGAATAAGGCGGTTCAAGAAACTCTCAGAAAAGGTGTGACATGGGCTGCGGTTGCGGTGGACAGAAAACGGACAACAAAATGTATGTCGTGACCCTGCGCAATGGCACAACCCTGGAGGTCAGGGGTGAATTCGCCGCCAAGGTAGAAGTCACCAAAGGTGGCGGTGGAAGTTACCGAATCAAGTGACATGCTTGCTATTGCCTGACTATGTAGTTAATCTTCAGCTCAACTGATGCTGTGCTAGGGGCCGGTCGGTCGATGAGTTACATCGCGACCCGTGGAAGGCCCTCATGTTTGTCATTCCAGAGAACCTAAACCAGTACTCAGTTGCTGGTCTCAAGGACCTGGCGACAATCGCAGCCAAAGAGTTCGCCACTCTTCTCGAAAGCTTCCAGAACCCAGAGGACATCCCTGAGGAGAGCCTGGAACGTGCCGAGGCACTGAAGGAGTTCGGCGTTCAGGTTGCTGCGGAGATCGCTGTTCGTGAGGCCAAGGTTCAGCGTTTCACTGCGCTGAGCACCGCGCCCGAAGGTGACCCAGAGACCGAAGAGGTAGTCGAGCCCGCACCTGATGCGGCGGTAGTCCCCGAGACTCCTCCTGTTGTTGAGCTTGCCATCGAGGGCGAGATCATCGACCCGAAGAAGACTCCGGTCAAGGTGGGCGTGAGCAACATTGCCCCACATGCACCGCAGACCAAGGACACGAAGCGTAAGAGCATCGAGTTCCACAGCTTCATCGTCTCCGCAGACGTGGATGGTTACTCAACCGGATCTGAACTGGAGAGCTGGGAAGACATCGGTCGGGCGTTCGTTAACCGGACCCGTGGGTACAGCGGCAACCAGAGCATGCAGCATGGTGTTGCCAAGATCCGTAGGGATTACCCGGACGAGCTGATCGTTGACGACACCTGGTCAGGTGAGCAGCAGCAGGCAGTTTTGGAGTACGCCGCTAACGAGCGCCGTCTAGAGGGTGGGTCCCTCCTGGCCGCCGCTGGATGGTGTGCACCGTCCGAGACGCTGTACGAAACCTGCCTCCAGGTGAGCGCGGATGGCATGCTCGACACTCCTGAGGTTGTTGCTCGCCGTGGCGGTATCCGACACAACCAGGGCATCGACTTCTCGACCCTGTTCGGGGACGACTTCACCCTGCCGATCCCGGGCTACAACATCCTGACCGAGGCCCAGGTAATTGCCGGTTCACCGACAAAGACCTGTGTGGCAATCCCCTGCCCGACCTTCGTGGATGACCGGCTCAACGTTGCAGCGCTCTGTTTGACCGGTTCGCTGCTCCAGAACCGTGGCTACCCAGAGTTCGTTGCCCAGTTCACCCAGGGCGCGATCACCGCATTTGGTCACCTCATCAACCGTGAGGTCATCGCCGCGATCGTCACCGGTTCAACAGCCGTATCCCTGGCCGCAGCTGAGCCATGGGTCAGCGACGGAACGGTCGTTTCACAGATTCTTCACGCGGTGGATCATGCAGCTACCGACATGAAGTACCGCCTACGTCTGGCACGGAACGCGACCCTTGAGGTTGTTTTCCCATTCTGGCTGTACCACATGTTCCGGGCTGACTGGTCGCGTCGCACCGGCGTGGACGACCCGAACGTGAACGATGCACAGATCAACGCCTGGTTCGCCACCCGGAACATCCGTGCCCAGTGGGTTTATGACTGGCAGGACTTCTTCTCCGGTGTCACCGGCGCGAACGGTGGATTCGGTGCGGCAACTGCGGTTACTGCACTCCCTGCCACAGTCCAGTTCTTGATGTTCCCAGCTGGCACTTGGGTTCTGGCTCGCCAGGACGTTATCCGGCTCGACTCCGTGTATGACGCTGCGAACCTGGCGAACAACCTGGTGACCCAGCTGTTCATGGAGGATGGCTGGCTGCCAATGCGGATGTGCCCACTGTCCCGCGTCTACACAGTGCCGCTGTGCCCAAGTGGTGCAACAACCGCAACCCGCGCAGTGGACTGCACCGTCGCGTAACACGTGATTCGGGGTCAGGGTTCGCCCTGGCCCCGATAACCACAAGGAGATTTAAGAATGGCAATCGGCGCGAAGGCGTTTACCACTTCCGGAACCACGGTCATCCACACCGGTCCGGTCAACTTTTACGGAATAACCCTGCGCAACGCAGCGGGTACCACCGACAACGTGGTTACCGTTTTCGACAACACCGCAGCGTCGGGAACAGTTCTTGCCTCGTTTGGGCCACTGGCAACCGCCGGTGCCGCGAACTCGTTCGCCCAGGTGATATTCCCGGCAGCAATCCGAGCAGCAATCGGAATTACTGTTGCCATTACCGGCACCACCCCGAACATCGTCGGTTCGGTCCTCGCCGACTAATCGTCGACCAAGTGGCTGAAGGGAAAGTCCAGTGGCCGTAACTACTGGTCCGGTCTATATCGAGACACCGCCGACTCCTGCGGTGCCGCGATACGGGCTGTTCACGGTGGCTACCGGTCCACTGGACCTTCCTGTGCATGCCCGTAACGGTGGTCTTCAGTACCAAGTGGCCACCTGCGAGTTGCCCGATGGTTATGCAGTTGCCTGTACCCCAGCCACCAAGACGTTTGATGCTGGTCCTGCCACCATTACCGGCAACCCGTTCGTAGTCCTGTCCACGTTCACTTGTGGAACTGTGGGAATGACTGAGGAGCGGGCTCGTGAGCTTGTTGTGGCTCGACTCAAGGCCGGCGAGCAGGCGGCGGTCGAGGCGATCTTCTCGGCGCAGGCCAACGGTCAGTCACCTGGTTTGTCCAACAACGCCGCCGTGGTCACTTTGGCTGCCGCTACCACCATCCCCGCCGCGATCTCGGCACTTGAGGACTGGCTTTATAGCCGGTACGGGTTGCCTGGCGTAATCCACGCTCCCGCTTCGGTGGGCGCCTGGATGATGGACCACACGCAGATGATCAAGGATGGGCAGATTTGGCGTACACCATTGGGTACGGCGGTCTCCTTCGGTAACTATGCCGGTACCAGCGCCGTGGGCGCAGCTCCAGCCGCTAACCATGAATTCCTTTACATCACTGGTCAGGTAGCGGTATGGCGTACCCCTGACAGTGAGATTTTCGTATCACCTTATGGGCAGACGATTAACCGGTCCACGAACCAAATGTTCATGGTGGCGGAACGCGAATATGTCGTCACGTTTGACTGCTTTGTTGCGACTATTGACGCGACCTTGGCATAAGGGAGTTTGATCATGGCAGTTGTTTACCCCGGCGCGGGCGAAGAGGCCGAGGTTGCGAATCGGCTCCTGGAGTTGGCCGAGAACCCAGCCGACGTCAAGGTAACCACCGACACGGCGGATAGTACTGGTCATGTGGCATTCATCGTTCCCGATGACCTGTTGGATGCATACCTCGCTGACCGGGACTCCGACGATGCCGAGGAGAACAAGCCCAAGCGCCGTGGCCGTCCACGCAAGGTAGCTGAAGCACCTAAGACCACGGAGGAGTAATGGCCTCGATCTGTTTCCAGCCGTTCCGGGTTCCGATTGTTCGGGTGACCAAGACAGACGCCTGTGGCACCCCGGTTCTCAGCGCGTGCTCGTCGGTGACTACCAGTGGAATCATCACGGTGGAGCAGACCGCAGAGCTGAACGATCGCCAGGACTTCTTCGCCCTCAACGGTGATGGCCAGGCATGCATGGAGGACACCAGTCCACCGATCTTTAAGTGGATCAACGTCACTGTGACCTTCTGCAATGTTGACCCGGAAATGTTCAACATCATGACCGGTGAGCCACTTGTACTAGACGATGCGGCGAGCCCTAAGGCGGTTGGTTTCCGCACCCGGCGTGGATCCGTGAACACGTCGAACTTCGGCTTTGAAGCGTGGTCCCGGCTAGGTGGTTCCAGCAACTGCGCCGAGGGTGTCGTGAACTACGGCTACTTCCTTCTGCCATGGATGGTTGAAGGAATGGTCGGGGACATGACCCTCCAGAATGGTCTCGCCAACTTCACCGTCACCGCCCGGTCGCACCGCAACTCGCTGTGGGGTGTTGGTCCCTACACGGTTATTACGAACCAGACCGGACCCAACGCCGGTAACCCTGGCCCGTTGCTGACCGCGATCACTGCCGATGACCATCGGCACATCCAGGTGACGGCATTGGCCCCACCGGTTGAGTCTTGTGGCTGTTCTGCTCTGCCACTTGCTCTCGCGGTGGCACCTACCACGGGCCTTGCGGCGGTGGCGCGAGTCCTGACTGTGCCCACATCGCCAAGTGGTGGGTCGACCCTTCCGGCGGTTGTGGACTGGGGTGACGGCACGGCGCTTCAGCAGGTCACTGTAGGCCCGACCGTTAACCACACCTATGCTGCGCCAGGTACTTACACTGTGCGGTATTGGCCGAAGAACTTCTCTTCGCAGTACTACACGTCAGTACCGATTATCGTTTCATAAGGGGGTGCCATTTGCAGGTACCGTGCGGATGGGTTGTTGACCCAGCGTGCTGTAGCTCATGGGACACCCTAGATCCGGGAGTACAAGCCAACGCGGAACGGTATGCGATCCAGGTCATCTGGGCACGCACTGGACGCAGGTTCGGATTGTGCGAGAAGACCGTTCGTCCTTGTGGTCGTTACATAACCCCATGGCCGTCGATCGCCGGGTTTGAGTACAGCGCGGGCACGTGGATGATCCCATTCATCGATGGCTTGGGCGCATGGCGTAACTGTGTCTGCCCGAGCGAATGTTGCACGTGCCGACCCCTGTGTGAGGTGTTGCTCCCGGCACCGGTGAACTCGGTGAGTGAGGTGGTCGTTGATGGGGTCGTCATCACTGACACTGCATATCGAGTGGATGACTACAGGTGGTTGGTCCGGACGGACGGGGGTTGCTGGCCCGACTGTGTTGACTACAACGTGGACTCGGGGGAGGGGTTCTTCGAGGTCACGTACCTGAAGGGCTGGCCTGTTCCAGATGATCTTTTGGTGGCAGCTGGAACGCTGGCGTGCGAGTTCGCCAAGGCGTGCATCGGGGACGGCACATGCCGCCTTCCTGGCCGCATCCGGTCACTAACCCGTACAGGTATTGAGGTGTCGTTCACGGACACCGACACGCTCCTGCGTAACGGGCTTACCGGCATCATTGAGGTGGACCAGTTGCTCATGGCCTACAACCCCAACAACCTGGCCCGTGGTCCCCGTGTATGGACCCCGAGCAACACACCGCCACGAATAGTTACTAGTCCATAGGACCCGATATGGCCAATGTTCTTTATGATCCGGCGAAGACGGCTCTGTTGAAGGCCGACTTGGACCTAGACAATGACGTCCGGGTAATCCTTGTTGATCTGGCTGATTACACGTTTTCGGCGGCGCACGATTTCTTGGACGACGTCCCCGGGGCCGCCCGAGTAGCGGTCTCGGGCGCCTTGGTCAACAAGACTTTCGTGAACGGGGTTTTTGATGCCGATGACGTCACCATCAACTCGGTGACCGGGGACCAGTCCGAAGCACTAATCCTTTATCAGCACACCGGTGTGGACGCCACATCTAGACTAATCGCCTTCTGGGATACGGGTGTTTCCGGTTTGCCGTTTACCCCCAATGGGTCCAATGTGGTCATTACCTGGTCCGCTGGTGCCGCCAAGATCTTCGCGCTGTAGGCATCATGACCTGGCCAATGATGGACTCAGGCATAGCCCTCTTGGGCGGGGCTGACACTGCTACCAGTTTGCCAACCACGCTCACGGCAAATGCGACTCCAAATGCTGATGGTGCATGGGTAGAGCTAATAACGCTGACTACATTTCCAGTGTCAAGCCTGATCCTTACGCTGATTAACGCCACTGCTACCGCCGGTGTAGCTCGGCCGATTCTGTTGGACATTGGTGTCGGTGGCGCTGGCAGTGAGACGGTCCTGGTCTCGCACGTTTACATTGGCTCCCAGGCTGGTTCCCGCTACTACGAGTTGCCCATTCGGGTTCCTACTGGTACCCGGCTCTCGGCCCGTATCAGGGCGGCAGTGACTGTGGACACGGCACAGGTTCAGCTCATTGCTCGTGGTGGGGGCTGGAACCAGATAGCTTCAGCGTCACGAGCCACAACCTATGGCGATGTCGGAGCTTCTTCATCGGGAACCCTGCTAACTGCCATTGTGGCTGGCAACACCAAGGCGGCCTGGACGCAGCTGACCGCGAGCACCACGAACCCGTTGCGGTGGCTATTGGTAAGTATCAGCGGCCCGGTAGATGAGGCAACGTGGACCTCACGGACCTGTCTGACGGACATCGGGTTCGGTGCAGCGGCGAGTGAAGTAGCGCTGATAAGTAACATTGCAGGTAGCTGGTCCAGCTCAGAGTCGTACACCGGTAATCCAATTCTCATTCCATGTGAGCTGCCCATTGGCACACGATTGGTAGCCCGTTATCAGGCGGATGCCACCAGCGGTGCTCCTACTGAGCGGCCCTCCGTGGTCGTCATTGGATTCGACTAGGAGGTAGACCATGGCACTTGCCGTTGAGTCGTCAGGATCGCAGACCGCCACTATCGGCGTGGAACACTCACTGGCCACTGTTGCTACCGCGAAGACTCGCGTCCTGGCGGTAGACCTGAACAACCTTGTTGCCGGCGACACCGTCGAGCTGCGGATCAAGTCCAAGGCACGAGCTGCGGACACTCGTCGTGAGTGTTACCTAGCGACTTTCATTGGGCCACTAGGCCAGCCGCTGTCCTTCTCGATCCCGGTACCTATGGCAGCAGCTGACGGGGAGTTCTCACTGAAGCAGACCGCCGGAACGGGACGCGCGTTTCCGTGGGCCGTGTACACACTCGATTAATGAGTTGAGAGGAGTGGGCGGGTGTCCACCTACACCACGTACCTCGCCCACTATCTGGAAGATGCGGGCAGTGGGGCGCTCGATGTTCCCTCGATAGGTCCGGGTTCGGTACTGGGCACCCCTTCGGTTGATGCGTCTGGTGACGTATCGATAAGCCCACCATCCATTGGCCCGAACATCACACTGGGAAGTCCTACAGTTACGAGTACAGGTGATGCTTTTCTTGCTCCACCGTCCATTGGTCCGAACACGCAACTCGGCACCCCTGCGGTGTCGGAGCAACCTACGGGGCAGGTCGACATGACTATTCTGCCGATAGCCAACGCGCTGTTGGCCTGCCTGTGCACTGAAATTGCCTTGGTACCTGATCCCCCAGCGCAGTGCTGCTTGCGTACAGGTTTGACCGTGGTTCCAGGGGTTAGCCTCAACGAGGATGAGTGCTGTACCGGTCTAGCTTGGGTACGGTACGTGACCAGTTATCCATCCGAGCAGAACTTCCCAGAGCAGGATCCAGCACCTGGCGGTGGCTGCCCTCCGGACTGGTTTGCCGTGGTGCTGGAAATGGGCGTGGTGCGGTGTATGCCTACGGGGGACCTGTATGTCAACCCAACCTGTACCGAGTGGACCCTAGCCGCCACTAATGTCATGAACGATGATGCGGCGATGCGTCGGGCCTATTGTTGTTTGCCGGTAGCGAATGACATGAAGATGCTTGGGGTATGGGAACCTCTACCTACTGAGGGACGCTGTACCGGTGGCATTCGAACCGTCACTGTGCAGGTACCTAACTGCGATGGTTGCGAGGAGTTGTAATGGACAAGCGGACCGTCAGGGTGCTTACGTCGTTTGACATGATGACCATTGGCGACGTCTACGAAACAGAGGTTGACGAGCGTACAGAGGCCCTTGTTGCAGCTGGGTACCAGGAGTACGTGGACGTTCCCGAGGAACCCGTCGAGGAACCGGCAGTTGAGGAGCCCAAGCGTCGTGGCAAGGGTTCAGATCGATAAGGCGCAGGCTCAGGCGTTTGTCAGTGAGCGTGCCTCGGTTCTGGTGTCCAGGACCGGGCGCAGAACGTTGAACGGAGCCAAGTCCCTGGTCCCGGTGAAGACCGGCGAGACGCGGGCGAGCTTGGGCATCCTCATGTTCAAAGTGACCCGCAACGGCGTCACGATGCGGGTCGGGTCAACCCTGAAGAAGGCGCACTACCTTCACGAGGGCACCAGACGCCACACCATTCGGCCCACCCACCGTAAGGCGCTCAAGTTCAATGCCGCAGGGGTGGTGTACATCCGAGCCAAGGTGCGTCATCCGGGCATTGGATCAACCCCCTACCTCACCGCAGCGCTACGTGCCGTGGCCATTCCGGAGGGGTTCATTGTGGAGCGCTCGCTCCCCGCACGTCTAAGGCCACGGGAGGGTACCCTGACCCCATGACGGATCAGGTGAAGTACGTGATCGGGGATCGCGAGGTCGTTTTCAACCGGCCCACTGACGGACAGATCGCAGCCCTTATCAAACTCGTGGAGGGTATCCGTAAGGCGAATAGCGCACAGGCCAACAGTCAAGTCATGCGCCTGTTTGCCAGACTACTTGGCATCTTCGATGCCTTGATGGCGGACCCAGAAGACGTTGAGCACGTCGAGGACATGATGATCTCCGGCAAGTTGGACCTCATGGAACTCATGAACGTGATCAAACAGTTCTCAGAGGACGAGGAAGCCCCCACCACCGGACCGAAGCCGCGAGCGCGGCGTGCCCGTACATGACCCGATTGCAAGTTTGCGTCCCTGGCCAATAACCGTCACGATCGCTGGCCAGGACTACACCATCCCAGCCCTACCTGCCTCTGTGTGGCTAGAGGTTCTCCTTGCCTCTCGGGTCCAAGTGTTGGGCGTCATTCCAGGTCTACTTGGAGATGAGGATGGGATTGAGCTGGCCATGCGTATGGCCGAAGCTGAAGTTGACCTGGATGAGGTGTACCAGGCGTCGCTAGATGCCATCGCTGTTGCCGGGGGACGGTCCTGGTGGTGGTGCCTGTCCTTCGCAGCTGGAATGGGTGTCGCTTGGAACACCCTCAGTGGCCACCTGATCCTGGCCGGGGTTGATTGGGACAAGCTGTCCCTAGCCGGCTTCTTCGATGCTGCCTATGCCCTTATCTCAAGGAATATTCCCAAGGAGAAGCTGCAACTCTTGGACCTGGAATTGAACTCTCCCCCACCAGGTGTGGAGGTGCCATTCGATGAGGACGTTGAGGCACAGGCGTTCATGACCATGATGAGCGAGGCACAAGGTCCTCTTTAGCCGTTTCTACCCCTAACATAGGGGCATGGCGCTGGGCCGTGCCTTTATCGAGATTCACGCCGATACCAAGCCGTTCAAGAAAGAACTGCTGGAGGAGGTGCTCCTTGCCGTTCAGGTGATCGAACGGAGCATCCGGCCACTCTCGGTGAAAATTGGCGCCCAGGTAGCCGATGGTGTCGGGGAAGGAATTGCGAAGAAGGCCGGTGGCATTGGCCGCAAGATTAAGGAAGAAGTCGAAAAGACCAAGCCGAGAGTCAATGTTGATGTTGATGTTGATCGTGGTCGGATAAGGCGATTCTTTTCCAACCTCGTTGAACAGTTCCAGGATATTGGGGCACGTCTTGGACCAGCTGTTAACAAAGTCCTTGGACCGTTCAGTGACCTGATCGCGAACCTGTTCAATGTGCCAGCCGGTAGCCCGTTGGCCGCCATCCTGACTGCTCTGGCATTCGTTGTTCTGCCTGCCTTGTTGCCATTGCTCATTGCCGTGGCTGGTGCCGTGTCCAACCTGATTGGACTGTTGGCCCTGGTCCCAGCCGGTCTCGGCTTCATTCTCGCTGTAGTCGCGCCACTGATAATTGCGTTCCACAACCTCAGTGACGTATTCGATCTAATCTTTGAGAAAGATCCGGAAAAGCTCAAGGAAGGACTTAAGGGGCTATCCCCGGCCCTTCAGACTCTGACCGGGATCCTCCGCACGTTCGCTCCCGCTTTCACAGCCATAGCGAACCTGGTTCAGAAGTCGCTGTTTGAACCCATTAACCAGATCCTGACACCAGTTCTCAAGGCGCTCCTACCTCTACTGTCCGGCGGATTTGCCACCGTTGCGGCTCAGGTTGGTGCCCTGTTCGCGCAAATAGGAACCTTCCTGGCGAGTCCACTGTTCCGGGACTTCCTGACTAAGCTGTTCCCCTCGATCGGCAGGATCCTCCAGACCATTAGCCCTGCCATCATCCATCTGCTCTCCGCCTTCACGGACGCAGCTGAGGCCGGGCTACCGGCCCTGGAACAGGTTTTCCGTGGACTGGCTGGGTTCCTGAACAGGTTTGCTGACTTCATCGAGAAGTCGGTACGTGACGGGTCTTTCCAGGACTGGTTGACGAAAGCCTTCGATACGTTCCAGGACATCTCTGGCCTAGTCCAGGCGATCCTTGGGTTCCTAGGCACGCTGTTTGCCCAGACTGAGGATGAGGGCGGCAGCATCATTGAAATCTTCACTAAGTTCTTCAAGGATGCGACTGACTTCTTTAACTCGCCCGATGGTCGGGATCTCTTGGAGAACCTTGCCGACCTGGCTGTGGTGTTCACCGACAACCTCAGGGCAATGTTGCCCATCCTGTCCTTGATGCTGCTCCCGTTCATCGCCGTTTCGAAGATCATTAATGAGATCATCTTCGGTATTCGGAAGATCATTGAGCTGATCACCAACGCTAAGAACCTGCTCGGCGGTATTGGGTCCGGTATAGGTGGACTGGCCGCCGCCGCTAGCAGGGCCGCAATCCCACACTTCGCTGAAGGCGGCATTGTCACCCGACCCACCATCCTTCAGGGAGGCGAAAGGGGACCCGAGGCGATCATCCCGTTGAACAATCCACGTCGTGCTGCCGAGGTAATGCGTCAAGCTGGTCTCTCCACCGGGACTACCAACGTCACGGTGTGGCTAGGAACCACACAAATCATTGACATCCTGGATACTCGTATCGACCGAGGATTCCAGGACCTTTCCCGTGACCTTGCCCGAGGACCGAGGGGAGACTAGTGCCCAGCATCAGCGTCGACCCAGTCGTTGACCGGGCCTACATGTGGGTCCAGGTCGATTGGGCGGACATCCCAGCGGTCACTTGCATAAAGGTGGAACGGGTACGCACTGACAATGGCACCCGTATTCCACTTCGGGCCTACATAGCACCGTGCCAGGAACTAGGAGAGTGCCTTACCCTAAGCAATGGACTGGCCGTCTTCTACGACACGGAACCGCCACTAGACATCCAGTTCCATTACGAAGCTACCGACTGCTCCGGGGTCATCACCACGGTCAGCAGCAGCGACCTACTGACCCTGCCCAGCAACAGCAGCTTCTGGCTAAAGGACCCAGTTCGTCCTTGCCGTGACATTCCCGTCCTGGTGAGCAGTTTGAACAACTGCGATCCAGCCAAAGGCACGTTCTTCCTTCAGATGCAGGAGGAACTGTACCGGGAAAACTCGTTCACCCTGCTCCCCAACAACGCCAAGTATCCTGTGGCGATCTCCCGTACCAGGCGTGGAGCCACTTCCACTCTCATCCTGGGGACCCGCAAGTTCATCGACCGTGATGCGGTCCTAACCATCAACGACCCCGGCTCACCGCTGCTCTTCCAGGGTCCAATCGAGTACGGGATCCCTGACCGGTACATGTCGATCGGTGAGGTAATGGTCGCTCGCGGCCTACCCGATCACCGCTACCAGCCCAGGCTCATCAGCCTGCCTCATGTTCAAGTTGACCGTCCGGTCGGAACTACCCAGGGCATTTGCGGATCCAGGTTCATGGACCTTTGTGACACGTTCGCCACTTGGGCTGATGTGACTACAGCGGGACTTACCAGCGTCGACCTGGTGAAGGGTGAGGCATCCCAGCCTGGCCTGGATCAGCGTGACTGGATTGACGTGGAGACAGGTTTCGCAAACTGGCTAGCGGTTGAGGGCACTGGCCGCACGTGGCGTCAGCTTCGAGAGGGACTGTGATGCTGGCCGGTGGAACTGACCTGCTCTATCGAAACGCCCTGGCCACCAGCCATGAGCCTTATTTTCGGGTGGAGGTATGGCGAGGAGATGAGCGCCTGATAGATGACCTGGTCTACCTGTCTGGTCAGCTGCGGGCAACGTTGGCTTCTCGGGTGTCCCGGACGCTGAACCTGTCGGTTTACGAGACCATGTACCCCTTCAGTTCCGACGACGTTTTGGCTCCGTTCGGGAACTACGTTAAGGCTTACCGGGGAATTAAATTCGCTGATGGCCATAAGTATGTGTGGCAGGTCTTTCGGGGCCGTATTGCCCGTGCTGATTTGAGCACTGATGGTCAGTGCCAGATCCTCTGCAACGACCGTGCTGATGACATAGTTCAGGCTCGGTTTGAGAAGCCCGAATCATCCCAGGTCGGTGCCTTTGTTATCGACGAGTTCAAGCGTCTGGTGTCCGATGCGTTGCCCGATGCCGTTTTCGGGGTCAGCGATCGTTTTGACCAGCGCGTACCGCTCTTGACCTGGGAGCATGATCGGGGGCGAGCCCTCGACGAGATGGCCACTGCAACAGGTGCCTTCTGGTACCCACTTGCTAATGGAGACTTTGTGATGCGGCTTGCCCCATGGACGGTCTCTGGGCAGGTTGTCGTTGTCCTGTCAGATGGCGCAGGTGGGATCATCCAGGGTTCCACTGCTACCCGGTCCCGCGAGTCGGTGTTCAACTCGATCACGGTAACTGGTGAGCGAGCAGATGGAACTGAACCTGTCTTCTACACCGCACGGGATGAGAGCCCAAACTCGCCCACCTTCATCTCTGGCCCGTTTGGGGTACGCAACAAACTAGTCCAGCTGAGTACGCCGACGACTCAGGGTAACGCCAGATCAGCTGCCGAGTCCTACCTTCGTCACACGACAGCGCTCACTGAACAGTGGGGCTTCAGTTGTACGCCTGATGCGTCCTTGGAGCTAGGTGACGTGCTCGGACTTCAAGTTCGAGACAGGAGTCCGATTGTTCAGGTGATCGAGTCCTTCACGTTGCCCATGGATGTACAGGGTGGACTCATGGCAGTGCAGTGTCGTTCGCAGGTTCTAGGCGCATTGGATGAGCTGACAGGATTCGATTCGAATGGCTAATATTGCCAGCCAGATTGCTTCAAATGCCTCCGCCCACGGGGTTCGGATCGGCAAGGTGGTCACGGTAAGCCCGTTGACCATTAACGTTGCCGGTGGGGTTTTCGAAGCGGGCCGACTGGCCTCTTATACTACGATCAACGTGGGTGACATCGTAGCTGTATCACGTCAAGAGAACAGTTGGCTTGTGCTTGGGGAAGTCCTAGCTCCGTAGGGAGGTGTATCGATGGTTGCGTTCACATCCACATTCGCCTTGCCGTACCAGCAGGGTACTGATGCTCCATGCGATGCACCCGAGGTATGGTGCGATTTCACTGATGAGCTTGACGGTCTTCTGTTCGGGTTCGACCAAACTTTGGGACGGTTGACCCCTACCATTCCCATGGCAAAAGTTGTAGTTAACAACACTTTCCAACTGTTCGGTAGCCCTACCGTGGTGGAGTTCGACACGGTGGAGTTCGACACTGACAACATGGTTGACCTAGACCGCATTAACAGCAAGGTGGTACCCCGACGTAACGGCACCTACTACTGCGTAGTTACTGGTGAAGTCTCGGGAACTGCCACTGCTGGTGGCGTGCTGGGGGTCATCGTTACGGACGGGTTCGCCGGTCCAAGTGGAAGTGGTTTTATCCTGGGCGGCAACACTGAGGACATGATCCGTTTGTATGCGTCGGCAGACTACAAGATGAGGGTTAGCGGTCCTATGGTCTGGGACGGAACTGACACCTTTGGGTTTGGCGTGGTGATTGAAAATATCAGTGCAATCACCTTGAACTTCAACAAGATTGAGTTCACGGTGTACTGGATCAGCGATCGGATTACCTGATGGAGTTCTCCCCTAACCTCAACTTCCCGTGCCCCTCCCCTGAAGACTACGGAGCCATTGCTCTATATATGCAGCGGTTGGCATTTGAGATTGAGGAGAAACTAAATGCAGAGCAGGTGAGCGCTAACCTCGCCTATCGCCCGTTCACTGACGTTTGGAAAACGACTGCTATTTTTGGACCTATTTCTTCGTCTGGAATACTGTTCATTGATTGGTTGAATAACCTAGTTTTCCGTAACTACACGCTTTCCGGCGCCCCCCGGTTCGGGGGAAGCTCGGGGACCTTTCCTGCGCCAGGCGTGTACCACATGGGTTTCTTCGTCAACACCACTACGGTAGGCGCGGCTAATGCGGACAGTTTCCGCCGGGTGGACATGAAGATTCAGAAAGAGACGAACATTGGAAGTGTGACCTTCTACAACATTGATCGCTTGATTGGTGAAGAGGGCATCGCGGGGGGCAATTTCTTTGGTTCTGAAGGTGTGGTCATCATCGATCAGGACTATCAGGCGTGGAAGGCGGTCACTGAGTTCACCCATGGCAATACCAGTAGCGACATGAACCTTCAGGTAGGCGCCTTGGCTTGGCGTACCTACCTCGGTACCCTTGACCAGATTACGGTGACGTGATGGGTGGAACTACGCCGATCTACTCGATCCCGTATCCATACATTGACGAGGTCATGAACGCCACAATGTTCCAGAACTTCGCCAATGCAGTAGACACTGCTATCGGTACCGTTCAAACAGCGGTGAACGCAAACTTGGATAAACCTCAGGTTGAGGTAGTTGCTAACAGCATGGCTATACCGCTAGCCGTGCAAACTACTATCAACACTTGGGGAACCCCTAAGCGTGACAACACCGGAATGTACAGCGCAGCAAGCCCCGATCGGATCACTATCCAGACGGCTGGCATCTACATGGTCCAAATTACCCAGAACAGCCTGAATCTTGGCGGTGCCTCCACTCAGACTTCAGTACTCTGGGAAATTTACCAGAACGCTATCCGACAATATGGTGAACGTAAAAATGACGTCAACAGTACGTCCCTGCCACAGACAACTGTGAATGGGCTGATTCGTTGCAATCCAGGTGATGCTATTCAGGTTACGGTTCTATGGACCGGGACGGGTACCGCCAACCTTTTCTTGGCCAATTTGGCCGCCCACTTTGTCTGCCCGCTCGTCTAAGAGGTTCCCATGCCTACTAACACTGCCGACCAGCAGATCCCGCTCCCCATCGACGCGGACACCGCTGACGCTCCCGTCGCCTTCACCAGCTACACGGGCGTGGTCGAGAACCGGCTCGTGCGTAGGTACACCAACGATGCTGACCGTACGGCGCGTGACACCTCCCCTGCCGCTGGTGAGATCACCTACAACGGCACCACGATGGACTGGACTGACACCGTCCCTCGTTACCGGGAGATCACTCCACTGTTCAGTCGCCTGACCTCAGACTCGGCGCCGGTCAACAACAGCACCACATTCGCCAACACGGGCATTAGCTTCCCGGTCAGGGCCAACGCGGTGTACGACTTCCGGAACCGGTTGTTGTGTTCCAGTGCCACCGGCCCTGACATCAAGTTCCAGTGGACGTTCCCTGCCGGCCTGACCATGAACTACATGGCCCTGGGCATCGCGGTGGCTGGTTCGGCGCTCACTTTCCAGAACGCCATCCAGACCACTGTGCCAGCCTTCGAGGGTTCCGGCTCGGACTTCACGGTGCTGTTCCAGGGCTTGGTCATTGTAGGTGGTACTGCTGGCACGCTCCTACTTCAGTTCACTCAGAACTCGGCGGTTGCCTCCAATACCCTGATCCGGGCACAGTCTTATGGGACCCTCATTAGGGTGGCGTGATATGGCATCACAAGGTTATTGGGATTGGGTCAAGGCGGGCAAGCAGTACAACCTCATACGGCCTGCTCGTGATCTGCAACGAATCCTCCGTGTCCACGGGCTCACCGTTTACGACTACCCGGACGAGGATCATCTTCAGGCATCGCGACCTGAAGATCACACACCGTTCTCTGTTACCGGTTGGCCGGGAACTAATGCACGTTGGAATGCTCGGGCTCTTGACATCATGCCGCGCACCAATGTGCCCTTGGCTGAAGCCAAGAAGGAGAACGCGGACATCGCTCGGCGAATCATTCAGGACAAGAACAACAAGGTCGTTGGCACGGAGTGGATCAAGTATCTGAACTGGACCGACGAAAAGGGCAACACGTTCCATGTGTCATGGCAGCCCAATTATTCGGTGGGTCCGTCCGCCGACGCTGGCCATGTACACATTTCCGGTCGTTCAGATGCCGATAACGACACACGGGCTGCTAATTACGATCCGTTGAGGGAAGATGACGACATGACCACAGCAGACGAGGTCTGGGCACACCGTATTACTGGTAACAACCCCGATACGGGGCAACCGTACGACTTCTCGGCCGCTGACATGCTTGCTGGTACTAACTATGCAGCATGGAAGACGCTGAGCCAGTCACAGGCGAACGCAAAGGCTTTGGCTGATGTTCAAACCGCCCTGTCCGAGATCAAGGCGATGCTTCAGGCCGGTGGTGGCACCGCTGAAGGTGTAGTGATCATCGAGAAGATCGAACAGCAGACTGAGATCCTGAAGAAGGAGATCGAGGCTCAGGTTGAAGATGCCGTAGCTGACCTGGCTGTTGGTGGCGCGACTAAGGTACTTGGCCCGGAGGAGTAAGTGGCACGGGTAGCGTTGCCGGTGAGCCGGCTTAGTCGTATCGACGTGTTCCCCATGAACGCGGCCGTGGGTGATGCGACAAATGATCACGACATGGTCAATAATGGCTACACCGTAGTTCTTGTGAACAACATCGGCGGGTCTTCACATATCGCACAGGCGGTCATTTTGAAGACCGTAGATGGACAAACTCCCACGGTCATTTCCTACACTATTCCGGCAAACTCATTTGTTCCGCTCGGTCCGTACCCAGTGGATATTTATGGGGATCATCTACTGTTCAACACAGACCATGCTGATCTCAAACTGAGAGCGTTTAGTTTGCTTTGACCTTTGGAAAGGGACTCAATGCAGCCCAATGACCCAGGACCCGTAGTGGTGATCGGACTGCGCGAGATCTACGAGGCGGTGATCTCATTGAACGGACAAGTAACCACGTTGGTCAGTCAGACCAACGGCGCGGCCCACGAGATAGCGGACCATGAGAGTCGCATCCGCCTTTTGGAGAAGGCACGTTGGCCGCTCCCCGCGCTCTCGGTACTGATCGCGTTGGCCGCTCTAGTCCTAGCCCTTGTAAGGCCATGAGACAGCTCTTCACGTACTCCGTGAGCGTGCCAGCTGAAGATGTCGTGGACCTAGTCCAGGAACGCATCCAGCTGGCGATTGATCGCGCGGTGAGACTGGATCGCCACATGGACAGTGCTTCCGTCGAGCACCACGAGGACAGCACTAAGTTCATCATCAAGATCCAGTACAAGGGGGTCGACCGATGGTGGGTGTCCAAGCGAGTACGGTTCGCCATGGCCGCGCTGCTCGCCAAGGCGAAGGTGCCGGCGTCCTCGGTGGAGCTGGTGACCGTTCAGATCCTCCCCGACAAACGAGCCCTGAAAGCCCCTGAGCGTAACCCTAATTCAGGCCCCAAGTCCACCCTAAGGCGCTGGGAGGAACTCCAGGAGAAGCGGGCTGCAAACGCTTCTGAGGCGGCTTCAGGGGGTACATAGGAGCCATGCTAGCCATTTTCGTGATCGTTCTAATGATCGTTGCGTCAACGTGCCTCGGCATCGAAGCGTTCCTCCGCCGCAGCCTCCTGGCCCTAGGGCTGTGCATCTGGGCTGTAGCGGTCACGATCTCATTGCTCGGCGCCTACGCATAGCGAAAGGCCCCACGCGCACCAAGCCAGGAGCGGAGCGTGGGGCCTTTCGGTATTACCGGAAAAGTCAGTCTTCGTCGTAGTCGTCAGTGTTCGCACCGTTGGTGTTCACGCCGACCTTGGGCTGCTGTACCCGGAACGGGGAGCCAACCGCCTGCAATGAGGTACGCGCGTTGACGTCCTCCACAATGCGGGTAACCGCCCTGTCCAGGGTGTGCTGGTCCGAGCCCTCCTTGGCCTCGGCCATGATCTCCAGCTGGGGCCGTAGACCCGCCGCAGCGTCCACCAGGTCCTGAGTCTCGATCAGACCAGGGGTACCACCGTTGCGGGCGATCGTGTACCGCATGGCCCGCTCGATGGCCTCCAGGGCGAATGCGGGTACGAGCCCATCGAACGCCTCAGCGATCTTGTCGTAGTCCACCTCGCCGAGCAGGTTGGTTGGCACCGCAACCTGAACGAGCTTACGGAAGCCCACCGCATCCATCTGTCCGATCGGGACGATGGCGTCGATCCGACCCGGGCGCAGTACACCCTTCTGGATCTTCTCGACGTGGTTCGTGGTGAACCCGGCGATGATCTCGTTGCCCTTGGCGCTGATGCCGTCCAGGACATCCAGGAGCTGGCTCAGGTGTGAGCTGGAGCCACCCTTGGCCACCACGTCGATGTCCTCGTACCACACCACTGCTGGGGCGTAGAGCCGCGCCGTCTTCAGTACGTCGAACAAGTCGTCCTTGCCTGGCCGGGCCAGGATGAACGTCCAGCCGTTACGTACCGCCTCCTGCGCGGTCAGGATGCCGCACAGCGACTTGCCGGTGCCGTACGGACCTTCCACAAGCACCGCTCGCTTGAGGGAGATGCCCAGGTCGCGCATGGTGTCCGCGTGACGGATCAAGGTCCACAGGTTGGCGTCGAGCTGGGTCAGCACCTCTTCCGAGTAGATGACCTTGCGCGGGTCGACCTGGAACACGTCCTCGAATCCGGGCTCCTGCGCTCCGTTGATCGCCTTGCCCTTGTAGATGGAGTTGTCCTTCAGCTCCTGATCCACGATCGAGAAGAAGGCGTGAACACGCGCCTCGTGCTTCTTCGGCGCCTCCACGTACAGGGTGAAAAGGATCCCCAGCTCAGGGTCCCTGGTGAAGCCGAGCGTAAACGTCGCCTCCAGCGGAGGGAACATCACGTCACCCCAGGGCACCTGCATCGTCTCGGTGGGACTGATGGAGATGGTTCGGATCTCCGGCTTGTACTCCTCGCCGAAGAACCCGAAGGTCGACTTGCCGATACCCATCGACCCAAAGACCTTCATCATGGTCCGCTGGAAAGCAGCTGCGCCGTCGAACGGCCGGTACTGGAAGACCTTGGAGAAGTTGAACGCCTTCTGCTGCGCCTTCTCGTAGTCAAGCAGGTACTTGGCCGCCGCGCCGATGTTGCCCTCCATGTGCTTGGGGAGGACAAACTTCTCTCCTTCGAAGATCAGGGCCTCATCGCTGACCTGAAGCCGCCCAAGTGCATCGAGCTGCTCCAGGATCGCGGCCCGGATCTTCTGGTCCGCGCTGATCTTCTTCGCCGTCCGCTGGCTGAGTGACACCAGATCATCAACGGAAAATGTTGCGTTTGCAGACAACTTGTCTCCTCTGCTCTCTCCTCTGGTTGTCTTCATGTACCCGAGGGTACCCCCCTAGTAAGATGACCGTCAACTTTCTACGGCATGCCAACCCTTGATGTTCATCAAGGGCCAAGATCCGAGGTGGTCCCGGCCTCCGCTATAGGTCCGATCCCGGTACAGCGACAGGACCCCGTCGTGAACCAGTAGGTGGTCCACGAACTTGATCTCCTTAACTTCCTTGTCGGTGAAGGTGATCGTGACCGTCCTCATGCACCAGCCTCCGGGGTCATCGTCCAGAAGTTCCCGAACACCATCCGCCGGCCCTGGTACCACCCCCACACATGCCAGCCACACCGTGCCTCGCAAATGAGCACCGGCAACTTCTTCCGGCCCGTCTCGCTGATCTCGCCAGCAGTTAACGGCCACTCCTCGGCCACAAGCCCCATCGATCCGCACGAGGGGCACCTAGCTCTTGCCAGGTTCAACCTGCTCTCCGCCATGGACCACCCTCCTAAGATGAAGAACCGCCACCAGTCGCCGTCCCCCGACAACGACTGATGGCGGTTCGTGGAGAAGAAGGGAATCGAACCCATCGCAGCGATCTTGCAAGGATCACTCGCGTACCCAGCGCCATCCCCATAAGCACAGGTGCCGTGTGTGCGTGAACCCAGCGAGGTTTCGGCACCTGTGCAGCGACTACGACGGGACTTGAACCCGCACCCTCCACCTTGACGGGGTGGTGCCCTACCTATTGGGCTACGTAGCCAGGGTGTGCACGTACATGCTCAGAGCTGCCGGCCCACACGTACGTGCACACGTCTATCATACAAAACCACTCCACCGGCCTGAGCAACGAACGGACGACCGGGTTCGAACCGGCAACCGCCTGCTTGGAAGGCAGGAACTCTACCCATTGAGTTACGTCCGCGTGAAAACTATCAGTCATCAGGCCCGGTGCACGGCGCCATCGCCAGAGCCTGATCGCGCCACTCGATCTCGCAGTAGTAGCAGCCCGGACCTGCGGTGTTCAACAGGTCTTCGTTAGTGAGCAGCTGAGCGTTGTCGGGATGTACCACCGTGGGATCCACCCGGAACGCTGCCAGCAGCACCCAGAGATGCTCTCGCCTGATCGGGTCATAGACAGGCATCTTCTCGTCTTGGTCATCATCATCAAAAAAGTCCATGCGGAAGATGAGCGATTCGAACGCCCGCCCGGTTGCCCGGGACTACGGCTTAGCAAGCCGCTGCCTTACCACTCGGCCAATCTTCCGGTTGTTGCAACTTACCGGGTCATCACATCAGTTCCCAGCGAATCACCTCGTAACGGCCGTAACCCTGAGAGCGTGAGGCTCCGATGCCCTGCTCCTGGCCGGTGAGCCACAGTAGCGCCCACTGCTCATCGGTGAACTTGACGTCGGTCGCCACGTTGAAGGAGATCTTCACATCCTCCACGTACTCCTCGTACTGGATACCGGAGCCACGCCAGGTGTGCACGAACCGCTGGTTGATACCGGTGGGCTCGGTGACCCCCAGCGGGATGATCGACTCCTGAACTGACACGTGCTCAGCCAGGAACGACTTCGTCACCTTGCCTGAGGTCCGCTCAGTGCCAGACTTGATCAGCAACCGGACCTTGCCGTCCTTATCGAAGGACCAGCGGCCGTTGGGCCAGCGAATGTTGCCGGCCTCCTTGATCCCGGCCTTCACGTACCGTCCCTCGATGTACAGGACGTGCGGACCAGCGGAGCATTTTGAAACTCCCTCTGGTGGACACTGTGAGCACCGCTGTCGCTTGAAGCCGTTCAGGTGCCGGTTCTCTGAGACGGTCTCGATGGCAACGTCGGCGGTGACTCCTCGCTCGGCCATGATCTCCGCAGCGGCCTCACGGATCAAGTCATCCTTGTCGATGCCCAGTTTGCTCTTGAGCCATCCCTCAGCAACGTTGGGGTCCGTTGGGGTACCACCGTTGATGATCGGGATGCGGAATTCCGCTGCGTAGACGTACGGGTAAGCCTGAGGTTTCCAGGCTTCAAAAACTCCCACATTGACTCCTTTAAAATTTAAGTGGGATGGGTCGTCGGCATGGGGAGGTTCGGCATGGGGTGGGTCGTCGGGACGGGTCGGACAGGGCCGGCACGGCGAGGAACGGGTAGTCGGGAGGGCTGGAAATGGGGCGGGGTAGGTAGTCAGGAGCGAGGTGAGGTGGGAGGGTCTGGATCGTCGGGAGGGGAGGGGCTGGTACG
>Ga0209382_10001269_pt1 | contig 40152 bp, 42 predicted proteins | sample SoiMetdeltSBSDD5_FD_187599 | JGI IMG/M metagenome (GOLD analysis project Ga0209382, IMG submission 187599) | Bulk soil microbial communities from a Populus tree surrounding site in Tennessee, USA - Soil MetaG P. deltoides SBSDD5 (SPAdes) (version 2) | ecosystem: Environmental > Terrestrial >... | reverse complement strand
CGCGTCCATGTCGGCGCGCAGCAAGATGGTGGGTCCCGGCTTGTCACCAGCCAGCCGCGCGACGACGGACGTCGTCCGCTGTCCGGTGCGGATTTGGAGCCCAAGGCCATCGAGCGCCTGCAGCACGGCCGCCTGCGTGCGCGGCAGCGTGAGGCCGATCTCGGGATGACGGTGGATGCGGCGACGAAGCTCGACGGCGTCGGCAGCGACGCTCTGTGCGTCGGAGAGAACCTCGGCGGACTTCACGACGCGACGATTATAGCAGGCTCAGTGCTCGGCCTGGTGGACCTCGACGCCACGCTCGGTGACGTGCACCCGGACCTCGGGCGCCGTGAGCCGCAGGTGGTGGATGGCCTTGTCGAGAAGATGATTGAGCTCGTCACGGGTTTGATGGCTCACCGCCGCCTCCTCCACGAACATGATGTGCGTGGCCATGCGCCCGTGCCGGATGCGGAAGCGCTGCGCGTCGCGGTCGAAGTCGTAGTAGCTCGTCACCCGAACGTCCGGGATCCGCCGGATGAGGTACTCGTGGATCTCGGCCACCCGGTCTTCGTGCACGACAACGATCCTACGCTAAATCGCTCGCATCGATGCCGCGAGTCTTGAGCAGGGCCCGGAGCTTCCGCAGGCCCGCGCTCTCGAGCTGCCGGACGCGCTCCCGGCTCAGCCCCAGCCGCTGCCCGATCGCCTCGAGGGTCTCCGGCTCGTGGTCCTCCAGCCCGAACCGCCGTCGCAGCACGGTGCGCTCGTTGGCGGCCAAATCGTCGAGCACGGACACCAGATCGGCGCGGTCGCGAAACAGCTCGGCGAACGTTTCCGGCGCGGCGGCGCGATCGGCAATGAGATCGCCGAGGGTGGCTGTCGACTCGCCGCCGGCGGGCGCGTCCAGCGACACGGGATGCTGACGGACCTCCTCGAGCTCGCTGATCTCACGCTCGGTCGTGTCGAGGGCCTTCGCCATCTCCTCAGTCGTGGGCGGGCGGCCGAGCGCCTGGGTGAGCCGCCGCTGCTCGCGCGCGTAGCGCGTGAGCAGCAGCTCGACGTGCACGGGCAGCCGGATCGTGCGCGCCTGGTTGGCGAGCGCGCGCGTGACCGCCTGCCGGATCCACCACGTCGCGTAGGTCGAAAAGCGCGTGCCGCGGTCGGGCTCGAACTTCTCGACCGCGCGGAGCAGGCCGAGGTTGCCCTCCTCGATGAGATCGGGGAGCGGCAGGCCCCGGTTGAGATAGCGCCGCGCGATCTGCACGACGAGCCGGAGGTTGGCCTCGATCATCCGCTGCTTGGCCGCCTCGTCGCCGGCGCGGACGCGCCGCGCGAGGGCCTGCTCTTCCTCGCGTGTGAGCAGCGGGATGCGCGAGATCTCCGACAGGTACACGCTCAGGTTCGCGCGGCTCGTCTCCCGTGTCTCGTCGCGAACGTCCGCGTCGACGACGTCGACCAGAGGCTCGAGCGGCTCGTCCGGGACGGCTTCTTCGGCTTCGCGACTACTCATCCGGCTCGTCTTCCGCCTCCTCGACGTGGGCCACGCGTCCCGGCATCGGCAGCATGTAGAGCGGATTGTAGACGCGGCCGTCGCGGCGGATCTCGAAGTGCACGTGATAGTTCGTGGCCCGTCCTGTGCGGCCCACGCGGGCGATGCGCTGGCCCGGCCTCACCCAGTCGCCGATCTTGACGAGGTTCTCGTCGTTGTGCGCGTACACGGTGGTGAAGCCGTACTCGTGCTCGATCTTGAGCACGCGTCCGTACCGCGGCTCGACCCCGGCCACGACCACGACGCCGGCGGCGGCGGCGAGAATCGGCTCGCCGTGCGGGGCGCGAATGTCGATGCCGCGATGCCAGCCGCTGCGTCGACGTCCGAACGCCGAGCTCACGGACCCATCCGTGGGCCACTCGAAGGTCGAGAGTGCATCCGCGAAATCGGGCACCGAGAGCACGAAATCGATCGGCGCCCGCGCGCTGCGCGCGCGGGGGCCGGGATCGGCACCGCTGCGCGTGGCGCGGGCCACCAGCGCGCGTGCCGGAGCGACGCCCGCCGATGGGATGACGAGCCGCTGTCCGATCCGCAGCGGAGCGCTGTCGCTCGCGAGGCGATTGGCGGAGACGAGGGCGCCCACGGCGACGCCGTAACGTCGCGCGATCGCATAGAGCGTGTCGCCTTTCGTGACCGTGTGGACCCGATCGGCGGCGGGATCGGCCGGCGCGCTCACCGCGGAAACGACGAGCGCGGCGCCCAGCGCTCCGGCGACCAGCGCGCGCGTCGCCGTCACAGCTCGCCCGCGACGTGCACGTCGAATCCGGCAAAGCGGCCCGTTGGGGGGGCCCAACGCACGTCCACCACGCTCACGCGTGACAGCGGCGGGCCCTTCTCCAGCGCCCGCACGAACTCCTCGATGACTTCGCGTGGCCCCTCGGCCCACGCGCGCACGCGTCCGTCGCGGAGATTCATGACGAAACCGGCGAGACCCAGACGCCCGGCCTGGCGCTGGGCGAAATCGCGATAGCCCACGCCCTGCACGCGTCCCTCGACGACGATCTCGGCGGCGGTCACGGCTGTGTCGGCTGGTCGAGCATCGCCGCGCCGTCGGTCGGCTGGCGCCGGCCGACGCGCGACGACAAGAAGTGGTCGGGGCGAGAGGATTTGAACCTCCGACTTCACGGTCCCGAACCGTGCGCGCTACCAGGCTGCGCTACGCCCCGAACGGACCCGCTCATTGTACAGGGCTTCACGATTCCCAGGCGTACTTTCCCACGAGCTTGACGAACTTGCACTCGCCCATCTGGCGCGAGCGGATTTCTCCGCCGATGCGCTCGACGACGGTGAGCACCTGATCCTCGGCGCTGCCCACGGGCAGAATCATACGACCACCGTCGGCCAACTGCTCCACGAGCGGCGGCGGCACCGTCGGCCCGCCGGCCGCGACGAGGATTCGATCGAACGGCGCCTCGTCGGGCCAGCCGAGCGCACCGTTACCCACGCGGATCCAGACGTTGCTGACGCCGAGACTCTCGAGCGTCGCGCGCGCGCGCTCGGCCAGCCGCGGCAGGCGCTCGATCGAGCACACGCGGCGAGCGAGCGCGCCGAGCACCGCGGTCTGATAGCCGGATCCGGTACCGACCTCCAGCACTTTTTCCTGGCCCGTCAGCTCCAGGAGCGACGTCATCAGCGCCACGATGTACGGCTGCGAGATGGTCTGGCCTTCACCGATCGGCAGCGGATGATCTTCATAGGCGCTGTGCGCGAGGCCTTCCTCGACGAAGCGATGGCGGGGGATGCGTCGCATCGCGTCCAGGACGCGCGGATCGGTGATCCCGCGTCGCGCGAGCTGCTCGTCCACCATCCGCTCGCGCTCGCGCGCCAGGCGCGCCTCGAAGCCCGCCTCCACTCAACGTCTCCGGCGCTTGGGCGTCGCTTTTGCGTCGGGGGGCTTCGCGGTCGCGTGGGCTCGCGGCGCGTGCGTCGTCGCTGCGCGCTCGACGCGTGGGCGCGCGCGCACCACCGCGTTGAGCGCCGGCTCCCAGTCGGTCATCTGCGCGAGCGCGCGGTGATGCGTGAGATCCAGATGCAGCGGCGTGACGGACGCATAACCCTCGTGCACCGCGCCCATGTCGGTGCCCTCGAGCGCCTCCCACGCGGGCGGCCCGGCGCCGATCCAGTAGTGCGGGCGCCCGCGCGGATCCGCTTGCTCGACGATCTTGCCGGAATACACCCGGTGGCCGAGCCGCGTGAGCCGCACGCCCTTCGGCACGCCGCCCGGCACGTTGATGTTCAGCAGCGTCATCGGCGGCAGCCCGCTCACGAGCGCGCGCATGACGACGTGACGTGCCACGCGCGCGGCATGGTCGAATTCGTCGCCGTCCACCAGCGACACGGCGATCGACGGCACGCCGAGGAGCGTGCCCTCCATGGCGGCCGACACCGTGCCCGAATATGTCACGTCGTCGCCGAGGTTCGAGCCGTGGTTGACGCCGGAGACGACCAGGACGGGCCGCTCGGGCAGGAAGCCAAGAACGCCGAGGTTGACGCAATCGGAGGGCGTGCCGTTCACCGAGTGACGCCGCTCGGCCCAGCGATGCACCCGCAGCGGCCGGTGCAACGTCAGCGCGTGGCCGCAGGCGCTCTGCTCACGCTCGGGCGCCAGCACGTGCACCTCTCCCAGGTCCTCGAGGGCGCCGGCCAGCGCAGCGAGACCCTGGGCGTGAACGCCGTCGTCGTTGGTCACGAGCAGGACGGCCACTCGACCTCCGGCGGAAACGGAACGCGCGTCTGCTGAGTTGTCCTAAGTCCCGACCATCTCATGGCTTTCACGCTCCAGATACACCCCGACGATCCTGACTTCAGGTTGGCTCGAATGAGTGCAGTTTACAGCGTCGCCGCCACGAAACGGGCACACCGAAAGGACCCCGGCGACGCTGAACCGTCAGCGGTTCGTTCGGGAGGGGTTGCGACAATGGGCCGGTCTGCCTGATTCTAGTTGAGCGACAAGACGCTATGGCGCAGCACGCGGATATTGCGGCAATCTCTGAGCATATCGAGCGCCGTATTGGGCGCGTCCATGTGGTATTTCACGAGATCGTCTCCGATGATCTGCACATCGACATTCACCATGTGAAGTCATCCCTGTTTCGCCGCTATGAGGTGTTGGTCACATCGGGCATGAGCGCCTTCCCGATGGCAGTGCCTGCCGGGAGTCGTGAGCCCCGGTTTGCAGAGATCGTGACCATTCTTCCCAAGGGGTGGCCTCTCTCAAAGGAAGCGTTCGTGGATGAGCGGCATTACTGGCCGGTGCGACTCATGAAAACGCTCGCTCGCCTCCCCTACAACGGAACCACGTGGCTTGGCTTCGGCCACACGATCGCCAACGGCGAGTCAGAAAGCCACATCGAGCCTTATGCGGACGGCACACAGCTCTGTGCCGCTGCGGTGCTACCACCGTCTACGCTGGGCAAAGAGGCCTGGTGCATGAAACGCAAGAATGATCCCGAGATTTTCTTCTGGGCCGCGGTCCCGCTGCATTTGGCCGAATTGCAATTCAAGATGGAGCACGGGATCGATCCATTGCTCGAGCTTTTCGACAAGCACGGAGTTACTGACAAGATCGTGCCCGAGCGCGCCAGTGTTGTTTGACCTGTGAAGGGTGGGAGATGCCTCACCGTTTGACAGTGACCATCCCGGGAAATATCCAGCCGCTCGAGCGCGGAGCCCGATTTGCGGACCCGCTGGATCAAGCTCTCAAGGTGGCCGCGCTCGGGGAAATCGGCGACGAGGGAACGCAGATGGGGGTCGTCGACGGGCGGCTGGGAATTATCGCAGCGGACATCGAGGTTACGGTGTCCGACCTGGACTCTGGCCTGGCTCTCATTCGAAAAGTGCTGAAGGCAGCGGGGGCGCCGGCGGCAACCACTATCACGCAGCGTGAACCGATCGTGGTAGTCCATCCGCTCTAGAGAGCCTCCACGATGAGCGTGTGGAGAACAATCGGTCAGTGATAAGTTTGGCGGGTGGCCGGACACGAAGCGCCATACCGTCTCGCTTGGCGTGCCTACCGTCGCGTTAACAGCGCGTTCTACTTCTCCGGCGCGCTTGCAGTCATCGGGTGGATTGCCCTGTGGTTTCGCTCGCCATGGAGGTGGGTCGCATTTTTCATCTGGGGCGTAGGAAACGCTTCCGCCGTGATTCTCGGTTGCGTCAGGGCCTTGTGGCGGTGCCCTCGGTGTCGCGAGCGAGGATTCGGCGCATCATTGTGGACCGCCGAGACCTGCCCGAAATGCGGCTTACCGAAGGGGGCCGAGAACGACTCTGCGTAGCTCCCTGACGCGCGCGGCCGGCGGCGCCATGGCTACAGCGTGATGACGGACAAAGTGAAGGCCGCGACCGAAATCGCGGCCTCCGTAACTACGTGAGAAGAATGGTCGGGGCGACAGGATTTGAACCTGCGACCACCGGACCCCCAGTCCGGTGCGCTACCGGGCTGCGCTACGCCCCGATGTCAGGCCGGAATTTTCCCAGAAAGACCGGAGGCGTTCAAGGCGCCAGGCGCGCGCGCAGCGCGGTCAGCCGGTCGCGCACGCGCCGCAGCGCATCGGCGTACGCGACCTCACGCATCCCGAGCTCGAGCTGGCTGGTCTGGCTCCGCCGCGATTCCGCCAGCAGGCGCTTGCGCGCGCCCTCGAGCGTCAGCCGCTCGTCGTACAGCAGCGTCTTGATCCGCTGCACCAGCTCCAGATCGCGCTGGCGATACAGACGCTGGCCGGCGGGGTTCTTCTTGGGACGCAGCAGCTTGAACTCGGACTCCCAATAACGGAGGACGTACGCGGGCACGCCCGCGATCTCCTCGACCTCACCGATCCGGTAGTAGAGCTTTTCGGCGATCTCCGTCACGGCCACTACACGCTCGGCGTGGCGGTGTTGATGCGCTGCTTGAGACCCTTGCTCGGCTTGAACGTCAGGACCTTGCGCGCGGTGATCTCGATGGAGTCGCCGGTCTGGGGATTGCGTCCCCGCCGCGACGCCTTGCGGCGGATCCGGAAATGTCCGAACCCGACGATCTTCACGTCCTCACTCTTCTCGAAGCAGCGAAAGATGATGTCGAAGACCGACTCGACGACCGACGCGGACTGACGCTTGCTCAGCCCGTGCGCGGCCACGGCGTTGACGAGGTCGTTCTTGGTCACGGTGGTAACGTCACCTCCTCGTCGAGACGGCTATGACCCGCCCCGCGCGATGAACGGCTTGTAGCCCTTGCCCTCCAGCTCCTTCAGCGTCGCCACGGCCGTCTCCCGATCGGCGAAGGAACCGACCCGCACGCGATAGAGTGGATCCGCGCTCCCGGGCGCCTGAACGCGCCGCTTGTCGGCCGCCGGGATCGTGGTCTCGCCGGTGCTGCCGGCGCGACGCACCTGAACCTTGAGCCCCTCGGTGGCGAGATCCTTGGACAGCGCAACGGCGTCGCGCAGCGGCAGGCTCGGCTTGACGACGACCCCGCCGCCCGATGCCTCGGCCGTGAGACCCTTGCCCGATAGCCGGGTGCTCAACTCGTCAGGGGTCATGCCCGACACGAAGACGTCGTATTGGTCGACGCCGGCGGGATTCGGCGCCGATGCGGCCGCCGACGACTGCTCCGGAGCCGACGCCTTCATCGCCTTGTCGGTGCCGCGAACCGATTCCTCGACCGAGTAATTCTGCTCGCGCAGCCGCGCCGCGACCTTCCGGGCGGTGCTCTCGTCGCGGAACGCACCGACCTGCACCCACCACTCACTGGTGGCCGCGGGCCGCGGCGCGCTCGCCGCCGTCGTGCTGCGCGCCGCGACGCGCCTCGGCTTCGCGCCGGAGATGGCCGCCACGACTTTCGCGTCCTTCTTGTCGGACAGATTCTCGGACGACTTTTCCGGCGGCGTGAGTGTCGCCGCGGACTTGTCGGCCGGGACCGTCGGCGCCGGCTTGTCGACCGACGCACGGTCGGGCGCCGGTGGCTGGTCGGGCGCCTTGTCCGCTTGTGCCGACAACGGGCTCGACGTAGGTGTCGCCGGCGCCGGGGTGAGCGCCGGTGGCGACGGCGCCGGCTGCGGACGCGACGCGAGCGTCGGCTTCGTGGGCGGATTCGTGGCGTCGAGAATGTACGGGACCGCGACGGCAACCACCACCGCCAACACGATCAGAACGAGCACCGCGCGGAACCACATCGTCGCGAAGATGGAGCGCGGCGGGGCTTCGTCGTACAGGTCGTGCTCGGGATCGTCGATGCGATCGTTGGTTGACATGCGCGTCATCGTAGCACGGTCGTTGGGATTTCCGTGCGTCCCTGCGACGTCCTGGCGAAGATCAGGTCCCCGAACAGGGCCTCGGCGTCGCCCCGGGTGTCGTTCGAGTCGACCATGACGGCTACCTTGCCCACCCTGGGAGGCTGACGGCCGAAGAGTGCGGCGTAGTCGGAGGCGACATTGCGCTCGTAGGAGCGCCATTGGTTGAGCTGCGCCGGCCCGGACTCGACGACGACGATGCGCACGTTCGCGGCGCGCGGGTGCTTGAGTCGCGTGCCGACGGGCGCGCGGGAGTCCCAGACATAGCCCAGCACGTCGCTGGTCGTCCGCGGCGACGGCCAGCGCGGGAAGATGACGTAGACCTGGGCGGCCTGATCGTCGCGCGCCGCCTCACGCACGTCGCCGCCCGTCGGCAGCTTGGTGACCTTCCACGTCCACGAGAGATACGGAAAGTCGCGCAGCTCGACCACCACGTCACGATGCATCGCGACCGAGGCGCGCTCGGTGCGCAATCGCGCGGCCAGCCGGCCGTCGGCGCGTACCAGCTCGACGGCGCCGTTCCCCGCGAACTCTCTCACCGTCCAGCCGGGCGGAGGGCCGTCGGCGGGCAGGCGCGTGGGCTCGCGATCGGCCATCCGGACCCGGAGCCGCCCACCCGCGTCCGCGTACGGCACTTTGCCTCCGCCGACGGCGGCGACCGTCTGCGTGGACGTCGCCGGCGTAGCCGCCGCCTGCGGCTCTCCGAAGGACCCCGAGCGATATCGTGGGCTGGCGAGCAGGATGCCGGCGCCGGCCGCCAGTATCAGCAGGCCGAAGATCACCAGCCAGAGTCCGGCGGCGCCGTGGCGCGACATCATCGCCGCGCCTTCGGCGCGCTCGGGCGCACGCGGCCGGCCCGCCGGAAGGAGATACGCACCGGCGAGCCCTCGAATCCGAACGCGTGGCGCAATGACTTGACCAGGTAGCGCTCGTACGAAAAATGAATGCCGTCGGGGCGGTTCACGCGCACGGCGACGGTGGGCGGCGCAACGCTCACCTGGCTCGCCGAGTGAATGGCGAGCGGCACGCCGGCGACCGACACCGGCCGTCGATCGAGGGCCTGGCGGAGGACGGCGCTGACCTCGTCGGCCGGCACCCGGCGCTGCGCCTCCGCGGCGACGCGATCGATCGTCTCGAACAGCTCGCGCAGTCCGTGACCCTGCGTGGCGGAGGTGAAGCAGACCGGCGCGTAATCGAGGAACGGCAGCCGGTCGCGCACCTGCCCGACGACCTCGGCCTTTCGCACCATAGCCGTCGGCACCAGGTCCCACTTGTTGACCACGATGACGATCGCGCGGCCCGCCTCGTGCGCGTACCCGGCGATGTGCGCATCCTGTGCGGCCAGGCCTTCCGAGGCATCGAGCACGAGCAGCGCGACCTGCGAGCGTTCGAGGCTCTTGAGCGCCATCACGACGGACAGCTTCTCGAGCGCCTCGGTGACCCGGCCCTTGCGTCGAATGCCGGCGGTATCGACCAGGACGTACGGCTTGCCCTCGTACACGAACGGCGTATCGACGGCGTCGCGGGTCGTGCCGGGCTGATCGTGCACGAGGACACGCTCGCTGCCCACCATGGCGTTGACGAGCGACGACTTGCCGACGTTGGGCCGGCCGATCACCGCGATCGCGACGGGGCGCTTGACGCCGGCGCCCACCGTCGGTGACGGCGCCCGATCGCGCAGCGCCTCGAGCATCTCGGCGACGCCGCGTCCGTGCTCCGCCGAGACGCCGAGCGGCTCACCGAAGCCGAGCCGGTAGAGGTCGGCGATCGCCGGCTCCTGGGCGGTGTCGTCCACCTTGTTGGCGACGAGCACCACCGGCTTGTTCGCCTTGCGCAACAGCCGCGCGATCTCCTGGTCGAGCGCCGTCGCCCCTGCCCGCGCGTCGACGACGAACGCGATGAGGTCGGCGTCCTCCACGGCGGCGAGCACTTGGCGCCTCACGCCCTCGACGAGCGGCTCCGTGGATCCGGGATCGAAGCCGCCGGTATCGATGACGGTCGCCTGCCAGCGCTCGAAGTGGATCTGGCCGTAGAGACGATCACGCGTCACGCCCGGCACGTCGCGCACGAGCGCCTGCCGGCGGCCGATGAGCCGATTGAACAGCGTGGACTTGCCGACGTTCGGTCGGCCGACGATGGCGATTACGGGGCGGAGCATACCGCCGAGAGAAGCGCCGTCGGCTCGGGCGCCACGACGCGCACCGGCACGCCGACGGCGGCGGTGAGATCAGCCGGGGTCATGTCGTCGAGGAACACGCCATCCCGATCGCGCAGCGCGACGGCCGGCACGACGATCGCCTCGCCGAGGTCGGGAAGCATCGCGAGATGGCGCGCGATGTCCTGACCGGTGAGGAGGCCCGCCACCGACACGCTGCCGCCGAAGAAATGGTTCGGCACCGCCGCCACACGCGCGGTCGCGCCGGGAATCGCGGCGACGAGGCGCTGCAGGCGCGGCGCGTAGAGCGCCCCGCTGACCAGCGTGACGGGGCGCGGCCGGGCCACCGCGCGACGGCGACGCACGGCACGGGCGACACCGTCCTCGAAGCGTCGCACGAGGCCGATGCCGTCTTCGGCCACGGCAAAGCCCTCGTAGGCGTCGGCCTCGGGCAACGGCACGCCCGCCTGCAAATACACCTCGTCGCCGAGAAAGACGAAGCGGCTGCCGAGCCGCTCGAGGAACTCGCGCTGCCACGCGGCGACGCGCACGGTGAGCTCACGCGCCTCGTCGTCGGTCAACGTGCGCAGCGCGGGCAGCCGCTCGCGATGCCGCGTGAGCCCGACCGGAACGACGGCCGTCGTCACCACATGCGGGTGCAGCGGCGCCAGCTCGCGCACGGTTCGCTCGAGATGCGCGCCGTCGTTCAGCCCCGGGCAGAGCACGATCTGCGCGTGCATGCGGATACCGGCCTTCGCGAGTCGCTCGAGCCGGGGCAGGATCTCGGCGGTGACACGCGGACGGCCGAGCAGCTCCCAGCGCAGCGCGGGATCCGTCGCGTGCACGGACACGTAGAGCGGCGAGAGGCGCTGCTCGACGATGCGGTCGAGCTCGCTCTCGTCGAGATCGGTCAGCGTGATGTAGTTGCCGTGCAGGAAGGAGAGCCGGAAGTCGTCGTCCTTGACGTAGAGGCTCTTGCGCATGCCCTTCGGCAGCTGGTGAATGAAGCAGAACACGCACTTGTTCGCGCACGTGGTGATCTCCGCCGCGCGCGGCGCCTCCAGCTCGACGCCGAGCTCGGCCCCCACGCGTCGCACCAGCCGCATCGTGACAGGGACGCCCCCGCGGTCGACGCTCAGGACGAGGCGCTCGTCGCCGCTGTGGAACTGAAAGTCGATGGCGTCGCGCAGCGCGTGCCCGTTGATGGCGAGGACGCGGTCGCCCGCTCGTATGCCGGCCGCCGCGGCCGGCGTGCGCGGGCGCACCGCAGCGACGACGACGCCCTCAGCGGAGGAGCGATTCTTCATCGGCCTCCCGCTCCGCAGCGTGCGCGGCGTTCAGGAAGCGCATGCCCTGGACGATGTATTGCAGCCCCGAGATGATCGTGAACGCGGCGGCCAGCCACATGACCGTCGTCAGTGGTCCGCCGACGTGCACGAAGCGGGTCGCGAGCCCCGTCAGCACCGTGAGCACCTGAAAGAACGTGGCGGCCTTGCCCATGCGCGTCGGCCGCGGATAGATACGACCGCCGGCCATGTGGATCATCAGCGCGCCGACCATCAGGATGACGTCGCGGCTGATCACGACGGCGGCGATCCAGAACGGCAGCGTCTTGAGCCAGGTCAGCGTGACGAACGACGATACGAGCAGCAGCTTGTCGGCCATTGGATCGAGGAAGGCGCCGAGCCGGCTTTGCAGGCCGTGGCGTCGCGCGACGTAGCCGTCCAGCAGGTCGGTCAGCGCGGCCGCGCCGAAGACGAGCAGCGCCAGCCCCGGCTTGCGATAGACGAGCAGCGAGACGAAGACCGGGATCAGGAGAATGCGCAGCACGGTCAGCCAGTTGGCGAGACCCATTTAACGTTTTAGTCTAGCACGCGCCCGACACGGTAGGTGGCGACCGACGTGAACGCCGGGCCGGGCAGCTCGACTTCCACGGTGACGTATCCGGGCTCGTCCGTGCGAGACAGCACGCGACCGCGCTCATAGCACAGCGCGAGCGCGGACCCATCGCCGTGGGGGATGCGCAGGGTCACCGCCCCCGCGATCGGCAGCGCCTTCTCGATCGCGTCCAGCAGCGCCTCCACTCCCTCGCCGGTCGCCGCCGACAGCGCGACCGCGGCGCGCCGCCCCGCGAGCACCGCGCCCGCCTGTCCCTCGTCGAGGCGATCGATCTTGTTCAGCGCGAGGATGGTGGGCCGATCCGCCACTTCGAGCTCGCGGAGCAGCACGTCCACCGCCGCCATGTGCTCCTCGAGCGACCGGTGACCGGCGTCGACGACGTGCACCAGCACGTCGGCCTCGGTGAGCTCTTCGAGCGTCGCGCGAAACGCCGCGACCAGCTCGTGCGGGAGCTTGCGAATGAATCCGACGGTGTCCGTCAGGATGAACGGCCGGCGCGCCGGCCGCTCGACCAGGCGGGCGGCCGGGTCGAGCGTGACGAACAGCCGGTCGGCCGCGGTGAGCTGCGAGCCGGTCAGGCGGTTCAGCAGCGTGGTCTTCCCCGCGTTGGTGTAGCCGACGAGAGCTGCGACGGGAACGCCCGAGCGGCGCCGGCTCGCGCGCTGCAACCGTCGATGCGCCTGCACCCCCTCGAGCTCGCGCTTGAGCTTCTGCACGCGCTGCCGGATCACGCGGCGGTCGGACTCGAGCTGCGTCTCGCCCGGTCCGCGCGTGCCGATGCCACCGCCGAGGCGCTCGAGATGCTTCCACTGGCCGACGAGGCGCGGCAGCAGATACGTGAGCTGCGCGAGCTCGACCTGCAGCTTGCCCTCGGCGCTTCGCGCGCGCTGGGCGAAGATGTCGAGGATCAGCGCCGTGCGGTCGATGACCTTCACGCCGAGCGCCTCGGTGAGGTTGCGCTCCTGGATCGGTGAGAGCGGATCGTCGGAGATGAACAGGTTCGCGCCGGTGGCTCGAGCGGTCTCCGCCATCTCCTCGACCTTGCCGCTGCCGAAGTAAAGCGACGGCGTCGCGGCCTGCCGCTCCTGGATCACGCGCTGGCCCACCGTCGCGCCGGCGGCCACGGTCAGGCCCGCGAGCTCCTCGAGCGACTCCTCGACCTCGGCGCGCCGTTGCTTGGGCCGCTGCAGCGCGGCCAGCATCGCCCGCTCGCGCTCCGGGCCCACGTCATGGCCCCGGCGGTTGCCTCCGTTGACCCGTTGTCTCACCCGATGCGGCCCTCCTGCTCGAGTCTCGCCTCGATCATCGCCGCGATGCCGGCGGGCTCGCGATCCGCGGATTCGACGTCGATCCATTGCAACGCGGGCTCGCGCGCAAACCACGTCCACTGTCGCCTCGCGTAGCGCACCGTGTCCCGCTGCATGAGGCGCACCGCCTCGTCGGCGGCCAGATCGCCGGCCACGACGCGCGCGAATTCACGATAGCCGATCCCCTGCATCGCGGGCAGCGCCGGCGAGTATCCGCGCGCGAGAAGGCCGCGGACCTCCTGGTCGAGCCCGGCGGCGACCATCCGGCTGACGCGATGTCGCAGGCATTCATCGAGCCGCACGCGGTCCAGCGTGAGTCCGATGTACACGGTGCCCTCGTCGGCCGCGTCGTGGCGCCAGCGCGTCCGAGCGTCCCCGACGGGGCTCCCCGCCCGCACCAGCTCGAGCGCCCGGATCACTCTCACGTGGTCGTTGGGATGCAGCCGGCGGGCCACTGTGGGCGCCTGCGCGGCGAGCCGCGCATGCAGCGCCGGTCGCCCCTGTCGGGCGGCGATCTCGGTGAGCTCGGCGCGAAAGGCCGGATCGGCCGGCACGGCGGGATCCAGCCCGCGCAGCAGGGCGCGGATGTAAAAGCCGGTACCGCCGACGACAACGGGCAGCCGGCCGCGTGCCAGAATCGCGGCGATGGCCGCGTGCGCGTCCCGGACGAAGCGTGCCGCGTCGTAGATCTCGTCGGGATCGACGACATCCACCAGATGATGCGCGACCGCCGCCCGCTCCTCGCGCGTCGGCTTGCCCGTCGCGATGTCCATGCCGCGATAGACCTGGCGCGAGTCCGCAGAGATGACCTCGATCGGCAGTCGGGCGCCGAGCGCAACGGCCGCCGCCGTCTTGCCGACGCCCGTGGGTCCGGCGATGACCAGCAGCGATGGGCTGTCCGCCATCGGTCGCAGTCTACGCCCTGCCATTACCAGTTCCTCTTCAGCTCGCGGCGGATGTCCTGCATCGAGACACGACTCACGATCGGCCGGCCATGGGGGCAAAAGTACGGCGTCCGCGTCCGCCCGAGATCCGCGACGAGACGCTCCATCTCTTCGCGCGCGAGCGGCGTGTTGGCCTTGATCGCGCCGCGACACGCGACGAACGCCAGCGCCCGCTCCATCGCCGGTGCGTCGCTCTTCGGCCCGCCGAGCTCGTCCACGGCCGCCTCCAGCAACCGTCGCGGCTCGTCGCCCTTGAGCAGCGCCGGCACTGCGCTCACGACCAGCGCGCCGCCGGCTCGCGGCTCGAATGCGAAGCCGAGCTGCTCGAGCATCGGCCGCCAGCGCTCCAGGAGCGCGCGCGCCGCGGGCGGCAAGTCGACCGTCTCGGGAAACAGCAGCGCCTGCGACGGCGGCGCCCCCGCCGCGAGATCCGCCTCCAGCCGCTCGAACAGCACGCGCTCGTGCACGACGTGCTGGTCGAGGAAGAACACCTCGGCGTCGGTGGTGGCGACGATGAACGTGTCCTGCACCTGGCCCAGAACCCGGCCGAAGGTGCCCGGCGCATACGCGGCCTGCGTCTCGGCGAACAGCGCGTGCTGGTCGCCGGTCGTCGTCGTGGTCGGCGTCGCCGTGCTGTCCTCGCTCCACGTCGCGCTCGGGGCGGCGCCCATCGTGGGCATCACGTCGGGCGTGCGCAGCGCATCGCGCAGCGCCGCCACGAGCATCTCCTGCACGAGACGCGGGTGGCGGAAGCGCACCCACGCCTTCGTCGGATGCACGTTGGCGTCGACGTCTGCCGCGGGCATGTTGATGGCCACCACGACCAGCGGAAAGCGGTCGCGAGCGAGCAGCGGTCGGTACGCCGCGAGCGTCGCCTGCAGCAGCGCCGGATCGCGGACCGGGCGTCCGTTGACGATGACGATGATGTCGTCGCGGCCGCCGCGCGTCAGATCGGGCGGGCTGGCGAAGCCGTGGACACGAATGCCGTGCTCGGTGCGATCTACGCGGATGAGCCGCTGCGCGAGCGGCCAGCCCCAGACGGCGGCGGCGCGCTCGCGCACGTCCTTGGCCGCCGGCGCCGTCAGCGAGGCGCGACCATTGTGAGCGACGCGGAACTGCACATCGCAATGCGCGAGGGCCAGCTGGGTGACGGCGCGCAGCGTGGCGCCGAGCTCAGTCGTCGGCGACTTGAGGAACTTGAGCCGCGCCGGCGTGTTGAAGAAGAGGTCACGAACTTCGACGCTCGTGCCCCGCTCGGCGGGCACGGCGAGCCGCTGAACGACCGTTCCCCCCTCGCCGGCCACACGCAGCCCCGCCTCAGCGTCGCGCGCGCGAGACGTCACCGTGAACCGCGACACGGCGGCGATCGCGGCCAGGGCCTCGCCGCGGAAACCGAGCGTCGCGATGGCGTCGAGGTCCGCGTCGGTCGGCAGCTTGGACGTCGCGTGGCGCTCGAGCGCCAGCGGCAGCTCTGCGTCCGTCATGCCGATACCGTCATCGGTGACGCGGATCAGTGCGGCGCCGCCATCGCGCAGGTCCACCGTGATCGACGCGGCGCCCGCGTCGAGGGCGTTCTCGACGAGCTCTTTGGCCGCCGAGGCCGGTCGCTCGACGACCTCGCCCGCGGCGATCTTGTTGACGAGATGATCCGGGAGCCGCCGAATACGCGTCACGCGCCCTCACGCAGCCGCTGCTGCCATTTCGCGAGCAGGTTCAGCGCCTCGATCGGCGTGATGTGCGCGAGGTCGAGCGCGGCGAGCTCGGCCGCCATCGGATCGGGCGCGACGGAGGACGCCGCGAACAGGCCGAGCTGCACCGCGTCGGCGGCCTCGGCCGTCGCCTGGCGCTGGTCCTCGAATCGCGCCAGCAGCGCCTTGGCGCGTGCGATCACCGGCAGCGGCAGGCCGGCGAGGCGCGCCACCTGGATGCCGTAGGAACGATCGGTGCCGCCCGGGCGGACCTTGTGCAGGAAGACGATCTCGTCGTTCCACTCGCGCACCGCCACGTGGAAGTTGCGAACCGCCGGCAAGCGCCCGGCCAGCTGTGTGAGTTCGTGGAAATGGGTGGCGAAGAGGACCTTGGCGCCGACCGCGCGATCGTGAAGATCCTCGACGACGGCCCACGCGATCGCCAGGCCGTCGAACGTGGACGTGCCGCGACCGACCTCGTCGAGCAGCACCAGGCTGCGCGGCGTGACGTTGTTGAGGATCGACGCCGCCTCGACCATCTCGACCAGGAACGTCGACTGACCACGCGCGAGATTGTCCTGTGCGCCGACGCGCGTGAAGACGCGGTCGATCACGCCGATGCGCGCGGAGCGCGCGGGCACCCACGCGCCCATCTGCGCCAGGATCGTGATCAGGCCGACCTGCCGCAGGTACACCGACTTGCCCGCCATGTTCGGTCCCGTGAGGATGACGACCCGCGTGTCGGCGTCGAGCGCGACGTCGTTGGGCGTCACCGGGTCGCCCGCGCGCGCCTCGAGCACCGGATGGCGGCCCTCGAGGATCTCGAGCACGTCGTCGGCATCGACCTCGGGCCGCACGTGGCCCCGCGCGTGCGCCACGTCCGCGAGCGCGGCCACGACGTCGAGCAGGGCGAGGGCACGCGCCGTAGCCAGCAGTGGCGCCGAGCGCGCGGCGACGCGCGCGCGCACGTCCTCGAACAGCTCCTGCTCGAGCCGGCGCCGTCGCTCCTCCGCGCCGAGCACCTTGGCCTCGTAGTCTTTCAGCTCGGGCGTCACGTAGCGCTCCGTCCCGGTGAGCGTCTGCCGTCGCACGTAGTCGTCGGGGACGCGTGCAGCCTGCGCGTGACTGACCTCGATGCCGTAGCCGAAGACGCGGTTGAAGCGCACGCGCAGGCTCGACAGTCCCGTGCGGGCGCGCTCGCGCTCCTCGAGACCGGCGATCCAGCGCCGCGCCTCGGCGGCATCGCCCACGATGGCGTGCAGCGCTTCGCTCCACGTCTCGCGGATCACGCCGCCGTCGCTCAGCATCAGAGGCGGCTCGTCCACCAGCGCCGCGTCGAGCAGCGCGCGCACGTCCTCCAGATCGGCGAGCGCGGCGCGCGCGTCGGCGATGAGCGGCGCTGCGAGGCCCGCACACGCGTCCCGAACCGCGGCGAGCGGCGCCAGGCAGCCGCGCAGAGCCACCAGGTCCCGCGCATGCGCGACCCCCAGCGTGGCGCGGCTGGTGAGCCGCTCGAGATCGCCGATCCCGCGCAGCAGTGTCCGCAGGGCGGCGCGTAGCTCGGGCGCGGCGACGAGCGTGCCGATCGCCTCCTGGCGCTCGCGAATTCGCGCCGGGTCGCGCAGCGGCTGCAGCAGCCACTGGCGCAGCAGGCGCGCGCCCATCGGCGTCACGGTCGTGTCGAGCGCGCCGACGAGGGAGTGACGCACGCTGCCGTCGGCGGCCCGCAGCAGCTCCAGCGTCTCCACTGCGGTCTCGTCGAGCGTGAGAGAGTCGGCCGCGGTGAGGCGGCCGAGCCGGGCGACGTGGCCGAGACGCTCGCCCTGTGTCGCTCGCACGTACGCCAGCGCCGCGGCCGCCGCGCCGAGGCCCAGCGTCAGATCGCCGACGCCGAACGCGTCGAGCGAGGCGACGCCGAAGTGCGAGGCCAGCTCGGCGGCCGCGCGGCGAGGCGCGAAGGCGCCCGGATCGCCGAACGTCAGCGCCGCGCCGCTGCCCTGCAGCCGGCTGAGCAACGGGCCGCCGCCGCGCAGCGTTTCCGGGACGAGAATCTCCGTCGGCCGGCGCAGCAACGCCGCCGAGAGGACGCCGCCGTCGGCATCGGCGTCTTCCCCGACGACGAACTCGCCGGTCGACACATCGAGCAGGGCAACGCCCGTGCCGCTGCCTTGCGTGGCGACCGCGAGCAGGTAGTTGTTGGCGCCGCCCGAGAGATAGGCCGTGTCGGTCAGCGTGCCGGGCGTGATCACGCGGACGACGTCACGCTTGAGGAGCTTGCGTCCCTTGCCGGGCGCCTCGAGCTGCTCGCAGATGGCGATCTTCTGACCCGCCTGCACGAGCCGCGCGATGTAGCCGTCGGCCGAGTGGTGCGGGATGCCCGCCATCGGTGAGCCCTGCCGGGACGTCAGCGTGATCGACAGCAGTCGCGCGCCGAGCTCCGCGTCCTCCAGGAACAGCTCGTAGAAATCGCCGAGACGGAACAACAGCAGGTGGTCCGGATAGCGCTGCTTGAGCTCGCGGTACTGCCGCATCATCGGCGTGTCGACGCCGGTGGGGCCTCCACTCACGCGACGCGGCTCCGCAATCGGTCCCACGTCGTCGTGAGCTCTTCGGGGAGCACGCGCGTGTCGCCCACCACCGACACGAAGTTGTGATCCCCGCCCCAGCGCGGGACCACGTGCAGGTGCAGGTGGTCCTCGATCCCAGCCCCCGCCACGCGACCCTGGTTGAGGCCCACGTTGAAACCCTCGGCGTGATACTCCGCGCTCAGCGCCGCCACCGCCCGCTGCACCAGCGTCATCGTTTCGGTGAGCTCCTCGGCGCGGGCATCCCCGAGCGCGGCGACGTGTCGATTGGTCACGGCCATGAGGTGGCCCGGCGCGTAGGGATAGGCGTTGAGGATCAGGAAGGCGTGGGCGCCGCGCAAGAGAACGAGCGACGCCCGGTCGTCGGCGCCGTCACGAGCGGTGCAGAACACGCAGCCGGCGGCGGGGCGCGCGCCCCCGATCCAGGCCATCCGCCACGGAGCCCAGAGGCGCTTCAACGCGCGGGGCGAGCCCTCACGCGTTGACGAGCTCTCGTAGGCGCTTGCCGACCTTGAAGAAAGGAACGCGCTTCTGGGGAACGTCGACGGCACTACCAGTCTTCGGATTGCGACCCTTGCGTGAATTCCGGTGGCGAATCCGGAAGCTGCCGAACCCCCGCAACTCGACCTTGTCACCCTTGGCGAGTGCGTCGGTGATGTTGTCGAAGATCGTGTTGACGATGGTCTCGGTCTCTTTCTTGGTGAGATTCGAGAGCTTCGAGACTTCGTCGATGAGGTCGGCTTTCGTCATCGTGGTGGCTCCCCTCGCTGGGAACCTAGCACGGGCTTTTGAAGAATGTCAACGCCATTAGGCAGTTAGCCGTCAGTCCATCAGGTAGAGGGGGGTCTTGAAGATCGGCAGGGCCGGCCGGAGCAGGGTGGCGGGCGCCGGCAGGCCGAGCTCGTTGCGGACGAGATCGATGATGGAGAAGCGCCGCCTCGGTCGCTCCACCGCCGGCGGCGTCGGCAGGTTGGCGAGCTTCGCTGCGCCGTTGATGGCCTCCTCGAGCCCACCGAGCGCGTCCACCATCTTGAGCGAAAGCGCCTGCGTGCCGGAAAAGACGCGGCCGTCGGCGAACTGCACGACCTGCTCGCGCGGGAGCTTGCGGCCTTTGGCTACGGCGTCGATGAACTGGGCGTGCACGTCGTCCAGCAGCGTCTGCAGCACGCGCCGCTCCTCGGGCGTCATCGGGCGCGAGACGTTGCCGATGTCCTTGAACGCGCCGGCCTTGACGACGACGTACTCGACGCCGACCTTCTTCATCAAGGAGTCGAGGTTGGCCATCTGCATGATGACGCCGATGGAGCCGGTGAGCGAGCCGGGGTTGGCGTAGATCTGATCGGCGGCAGCGGCGATGTAGTAGCCGCCCGACGCCGCGACGGCGCCCAGAGACGCGACCACGGGCTTGCCCGCCTCCCGGATGTGGCGAATCGCGTCGTAAACCTCCTGCGTCGGGCCGACGACGCCCCCCGGGCTGTTGATGCGGATCACGACGGCCTTGATGCTGGGGTTTTCGCGGTGCTGTCGCAGCTCGCGGACGAGATCGTCGGTCTCGGCGATGAGCCCCTCGAGCTCGACGACGGCGACCCTTGGCCCGAACAGCGAGCCGCCACCCTCGCCGCTACGCCCCCACGTGCGGGCAGACAGCACGAACAGCCCCACCACCCCGAGGAAGACCAGCAGGGTGGCCGTGACCACCGTCAGGCGGCGGCTCACCTATTCCTCGTCGTCGTAGTCGTAATCGCGACTCTTGCCGCGCTTGCGCCGTCCGCCGCCGCCGCCGCCGCCGCGCTCCTGCTCCATCTCGGGCGGCGCCACCGCATGAGCCAGCTCCTTGAGGCTCAGGCCGATGCGGCGCTCGTGCGGATCGACGCGAATCACGAGCAGGGTCAGCTCGTCGCCGACGTTGACGACCTCGCCGGGCGTGGCGATCGGGCGATGGGCCATCTGCGAGATGTGCAGCAAGCCATCGACCCCCGGCTCGAGCTCGACGAACGCGCCAAAATCGGTGAGACGCACGACCTTCCCGGTGACCCGCGACCCCATGGGATACCGCTGCGCGACCGTCGACCAGGGGTCCGGTTGGATTTGCTTGAGTCCTAAAGATATTCGCTTGTTGTCGCGATCGATGTTCAGGATCTGCGTCTCGATGTCCTGGCCCTTCTTGAGCACCTCCGACGGGTGGCCGACGTTGCGCGTCCACGACATGTCGGAGATGTGCAGCAGGCCATCGACGCCCGGCTCCAGCTCGATGAAGGCGCCGAAGTCGGTGAGGTTGCGCACCTTGCCCGTCACCCGCGTGCCGGGCTTGTAGCGCTCTTCGATCGTCGTCCACGGATCGGGCTCGACCTGCTTCATGCCGAGCGAGATCCGCTTGGCTGCGCGGTTGACGTCCAGCACGATGACCTCGACCTCGTCACCCACGTTGACGAGCTTCGAGGGGTGCCGCACGCGGCGCGTCCACGACATCTCGGAGACGTGCACGAGGCCTTCGACGCCCGGCTCCAGCTCGACGAATGCGCCGTAGTTGGTGAGGCTCACCACCCGGCCGCGAGTCTTGGTGCCCGGCGCGAAGCGTGTCTCGACCGTCTCCCACGGATCGTTGGACTTCTGCTTGTATCCCAGCGAGACGCGTCCGCTCTCGCGGTCGAAGTGCAGCACCACCACTTCGACCTGGTCGCCGACCTGGAAGATCTCCGACGGATGGCCGACCCGGCCCCAGCTCATGTCCGTGACGTGCAGCAGGCCGTCGATGCCGCCGAGGTCGATGAAGGCGCCATAGTCCGTGATGTTCTTCACGGTCCCCGTCAGCACCATGCCCTCGTTGAGCACCTCGAGCGTGTGTTTCTTTTTTTCCTCGCGCTCCTCCTCGAGGACGGAACGGCGGGAGAGCACGACGTTGCCCCGACGACGGTTGAGCTTGATGACTTTGGCGCGGATCTGTTGACCGACCATCGCGGCCAGGTTCTTCACCGGGCGCAGGTCGACCTGCGAGCCCGGCAGGAACGCTTTCACGCCGACGTCGACGGCCAGGCCGCCTTTGACCACCTCGACCACGCGCCCCTCGACGGGCTGCGCTTTTTCATACGCCTGGGTGATGGCGTCCCAGACCTTGATCTTGTCGGCCTTGTCCTTGGACAGGACGATGAGGCCTTCGGAGTCCTCCTTCGCCTCGAGGTAGACCTCGATCTCCTCGCCGACTTTCGGCAGCGTCCCGTGCCGGTGGAACTCCTCGATCGGGATCGCGCCCTCGCTCTTGTAGCCGACGTCGACGAGCACCTCGCTCGTGCCCACGTGGACCACACGGCCTCGCACGACCTCGCCTTCCTCGAACTCGCTGGTCGTGCCGCCTTCCTTGAACCAGTCTTCCATGCGCTCCTCGGGTTCTGCGCCCTCCATGCGCGAACCACCGAGGTGTCTCCGTTCCTTCTCCGCCATGCCGCCAGGTCCTCCCCTCAGGTATTTTGCAGCCGCGCGATAGCCGCCATCATTTCGCGGCTCACCGCGTCGTAATACTCCTTTTTACCGGCGCCCGCTACGCGTTCGAACCGCAGGGGTGGCCCGAATGTCACCACCACCTTAGCAGGCCGAGGAAGCCGCCGCCCGCGCGGCCAGGCGCGACCGCTCCCCCGCACGAACACGGGCACCACCGGCGCCCCGCTCAGCACGGCCAGCAGCGCCGCGCCGGGCTTCGGCTCGCGCAGCGTGCCCTCCTCGCCGCGCGTTCCCTCGGGAAACACGAGCAGCGCGCCCCCGGCCTCGAGCACCCGCAGCGCCGCGCGCAACGCGCCGGCGTCGGCGCCCTCGCGCCTCACCGGGCGCGCGTTGAGCGCGCGGATCAGTCGGCCGAAGCCGGGAATCGTGAACAGCTCCGCCTTGGCGAGAAACGACAGCTGGCGGGGCGCTACCCCGCCGACGAACGGCGGATCGAGCACGCTCGAATGATTGCTCACGAGCAGCACCGATCCAGCGACGGGCACGTGATGCGCACCGCGGCCTTCCAGACGCCACACCGTGCGCATGATTGCCACCGCGATCACCTTGCACGCGGCATAGAAGCCGCTGTCGGGCGCCGAGACTCGCCGCGCGTCGACGATGGCCGCCATCCGGTCCACGACCTCGTCGATCGACAGGTCGCTCGTGTCGATCTCGATCGCATCGGGCGCCCGGACGAGCGGCGCCAGCACCCGCGTGGTGTCCTGACGGTCCCGCACCTTGACCTCGTCTCGGACCGTGTCGAGGTCAGCGCTCACGCCCTGCGCCGCCAGCTCGTCATGGCGGCGGCGCGCCCGGCTCTCGAGGTTGGCCGTCAGGAAAAACTTCACGTCGGCATCAGGACACACGACCGTCCCCGTGTCACGCCCCTCGAGCACCACCCCGCCGGGCTCCGCCGCGCGCCGCTGCAGCGGCGTCACCTTGTCGCGCACCTCGCGCCGCATCGACAGCGTGGAGGTCGCGTCGGCGACGGCCTGGCCGCGGATCTCGCCGGTGACGTCTTCACCGTTCAGCCGGACACGACCGTGCTCGACGCTGACATTCAGCGGCGCCAGGTGTCGGGCGAGCGCCGCAGCGTCGTCCAGCGAGATGCCGGCGCGCAGCACGCTCAGCGCCAGCGCGCGATACATGGCGCCGGTCGGAATCAGCTCAGAGCCGAGCCGCTCGGCGAGCCGTCGCGCCACTGTCGTCTTGCCCGCGCCCGCAGGACCATCGATGGTGATCACGAGACCGCGCGGGCCCATCAGCGCTCCACCGTGATCGCGTCGCCGCCGGCGAGCGCATTCAGCGTCTCCACGAACGTCGGAAACGAGGTCTGCACGCAGGCGGTGTCCTCGATCACCGTCTCGCCGTCGGCGACCAGACCGGCCACCGCGAGTGCCATCGCCATGCGATGGTCGCCCGCCGAGGCGACGCGCGCGCCGCGGAACCGCTGGCCGCCCGCGATCGCCATCCCGTCGGCGCGATCCTCGATGCGCACGCCCATCTTTGCGAGCTCGCGGCCGAGCACGGCGATTCGATCCGACTCCTTCACGCGCAGCTCCGCTGCGTCGCGGATCTCCGTCGTGCCCCGCGCCATGGCCCCGAGCACAGCCAGCACGGGGATCTCGTCGATCAGCCGTGGGATGAGGGCGTCCGCCACCGTCGTCGCCGCCAGCGGCCCGGCGCTGACGGTCAGTGCAGCCATTGGCTCGCCTTCGCCGCCCTGCGCCTTCGTCGTCAACGGCGCGTGCATCGCGGCCAGCACGTCGAGCAGCCCGGTGCGTGTCGGGTTCACGCCTACGCGCCGCACGGTGACGCGCGCGCCCGGTACGATGAGCCCGGCCGCCAGCACAAACGCGGCGGACGAGATGTCACCCGGGACCTGGATCGCGGTGCCGCGCAGGGGCCCGGGATGCAAGATCACGGTCCGAGTGTCAGGACGCTCGAGCCGCGCGCCGAACGCGCGCAGCATCACCTCGGAGTGATCGCGCGACGGCGCGGGCTCGCGCACCGCGACGGGACCGTCGGCGCGCAGGCCGGCCAGGAGGATCGCCGACTTCACCTGCGCCGAGGCCACGGGCGTGTCGTAGGCGATCGCGCGCGGGCGCGCCGCACCACGCACCGCGAGCGGCAGCCGTTCTCCGTCGGCGCGCCCGACGATCGTGGCGCCCATGCGCATGAGGGGCTGGGCGACGCGCTTCATCGGGCGGCGGCGCAACGACTCGTCGCCGGTGAGCAGCGTCCAGAACGGCTGGCCGGCGACGAAGCCGATGAGCAGGCGTGCCGTCGTGCCGGAATTGCCGCAGTCGATCACGTCGGCCGGCTCGACGAGACCGCCAAGCCCCGCGCCCGCGATCCGGTAGTGCCCCGGCCCTTTCTTCGTGACCTCCACGCCCATCATCTGAATCGCCGTGATCGTGCGCAGGCAGTCCTCGCCCTCGAGATAGCCCTGTACCTCGGTCGGCCCCTCGGCCAACGCGCCGAGCAGCGCCGCGCGATGCGAGATGGATTTGTCGCCCGGCACCTCGCACTCGCCGCTCAGTCGTCGCACCGGCCGCACGCGGAAGTTCACGCGAGCCCCTCCCGCGTCGCCTTGAGCCGTGTCAGCAGCGCCTCGACGCCGGCCGCGTCGCCGGTTGCCAGCAGCCGCTCGAGATCGTCGAGGGCGGCGCGAAAGGCGACGAGACTCGCGCGCACCGCGTCGGTGTTGGCGAGCAAGACGTCGCGCCACATCGGCGGATCCGAGGCGGCGATGCGCGTCGTGTCCCGGAAGCCGCGCGCCGCGAAGGCGAGCGCGCCGGGCTCGAACCGGGCGACGGCGTCGACGAGCGCCCACGCCGCCACGTGCGGCAAATGGCTGATCGCGGCGACCGTCCGGTCGTGCGTCTCGGGATCGAGCGCGCTGACGCGCGCGCCGAGCGCCTCCCACAACGCGGTGACGCCCTTGATCGCGCGCGGATCGGTGGCGTCGGTCGGCGTCACGATGACGGTGGCGGCCCGGAACAAGTCCGCGCGCGCCACCTGCCATCCGCTCTTTTCCGAGCCCGCCATCGGGTGGCTGCCGAGAAAGCCGAGCGGCCGGCCCACGGCAAGGCGCTCGGCGACGGCAACGATGCCGCGCTTCGTGGAGCCCACGTCCGTGACGAGCGCTCCGGCGGGCACGCTGCGCCAGATGATCTCCAGCAGCTGCTCGTTGGCGGAGACGGTCGCCGCGAGCACAACGCAGTCGGCGTTCTGGACGCCGGCGTCGACGTCGGTCGCGATGCGATCGACCATGCCCGCACGCAGCGGCCCCTCCAGGCGCTGGCGATCCCGGCCGACGCCGACGATCTCGCGCGCCACCCCACCCTCGCGCGCGGCCAGGGCGACCGAGCCGCCCAGAAGCCCGACACCGACGACGACCAGCCGACCGATCACGCGGGCGTCCGCCCCAGCACCGTCTTCAGCGCCTTCGCCAGCCGGCGGTTCTCTTCGGGCGTGCCCACGGTCACGCGCAGCGCGGACTCCATGCCGAACGGCGTCATCGGCCGCACGATCACGCCCTCCTTGAGGAGTCGCTGATAGATATCGGAGGCGCTGCGCCCCACGTCGACGAGGATGAAGTTGGCGCGCGAGGGCACGTAGCGGATTCCGAGCGCCGTGAACTCGTCGTAGAGGAACTGCCGGCCCGTGTCGATCATCCGTACGCACTCCTGCACGTGGGGCTCGTCCTCGAGCGCGGCGAGCGCGGCCGCCTGCGCGAGCGAGTTCACGTTGAAGGGCTGGCGGATGCGGTTCATCAGCGCGATCGCGTCGGCGTCGGCGACGCCGTAGCCGACGCGCAGGCCGGCCAGGCTCGCCGCCTTCGAGAACGTGCGGAGCACGATGACCTTGCGCCCCTGGCGCACGTACTCCAGCGTGTTCGGAAAGTCCGGGCCCATGGCGAACTCCATGTAGGCCTCGTCGAAGATGACGATCGTGCGCTCGGGCATACGGGCCATGAACGCTTCGACCTCGTCGGCGGTCACGATCGTGGCCGTGGGGTTGTTGGGATTCGCCACGAAGACCATCTTGGTCATCGGCGTGATCGCGCGCGCCATGGCCTCGAGGTCGAGCCGATGATCCCTCAGCATGACCATCACGCGAATGCCGCCGGCGGCCTGCACGATCATCGGGTAAACGACGAACGAGGGGTGGGGAACGATCGCCTCGTCGCCGGGCTTGAGGAACGTGCGCACGGCCAGCTCGATCAGCTCGTTGCTGCCGTTGCCCAGCACGATCTGGTCCTGCGTGAAGCCGTGCTTCTTCGCCAGGGCCTGACGCAGATAGAAGCCGCTGCCATCGGGGTACCGGTTCAGGTGCGCGAGCTGAGCGATGATCGCCTGCTGCACGCGCTCGGACGGCGGGAGCGGGTTCTCGTTCGAGGCCAGCTTGATCGCGTCGTGCACGCCGTATTCGCGCTCCAGCTCCTCGATCGGCTTGCCGGGCTCGTAGGGGGCGATGCCCAGGATGTGCGTGTTGGCGAGCGACTCCCACTGCGTGTGCATGCCCTCTCCTTATGCGGCGGGGTACGAGCCGAGAACCCTCAGGTGCAGCGTCCGCTCACCGATCTCCCGGAGCGCGGCCGCCACGGCCGGCGTTTCGCGATGACCCTCGAAGTCCACGAAGATCACGTACTCCCAGGCCCGAATTTTCGCCGGGCGCGATTCGATCTTGGTCAGGTTGAGGCCCGCGCGCACGAATGGCTCGAGGATGCGATAGAGCGAGCCGGGCTCGTTCTTCATCGCGAACAGGATCGACGTCTTGTCGCGCCCGGTGGGGCGCGCCGTCGATCGATGGCGCGCGGTCGACTCGATCACGAGGAAGCGCGTGGCGTTGTACCGGTTGTCCTCGATCCGCGCCCGCAAGATCGGCACCCCATAGAGGCTGCCGGCGAGCTCCGCGGCGATGGCGGCCACCGTCGGATCGCCCGCCGCGACCTCGACGGCTGCTGCGGTGGAGGACGTCTCCTCCGTCGCAACCTCTCTCAGATTTGCGGCCAGCCAGCCGCGACACTGCGCCAGCCCCTGCGGATGCGAGAGCACGCGCTTGATCTCGCCGAGATCCGTCGCGCGCGACAGCAGCTGCTGGGCGATCTCGAGATAGATCTCGCCACAGATCGTCGCCTCGGAATCGATCAAGCGGTCGAGCGTGACGTTGACGGCGCCCTCGGTGCTGTTCTCGACCGGTACCACGCCATAGGCGGCACGCCCGCGCTCGACCTCGTCGAAGATGTCGACGATGGTGCGCGCGGGCTGGAAGTCCGCGGCGGCGCCGAAGCGGCCAAGCGCCGCCTGATGCGTGAACGTGGCCTTCGGCCCGAGATAGGCCACGGTGACGGGCCCCTCGAGGGCGCGGCATGCCGAGAGAATCTCACGCCAGATCGCTGCGACGTTGTCCGCAGTGAGCGGTCCGCGGCTGCCCGCGGACAAGAGCCTCACGATCTCAGCTTCCCGCTCCGGGACATACGACGGCGTCCCCTGCCGTCGTTTGAGGTTGCCGATCTGAAGGGCGGCCTCGGCGCGTTGGTTGAGGAGGTTGAGGATTTGGTTGTCGAGCTCGTTGATCCTGGTCCGCCAGTCGGCCAGGTCCATAGGAACACCTGCCCACGAGAATGAGCGGATTATAGGCCAACGCTCGCGCGCCGCGCAAGTTACCGACCACGCGAGCCTTCTGCCGCCGCCCGCAGCGCCGAGACCTCGCGCGGGGTGAGCCGCCGGTAGCGGCCGCGCGGCAGATCGCCCAGCTGCACTGGACCGAACGCGACGCGGCGCAGTCGTCGGACGCGGTGGCCGAGCGCGTCGCAGTAGCGTTTGACCTCGTGCTTGCGCCCTTCCGTGAAGGTCAATCTCAGGAGCGTGGCCTCGCGCCCCGCGCCGAGGATCTCGACGTCGAGCGGTCGCGCGGGACCGTCGTCGAGCACGACGCCGCGGCGCCAGCGCTCGAGCGCTCCTGCGGCCACGCGTCCCTCGACTTCCGCCTCGTAGACACGCGGGAGACCGTAACGCGGGTGTAACAATCGGTGCGTGAGGTCACCGTCGTTGGTCATGAGAAGCGCGCCCTCGACGTCCCAATCGAGCCGTCCGACGGGATAGAGCCGCGCGTCGACGTCGCTCACGAGATCGGCGACGACGGGGCGGCCGCGCGGATCGCTGACGCTCGTGACGTAGCCGGCGGGCTTGTGTAGGACCAGATAGTGCCTGGCCTCCGCCCGCGGCAACGGGCGGCCGTCAAGCGTGACGACGTCGCGCTCGGGATCAGCCAGCGTGCCGAGCTCGCGGGCGACGGCACCGTTGACGGCGACGCGCCCTTCGGCGATGAGCCGGTCAGCTCCCCGCCGGCTGCTGAGCCCCGCCTGCGCCAGGATCTTGTTGAGTCTGAGCTTCGCCATCGGCCGTGACCGCCTCCGCCGCGAGCTCGGGAATCACCAGCTCGCCTTCGATCTTCGGCAGGTCGCCGGGATCGCGAAGGCCGAAGGCGACGAGGAACTCGCGCGTCGTCTCGTACACGAAGGGCCGGCCCGGCGCCTCCTTACGCCCCGCGATGCGGACGAGCCGTCGCTCGAGGAGGCTGTCGAGCGTGGCGTCGGAGTTCACGCCGCGCACGGCGTCGATCTCGGGACGCGACACCGGCTGCTTGTAAGCGACGATGGCGAGCGTCTCGAGCGCCGGCCGCGAGAGGCGCACGCGCGTGCGCGCGCGCGCCAGACGCACGAGCCACGGAGCCAGCTCGGGACGCGTCACCATGCGCCAGCCACCGCCGACTTCCATGATCGCGAGGCCACGCTCTTCGGCCTCGTAGCGCGCGATCAGCTCGCCCACCAGCTCGCGGACGGCGGCCACGTTCTCGAGATCGAGCACCTCCCGGATGCGCTCGGGCTCGAGCGGCACGTCGGACGCGAACAGCAGCGCTTCGACCACGTCAATCGGCTTGGGCACTCGGCGCCTCCCCTTCGGCCCCCACGGCCTGGCGTTCGATGACGATGTCCCCGAACAGCTCCGTCTGCTGTGTCTTGATGCGACCCTGGCGCACCAGCTCCAGCACGGCCAGCAGCGTCACCACGATCTCCGAGCGCTTGCGCTCGCCGCCGGTGAGCGAGCTGAACAGCAGCGACCACGTATCGCGCAGCACCGACAGGATCTCGGTCATGCGTTCGAGCACCGACGGCGGATTGGCCTCCACGTCGCGTGGACGCGCCCGCCGCTGCTCCTCGATGAGCCGCGTCATCGCGCGCGAGAGCCAATCCACGCTCAGATCCTCGAGGGGCAGGTCGTCGACGCTCGGCAGCATCGCGCCGGGGCGGCCCCAGATCAGCGCCATCTCCGCCTCGCGCGCGGCCAGCCAGGCGCCCTGCATCTTGACGCGCGCGTACTCGCGCAGCCGGTCTTCGAGCTCCTGGCGCAGCTGCAGCCCCTCGTCGTCCAGCTGCTCCTCCGTCTCGTCGGGCGGGACCAGGAGCTTGGACTTCAGATAGATGAGGGTCGCCGCCATCACCAGGTACGCGCCGGCCGTCTCGAGATCGCGGAACTCCGCCGCCTCGAGGTGGGCGAGGTACTGATCGGTGATCGTGCGCACCGGCAGCGCCGCGAGGTCGATCTCATTGGTGCGACAGAGGTGCAGGAGCAGGTCGAACGGGCCTTCGAACGTTCCGACGCGAAGCCTGAGCTCGGAGTCGATCATGGCGTCAGATGCACCGCCGTCCTCACCTCCTCCATCGTGCGGGCGGCCACCGCCCGCGCGCGCCGACTCCCTTCGTGCAGGATCTCGACGATGCGATCCGGCTTCTCGACGAACTGCTGCCGTCGCTCGCGGATCTTCTCCAGCGGCGGCACCATGTGCTTGAGCAGAATGTCCTTGCAGTCCAGGCATCCGAACCCGGCGGTGCGGCAGTTCGTCGCGCAGTACTCGCGCTCGGCGGTCGGCGTGAAGATCTTGTGCAGGTCGAAGACCGGGCAGATGTCCGGATTGCCGGGATCCGAGCGCCGCTTGCGCGCTGGGTCGGTCATCATCGGCCGGACCTTGGCGCGGATGGTCTCGGCCGTGTCCGCGAGCTCGATGTCGTTGCCGTAGGACTTCGACATCTTGCGGCCGTCGGTGCCGGGCACCTTCGGAATCTCCGTCAGCTTGACGTCGGGCTCGGGAAACACCTCGCCGAACGCGTTGTTGAAGCGGCGGGCCACCTCGCGCGTGAGCTCGACGTGCGGCGCCTGGTCGATCCCGACCGGTACCCACTTCGGCTTGTACATGAGGATGTCCGCCGACTGCAGCAGCGGATAGCCGAGCAGCCCATACGAGGGCGAGGTGATCTCCTGCTGCTCGATCCGCTCGCGATAGGTCGGCACGCGCTCGAGCCACGACACCGGCGTCACCATGGAGAACAGCAGGTGCAGCTCGGCGTGCTCGGGCACCAGCGATTGGATGAACAGCGTCGATCGCTCGGGATCGAGGCCGGCGCCCAGCCAGTCCGCGGCCATCTCGATGGTGTGCTGTGGAACCTGCGCGGTATCGAGCCGGTCCGTGAGCAGGTGCCAGTCGGCGGAGAAGTAAAAGCACTCGTACGACTCCTGCAGCTTGACCCAGTTGGCGAGCGCCCCGAGATAGTTGCCCAGGTGCAGCCGCCCGCTCGGTCGCATTCCCGACAGCACACGCTCTCTGCCGACCATCACGCGTCCGTCCTCTCCCAGATCTTGGCCGTGCGAATCAGCACATAGTACGCATAGAGGCTGGCCAGAAGGAACCCCCTCCAGCCGTCGAGGAACCCTCGTCGCACCACGTACATGACGAGAAAGCGGCCGAGCGGTCGGAACACGAGTTCGACGACGCGCGCGCGGCGTCCCTGAGCCACGGCCTCCTCGGCAGCGAGCGTGGCATAGCGATCGGCGCGGGCGAGGAAGTCGCTGAGGTCGCGATACGAGCGGTGCTCGAGATGCCCGGCAAGCCGTTCGACGCGACCGTCCAGGCTCACCGACTCGTGGACGGCGCGCGCATTGAAGCGTCCGCGGCCGCGCCGGAAGAGGCGCACTTGAAGATCGGGATAGAGTCCGCCGTGACGCACCCAGCGCCCCCAAAAGATGTTGCGCCGCGGCACCGCATAGCCATCGGCCGGGCCGTCCGCCGTCAGCACACGGCGAATGTCGTCGGCGAGCGCTTCGGACACGACCTCGTCGGCGTCGAGCGACAGCACCCAGTCTCCCGTCGCGAGATCGATCGCCACGTTCTTCTGAGCCGCATAGCCGGGCCAGGGGCGCACGACGACGTGGTCGGTGAACTCGCGCGCGATGGTGAGGGTCTTGTCCTCGGACTCGGCGTCCACGACGACGATCTCGTCGGCCCACGCCACCGACTCGAGACACGCGCGCAGCCGCTCCTCCTCGTTGCGCGTGACGAGAACGACGGAAAACCGTGGACGCGCGGTCATCGCGCGAGCACCTCGAGGACGGCGTCGAGGACGGGCGTGACGTCAAGCGAGCTTATCTTCCCGTCGGGCGCCGCGATCACATGATGGCCGGAGCCATACGGACCGTTGCGCGTGCCCGACGTCGGGCCGTAGAGACCGACGCACGACGTGCCGACGGCGGCCGCGAGATGGAGCGGGCCGGTGTCCCCCGCCACCATCACGGAGGCACGGCGCGCCACGGCGGTGAGCTCGTCGAGGTCCGTGGGAGGCGCCAGGGCCGGCCGTGGCGGCGGGATCTCGGCGATGGCGCGCGCCGCCTCGCCCTCGCGCGGCCCCCAGAGGACGAGCACCTGCGCTCCGTGCTCGTGGCAGAGCCGTTCGGCAAGCGCGCGGAACCGCGTCACGGGCCAGCGCTTGTTCGTGCGGCCCGCGCCCGGATTCAGGACGACGAGCCGGTGCCGCGGCTTGAGGCCGACGCCGACGAAGAAGTCGTCGATGCGCGATTCGGCCGCCGCGCGCGTCGGCAGCCGAAAGCGCGCGCGGCCCGGCGGCACGCTCACGCCCAGCGGCTCCAGGAGCGTGAGGTACTGGTCCACCACGTGACGCGCCTGCGGTGGTGGCGCCACCCGTCGCGTCGTGAAGAGCGTGTTGAGGCGCTCACGGCTCCAGCCGGCGGCGAAACCGATACGCAGCGGCGCGCCCGTCGCCCGGGCGACGGCGCCGGATTTCACGAGTCCCTGCATGTCGATGGCGACGTCGAACCGCCCGGCGCGCAGTCGCCGCCGCAGCGCGCGGATGCCGCTGATGACGGCGAGCAGCTGGGCGGGCGTGCGCGCCGACCGCCACGCGCGCGTATCGACGTCGATCACCTCGTCGAGTGCAGGATGATCCCGCAGCAGCGCCGCCTCGCGGCGCTCGACGAGCCACGCCACGCGTGCGCGGGGAAACGCGGCGGCCAGCGCCTCGGCCACCGGCAGCGCATGGATCACGTCGCCGAGGGAGGACAGCTTGACGAGCGCGATGGCGCGCGGCTCAGCGGGCACGCGCGAATCGCTCCACGATCGTCTGGATGGCGTCGCGCGTCGCGTGATCCTTCGGGTCGCCGACGATCACGACCTTGCCGCCGTACTGCCGAACGGTGTCACGCTCCGGAACCGTCTCGGGCGTGTAGTCGGTCCCCTTGGCGTGAATGGCCGGTCGAATGGCGGCCACGAGCGCGTCGGCCGTGTCCTCGTCGAACACGACGACGTGGTCCACCGCGCGCAGCGCGCCGAGCACCTCCGTCCGCTCGGCGGCGGGCATGAGCGGTCGCCCGCGACCTTTCAGGCGCGCCACCGTCGCGTCGGCGTTGATACCGACGAACAGGACATCGCCCAGCGCGCGCGCGGCCTCCAGATAGCGGATGTGACCGACGTGCAGCAGGTCGAAGCAGCCGTTGGCGAGGACGATCCGCTGGCCGTCGGCGCGAAGGCGGTCGGCGAGCTTCGCCGCCTCCGCGACCGTCAACTGCCACCGATCGACTGTCGGAGCTCCGTGGGCGTGACGGTGGCGGTGCCCCGCTTCATGACCACGATGCCGCCGGCGATGTTGGCCAGCGTCGCGGCATCGAGCGCGGGCGCGCCACACGCGAGCGCCAGCGTGAACACGCTGATGACGGTATCGCCCGCGCCGGTGACGTCGGCGATCTCGTCGGTGCCGTGGACCGGGATGAAGGTGGTCGCCCCGTCGCGCTCGAGCAGCGCCATGCCGCGGCTCCCGCGCGTGACGAGCAGCATACGGGCGTCGAGCCGCTCGAGCAGCTGACGGCCCGCCTTTTCGACGTCGCGCTCGTCGTCGGCGGGAGCACCGGCCAGCTGCTCGAGCTCGGCCTCGTTGGGCGTAGCCGCCGTCACGCCGGTGAAGCGCAGCAGGCCGTACCGGCTGTCGACGGCGACCACGGCGCCGGTGCGGCGCGCGATCGAGCGGATACGCTCGAACACGCGCGGCGTGACCGTGCCATAGCCGTAGTCCGAGATGACGATGGCGTCGGCGCGCGCGGCCAGCGAGGTCAGACGCGCGAGCAGCGCATCTTCGGTGATCGGCTGCGGCTCGTGCGAGGGCTCGCGATCGAGCCGCACGACCTGCTGGCGCGTGGCCTGATAGCCGCCGGCCATGATGCGCGTCTTCACCGGTGTGACGCGGCCGGCCTCGGAGACGATGCCGTCGGTTGGGATGCCGGTGGCATGGAACAGCGCGAGCAGCTCGTCGCCGGCGGAATCCTTGCCGACGACACCGACCGGCACGATGCGCGCGGCGAGGTCGTGGACGTTGTGGGCCGCGTTGCCGGCGCCGCCGAGATTCACTTCTCGCTCGGTGAAGCGCAGGATCAGCACGGGAGCCTCGCGTGAGATACGTGCGGGCTTGCCGTAGAGATACTCGTCGGTGATGAGGTCGCCGACCACCACCAGCGTCTTGCCCGCGAAGCCGTCGACGAGCGCGCGCAGGCGAGCGTTCGTGCCGCCGCTCACGACAGCACCCACTCGACGGCGTCGAGCAAATCGCCGGCGACGTAATCGGGCGCCACGGGCAGCTCGGCACGCCGACACTCCCACTCGCCGCGGCCGTAGCCGGTCAGCACGAGGATGGCGCGGGCGCCGACTGTTCGCGCCGGGACGAGGTCGCTCGCCTTGTCACCGACCATCGCCGATGCCGTGAGGTCGAGATCGAGCTCGAGCGCGGCTCGCTGCAGCAGCCCCGGGGCCGGCTTCCGGCAGTCGCACACGGCTCGGTAGGGCGGTTCACCTTCGGTCGGGTGGTGCGGGCAAATGTAAATCCCGTCGAGGTGTGCGCCCGCTTCCTTCAACTGTTCCACGAGGGCCTCGTTCGTGGCGCGCAGCACGTCGGGGGAGAAATATCCGCGCGCGACCCCCGCCTGGTTGGTGACGACGACCGCGGCGAGGCCGGCGGCGTTGATCCGGCGGATGGCCTCGGCCGAGCGCGCCAGCAGCCGGAGTCGGGATGGATGGTTGACGTACCCCACTTCCTCCGTCAGCGTCCCGTCGCGGTCAATGAAGACGGCGGGGCGACGACCCACGTGCGCAGTCTATGCTGTCGCTGTCGTTTGCTCAAGAAAAATCAGCGGTTGCGCCCCAACCGGCGATAGACCTCTTCTAGCGCCTGCACCTGTCGCGCGAACGTATACGGCTCCGCCGCCGTTCGCGCGGCATCACGCAGCTCGGTCACGGGGCGGCTCCGGAGCGTTTCGAGCGCCGCGGCGAGACCGTCCGCATCCTCGGGGCCGACGGCGGCCCCACAGCGTTCGTTCACGACCTCGGCGCCGCCGGCGACGAGGCTGGTCACGACCGGCACCCCGCTGGCAAGCGCCTCGAGGTGGACGTTGCCGAACGGCTCATAACGGGTCGGCAGAGCCAGCGCGTCGGCGGCGCCGTACCAGCGCTCGATGTCGGCCCGCGCGCCCAGCCAGACGACGCGCTCAGCGACACCGAGCTCAGCCGTCAAGCGCCGGTAGGGCGACGCATCGCCACGGCCGAGCACGATGAGTCGGGCGCTACGGTCGGACAGACACGCGAGGCCACGAATCGCCGTCGCGAGCCCCTTGCGCTGAAAGCCGCTGCCGGCGAACAGCACGGCGAACGCGCCGGATGGAATTCCGACGGACTGCCGCGCCGCGTCCCGATACTCCGCGCGCAGCCGCGGATGGAAGCGATCGAGATCGACGCCGTTGTAGACGATGGACAGCCGCGCGGCCGGCACGGCGTGGCACTCGGCGATCTCCCGCGCGCCGCGTCGCGAGATCGCGACGATTTGCGGCGTGCGCGCGAAGACGCGGCGCTCGAGCGCCAGCGTCACGGTGTGATGAAGGCGCCGTCCCGAAGACGCACCGGTCGCCTCGAGATACGCGCGGTGCGAGCCCTCGCCCGCACGGTACACGTCCTGCACCAATGTCCGCTCGTGGCTCTGCACGACGTCCCAGCCGTGTCGCCGCGCGACGAGCGCGGCCGCCACCGCGAGCATCACGCCGCGTGTCGCCGAGGGCAGCGGCGGCAGTCGCAGCCGATGCTCGGTCACGCCGCTGATCGCCGCCTGGCGCCCCGGTCCCGCGCGGTGGACATCGTGGCCGTGCGTGACCAGCGCGCGCATGAGCCCCGCTGTCGCGCTCTCGATGCCGCCGTGGAACGCGTACGGGCGGGAGATGATCAGGATTTTCATCGCGCGCGGTCTGCGTCGTCGCGCCGGGGCCAGAAGACACGGCCCTCGCGCGGCCCCCGCCGCCCCCGCGCCCCGCAACGCGCGACACACCTGCGTGCGATGACACGCTTCTTCATCTCCGCACCGATCACGTGCCTCGGGCGATGCCGAAGCGGGCGGCGAGGTCGTCGATCAGCGGAAACAGCACCGAGCGAGCGGCGGTGAAGCTGTAACGCTCGGCGCAGCGCCGGCGGGCACGCCGGCCGAGCTCCTCTGCGCCCGCGGGGTCGTCGAGGAGTCGGCCGAGCGCGGCGCGCAGCGCGATCGGGTTCTGCGGCGGAACCAGCACGCCACAGCCCTCGAGAATCTCGGGAATCATGGACACGGCGGTGGACACGATCGGCCGCCCGAGCGCCATCGCGTCGAAAAGCTTGGCCGGCACCTGGCCGATCGTATCCGTCGTCGCGCGCTGGGGGACGGCGACCACGTCGGCGGCGATCAGATAGCGCGGCACATCGTCGAACGGGATCTCACCGACCACACGGACGTGCTCGCGTCCGGCCCAGCGCCGCGCGGCGGCGCTGTCTGCAGAGGCACCCACGAGCAGGAGCCGCGCGCCGTCGAGTCCAGCCGCGGCCTCCACGAGATCATCGATGCCCTTGTGGCTGCGCGGCGTGCCGAGAAACATCACCACGCGCGCATCGCCCACGCCGAGCCGCGCGCGCGCCGCCGCGCGATCGAAGCGCTCGGGCGCCCACGCGTCGGTGTCGCGAACGTGAGGGACGAGGACGCCGCCGAAACGCTCCGCGAGAAAGCGGGAGGCGACGGTCAGCGCGTCGGCGCGCGAGACGAGGCGCTCGGCAAGCCACGTCCATGGCAGTCCGTTCGGATTGGAGAGGTTGAGCAGTCGACCGACACGCCCCCAGACGCCGCCGCGATAGAAGAAGCCGAGCTCCCAGTCGTCGATGTCCAGCAGCAACGGTCGCCGTCGCCGCCGGCGCGCGAGCAGCCCGAGGCCGAAGCTGGTCGGGCGTGGTTTGGAGGCCAGCAGCATGTCGCCGTCGGCGAGGCGCGCCAGCGCCGGGAGCATGGAGGCGAACCGCGGCCAGCGGGCGCCCGGCAACGCGCGGTAGCGTACGACGCCGTCGCGCGTCGGGCGCCAGACGTCGTCACCGAAGCGCGGCCCCACGACCTCGACCTCGTAGCGCGGCGCCAGCAGCCTCGCGAGGAGATCGGCACGACCGGTGGCGTTGTCGGAGAGATCGAACGCGAGGACGGAGACCTTCACGCCGCGAGGCGCGTGTAGTGGGCTTCGAGCGCCTCGGCCAGTCGCGCACCCGAGTAGCGTTCCAGCGCCAGCGCACGGGCGGCTGTGCCGAGTCGAGCGCGAAGCGACGCGTCGCCCAACAGCCGCGCGAGACCGTCGGCGAGCGCCGCCGCGTCGCCGGCGGGCACGAGAAGCGCGTGCACGCCGTCGGCCAGCACCTCGGGCACGACGCCGGTGCGCGCGGCGATCAGCGGGCGGCCGGCCGCGAGGTATTCGAACAGCACGCGCGACATCCCGTCGGATTCCAGCGGCACGTACAGCGCCACGTCGAGCGCCGCCATCACGGCCGGCAGGTCCGATGCGAAGCCCGCGATCTTCACGCGATCTTCGAGGCCGCCACGGCGGATGCCTTCGAGCACCGCCGGCTCGTGACCGCCGCGGCCGACGAACACGACGCACGGGGTGAGCCCGCGCGTCCCGAGGCGGGCGACGGCTTCGATGACCGTCTGGTGTCCCTTCATCACGCGGAGGCCCGAAACGAGTCCCACCAGCGGCTCGCGACCGCCGCCGAGCCGCTCGCGAACGGCGGGATCCGCCCGCAGCGGGCGGTACGTGTCGACGTCGGCGCCTCCCGGCATCGCTACCACGCGGTCGGCCGGCAAGAGACCGGAGGCCAGGTACTGGCTCCGGATCGCCTCCGTCACCGTGATGACGAGCGCCGTCGCGCGGCGATAGAGCCAGCGATTGCCGGCGTGCGGCCGCACGGCCTGCGCGATGTGACGCGTGCGCACGATCGGCGGGCACCGGCCACCGGTGAGACAGCCGGCGGCCACCGCAAGCCAGTGCTCCTTGCCGCGATGGACGTGGACGACGTCGACATCGCGGAGCACGCGCGCCAGCCGCCTGAGGTCGGCGCCGTCACGCCCGAGCCGCAGCCCTCCCGCCATCTCGAAGGTCTCGATGCGCGTCACGCCTTCGGCGCGCGCGCGGTCGATGACGCGAGCCTCGGTTCCACGCTTGCAGCCGAGCGTCACGGCGTGGCCGCGGCGCTCGAGCTCGCAACACGCCCGCGCCGCCCAGTAGGCGTCGGAAGACCAGCCGCGACAGGACACGAGATGGAGAATTCTCACCGCCGCGAGCCCGCCATGGCCGGACGGCTCTCGAGCATGGCGCGGTACGCGCGCTCCACGATCTCCACCACCCGGCCCGCGCCAAACTCCTGCTCGGCGCGCCGGCGTCCGGCCGCGCCCATCGCGCGCGCCGCCGCTCGATCCGCGAGCACGGCGCGCAGCGCCGACGCAACGCTCTCCGGACGATCATCCGGCACGAGCATCCCCGTCTCGCCATGGACCACCGTCTCGGGCAGCGCGCCGAGCGCGCGGGCGACGACGGGCCGTCCGGCGGCCATCGCCTCGAGCGCGGCGCGACACGAATCGTCGGAGCCCGGCGCCATGAGCGCGAAACAGTCGGCGGCCGCCAGTACTGCCGGCAAGTCGCGGTCGCGATAACCGGCGAAGCTCACCCGGCGCGCCAGGCCCTGCTCGGCGACGAGCCGCTCCAGCCGCTCGCGCATCTCCCCCTTGCCGACCAGCAGCAGCCGCGCGGCGGGCAGCGTGTCGAGCAGTCCGCGGAAGCCGGCGAGCAACAGGTCGTGGCCGCGGTGAGGCGACAGGCGCGCGACCGAGACGACAACGGGCGCGTCGCCGAGCGCGAATTCCGCGCGCACCGCGCGCCCGTCGGCGGGGCCGGCGAAGCGCGCGAGGTCGGCCGTGCCGGGTGTCCAGTACACGCGCTCCGCTGCGAAGCCAGCCTCTCGACAGCGCGCTTCGATCTGGCGCGAGACGGCGAGCGCCGCGCCCGTGCGCCGGTAGAGTCGCCGCGACGCCGCATCGCGCTTCACGGCGCGCAGCGTGTGGAACGTGCGCGCCACGGGCGGTCTGCGGCCGCCGACCGAAGGCCGCGCCAGCAGCGCCAGCCAGTGATCGTGCGAGTGATGCGCGTGCAGCACGTCGACGGCGTGCTCGCGGGCCGCGCGGCGCAGCCGCGCGGCATCGCGGGCGATCTGCACGGGCGCCAGCCGCGCGCGGAGGTGAAAGCCGTCGAGCAGCATCAGACCCGCCTCGCGCGCCTTGGCTTCGAAACGATCGCCCGGCGGCACGGCGAGCAGCACGCGGTGACCGTGCGCCTGCTGGGCGCTTGCGAGCTGGATCGTCGGATCGGCGCTGCCCGTCCACCACCGATTCGTCGCCAGGTGCAGGAGGGTCAACTGCCCCGCGCTCACCGGTGCCATCCCGTCGGCTCGTGCGATCCCTGCGGCAGAGCTGCCGCGGGCCCGGCGGTCGACACGGTCGCCATCAACGCCAGAACGGCGTCGCGAACGCGCGCGGCATCGAGCCCGCGCAGACACGGATGCTCGATGGGGCAGACGCGATAAAAACACGGCGCGCATGGCACCGGGTGGGTCAGCGCCATCGCGCGACCACGCGGCGCCGAGAGCGCCGGATCGGTGGGCCCGAACAGTGTGACGACCGGCGTGCCGAGCGCGGCCGCCAGATGCGCGACGCCCGTGTCGCCGGCGACGAGGGCGTCGAGCTCCGTGAGAAGCGACGGCAGGAGCACGGGACGGTCGCGGCCTGCCAGCGCCGCCGCCGGGGCCTGCGCGCTGATCATCGTCGCGGTCGGCGCCTCGTTGTCCGTGCCGAGGAGCACGGCACGGGCGCCGACGCCGTCGAGAAGCCGGCAGAATTCGACGACGCGCTCCGCAGGCCATGTCTTCGCCGGACCAAACGCCGCGCCGAGGTGCACGCCGACGAGGGGGGTTCCGCGGCGTGCGCCCGCGGCTTGCAGCAGCGCGCGCGCCTCCGCGCGTTCGGCGGTGTCGGCGGCTGGTGGCGCGAGCGTCGGCACGGCGTCCTCGACGTGCGCCTCGCAGCGCTCGGCCAGCATCACGTACTCGTCGATTTGATGGCGCCGCGGTGTCGGCAGCGCGACGGCGTCCGTGAGCGCGAGGCCGCGGCCTCCGGCGTCGAATCCGATACGACGGCGCGCGCCCCAGTACCACGCGGCGAGCGCGGACTCCAGCGAGTTCGGCAGCAGCACGGCGGTGTCGGGCGCGAAGCGGCGCACGACGTCGGCCGCGGCGAGCCGGCCGGCCCACGGACGCGGATATGTCACCAGCGTATCCGCGAGCCCCTGTCCGGCGAGCACCGCCGCCCACGGCCCGGCCAGCAGCACTCTCGCCTGCGGGTGTGCGCGGCGCAGGGCGCGAAGCGCGGGCTCGGCCATCACCGTGTCGCCGAGCCAGTTCGGGAGGCGGACGGCGAGCAATGCGATCATGCCGACCGCTCGCGACACGCGCGCGCGAATGCCGCGCGCCAATCGGCCTCTCCCGACAACAACGTCAACCGTACCGCGAGCACGTACAGCGGCA
>Ga0209382_10001268_pt1 | contig 40173 bp, 32 predicted proteins | sample SoiMetdeltSBSDD5_FD_187599 | JGI IMG/M metagenome (GOLD analysis project Ga0209382, IMG submission 187599) | Bulk soil microbial communities from a Populus tree surrounding site in Tennessee, USA - Soil MetaG P. deltoides SBSDD5 (SPAdes) (version 2) | ecosystem: Environmental > Terrestrial >... | reverse complement strand
CGTGTGGGTGCACGGGCCGCCGGAGATCGTGCGCGCCCTGCTCGACGCCGAGACGCGCGACATCGTGCGCCATCTGCTCGGTGGGCGGCTCGAGATGCCGGGCCGGCGGCCGCTTGCGGTGAGCGAAGCGGCGATGGCGAACGGCGAGCTGTCCGTCACCCTGGTCGAGCACACCACGCCGCCCAGCGTGCACAAGCTCGAGGAAGCGATCGAGACGCTGCTCGAGCTGGCGCAGCGGTTGGAGCGCCCGCCCGAGGTCGCCTCGCGCCTGGCGGCGAACCTCGAGCATGAGCCGCATTGGCGGGTGCGGCTGCGCGGACTCGAGGTGCTCGCCACCAACTACCCCACCGACCCCGCAACGATCTCCGCGATGCGCCACGGGCTCCGGGACCAGCACCCCACGGTGCGGCTTCAGGCGGCCGTGACGCTCGGCGAAGAGGGGCGAGACACCTTGCTGGCGATCGCCACCGGCGACGTCGACGACGGCGACAGCGCCCGCGCCATCGAGCTCCTCGGCGAGCGCCTCCCGGCCGCGCTCGCGCTCTCGCTGGTGCGCCAGGCACTGCAGACGGGTCGCGTGGGGACGGCTGATGCCGGCCTGAGCGCCCTGGGCAGAGTGAAGAGCGCGGAGGCCGGCGAGCTGCTGAGCAAGGTGCTGGCGTCGGAGAGCGGCAGGCTGGCGCTGGCCGCGGCGCACGCGCTCGGCGAGCGTGGTGCGCCCGATGGCGAGCCGCCCCTGCTCGCCGCACTGCAGCGCGACGAGCCCGACCTGCTGATCCCCGTCGCCGAGGCGCTGGGGCGCTGCGGCAGCGCGCACGCCGTGCTGCCGTTGCAGGAGCTCGCCGAAGTCGCCAGCCCTGAGCTGCGCCGCGCCGCCCTGAAGTCGGTGACCACCATCCAGTCGCGTCTGACCGGCACCTCGCCAGGCCAGCTCTCGCTCGCCGACGCCCGGAGCGGCGAATTGACCCTCGCCGACGACGACCCACGGGGCCGGCTGTCGCTGCCGGCGATGAGCGCGGCCGCGAGTGACGCCTCACGAGAGGAGCCCGCCGAACCGCCGACGGCTGAACCGACGACGAACCGCGGGGAGTGCGAGGTGTCAGCCGAACCGGCGGAAGCGGACCGCGCCCCTCGAGACCGCGCTGGCGACGTGTCGGCTCGGTGAACCCCGAGCCCGCGGTCTCGGACTGAAAGGCTGCGCATGCGGTTTCCGTTCAATCGGGCGGCGGACCACCCGTGCCATCATGGAGGAGCCGACCATGGAGCGAACCGTGGCCCAGGGCGCGCCGAAGCTCACCTACGACGATCTCGCGTTGTTCCCCGACGACGGGAAGCGGCACGAGCTCATCGACGGGGTGCACTTCGTGACGCCCTCGCCGAACACGCGTCATCAGGCGATCGCGTTCAACCTCACGCTCGCCCTCGGGACCTTCGTCCGGGCGCACAGGCTCGGGCGGGTTTTTTCGCGCCCTACGATGTCGCGTTTTCGCCTCATGACGTCGTCGAGCCCGACCTGATCTTTGTCAGCGCCGCTCGAGGCGATGTGTTGACTGCCGCCCATGCCGCGGGCGCTCCCGACCTGGTGATCGAGATCCTGTCGCCCTCGACCCGACGTCGCGACGAGATGCTCAAGCGCGACCTCTACGAGGCGCGGGGAGTGGCCGAGTACTGGCTCGTCGATCCGGAGGCCGAGACCGTCAAGGTGCTCCGGCGGGAGGGCGAGCGGTTCGGCCGGCCTCGGCTGTTCTCGTTGCGCGACGGCGACGTGCTCGAGACCGCTGCCATTCCGGGGCTCGAGCTGCCTCTGGCGACGGTCTTCGAAGAGTGATCGTCGCTGCGCCCGAAAAGGGGCTCAGGCCTTGCGGTAGTTGTCCTGCATCGGATAGACCCGCGCGTAGGACGCGAACACGAGGGCGGCGACGAAGGCGAACGCCGCGAAGAAGAACATCAGGAAGGCGTTTTCGCTGAGGCCGGTCGACGCGATCCGCGAGATCACGGCGTCGTTGCGCACGGCCGCGTTGGTGAGCAGCACCCACAGGTTGCCGAAGGTCACCGACAGGTACCAGAACGCCATGATCACGCCCTTCATCGCCAGGGAGGCCTGGCTGTACGCAAACTCCAGCGCGGTGGCGGAGACGAGCACCTCGCCGAGGGTGAGCAGGATGTAGGGCAGCGTCTGCCACGCGAGCGACGTCGAGGCTCCGCTGTCGATGTGGACCTGGATGAAGCCTGCGGCGATCCAGGCCAGCCCCGAGAGGGCGATCCCGCAGCCCATGCGCCGCAACGCCGTCGGCTCGAAGCCCAACCGCCGCAGCAGCGGGAAGAGGACGGCGTTGTTGAAGGGGATGATCAGCATCACCAGCAGCGGGTTCAGCGCCTGCATCTGCGCCGGCTCCTTGACCAGCCAGCTCGGCCACCACCAGGCCTCGTGCGGGACGTGCATCTCGTTGCCCTGCAGGACCCAGGTCGACGCCTTCTGGTCGAAGAGCGACCAGAAGGGCGTCACGATGGCGAAGACGATGAGGATGCGCAGCACGGCGAGCACGCTGTCGACGGTCTGGTCGGGATGGCGCCCTCGTGCACGATCGAGCTGCATCGCGGTGCCGATGCCGCCGAAGAGGATCAACGCGAGCAGGGCCAGGCATGCCGAGATGACGAACTCGAAGTGCGAGGGCCACCATGGCGGCTTCAACGCCCAGCAGGCGAGGATGATGATCGCCAGCGCCACGCCTGCCGCCGCCACCAGGAGGCCCGTTCTCGCGTCGCCGGGTCGCCGGGCGGTGAGCGCGGTCTTCGCGACGTTGAAAAACGAGTCGGGATCCAGTCCCCGGGTCGGGGGGACGCGCACGTATTGCCTGCGCCCCATCCAGAAGATCACCGTGGCGATGAACATGAGGATGCCTGGAATGCCGAAGGCCACGGACGCGCCGTATTTGCGCAGGAAGATCGGCATCAGCAGCGATGCGAAGAACGAGCCGAAGTTGATGGTCCAGTAGAAGGCGTCGAAGACGATCTTGGCGAGGTGCTTGTTGGCCTGGGTGAACTGGTCGCCGACGAACGACACCACGAGAGGCTTGATGCCGCCGGACCCGAGCGCGATGAGGAAGAGGCCGAAGTAGAAGCCGCTGCGGTTGTCGTCGAACGCCGCCAGACAGGCGTGGCCGGCGCAGTAGATGAGCGAGAACCACATGACCGTGTGGTACTTGCCGAAGAAACGGTCGGACAGCCAGCCGCCGAGCAGCGGGAAGAAGTAGACGCCGATGACGAAGCTGTGGAAGACGTCCTTGGCGATCCCCGCGCGCTCCGCCTCCGGCGCATAGAGCAGCAACGTCGACACCAGGAACGGCGTCAGGATGTTGCGCATCCCGTAGAAGCTGAAGCGCTCGCACGCCTCGTTGCCGATGATGTAGGGAACCTGCCTCGGCAGCTTGGCGGCTGGCGGCGGGGCCTCGGCGGCGGTCGGTGTGGATGCGGGTTCGATCATGAGCTGCGAGCCTAGCGCAGGGAGCGGGCGGAGACATCCGGACCGGATGGCGCTGCTTCGCGGTAGCGCCGCCGCTGCTCTCAGCGGGAAGCGCGGACGGTGTGCAGCTCGGCGAGCCCGGGGTCGGCGTCGCGCCACAACCGTGCGGCCTCGGCCTTGCCGCGGGCCGCCGCGGCGCGGTCGCCTCGGTGCTCGGCGACGAGTGCCAGGGCCAGGTGGCTGCCACCATAAGCGGCGTCGTGCTCGAGCATCTGCTGCGCGGTGAACTCCGCGAGCTCCCAGTCGCCCACCTCGCGCGCCACTCGGCCGATGTATTCGAGGCGAAACAGCGCCTGGATCCAGGCGTCGGGGCCCGGCACCGCGCGGAGGGCGCGCTCGACCCCTTGCAGCTTGGCGCGCCCCGCAGCGCGGTCGCCCGTGCGCAGGTCGAGCTCGCCCTCGAGCATGTCGACGTAGGGCGCGACGGCGCCGCGCAGGACGGTGAGGCCGGAGAGGAGCACCGGCAGCGTCTCCAGCTCCTTGCGCGCCGCCGCGAGCTCCGTTCGCGCGTCGGCGGTGCGCGCGAGCGCCAGCAGCGCCTGGCCGGAGAGCACGTGCCCCATGAGGCGGCCCGGCGCCCAGTGGCCACCCGCGAGCTCACGGCCGGCGGCGAGCCCCTCCTCGTTGCGGCCGCGCGAGAGCAGGAACAGCGGCCAGCCGCGGTGGCTGTATTCGACGTATTCGGCGACGGGCTTCTGCTCGAGCGCCTCCCGCAACGTCGCCTCGGCGAGCTGCATCTGCCCCTTGTGCTGGTAGGCGCCGGCGAGGAGATCGAGGTTGTGCACGCGGTGCCAGTCGAGCGAGCGATCGATTCCCTCGGCGGCGTAGTAGGCCCGCTCGAGCTCGTCGGTGCGGCGGAAGGCGGCGATGGCATCGTCGACGCGGCCCACGCGCCGCAGGTCGTGCCCCCACATGTGCTGCGCGTGCGGGATGGTCGGCGCGAGCCTCGCGTAGGCCTCGCCGTGCACGAGGGCGTCGTCGATCTGGCCGATCGTCTCGTAGGCGTGGATCAGGTAGTGATGCGCCGCCGCGTTGTCGGGGCTGCGGCGCAGCGCTTCGAGATACATCGCCGACGCCGCGACGCCGCCTCGCTGTCCGCGACCGGCGGCAGTGGGCTCCTCGCCGTTGCCGCGGAGAAGCCAGAGCTCGACGTCGCCGACGTCCGCCGCGATGGCGTCGTCCAGCGCTTTCTTGTAGGCGGCGTGACGGGCGCCGTCGCCGAGGTCGGCCATCGCGTCGAGCTGCTTGCCGCGCAGCTCGATGCGCCGCTGCTCGCGCGGGCTCACCTTGGCGGCCAGAGCGCGGGCGCGGGCGAGGGCCGCCTTCGCCTCGCGCGGCTCGTCGAGCCCCGAGTAGACCCGGGAGAGCCCGACCCACGCGAGCGCCAGATCCGGATCGAGGCGAAGCGCCTGGTGGAACGACCGCCCCGCCTCGATCCAGACGTAGCCGTGGAGGTAGTTCACGCCCTGGTCGTAGAGCGCCTGCGCCTCGGGCGAGTGGGTGGTGACCGGATCGTGGTTGTTGCCGACGCCCTGGCGCAGCCTCACGGGTCGCTCCAGCACCTCCCGCGGCAGCCAGCCCATGCTGGCGGCGCAGGCGGCGTGGGGATCGTCCTGGGCGCCAGCAGCCGAAGCGGCGACGACCAGCACGGCGAGGGCACAGAGAGTGGTGCGCATCCTCCAGATTCTACGCAAGCTCATGGGCTCTCCTCAGCTCGGCGTCGCAAGTCGAGTTGCGCCTCCACTGCTATTGGCGACGGTCGAAGAGGAACCGCAACCGACAGCCATCCAGGCCTGCAGTGAGGGCCACTGCAGCCTCTCGTTTCGAGAACCGGGAGGCGTCTCGGGGCTACTCACCTTCGGTGGAACGCCGCGCATCGACGGTGGACCGCGATGCCGGCTGCGCGCCGTTCCTCAGCTGCTCCTAACCCGATCCTCAGGACGGCGCTACGTCGGCCGCCCGATGCTGGCGGCGGAAAGGAGTGAGGCATGAGTCGTCGCGTGCGGCATTTCTGTCGCGCCAGGAGTCACCGTTCACCGAAAGACCCAAGGAGGAGCAGCAGATGACCGTCATCCTGTTCATCGCGTTCTTGTTCGTCGGCAGTCCAGCGTCGACGAAGCCGGCCCTGAGCACGGGAAGCACCGTGGCCACGAGCAGCTCGACGACCGACGTGCCTTGCACCGGCGAGAACCCCGATCCAAACGAGCTGTGCAGCGGCGTCTGGGGCAACTGAGCCCCGAGACGCCGCCGTCCGAGCCGCTGGTCACCTCCGCAGGACCGCTGGCGACCTGAGGGGCAACCCTGGGCCTTGCGATCCGTATCGTCAGGGGATGACCACTACAGCGAGATGTTGGACCGTGGGGGCGGCCGCGCTTCTCCTCGGGGCGGCGGCCGCTTTCCCCTGCACGACGTTCGTGCTGCACGACGGCGAGCTGGTGTTGTTCGCCAAGAACTACGACTGGTCGCTGGGCGACGGGCTGCTGGTCGTCAACCCCCGCGGGCTCCAGCGTACGGCGATGGTGCCGGCTGGCGTGCGAGCCGCGAGCTGGACGTCGCGTTTCGGCAGCGTCACGTTCAATCAGTACGGCGTCGCCTCGCCGTCTGGCGGGATCAACGAGGCCGGGCTGGCGATCGAGCTCATGTGGCTCGACGAGACGAGGTATCCGGACGCCGATGAGCGGCCGGTGGTCGGCAATCTCGAGTGGATTCAGTACCAGCTCGACCGGAACGCCACGGTTGCCGAGGTGGTGGCGAGCGACCGCCAGGTGCGGATCGCCGACAACGCCCCGCTTCACTATCTGGTGGCCGACCGCAGCGGCGAGGTGGCGGTGATCGAGTTCCTCGACGGCCGGCTGCAGGCGCGCCGCGGCGCCGACGTGCCGGTGCCAGCCCTCGCCAACGACCCCTACGCCGAGGAGCTGGCGAGCTGGCGGCGAGCCGAGGACCGACACTCCCGATTTGCGCGCGCCGGACGTCGGGCGCTCGACTTTCGCGCCAACGGCAGGCGCGACGACGCCGTCGACTACGCGTTCACCACGTTGCGCGGGGTGGCCCAGCCGTCGACACAGTGGAGCATCGTCTACGACCTGCGAGGCGGCGAGCTCTTCTTCCGCACCAAACATCGCGATGCGGTGCGCCGATTGGAGGTCGGAGGGCTCGACTTCGCGTGCGCAGCCGGGGTGCGCGCCGTCGACCTCGACGACCCGGGGCCGGACATGGCGACCGCGCTGCGTCCGCTGACGGCCCAGCGGCACCGCGGTTTCCTGGCGACGGTCTACGCGAAGACGCCGTTTCTCGCCTCCACGCCTCCGGCACGCATCGACCAACTCGCCGAGCAGCCGCTCGCGGCTGGCTGCGCGGCACCATCTCGCTGAGGGAGACGCCGGCGATGAGGACGTTCGCCCGCACTCTGGCCATTGCAGCCGTCGCGCTCATCGCCTTCGCCGCCGCCGATCCCGCGGCGGCTCGCAGCGTGGCGCAGATCAAGGCGGGTGGCGAGCTCGTCATGCTCTCGTACCTTGGCGCCAACGAGAGCTTCCTGCGCCGGATCCCCGGCGGCGGCTACGAGGGCCTCGACTACGAGCTGGTTGCCGGCTTCGCACGCACGCTGGGAGTGCGCCTGCGAGTGGTGGCCAAGCCGCGCTTCGCCGAGCTGATCCCGGCGCTGCTTGCCGGCGAAGGGGACCTCATCGCCAGCACGATGAGCATCACGACCGAGCGCGAGGCCCTGGTCGACTTCACCGGCCCGTATTTCCCGGTGGTCGTGATGGTCCTGGCAAAGAAGGGCAGCGGCCTCTCGGGCATCGAGTCGCTGGCAGGCAAGCGCGCCGGCGTGCCGCCGGGCACGACGCTCGAGGCGCGCGCCGCCAGGATGGGCTTCACGTCGGTCACGCCCAACGCGCGCGGTGCCGCCGAGGCGCTGCAATCGCTCGACAGTGACGCCGTCGACGTGGTGCTCATGGAGAGCAGCCTCGCGCTGCCTGTGCTGACCCGGGAGCCACGGCTCGAGCTCGTGACCACGCTTCCGGAGGTGGAACAATACGGACTGGCCGTGCCGCCGGGAAGCGACCTGCGAGCGGAGCTCGACCGCTTCCTCGTGTCCACCCGCAACGGGCGGTCGTATTACCAGCTGGTCCTCCGCCATCTCGGCGAGCACGGCGTCGAGCTGCTGCGCGTGAGGGGTGCCAAGCAGGCGGGACGCTGAGCTGCTCGGGTCGGGCCGAGCCAGACCTCACTCGTCCCGCAGGACGACCGTGGGATCGAGAGAGATCGCGCGAGACGCGGGCAGGATGACCGAGACGAGGGCCGTCGCGACCAGCGCGGCGGGCGCCATCGCCAGCGCCACCGGATCGAAGGCCGCGCCGAGCAGCACGCTCTTGAGGAGCCACCCGACGGCCAGCGAGCTCGCGAAGCCCACGACGAGCCCTACCAAGACTGTCGCCATCGCGCCGCGGACGAGCAGCAACAGGACCGACAGCCGCGTGGCGCCGAGGACGTGCCGGATGGCGCACTCGCGGCCGCGGCGGCCCGCCACGTAGGCGGTCACTCCGTAGAGCCCGACGGCGGCGAGGAACAGGGCTGCCCCGCCGAGCGAGGCGAGCGCGGTCACCAACGCCCGCGGGACCGAGAGCACCGAGTCGACCCATTCCGCGAGCGGCCGCACGCGCACCAGCGTGAGGGCCGCGTCGGCGCGACGCACTTCGTCGGACAGCCGGGCGTAGAGCGACGACTCCTGGCCGGGCGCCACGCGCACGTGGAGCGTGGCCCTGGCCCCGGGGTCCTGTGCCAGCGGTACGTAGAGCTGGTAGAACGGCGGACCGATGGGAAGGCTGCGGACCGTCTTGGCGACTCCGACGACGGTCAGGGGCGGCCGATCGTCCCAGACTTTCAGCGCGCGGCCCACGGCCTGCTGTCCCGGCCACAGCGCTTCCGCCAGCCGCGCGTTGACGATGGCGACGGGCGCCGAGCCGGGCGCGTCGCGAGGATCGAACTCCCTGCCCGCGAGGACGGGGATGCGCAGGGCCGCGAAGTAGCCGGGGCCGCACCGGGAGAGCACGTAGTTCTGCTGAGGACGCCCCGGCGTCATCGAGGCCGGCAGATAGCCTGGGCCACCGGCCGCGGTCAGAGCCGCCGCCTCGATACCGGGCAGAGCGCGCACGCGGTCGAGCAGGACCGCGAGCGCCGCGTCGGCCTGCACTCCGGCCAGGCCGGTGGCCTCGACGTCGGCAAGGTACACATGGTCGAGCGGGTAGCCCAGGTCCATCGCGGTGGCGTTGCGGACGATCTGGAGCAACAGGCCGGCGCAGGCGAGGAGGACGACGGACACCGTCACCTGCGCCGCCACGAGGCGCCGCAAGCTCGCCAGGTGGCCAGGGGACGGCGACACCACGTCTTCCTTGCCGCGTTGGTAGAGGTCCGGCTTGGAGGCCTGGAGCGCGGGAAGCAGACCGAAGAGCAGCGCGGACCCGGCGGTCGCCGCGATCGCGAAGAGGAGCACGCGCGCGTCCACCGCGGTGTCGATCGAGAGCGCTTCCAGGCCGAGCTGGGCGGCGACGCCGGACTGCAGCCGCCTCCACAGCAGGTTGCGCGCGACGACGCCGACGAGCAGGCCGCCGAGCCCACCGAGGAGGGAGAGCACGAGGCTCTCGGTGAACAGTTGGGCCGCGATGGCACCGCGCGGCGCGCCCTGCGCGGCCCGGATCGCGATCTCCCGCTGGCGGAAGGTCGCGCGGGCGGTGAGCAGGGCCGCGAGGTTGACGCAGGCCATCACGAGGAGCAGACCGAACGTGCCGAGGACGGCGGCGACGACGTAGGCCAGCTGGGGCGCATCGCGAAACAGGGCGGTGCTTTCGGGCCCCACGCCGACCGAGACCCGCTGGTTCGTATCGGGATGCATCGCGGCCAGACGCCGTGCGATGGCGCCCACCTCGGCCTGTGCGGTCGCCACGGACGCTCCGGGCGCGAGCCGTCCGATGGCGATGAACATGCGCCGGTTGCGAACGGTCAGCGTCTCGCGCGGCATCAGCGCCGAGAACGGGACGAACACTTGCGGCGCGCCGCCGCGCATGGTCCCAGTGAACGCTGGCGGTGCGACGCCCGCGATCACGAACGTCGTCCCGTCCAGCAACAGCGTGCGACCGAGGACGCCGGAGTGCCCACCGAACCGGCGCTCCCAGAAGGCATGGCTCAGCACGAGGCCGGGCGGCTCGCCGCCCGCGGTGACGCCCAGGCCGCGACCGATCGCCGCCTTCACACCCAGCACGTCGAAGTAGTCGTCGGACACGAGGTAAGCGGCGACGGGCTCGCCTTGCTCGTGCCCTGGCTCACGAAGCGTCAGCGCATCGGCAGTGAACGCGGCCACGCCGCTCAACGACGCCGCCTGACGGTAGTCGAGCAGGTCCGGATAGCTCACCGCGCCGTCGACGGCCGAGGCGGCCACGCGGACCAGCTCGTCGGGAGCGTGCACCGGCAGCGGCTTGAGGAACAACGCATCGAGCAGCCCGAAGGAAGCGGTGTTCACGCCGATCCCGACCGCCAGCACCAGCGTCGCGACCGCCGTGAAGCCGGGGTTGCGCCGGAGCATGCGAAAGGCATGTCGGAGGTCGAGGAGCAAGCGGCGTCTCATCCCAAGTCCCTCGCACGTCCGGATGACTGGATTCTCATAGCATGGTACGCGCTCGTCGGCGCCTCGTTGCGCCGAAGCTCAACTCGACCTGCTTGCGCGCGCGTGAGGCGGACGCGCCGCGAGCACTGTCCGGCGGAGGGGCCCGTCAGGGCCGTGGAAGCTGGAGCCGGGCGCGCGTCCCGCCGAGCGGTGAGGTCTCCAGCGTGACGGAACCGCCGTACAGGTCGGCGAGGTCGCTGACGATCGCGAGGCCGAGCCCCGATCCCGCGACCCGCTGGTCGGCCCGCACTCCGCGCTGCAGCACCTGGGCGCGCAGGGACGGATCGAGACCCGGCCCATCGTCGTCCACCGAGATGGAGATGCGGTCGCCTTCGAGCGATGACGAAATGGCGACCCTGGAGCGCGCCCACTTGCACGCGTTGTCGAGCAGGTTTCCCAGCATCTCGTCGAGGTCCTCCCGGCGGCCCCGGTATTCGTGCGCGGGCGACACATCGACGTCGATCGCCAGCTCGCGGTCCGCGTGCAGGCGGCGCATCGTGCGCACGAGACCCTCCACGGACGGCAGGACGGGGCATCGGACTCCCGGCGCCGCACGAGCCGATGCGGTCGCACGGGAGCGCACCAGGTGGTAGTCGACGTGCCGCTGCATCCGCTCGACGAGCTGCCCGAGCGTCGTCGCGAGATCGTCCTGGCCCGCGGCGGCGGCCCGTTCCGCCTCCTGCGCGAGCACCGCGAGCGGCGTCTTCAACCCGTGCGCGAGATCTCCTGCCGTGGCGAGGGCCCGGGCGACCGCTCGCTCGCGATCCTCGAGCAACCCGTTCAGGTCGTTCACGAGAGGCTGCACCTCGCTCGGATGGTCGCCTTCGATGCGCTGGCTGCGTCCCTCGCGCACCGAAGCCAGGCTGGCGCGCAGGCCCCACAGCGGCGCCACCGCTCGTCGCACGAGGAACAAGCCCCCCACGACGAAGGCCACGGCGAAGATCCCCATCACGACGTGGTACGTCGCGCCGTGGATGCCGAGCTCCGGATGATTCCGAGTGAGCTTGAGCAGCAGCGCGGTGACCGTGACGAACACCGCAGTCATCCAGACGAACGCTCCGACGAAGAGGCGCGCGCGGAGGGAGCCCTTCACGAGTCCGTCCGGATGTCCGTCGCGATGCGATATCCGAGCCCGCGCACGGTCTCGATGGTCGAGGCACCGAGCTTCCGGCGCAGTCGCGCGATGAACACCTCGACGGTGTTCGAGTCGCGGTCGAACGTCTGCGCGTAGATGTGCTCGACGAGCTCGGTCTGCGACACGACGCGGCCGCGGTGGTGCATGAGGTACGAGAGCACGCGAAGCTCGTGGCTGGTGAGCTTCACCGGCTGCCCGTCGAGCGTGACCTGCGACGTTCTCGGGTCCAGCACCAGCGCGCCGTGCCGCAGCTCGGGCGTGAGCTGTCCGCTCGAGCGCCGGATGAGGGCGCGCAGCCGCGCCAGGAGCTCCTCCATCTGGAAGGGCTTCGTAAGGTAGTCGTCGGCGCCGCCGTCGATGCCGCGCACCTTCTCGCTCCAGCTTCCCCGGGCGGTGAGAACCAGCACCGGCACCGCGTTCCCGCCGGCGCGCCAGCGCTCGAGCAGCGTCAACCCGTCGACGAGCGGCAACCCGAGGTCGAGAACGACGGCGTCATAGGTCTCGGTGCCGACGAGAAAGTCGGCGCGCTCGCCGTCCGCGGCAACGTCGACCGCATACCCCCGTTCCTGGCACGTGGTGGCGAGCCGGCTGGCCAGCAGCGACTCGTCCTCGACGATCAGGATTCTCATTGCACCGTGACGTCCCTCACGTTGTCGTCGGGGATGCGATCGATGAGGAGCGCGAAGGGATCGATCCCGGCCCGCTCGGGGAGTTGCGGTGTCGTGAAGGTGAAGGTCGCGTGGTGGCCGGTGACGTGGACCCGCTGGCGATAGAGCGTGGCGCCGTATTTGTGGCCGGGTGCGGGCTTGGCGAAGGCGCCGACGTCGATCCAGTCGTTGACCGGGACCTCGGCCTCTCTCCCCGCGGAGTCGACCTTGAGCTTGCGGGCTTCGACCTCGACGGTGACGTCGTATCCGCCATCGCTGCGCCTCGCGGCCGTGGCGGCGAGCGTGCGGTTGGAGAAGAGGGTGATCTCCTCGAAGAGGTCCTTGATCAGGTACTGGAGGTGCGGCGGCGTCTCTTCGCGCAGGGCGTCGAGCAGGGCGTACGAGGTGGGATACGGAGCGGGAGCGTAGGCGTAGCGTCGGACCAGCTTGCGCAGGGCGCGGTTGACGGCATCCTCGCCGATCATCTCCTTCAGGGAGTACAGCGCCACGGCCCCCTTCTGGTAGAAGACGTAGAACTGGCGGTATTCGACGGCGACGAGGGGGCGTTCCCGCAGACGCTCCTGGCCGCGGAACCTGAGGTAGAGGTCCATCTCGTAGCGCAGGAACTTGCGCATCAGGTCGCGGCCGTAGGTCTTCTCCATGACCATGAGCGCGGAGTACTGAGCCAGGGATTCGGAGAGGAGCGTGGCGCCCTGCATGTGGGCGCCGATGACCTGCTCGTCCCACCACTGGTGCGCGGTCTCGTGGGCGACGATGAAGGAGACGATGTCGATCTCCTCGGGATGCGACAGGTCGGCGATGAAGCCGGACGACTCGGACATCGGCATGGTACCGGGAAGGGCGGCGGCGTAGTCGGCCACCCGCGGGAACTCGACGATGCGGAGCTGCTTGTGCGCGTACGGGCCGAAGCTCCGGGTGTAGTAGTCGAGCGATTGCTTCATGGCGGCGAGCATCCGCTGGACGTTCCATGGCTGTTGGTCGAGGTGGTAGACCTCCAGCGCGATGCCATGCCACTCGTCGCGGGCGACTGCATAGCGGGCGGACGCGAAGCAGTAGAGATTCATCGAGCGGTGGTCCAGCTCGTATTCGAAGTAGCGCCGGCCGTTCTGCCGCCACTCGCGCACGAGCGATCCGGGAGCGACGGCGATCTGGTCCGGCGCGGTGCTGATGACGGCGCGGACGTCGACCCAGTCGGAATGGCCGGGAAAGTAGGTGTCGCGGCAGTCGTCGGTGCAGTTGCGCACGGGGGGCGGCATGAGGTCGACCTCGGCGAGGCCGTGGCGCTTGCGCACGGCGGAGTCCGTGAGGGCGCGCCAGTAGTCGTAGCCGAGGATCGGGGCCATGTAGTTGGCCCCCGTGACGAGGGTGCCGAGGTTGCTGAGGAACGTGCCGTTCTGCACCAGTTGCGGATTACTGACGTCGTTCTCGAAGCCGCGGTTCCGGCTCGTGACGGTGAAGCGGATGGTGCGCTCTTCGCCCGGCTGCATCGGTGGGAGCAGGCGATAGATACGGTACGACAGTCGGGTGTCGTCCTTGACGAGCGCTGCGCCCGGAACGTCGATCGAGGTGTCGTAGCGCGCGTCGAGGGTGAAGTGGATGGCGTCGAGCGGCTTCGGGTGCGGGTTGGCGATCACCTCGCTGCCGCGGATGGTGACGTTGCGGCTCGCGGGGTCGAGGTCGATCGCGTAGCTCACGCTGCGGACGTGCGGCTGAGGGAGTCGCGCGAAGGGCTTGTAGGTCTTCTCGTAGTCCGCCTGGGTCCGTGCCGCGTCCTGCGGTCCCTCGACGTGGTTCAGGACCTTCGTGTTGTACGCGATCCAGCCGCCGCAGGCGGCCAGGGCGAGCAAGGAGGCGGCGGTGAGGGCCTTCCACGGTGCCGTGAAGCGCAGAGCTGCGGCGCGGCGCCGGGCGCTCCACCGGTCGTGCCGCCCACGCGGCCAGAACAGGACGGTGACGATGGCGAGGAGGACGTGGAAGAGCAGCCAGTAGAACGTGAACCAGCTCCAGGCGGCACGATACGGAGCGTCGCCGAAGAACTCCGACTGGATCACCTGCGGCCTGCCCGCCAGCCGCACGAGGTTCGAGGCCACGTTCAGCGCCGGCCAGAGGTAGATGTTGAGCAGGTAGACGGTGATGAAGGCGACATAGCCGACGTATTTGTTGGGCGCGAGGACGTGGCAGAGGAAGGCGAGCACGGCGACGAAGACGAATCCCGATCCGTCGCGCAGCAGGAGCTCCTGCAGGTAGAGAGGGAGATCGAAGCGGTGGTAGCCGCTCGCCGCCTGAAACGCCACGCCGGCCGCCAGGGCGACGGTCTGCATGAGCATCACCATGGCGAGCAGCGCCAGGAGCCGCGACACGTACGACAGCCACTCCGGCGCTGGCGTCGCGTCGAGGATGGCGTCCACCCGCTCGTCGTGGTCCTTCCAGACCAGGACGCCGGCGAAGAAGATGATGATGACGATGAGGACGAAATCGAGCGTCGCGCGCAGGATCTCGATCACGGCGTGAGTGACGGGAAATGTCCGATAGGTCTCGTTTCCCTCGAACTGGGTGGCGCCGAAGATGAGTGCCAGTGCGGCGATCACGGCCGCGATCAGGACGAGGACGACGAAAGCGCGATTGCGTGCCACCTCGCGCCAGTGGAGCTTGAACGATCCGACGAGCCGCGGCCACGACGCATCGGTGAGCCGCGGGGCTGGCGAAGGAGCGGAGGACGGAACGGCGTCGAGCCCTTCGTCGAGGTCGACGGTCCCGCGCGTTGCCGGCCCGGCGGCGACGCGGTAGCGGGCGTAGGCGAGCGCGAAGGCCGCGCAGCCAACGCCGATCCACAGCAGGCGGTTCCACAGCAGGATGCCGGCGAAGTCGGGAGCCAGGGTGTTCTTGTCGGCGACGGTCCAGTACTTCGTGGCGGTGGCGAAAGCCCGCGCCCCGAACGGGTCGAGGAGGGAGCGCACCTGCTCCCAGCGCAAGTCGCGGAAGAGCTGGCCGGCCACCGCGCGGGCGACGAAGAGGAGCAGCGCGGCGACGAAGGCGGCGGTCTCCTTGCGCCAGACGACGGCCGCTGCGAAGAGGATCGCGGCGGTGACGAAGCTGTTGGGGAGGGCGAAGAACAGCAGGCCCTTCAAGTGCGCCGTCCAGCTGACGGCCGCCCACGGCGCCGCCGCCTGTCCCGGGAGGTAGCGGGCCAAGAGGAGCGCGACGGAGACGCCGAGCATGGGGAGTGTCGCGACGGCGGTGGCGCCGGCAAAGCGCCCGGGGAGGAGATCGCGGCGGCGCACCGGGGTGGCGTCGATCAGCTGGCCCGTGTTGTAGCTGACGTCGCGCAGGGCGGCGGCGTTGGCGAAGATCGCCGTCATCAGGAGGGTGAAGACGCCGAGGGTGGCGTAGTAGTCGGCGATGGCGAACGGGGCGTTGCGGTAGATGTTGGAGAGGTTGAACTCGCCGAGCACCTCGTCGGAGCCGAGGGCGCCGCCGACCGCCGCGGCGACGAGGGCGAGGAAGGTCCACGGCATCCAGGAGCGAAGCCAGTAGCGGAGCTCGAACCAGACGATGTGCCGGAACGTGCGCATCCTCAGTTCCAGGCTCGCAACCCTCAGTTCCAAGCTCTCAACTTCGTGAAGAAGACATCCTCCAGATCTGGGTTGCCGGGTGTGAAACCCTCGCCGAGAGGCGAGGGGCTGTAGAGGTGGAGCAACCGTTGTCCGCCGGAGAGCTTGGTGTAAACGACCTGGTACTGCTGCTCGTAGCCGGCCAGCTCGGCGTTGGCGATGGAGCGCTGCCAGATCCGGCCGTTGAGCTCCGCCACGGCATCTTGCGGCCGCCCCTGATAGAGCACACGGCCCTTGTCGATGATGGCCATCCTGGTACAGAGGTCCGCCACGTCGGTGACGATGTGGGTGGAGAGGATGACGATCACCTGCTCGCCGATGTCGGCCAGCAGGTTGTAGAAGCGGTTGCGCTCCGCCGGATCGAGGCCGGCGGTCGGCTCGTCGACGATCAGCAGCTGCGGATTGGCGATGAGCGCCTGGGCGATGCCGAAGCGCTGGCGCATGCCGCCGGAGAAGCCGCTGAGCGCCCGCCGGCGGTGCTCGAAGAGGTTGCACCGCTCGAGCATCCACGCCACCCGCTCGTTTCGTTCGCGGCCGTCGGTGAGGCCTTTGAGCAGCGCGATGTGGCGGAGCATGTCCTGTGCGGAGGTGCGGGGGTAGACGCCGAACTCCTGCGGCAGGTAGCCGAGACGGCGGCGTACTTCGTGCGGCTGCTTCAGAACGTCGAGGTCGCCCAGCGTGACCGCGCCGCTGTCGGGCTCCTGCAGCGTGGCCAGTGTGCGCATGAGGGTCGACTTGCCGGCGCCGTTCGGCCCGAGCAGCCCGAACATGCCGGGCGGAATGGTCAGCGAGACGTCGTGGAGCGCCTGGACGCCGTTGCGATAGGTCTTCGAGAGATGCTCGATGGAGAGGTCCATGGCGCTCGGTCCTACGGCAAGGTCAGTCCAGAGGTTTCTCGAACGCCAGCTCGGCGTAGGGGTCGTCGTCGAAGAGGGCGACCTCATGGAAGCCGCTCGCGCGATAGAGCGCCTGCGCTTCGGTGAGCGATCGATTGGTCGAGAGTCTCAGGCGGGTAACTCCGGACTTCCGCGCCCACCCCTCCAGCGACTCCAGCAGGCGCCGGCCGACGCCGAGCCCACGCACCTCCTGCGACACCCACATGCGCTTGACCTCGCCGACCTTGCGGCGGTCGCTGAGCTTGAGCGCGGCGCATCCCACCGGTCGACCGGGCAGCGTCGCGACGAGGAGGATCCCGTCGGGCGGCATGATCTCGGTGGGGCTCGCCGAGGTGGTGAGGCCGGGATCGAACCCACCGGGAAAGCGGGCGTCGAGCTCTCGGAAGAACTGGTCGAAACACCACGCTGCCGTCTCGCTGCGCGCATCTTCGGGTCCGATGGAGATCTCCGACGCCTCGAGAAGGCGCACGACCTCGTCCATCGCGGCCTGGAGCTCGGCCTGGCGCCCCTCGCCGAGGGGGGCCAACCAGGACTGCGCACCTTCGTTCGACTTGCGCTCGAGCTCGTCGAGCTTTGCCCTTCCCGCCTTGGTGAGCCGCACGATCCTGGCGCGGGCATCCGCCGCATCCACGGAGGTCTCGATCAGGCGTCTCGTCTCGAGGGAGCGCAACATGCGGCTCATGTGGCCGGAGTCGAGACCGAGCTGAGCACGCAGGCGCCGCACCTCGTTGACCCCCGACCCGATCTCGTAGAGCAGCCGTGCCTTTCCGAGCGACAGGCCACAACCGAGGAAGGAGGTGTCCAGCGCCCCGAGTCGACGGGTGATCACGCGATTGAAGGTGCGGATCCGGGCGATGCGATCCTGCATCTGTCTGACTATAGTCAGATAAAAACGGGATGGCAACACCTGGCGGTCGATTGCCCCCGTCTGGAACCCGCTACGCCCTCGCCTCCACCGGGGCTTGCGGCCGGAGTCCCTTGACCAGAAGCCAGATCGCGGTCGCCACCTCCGCCAGGAGGCCGGGAAGGCCCACCAGCTTCAGCACGGCGATGTATTGCGGCCACACGAACATCACGGCGCTCATGGGGATCAGCACGGCCGTGCCGACGATGCCGAGACGGGCGAGCCCGCGCGGCAGATAGCCCGATCGCAGGAACAGCAAGAAGAAGAGCGCCGCGCCCGCGCCCTGGAACAGCCAGGCGATCTCGACGCCCTCGCTCCCGCCACGCGTCATCACCGACACGAGCGTGCGCAGCTGCTCGGTCGTGAACAGTCCCTCGGTCGCGGACACCTTGTACAGCTGCGCCCCCGCGGCACGGAACGTCATGCTGGCCGCGCCCACGAACGAGGCGCCGAGCCGCAGGCAGAACGCGAGCTGCGCCAGGCGCTTGTCCACCGGCTCGAGCACGACGTACAACGCGAAGGCCAGGATGCCGATCGCGATCCACGAGAGCCCGACCTCGAGCAGCGACACGCGCCAGAGCAGGAAGTTCTCCGAAGCGTAGCGCGCCTTCTCGGCGAAGGTCTCGCCGCCGCGGAGCACGATCGTCACGCTGTCCCCCGAGAGCTGCAGGACGTAGTTCGCGAGAAAGCAGATGCCCGCCAGGCGGGCGTAGGTTCGTTGCTCGGGTGTGGGCATGGCGGCCAGCCTGTGGCACCTCCGCTGAACCGCCGCTGAACGGGTCGTTCAGGTTCGGTTCAGCAAGGCCTTGCCACGATGCATTCGGAGGTCCTTCCATGAACGTGCTCTTACCGGTCCACATTGCCGCGGGCGGGCTCGCGATCGTTCTCGGTGCGGTGGCCCTGGTGGTCAAGAAGGGCGGGACCATCCACCGCCGCAGCGGCCTGCTGTTCGTCTACGCCATGGTCGCCATGGCCACCACGGCGTCGATCCTGGAGTTTCGCAAGCGTCCCGACGTCGGCAACCTGTTCGCCGCCCTCATGGCGACCTACTTCGTCGGTACGGCGCTGACGACCGTCCGTCCCGTGTCGCGATGGACCCGCCGGATCAACGTTGCGGCCTTGACGGTCGCAGTCGGGCTCGGCCTCCTCGCGATCGTCGGAGCCGTGAAGACCTTCAAGAGCCCTGGGCATTCCAACGACGGCGTCCCGTTCTTCATGCCCCTCTTCCTCGCCACCATCTTGCTCCTGGCGGCGGCCGGCGACGCGCGCATCATGCGATCCGGCGTGCCTCGTGGCGGGCCGCGCCTGGCGCGTCATCTGTGGCGCATGTGCTTCGCACTGTTCATCGCGGCCGGATCGTTCTTCTCGATCCGCGAGCGGGTGGCGAAGATCCTCCCGGAGCCATTTACGACCGGGCCGATGCGCGCGCTACCGATCCTGCTGTTGTTCGGCGCGATGTTCTATTGGCTGTGGAGGGTCCGCCGCCGCCGCGCCCTGCCGGTGGTCCTCCGGCACGATCCGATGCCACTCGCCACGGAACGATGACGGATTCCGCGCCCGGAGAGCGCATGCCTTGTTGGAGGGGCTGGCTCACCGGGGGTCGGCGCGGCTGATCGTCCCGGGCCGCTCATGGCGCGTCATGGGAGGAGACCGCCGCCCACCATGGATGCGACGCGGCTTGCCATGACGCCCCTGCCGACTGCTTCTTCCTCTCCGGCGACGGCGCCGCGGTGCGTCCACGTCGTGGTGGACCCGTCGTTCGGTCCACGCCTGTCAGCGCTCCCGCCCGGAGACCCGGCTTGGGTGATCGACAGCCCCGAGAACGCGGAGGTGGCGTGCCGCCTGAGGGAGGAACGCCGCGCGTCCGGCTGCCCGGAGGGGATCACGACGTTCCGGGCCGAAGCGGGGTCCCCGCCCGAGCGACACCTGATCCTTCAGCTCGGCCCGATCGACATGCGCCACGGCGTGTATTCGGGCGCCCCGCCGTTCTCCGTGCTGGCAGTGATCGGCTGCCGTCCGTCGCCGGCAGTGCGGCTTGCGCTCGCAGATTTCGGTCTCGCCGTCGGGGAGACGACCCCCGAAGGCTTCCTCGCGACTCGGCCGCCGGAACCCGAGGCTGTGTAGCCCAGTGGCGCGGGGCCGGCGATCAGGCCAGCCGCGGACTCCCGGGACTCGAGCTGTCGCTCGGGACGGTCTTCGAGGACAGATCGGGCGCTGCGCGACGGCGCGCTACGCGGTGGCGCCCGCCGCCCTCAGCTGCTCCTAAGCCGATCCTCAGGACGGATCTCTCTCGGGCGGCCGATGCTGGGCGCCCGAAAGGAGCTCCTCCATGAAGCCCAGCTCGATCGTTCTGCTGCTCGTGGCCGTGGCCACACCCTTGACGGCTGCCACCTCCGACACCGCGCTGACCCGCGAGATCTCCCTCGCCCGCGAGCTCGTCGAGGACACCGCCATCCGCTACGACGACGAGGGCCTGCGCCTCGGGCGCGAGCGCGCGGAGCGGCTCGCGGCGGCAGCCGAGGCGGCGGGCGATGCGACGGCGGCGCGCGATGCGCACTACCTCGTGATGCTCGCGTCGTACGCACAGATGTTCACCGGGAACAACGACCCCGCGACGCTGCGGCGCCTGGCCCTGGAGGCCGTTCGCCACGCCGATCGGGCGGCGGCGCTCGACCCGACCTTCGGCGAGGCGTTCACCATGGCCGGTGCCGCTCGCTTCCTGGCGTTCCTGCACGCGGGGCGCTCGCGCGAGATGATCCAGGCGTCGGGTGAGTGGCACGCGAAGGGGCAGACGATCGACCCGGAATCGACGCCCGCCAGGTTCTTCGGGGCGCTCGCCAAGTCGATGGATCCTGCCGGGCCGGCGCGGGCGGAGGGGGTGCAGGCCTACGGCGACCTGGCGCGGCGGCTCGACGCGCGCCGCGCCGCCGGCGACCCCGTGCGGCCGGGGTTCTGGGACGTGGAGGCCCACGCCTGGGATGCGATCGTGCGGCTGCAGCAGGCCCAGCCGAACGCAGCCGCGCTCCGCGCCGACCTCGGGAAGTTCCTCGCCCTGCGGCCCGATTCGGCGCAGGTGCGCGAGCTGCTGCGGCGCGTCGAGCACCGCTCGTGGGTGCCGGCGTCGGCGGTCGCGGGGCTCGCCTGGAAGCCGCTCGGCAGCGATCCCGCGGGGGATGGCAGCACCGCTGGCGCGCCGGAGCTGCGCGCGCTCGAGCTCGCGCGCGGCGGGGACCGCGTCTGGTTCCGGCTGACGTACGAGGCGGAGCTCCCGTCGTCGTTCGGAGCGAACCTGGCGATCGATCGCGACGGCGACCCTGGCGGGGACCCGAAGTGGTGGGGCGGCGGGTCGAGCTTCCGGTACGACGGGCTCGTCACCGCCTGGGTCGTCCGCGAGGGGGACGGCTACTTCGGGATCGCCGCGGTCACCGACGCCCCGGGCGCGAGCGCGCAGCGGATGATGCAGCTCGGCACCGACGTGTTGCTGCGCGTGGGAGACGACGAAAAGACGCTGATGGTCGGCGTGCCGGCGTCGGTGCTCGGGCTGGCCGCCGGGGCGAAGGTGCTCGCCGCGGGGGGAACGAACTTGCTCTGGAACGACAACCTCACGGCGGATGGAGGCGATGGGATCGTGATTCCAGCGCAGTGAAGGCCGTTTTCGGCTTCATCTGCGGTGTCGACGCCTTCATCTGAGGCTGGATCAACGCTGGTCGTCTCGGCTCGAAGCACGTGATACTCGCGTGGATCACGGGGCACTCCGATGCACGTTCAAGCGCCCCGAGCCGCGCAAGCGGCGCTGCACACCGAGCACGTACACCAGGTAATACCCCAGCACCACCCCACCCGCCGCGAGCGACTGCGCCACGCCGAAGGAGTCGAGCCAGGAGACATCGCCCGCACCGCGTTGCCAGGTGTGCCAGACGCGCCACAGCCCGTACGAGACGCGCGCCGCCACGATCCCGGTGACCAGCAGCACCAGCCAGCGGTTGGGCGTGAAGAAGAAGCCCCGCGGCGTCACCTCCCATCGCGTCGCGGCGAGCCCGACGAGCCCGAGGCCACAGCCGACGACGAGCCCGATGGATCCGTAGGCGAGCGCACGCGGCACCCACCAGGTCGTCACCGCGGCCCCGAAGAGGAAGAGGCCGATGGAGAGGACGAGCATGACGAGGTTCGTCGTCACCACCCAGCCGCGCGCGAGCCGCCGCGCCTTGCCGGCGCGGTAGCGCAGGACGAGCGAGAGCGGGATGCCGAGGATGAAGAGGAGCAGTGCCGCGAGGAGGATGGCGGCGACGATGAGGAGCGGCACGGGAGGAGCGTACGCGGCGGCCGCCTGCGCGCCCGCCGCGTACGAGACAAACAGTCAGTCAGCCGGCGGCTCCCGCCGCTAGATCCTGACTACACCCAGGAGGTACAGGATCAGGAAGATGATCAGCACCGTACCCACGATCCCGAGGCCTCCACCCGCACCCCAGCGGCGATAGCCGTAGCCGCCCCCACCCAGCAGCAGGATGAGCAGGATGATGATGATCAACAGCGTCATGGAACCCTCCTTTTGGCCCGACCGGACTGAGCGGGCGTTTCGACTGACAATGCCTATTCAGGTCGCGTGCCAGGCGCCGGCGATTTGGCGCCCTGACAACTCGATTGCTACCGACTGTCAAACGGCCGTAGAATCCCCTCGGCGACCACCCTCGCCAAACCTCTCCGGCCTTCCCCCAGCGAAGGCCCTCGCAGAGGCAAAGGGGGGCATACTCCCGGGTCGGATCCACGAGCCCTGAACCTTCGCCGGGGCCGCGCTGCTGGGGAGCCCGATCCTGGCGTGGTCCAAGAGGAGCTCGTGAGATGCCGAAGCAGAAGGACCTCAAGCGGGTCGTACGCACCCGCATGCAAAAGACTGGCGAGTCTTACACCGCCGCTCGCGCCAACGTCGTCGCCAAAGGCGCGGGTGCCCAGGGCAAAGGTGCCGCGAAGAAGACCGAGCCCGCGAAGGCGGAGGCGCCGCCGGACTACGGGAAGCTCTCGGGCGTCGCCGAGGCGACGATCGCCGAGAAGACGGGCGCCTCGTGGGCGGAGTGGGTGCGGCGCCTGGATGCGTTCGGCGCGGTGGACAAGCCGCACCGCGAGACCGTCGAATACGTGAACGGAACGTTCGGGGTCTCGGGTTGGTGGTCGCAGAGCGTGACCGTCGGCTACGAGCGGATTCGCGGCCTGCGCGCCATCGGCCAGCGCCGCGGCGGCTCGTACGAGGCGAACAAGAGCAAGACGGTGCCGGTGCCGATCGACCGGCTGTTCGCGGCGTGGGCCGACGCGAAGACGCGGCGGCGCTGGCTGCCCGGCGTGAAGCTCGTGGTACGCAAGGCGACCGCGAACCGGAGCATGCGGATCACGTGGGAGGAGGACGGCACGTCGGTCGTCGTCGGTTTCGAGGCCAGGGGGCCGCAGAAGAGCATGGTGGCCCTCACGCACCAGAAGCTGCCGGACCGCGCGCGGGCGGACGAGCTCAAGCGGTACTGGGGGGAGCGGCTCGCGGCGCTTGCGGAGTTGCTCGGCGCGAAGGGCGGCTGAGGCGGGTCGGAGGCGGAGTCGGAGTCGGAGTCGGATGGTGCGCGGTGCGCACCCTACGCGGAGGGGACGTCCCGCTCGCGAGCTGGCGCGGGCGGGACGTGATCTCTGGCTTCAGCGCAGTGCGCACGGCGCACGCTGAGCCGGCAGCGTCCCGCCGCGGCTGGTCCGTTGCGCTAGCCCGAGCTCTTCGGCAGCAGCCGCCCGAGGTCCACGCCCCGCCAGAGCCGCTCGCGCATCGCCCGCGACGCGGCGAGGGCGCGCGCACCGCGCTGCGTGACGACGAAGACGCGGCGCGACACCTCCCCCGCCGCCGCGCTGCGCTCCGACTCGACGAGGCCCTTGGCTTCCAGCCGGTCGAGCGTGGCGTAGACGGCGCCGATCGTCACCTCGCGCCCGATCACGCCTTCGATCTCGCGGCGCACGGCCATTCCGTAGGCGTCCTCGCGCGTGCGGAGGACGGCGAGCATGACCTGCTCCTCGAAGGTGCCGAGCGGGGCGTCGGCGCTCACGACTCCCTCAACACTACCGCCGGGTCGACTCGGCTCGCCCGGCGCGCCGGCACCGACGCCGCCACGAGCCCGGCGCCGACGAGCACGGCGGCCGCGCCGGCGAGAGCCAGCGGGTCGGCCGTGCCGACGCCGTAGAGGAAGCTCGCGAGGAGCCGGGCCGAGGCAACGAAGGCGACGAGGCCGAGAACGAGCCCGGCGCCGATGAGCGCGCCGCCGCGGCCGACGATCTGCCCGACGACGCGCGCCGGGCGCATCCCGAGCACCATGCGGATGCTCCAGTCGCGTTTCCTGCGAGCGACGAAGTGGGAGACGACGCCGTAGATGCCGATCGCGCCGAGGAGGAGGGCGAGACCGGCGAGCAGGGCGAGCAGCGACCTGACCTGCACCGCCGGGCCGATGGCCTGCGTGAGCACGCCCTCCATCGTCGTCTGCTCGGAGATCGCCACCGCGGGCGCGACCGCCTGGATGGCCCGCCGCGCCGCGGCGAGGATCGCGACGGGGTCGACCCCCGGGCGCACGCGCAGCACGAGGGTCTGCCCCGTGAGCAGCCACGGGACCTGCTCGAAGACCATGTAGCGCGCGGGCACCGGCTCGGGGTCGAGGCTCGACTCGGCGACGTCATCGACGACACCGACTACGCGGTCCCAGCGGCGCGACGTGAACGCGATGCGCTGGCCCAGGGGATCGCGGCCGGCGAAGTACTTCTTCGCCAGGGCCTCGTTGATCACCACCACGCCCTCGGTCACGTTCGAGTCGCGATCGGTGTCGAGCAGGCGGCGCCCGCGCTTCAGCCGAATGCGCATCGTGTCGAAGTACTCGGGGCTCACCACTCGGAAGGCGGTGGAGGTCTCGGGCAGATCGGGCCGGCTCTCGAGGCGGATGCCCCAGTTGTCGCTCGACCCGCGCAGCGGCAGGCGCTGCGTGGCCGCCGCGGACTCGACGCCGGGGAGAGCGCCGGCGGCGCTGACGAGCTCGCGGATGAGCTGCGGAATGCGGGTTCGCTCGATGGTCTGGGGGAGCTGCAGGTCGACCACCGCGACGCCCGCGGCGTCGACGCCCGGGTCGATGGCGCGCCGGTTGTCGACGCTGCGGATGAGCAACGCGGCGCCCGAGGTGAGCAGCAGCACGAGGGCCACTTGGCCGACGACGAGGCCGTGCTCGAGACTGCCGCCGCGGCCGCCGATGCCGCCGGTGCGGCTCCTGGCGAGCGTGCCCTGCAGGTTGCCCTGCGCCACTGCCGTCCCCGGCGCGAGCGCGATGAGCGTCGAGGCGACGAGAGCCACCGCCATGGCGGCCGCGAAGAGCGCCCAGTCCGGCCTCGCGACGTCGGCCAGCGCGCCGAGGGGCAGGGCGCGGATCAGGATAGGGAAACCGATCGAGGCCAACACGGCGCCGGCGATTCCCGCCAGCACTCCGATGACCAGGGATTCGACGGCGAGCTGCTGCAGCAGGCGCTTGCGGCCCGCGCCGAGCGCGCTGCGCATCGCCATCTCCGTGCCGCGTGTGTCGAGCTGGCCGAGCATCAGCGCCGCGACGTTGACGCAGGCGACGAGCAGGATGACGGCCATCGCGACGAGCAAGGCGAGCACCGCCGGCTTCACCTTGCCGAGGAGGCGCTCGCGCAGCGGGGTGAGCACGGGGTCCTTGCTGAGGTCCCACTCCTCGAGGAAGTCGAAGCGCTCGTCGAGCGCTCGGCTGATGGCCCGAAGCTGGGGACCCATGGCCTCGATGCGCATGCCGGGTCTCATGCGCCCGATGAGGCCGTAGTTGCCGGAGTCGTTCTCGGGATCCAGGTCCTCGCACAGCCAGACGCGGATTCCCGGGTCGGGGAACCAGAAGCCCTCGGACATGACCCCGATCACGGTGCGCTTCTGCCCCGAGATCTCGAGCCGCTCGCCGACGACGGAGGGACGCCCGCCGAGCTCCCGCCAGAGCGAGTGGCTGAGAACGACGACGGGCTCGGCGCCGACGCGGTCGTCACCGGGGCGAAAGCCCGTCCCGAGGACCGGGCGGACGCCGAGCACGTCGAAGAGCTCGGCGCTTCCGCTGAAGCCCTTGAGCAAACGCGCCGGGCCATCGCCGATCCGCAACGTCGCATCGGAGAGGCGGACGGCCGCCACGCTGCGGAAGCGGTCGTCCATCACCGGCCGCACGGCGAGGAACTTCGTCTCCGACCACGCGCCGTCGAACCAGAAGGCGACAACCTCGTCCTCGGCGCGCACCGGCAGGGGCTCGAAGAGCAGTCGCCGGGCGATGCCGTAGACCGCCGCGGTGCCGGCGACGCCGAGGGCGAGCGTCAACACGATGAGCGCCGTGTATGTCCGGCGCCGGCGCAGCCGGCGCAGGGCGAACTTGACGTCGATGGCCAGGCTCTCGAACATGGCTTCTCCCGGTTGCAGCCGTTCCGACGGCGTTTCGAATCCGCTCCAGCCGCGCCACCAGCCGCGCCGGACGAGCACCGGCAGCGAAGCCAGCGCCTGCCGCCACACCCACCGCCGCGCCGCGAAGGGTCCGTCGGACTCGCTGCGCGCGCGATGCTCGCGGGCGAGGTCGTCGAGGACTTCCTCGCGTTCTACGCGAGGAAGCGCCGCGCCGAGCAGCGCCGCGGGAAGCCGCGGGAGCTGGGGTCGGTCGGGGGGCGACGCGCGGCCGGTGCGTTGAGGGGGCATGCTGGCGGCCTCGAGGACCGTTCTACATTGTAGAAACGGACGAGGAACCGGAAGGTTACGCAGCGTCGAGAGCCTGCAGGGCCTTGGCTCCCGGCCGTAAGGCGCCACACGGGCTCGATCAGGATTGCCGGCTTGACGCTGCGGGCCGACAACGCGAAGGCTGTGGAGGTGTTTGAGGGGTTGGAGTCAGGGGGCGCCCTTCGCAAGGTCACTCGAGTACCTGCTTCAGCACCTTGGCCTCGAACGCCTTGCCCTCTTCAGCCGCGCCGGCAGCAGTCCCGACCTTCAACAGGCCGGACTGCACCGCGCCGCGAATGGCCGTCCGCGGCGCTGCGAGCACGCACGCGATCTGCCCATCACCAGCGAGGGCCACGAAGCGCATCTCGGCTCGACGATCCGCGGCGATCGCGTTGAGCAGTCCCACTACCTGCTCGAGGTCGAACCAGTCACCGAAGTCCTGTGCCTCGACTTCGAAGGCGCGTCCTGCCAGATACGCCCGTAGCTTGTAGGGCGCGCCCGGAGTGACGCCCGGCGGCAGCCGGTCGACCTCGCCGTCCCCGAGGAGCCAGCGACCGCCGGGGAGCTCGACCGGCGGGGCATCCTCCTCGAACGAAGCTCGGCCGAGCGGAGGCCCGGCGAGCTCGGCCAGGTCGTAGAGCAGGCCGTCGTGCTCGTTGGGATACGAACCGGTCTCGACGTCGAAGCAGTGAACCGGGCCGCTCGCGGTGAGGATCTCGTCGGCCGTCTCCCCGGTGGGTGCGGAGGGCGCGGGTCGATCGAGTGGTCCGCGCCAGAGCAACCCAGCGGCGCGCAGCCGTCCGACGAGCGGCGGCGACGTCGGCGGCGCGGGTGGCGCCTTGGCCGACGACGTCCCGAGGCTCGCGGGCTCCTCCACGCCGGGCGCGCAGACGGGATCGTTCTTGCGGCGGTCGCAGTACTCCGCGAACAGCGCCCGGGCTCGGGGATCGGCGGCGTCGCCCATCGCCGCCGCGACCTCATCGCGAATCTTGCCTGCCGGCAGCTCGTCATGCAGGTGCAGGAGGGCAGCCGTGGCGCGTGGGTCATGGGTCTTGGCGAGAAAGAGGGACCCGAAGCGAGTGAGCATGGGATCGCCGGCAAGCGCAACCGTGCGCAGCGACGCAGCGACATTGGGCAGAAAGCGGGGCACGAAGCTCTCGTCGCGCCACTGGAGATTGGCCCAGTAGCCCACGGTCGCTTCGGCCGGGGCGTCGTCGCGTTCGAACAGCGGCGCCGCCTCGCGGCCGCAGTTGGCGAGGCCCACCCAGGCAGCAGCCGCCGCAGGGGCGCCGGTGCGAACCGTCTCCTTCGCCCACTGGCACATCGGGGGTCGCTCGCAACCGGCGAGCAGGCTGCCGTAGGTCTTTCGCAGGTCTGCAGCACTGGCGTTGCCGGCGGCGGCCGCCACGGCTCGTTCGAAGCGGGCTACCGTCGCTGGATCGGCGGCGCAGAGTCGCTTCTTGATGTGGACCGCGGGATACTCCGCCCACGCGCGCGCGAAAGCGGCGCTGCTCTGCGGCAGCTCAGCCGTGAAGAGCTTCGGCTCGGGCTTCTCGTGGGTGCGCACCCGGGCGACCGGGAAGAGACCATCCTCGAGCGGAGGGCGCGGGACCTTGACGGCGGCGCGTTCCACCGGGTGGATGGGTTCTCCGCCGACGACGATCGCCTCGCGCCCACGCTGCGAATCGCCACGGCAGGAGACGGCGAGCGCGAGGAGCACGGTCCACGGGATCAGACCGAGGAGCGGGTAACGGGAGATCCGGCGTCGAGGCTCCTCGCTCATGAGGGCTTGATTCTAAGGTTCGTCGACGGGATTCGACCCGGTAAGATCTCCCTGATGCGCCCCTTCCGGCCCCCTCGTTGACGATCGCTCGCCTTCGCGGCCGTCGCCTTCGCCGATGAGCTCGGCGCGGGCGTCGGCCCGCTGACGACGCCCGAGCTGGCGCACGAGCTCGGGCTCGGCCCCGGGCTCGCCGCGGCCGTCACGCTCGGGGCCGGTGGGCTGCTCGCTTTTTTCGTCGAGCCCTGGCTGCTGCTGCGGCTGCAGGGGCGACCGGCGCATCGGGTCGCCGCGGTGGCGCTCGCCGTCTTTGCGCTCGAGCTGCTCGTCTGCGGGCTGACTCCGCGTCCGCTGGTCGTCGTCGCGGCGATGCTGCTCGCCGGCCCCGCGAGCGGCGTCGCGTGCTCGTTCGCGCAGGCGACGCTCGTCGGGCTCGAGCGCGCGGCGGGCCGCGGAGACGTCGCCGCCGAGCGGGCGGCGTCGCGCTGGGGGCTGGCCGCGGCGCTGGGCGACGTCGCGGCGCCGGCGCTGATCCTTGCCGTGGGCTCCGGCTGGCGCTCGGCCTACGTCGTCGCCGCGGGAGTGGCCGGGGTGCTCGCCCTGGTGATCCTGCGCACGCCGGTTGGTGCTGCCGTCGTGCGCCCCGGGGACGACGAGGACGAGGCGGCACCGCCGCCGCGGTTCACACTGCGCGAGCTCTTGGCGTCGCGCCGTGTGCTCCTCGCCGCGCTCGCCGCCGCCTTCTGCACCTTCCTCGACGAGATCGTTCTCGGCATCGGGGCGCTCTACCTCGGCGACCGGTTCGCGATGGACGCGCACGATCGCAGTCTCGTGCTCGGCGGCTGGACGGTGGCCGCGCTCGCCGGCGCAGCGGTGCTCACGGTCTTGGTGGAGCGGGTGCCGCTCGCGCGGCTGCTCCTGATCTCGGGGGCCGGCTGCGGGGCGTTCTTTGCGAGCGCGCTGACGGTCGACTCACCGGTCGTTGCGGCGCTGCTGCTCATGGTCGCCGGCTTCTTCGACGCCTGGCAGTGGCCGCTCTGCGAGGCGCTGGCCCTTCGCGAGGCGGGCGACCGGCCGCTGCTCGCCGGCGCGGCGACGGCGCTCTGGAGCCCGCTCGACCTCACGGCGCCGTTCCTCGTCGCCGCGGTGGCGGGGACGCTGGGGTCGCGGGCGGCGATGATGCTGCTGCTCGTGCAGCCGGCGGTGATCGTGGTGGCGGGGCTGGGGTTCGCGCGCGCCCAGGCAACCCGGTAGCGCCTCCGGGGCCGGGCAGACGCAGTAGCATCCGGTCCGGAGAGCATCATCCATGGTCACGATGTCGAAGCTCGCAGGCCTCGGGCTGGGGTTGGGACTCGCGGCGGCTGCGGCCGCATCAGCGCCCCAGGCGGCAATCTCGACGGCGCCGGAGGCGACGCCCGGTCCGCCGCTCGGCGGCGTGGTCTTCCTCGACAGCAACGGCAACGGCAGCCGCGATGCCGGCGAGGCCGGTGTCGCCGGAGCTCGCGTCTCGGACCAGCAACACACGGTGTTGACCGCAGCCGACGGCACCTGGACGATCGCGAGGCCCGGGGGCTACGGCGTCGTCTACGCCGGTCCGCCCTCCGGCTATCGCGTCGCCGGGAGCTTCTGGAAGGCGGCCGACGCCGCCCGCCGCTCCGTCGACTTCCCGCTCGTCGCCGCGCCGAGCCCGCGCACGTTCACGTTCATCCACGCTTCCGACCCGCACGTGAGCGAGGCGAGCGTCGCCCGCCTGCGCGCGGCCCGCGCCCTCGTCGAGAAGCAGCGGCCCGACTTCGTGCTGATGACGGGCGACCTGGTGAAAGACGCGCTGCGCGTTCCCGAGGAGGAGGCGCGCGGCTACTACGACCTCTACGTCGCCGAGATCGGCCGCTTCCCGGTGCCGGTCTGGAGCGTGCCCGGCAATCACGAGAACTTCGGCATCGAGCGCCACCTGTCGCTGGTGAGCCCGCAGCACCCGCTCTACGGCAAGAAGATGTACCGCTCGCGACTGGGGCCGAACTACTACTCTTTCGACTACGGCGGCGTGCACTTCGTCGGCCTCGACTCGGTGGACGTCGACGACCTCTGGTACTACGGCCACGTCGACGCGATACAGCTCGAGTGGCTGGCGGGCGACCTCGCGACGGTGCCGGCGTCGATGCCGGTCGTCACCTTCAACCACATCCCGTTCGTGAGCGCCGTCGAGATCCTCGCGGGCTACCGTGACGACCCTCCCGCGCCCACGACCATCGAGCTCGACGGCAAGGAGCAGTTCCGCCACTCGGTGAGCAACGTCGACGAGGTGCTCGCCAGGCTCGCCGGCCACGCCTACCCGCTGGCGCTCGGCGGGCACATGCACGCGCGCGAGACGCTGCTCTACGAGGCGGGTCCAGAGGTCACGCGCTTCGAGCAGGCGGCGGCGATCGTCGGGCCCAGCGAGGCGGGGCCGCTCAAGATGAGGTCGGGGCTCACGCTCTACCGCGTCGAGGCCGGGCGCATCGACGCCGGCACGTTCCTGCCACTCGACCCGCCGCCTCCCTGAACGGCCGCTGGCTCGGTCGCGGCCGCGCAACTGGCTTCGGCCGCCCCGGCCCAATCAGCCCCCGTGACCCGGTGACGCCGCCGGGAAAATGCGGGGCCGCGTCCGTCTACTACAGCGAAGGGTCACAGCTTGCGACCTGCGAGCTCCACGGGCGCCAGGTGGCGCTCTCGGCCAGTCCATCCCCAGAGGAGGTCGCTGTCATGGCTTCTCTCGACTCGCGCCGATTCTCCCTGTGCCAGATCGGGTTTCTCGTCGCCTGCCTCGGGCTGCAGCCCGCGGGAGCGGCCATGGGCGCGGAGCCTCCCGCCGAGGGCGTCGTCTGGATCTCGCGTAGCCACTCCCTGCCGGCGCTCGCCGAAGAGGTGGCGAAGCTGATCGTCACCCTCGACGCGGCGAAGGTGCTGCCCACCACAGAGGTCGAGAACCCGGCGGGCGCCACCGCGGAGCGCCTGCTTCGCGACAGCAAGGCCTTCTACGGCTCCCACTTCCCCCGCCAGCTCGATAGGGCGCTCTGCAAGCTCAACTCGGAGGACTGCTCCCCGGCGGGCGGCGGAGCATTCCAGTGGAGCCAGGGCAAGAAGGGGAGCCTCGTGCTCCCGGACCTCGAGTTCAACGTCACCTACGACTGGATCCCCTGGGTCAAGAAGCAGGGAGAGGACCTGACCGACACGCTGGTCCAGTACCTCGGCGGCTGCGCGGCGATCGACGCCGACTGCGAGCAGCGGCTCAAGCGCATGAACCCCGCGGGCCTGGAGGTGCTGCGGCGGGGCTTCGAGGGCAAGGTGCGCCTGCCGGTGCTGCGGCTGACGACGAGGGTGCGCGACACGGCGGCCGTGCGCGAGAAGCTCGAGCCTAATCTGCTGCCCACGGTGGAGGCGGTCGTGCCGGTGGTGACCCGGCAGGTCGGCGAGCCCGCGCCCGAGATCCGTTTCGAGGGGCCGTCGGCGACGGTGGAGCCTCCCGCCGACGCGATGGAGGAGCCCATTCGAGAGACGACGGCCACGGCCGCCGAGGCGGGCCGCCCAATGTTCGAGCCCGCGGGCGAGGACTCCGCGGAGATGGGCTCCGAGGACGTGCATTCCGAGGAGGTGGAGCTCGCGGACGATTCCTTCCACCTCGGCTTCGAGGACGAGGCCGAGGATGAGGAGGCTGTCGTGGCGTCGGCGGACAGCGAGGCGATGTCTGCGCCCTCCGCCCCGGAGACCACCGTGGTCGATCCCGGCGACGTTGCGTTCGAGGCACCCCCCGAGGCGGCCGCCGAGGCGGATGGTGCCGAAGCGGCCGCGGACGGAGCCGAAGACGGCGAGGGTGACGAAGCGGCGGCTGCCCTCCTCCTGCCGCCGGACCTCAGCGGAATGGCGGCCGAGGAGCGGCAAGAGAAGCTCATCGCGATGCAGCAGAAGATCTTCAAGTCGATCGCCGCACCGAGCCCGGTCACCTTGCGCAGGCCGAGCTATCTACGGATCGATCCCGTGGTGAGCGTCCTCGACGGCCTCGTGGACGGCGCCCATTGCGGCTTCGCTCCCGGGCGGCTCACGGTGTTTCCGCTCGACCCCGCCGCTGCGGCGGCCACGGAGCGGCACCCGTGCGGCGACTACCTGCAGTCGCCGGATCAGAAGCGCGATCACGCCACGCACGTGACCGGTCTCATCATGGCGACCGACAACCCGCTCAACAGCTCGAAGCTCCGCGGCCTGGATCCGCTGGCGAGCGTCGAGGCCTACGAAGTGCCGCTCAACCCCTTCGACCCGGAGGCCGCCGAGGCGCAGCTGCAGGCCGCAGCGATGCGTTCGCGGGTGGTGAACTTCAGCTTCTTCTACCCACGGTTCATGGCCAACGACATCATCGAGGAGTGCATCAGGAACAACGCCGACTTCTTCCTGGTGGTAGCGGCCGCCGGCAATGACGGGAAGGAGTACGACTCCTCCTGCACCCGGCTCCCCGCCTGTCTCGACCTGCCCAACGTCATCTCCGTCGCCGCGCTCGATCTGTCCGCCGACGAGCCGAGGCCCCTCGACTCGCCGCACTTCAAGAGCGACTACGGCCCACGCATCCACATCGGCGCTCCCGGTCTCGACGTTCCGAGCACCATCGCTGCCAACCGGGTGGCGCTCTACACCGGCACTTCGCAGGCGGCGCCCCTCGTGTCGGCGGCGGCGGCGCTCATCTTCGCCCGCGGCGGATTCGTGGTGGAACCACGGGCGGTGCGCGACCGGCTGATCTACACGAGCGACCTGCTGCCGAGCCTCGAAGGGAAGCTCTTCGGGGGCCGCCTCAACGTCGAGCGGGCGATCGACATCGACAAATCGGTGATCACCCTCAAGCCGGGGAGTGTCGTCTGGGCGGGAGGGGTCGAGCATCCCTTCCCCGCCGGCGCCACGCTCCACGCTCGCATCGTCAGCTTCGGGGACCCGCCGTTCGGGGACCTGACGTTCGTGGTGCGCCGCGTGGGCCGCGACGACGACGAGCAAGTCAACCTGCGACGCGTGCGCCGTCTGGACTGGGTTCCGGAGACCAACACGTACCACCTCTTCTACGACCGCTACGACCAGCCCATCAACGACCGCCTCGATCGGCTGAAGGTCTTCCTGCGCAGCCCGTCGCTGCCGTTGCAGCTCGAAGTCGACGCCGCCGACGGGCTCGGTGTCAGCGGCAATTGCCGGGTGATGCTCGGCGACGTCATCGACTACGTCTCCCCGTTGAAGGCGAGCTCATGAGCCGGGCCGTTGTCGCGACCCTGGCCGGGGTCACCGCTTGGATCGGCCTCGCGGCGACGGGGCCCCTCCTGGCCGAGCGACAGGAAGACGAAGGGGACGTCGTCCTTCTCGAGGCGGCCCTCGAGGTCTCGAGCTTCCACGCCCCCGAAGACCGCGTCGTCTGGTCGTCGCCCGACCTCGGCAAGTCCGACGCCATCTACCAGCGCCTGCACCTGGCCGACATCGGCGGCATCGACGCGGCCCGGCCGTTCGAGGTCGTGGTCATCGACGGTGCGGGGACGACGGTGGACACTCTCTCTTCGGAGTTTCTGGCGGCGCGGACAGAGGAGTGGACGGGCGCAGCGGTGGGCGGCCCGATGTTCGTCAAGGTGCTGGCCGACGCGCCGCCCACGGGGTTCCATTTCACGATCGACGCGCGCGGGCTGGCGCTCGAGCCGGGCGCCCCGCTGTCGATCATCGGCCTCGACCGCCGCGAGCAGATGTACGAGATCACCGACCCTGCGATCCTGAAGGCCGCGCGAGCGGTCGCCAAGCTGTCGCTGGTCATCGACGACGACCTCGCGAGTTGCACCGGCTTCATGATCTCGGCGAGCCGGATGCTGACGAACGAGCACTGCATCGACTCGCAGCTCATCTGCAACTCGGCGGTGGCGGTGTTCGGGTACCAGCGCAAGAACGCGAACACGCTCCTTGCCGGCAAGAGCTTCCACTGCACGAAGCTCGTGCAGCCACCGGATCACGATCTCGACTACGCCTTGATCGAGCTCGCGGGAGAGCCCGGCAAAGAGTTCGGCTGGCTGGAGCTCGCACCGCGAGCGGTCGGCCTGGGCGAGAAGCTGGTCCTCATCCAGCACCCGGGCGGCGACCCGAAAGACGTGAGCCGCCACGGCTGCAAGGTGAAGACCGTCGAAGCTCCCGGAGTGACTGCCGCGGCGACCGACTTCGGCCACATCTGCGACACCAAACACGGCAGCTCCGGGTCGCCCGTGCTCGACCTGCAGATGCGGGTCATCGGGCTCCACCACTACTCGAAGGCGGCCGACGGCCAGCCGTTCGACGACCAGAACCGGGCGGTCCGCACGCAGAAGCTCCAGCCCGCCCTTCCCGCCGAGACGCCCACACCCGAGACGCCCGCACCTGGAGGTGGCCGATGAGCGCGCTGCTGCGAAACGCTCGGTTCCGGATCATGGGGCTCCTCGCTCTCCTCCTGCAGGTCGGTGGGGCGTCAGACCTCACAGCCCAGGGGTTGCCGCCGGCGCGCGTGCAGGAGAAGGTGCAGCTCCTGCAGACGCGGTGCGGCGAACGGCTCTCGGCGGCGACGCGGCAGTCGATCGCGGAGACCGCGACCGTCGACGTCCACAGCCACACCTTCAATCTCGGCTTCCTGCCGCTCGAGGAGATCCTCTACCGCTACCGGCTGCCGGAGGACGTCGCCAGGCCGATCGCCGCGTTGCTGCTGCGCCTCACCGACAAGACCCCGCTCGCGGGTCCGCCGCGCGACGACATCGCCGACCCCATGGAGAGCTTCGTCGGCCGGCTGACGCCGGCGGACCTCGCAGAGCTCGCGAGGCAAGAGAGGGCGCTCGAGAAGGCCGCGGCGAGGGACTCGTCGCCGGCGGAGGTCGGGTTCACGGAGGCGCTCGAGGAGGCGGCGCAGAACGATCCCGCCCTGGCGCGGCTCTCACCCGACGACCGGCGCCGGGTGACGCTGCTCCTGCAGGTGGTCGACCGGGCCGGCCGTGGCGAGGACAGCAGCGAGAGCCGCCGCGAGATCGCCGAGATGAAGCTCACCGAGGCGAGCCCGGAGGCGATCGCGGGCCGGGCGCGCGGCTTCCTGCGCATGGCGGCTCTCCTGACCCTGCGCGAGGACCGCGTCGTCAAGAAGCTGGAGGCCGACTTTCCGGTGGTGGACCTGTTCGTCCATCACATGATGGACCTCGACAACGTCTACCACGGGGCGTCGAGCTTCGACCTCGACGAACGGCTGCGCCGCGTCCAGCAGCTCGGCGCGATCGCGGGCGATCGCATCCGCTTCAGCGTCGCCTACGACCCGTTCCGCCGCCAGGGGGCGCTCGAGCACGTGAAGGCGGGCATCGCCGCGGGAGCGGTGGCGATCAAGTTCTACCCGCCGAGCGGGTACCGCCCGAGCGCCAGCCCTCTGCCGTGGAAGCCGACCTCGGGCTCGAGCCACTTTCCGTGGGTCTACCTGCCAGTGTCGGCGCGCTCCCACCAGAAGACGCAGTGGGACTGGCGCTACGCGCCGGGCATCGACGTCGTACGCAAGCGCATCGACGACCTCGTGGCGCTCTCGCTCGAGAAGGACGTGCCGATCTTCTCGCACCACACGCCGCAAGGGTTCGAGGCGATGGGCGAGGAGGGAAAGGCCCGCCTCAACTACGGCAAGCTGATGGCCGACCCCATCTTCTGGGAGCCCGTGCTCCGCCTCCACCCTCGGCTCCGACTCGTGCTCGCGCACTCGGGCGGAGGCGACTCGTGGTTCGGCGGCCAGGCCTGGGAGGGCTCCTTCGACCAGCACGCCTACCAGCTCTGCGTCAGCTACCCGAACGTCTACTGCGACTTCGGCATGTCGTCGGAGGTGCTGACGTCGAGAGGGCGATCGGCGTTCCGGCGCAAGCTCGAGGAGCTCGGGGCCCTGTGCTCGGGCGCGCAGTGTGGCCAGCCTGGCCGGCCGAAGTACGACATCCGCGACAAGCTCCTCTACGGCTCCGACTGGCACATGGTGTCGCAGATCAAGCGCTACCAGGACCTCGTCTGCGGCTTTGGCGAGGTGCTCTCGGGCGGAGCGCTCGAGGGCTGGGCGCCCGCGTTCTTCGGCGACAACGCACGCCGGGCGATGCGCTTGCAGCACTGAGCCCGGCAGCGCCGGATCAGGCCTTGCCGAACTGCTTCGCCAGCCACGCCTCGGCTTCCTCGGGATGGAAGCCGAAGGGCCCGGGTTCGCCCTTGTAGACGATTCGCCGCGCGGAGTCGAGGATGTAGATGCGCTCCGGCCAGCCGGCGTAGACCGCGTTCGCCGGGTTCTCGATGGCGTCGACGAGGATCGGGATCGGGAACTTGAAGCGCTTGCAGAAGTCGTTGGCGATCGCCACGCGCTGGGCGGTCGTCTTCGGCTGCTTGTAGCAGACGCCCTGCTCGACGTTGCTGTCCATCTGCCACTCGTCCTCGGGGTGCGCTTCCTTGATGTACACCGTGAGGAAGTCGGCGTGCCGGCCGTACTGCTTCTGCATCGCGATCAGGCGCTCGACCGAGCGCCGGAAGGGTGGTCAGGTGTAGGAGCCGAAGATGATCACCGTCGGCTTGGCGCCGGGGGGCCCGAGGCGCTCGTGCAGGCGCACCGCGGCGCCGTCGAGGGCGACGAGGGTGACGTCGGGGGCGAGGTCGCCGACCTTCAGGGCCCCTTCCTCGCGCTGGTCGTAGCGCAGCATCCCCCAGACGTTGCGCGGGCCCATCTGGTAGACGAACCAGCCGCCGGCCGCCAGCACGAGGGCAACGAGGACGAGGGCGATCCGCAGGAGCCACTTCTTCATCGGCGCACCTTCTCGTGTGGACCCCTCCAGTTTACGGCAAACGGGCCTCCGCCGAAGGGCAAGCCTCTTGCACCGGTGCTGGCGGGAGGGCGAGGCCTGCCGCCACGGAACGATGAAACGAAAGCTCAAGTGGGTCCTGGCCGTCCTCGGCGCGACCGGCCTCACCGCCCTCGCCTACCGCGTCATCTTCGTCTACCAGCTCCGGCCCGGCCGCTGTGAGGCAACCGGGGGCGTCGAAACCGTCCACCCGCCCACCGCCGCGGCCCCGAGCGCGCAGCCGTTTCGGCCGGGGCGGCCGGTGCGCGTCCTTTCGTACAACATCGAGGGGCACGCGGCCCTCATCCGCCCCGGCCACGTCGCGGAGGTCGCGCGGGTGATCCGCGAGCAGCAGCCCGACATCGTCGCCCTCCAGGAGGTGCACCGCGGAACGTGGGAGGCGCGCTTCGAGGACCAGGCGGCCGAGCTCGGGCGGCTCACCGGCATGTCCGTCCACTTCGGGCCGAGCTTCGGGGTGTTCGGCGGCGAGTTCGGCAACGCCATCCTCACCCGCGGGACCCTGCGTGACGCCGAGGTCGTGCGGCTGCCGAGCTTCGGCGAGCCCCGCTCGCTCCTGCGCGCGCGCGTCGAGGTGAACGGCAACGAGCTCGACGTCATGGTCACCCACCTGGCAGCGTGGGGCAAGCTCAACAAGAAGATCCGCGTGCGCCAGGCGCAGTGCCTGCTGGAGCACGCGCGGGCTCGGGGCCGGCGTTACGTTCTCTGCGGCGACTTGAACGCCACGCCGGGCTCGGCCGAGCTCGACGCGCTGCTCACGGCGAGCCCGATGCGGATGTGCGGGCTCGCGAGCGAGAACACTCACTCGCTGCTGGGCCAGCGGATCGACTACATCTTCGCCGGGCCCGGCTGGGAGGTTGGCCGGGCGGCGGTGCTCGAGATCGGGCCCTCCGACCACTGGCCGATCCTGGCCGACCTCACGGCGCGTGAGCTCACGGCCGGTGCGGCGACAGGAGGCTCTCACTGATGGCGAAGGTCGAGCTGGGGAAACGCGCCGAGGTCCACACCAAGCAGGGCAAACGGATGATCGAGATGGAGCTCTGGCTCTTTCTCCTGCTCGTCGCCATGACTCTCTTGCTCGCCCTCGCACTGTGGAGCGTGACGCGCGGCCGAGAGGTGGGCCTCACCGTGCGCGACGTGGACTCGGTGCGCGAGGCACTGCCCTCGATCGTCGGCGCCACGCACGGCACCCTCTTCACCGGCAACCGGGTCGAAGTCCTCCAGGACGGCGACTTCTTCCCGCGCCTGATCGCCGACATCGCCGCCGCCAAGGAAACCGTCCACCTCGAGAGCTACGTGTGGTGGAAAGGCGAGATCTGCCGCAAGGTCGCCGAGGCGCTGGCCGAGCGGGCGCGCGCCGGGGTCGAGGTGCGCGTGCTGCTCGACGCCTCGGGCTCGATGAAGATGGATCGGGATCTCCTCGAGATGATGCGCGAGGCGGGGGTCAAGGTGGCGAAGTACCGGCCGTTGCGCCCCAGCAACTTCGGTCGCATGAACCGCCGCGACCACCGGAAGATCGCCGTGATGGACGGGCGCGTCGGCCACGTCTTCGGCCACGGCATCGCCGACGAGTGGCTGGGGCACGGTGAGGACAACGAGCACTGGCGCGACACCGGCGCGCGCGTCGAGGGACGCATCGTCGGCGGCCTGCAGTCGGCGTTCACGGAGAACTGGACCGAGGAGACCGGCGAGGTGCTCGTCGGGACGAAGTTCTTCCCGCGACTCTCCGACGCCGGCAACGTCACGGCGCACCTCGCTTACTACTTCGACCACGGCAGCGTGTCCTCGGTCGACCTGCTCTACCGGCTCGCCTTCGCCTCGGCGCAGCGCGAGCTCTGGATCCAGAACCCGTACCTGGCGGCGGACGGCGAGGTCCTCGACCTGATCGCCGCCGCGTCGGACCGCGGCGTCGACGTGCGGCTGATGTTGCCGGGCGAGATCACCGATGCCCAGGTGGTGCGCCACGCGGGTCACTACAAATACGGGCTGCTGCTCGACCACGGCGTGGAGATCTGCGAGTTCCAGCCGACCCTCAACCACCAGAAGATCGTCATCGTCGACGGCGTCTGGTCGCACATCGGCTCGACCAACCTCGACAACCGCTCGTTCGAGTCCAACGACGAGATCAGCCTGGGGGTCATGGACGAGGGCATCGCCGCGGAGCTGCGCCGCGCATTCCTGCGCGACGTGCGTCGCTGCACACCGATCCGCTCCGCGGAGTGGGCGGAGCGGTCGCTGCCCCACCGGATGCGCGACTGGGCGTCGTACCGGATCAACGATCTGTTGTGACCGGGACAAAGGTGAGACGGATGGTGCGCACGGCGCACCCTACGTCGGAGTGCCACGCAATGACCCTCGACCTCCTCGTAGGGTGCGCCGTGCGCACCATTCGGGCTCAGGAGCCCCAGAGCTAACGGCTGCTGGCCTTCGGAGTAGGGTGCGCACCGCGCACCATCCGGCCACCACTATCCCCAGAGATCGGGCGGCGGCGGATGGAGAATCGCCCCGTCGTAGCGCATCGGCGCCTCACGATCGGTCCGCTGCAGCAGCGGCCCGTCGAGGTCGACCCAGCGGCAGTGCTGCGCGACGACGAAGGCCGGTGCCATGGCGAGCGACGAGCCCAGCATGTTGCCGACCATGAGCTCGAGACCGAGCGCGCGGCTGCGCTCCACCATGCGCAGCGCCTCGGTGAGGCCGCCGCACTTGTCGAGCTTGAGGTTGACGGCGCGGTAGCGGGCGGCCACCGGCTCGAGGTCGGCCGACGACTGGCAGGACTCGTCGGCGCAGAGCGGCACGGGGCAGTCCCACGTCGCGAGGGCAGCGTCGTCGTCCGCCGGCAGCGGCTGCTCGACGAGTGCCACGCGGTGCTCGAGGAGGGCCGGGGCGAGCTCGGCGAGGAGGCTCGCGGTCCACGAGCCGTTGGCGTCGACGAGCAGCTCGGCGTCGGGCCGGACGGCGCGCACGGCGGCGAGGCGAGCCGCGGGATCGGCGGCGTCGAGCTTGAGCTTGAGCAGCGGGTAGGCCGCGCGGCGCGCCGCGGCGGCCATCGCCTCCGGCTGGTCGAGGCTCACCGTGAAGGCGGTCGTCACCGGCCGCGGCTCGAGCCCGAGCCAGCTCCAGATCGTGCGGCGGGTGCGCTTGCAGCGCAGGTCCCAGAGGGCGCAGTCGAGGGCGTTGCGCGCACCCCCGGGTGGCAGCCGGGAGACGAGCTCGTCGAGATCGTCGAGCGCGAGCCCGGGCGCGCTCGCGGCCTCGATCGCCTCGCGTTGCGACTCGAGCTGGTCGCGCAGGCTCTCGGGCGTCTCGCCCAGGTAGTCGACGCCGAGCGCCTCGCCGCGGCCGCGCGCCGTGCCGTGGCCGAGGTCCGCGGTCA
>Ga0209382_10001266_pt1 | contig 40208 bp, 42 predicted proteins | sample SoiMetdeltSBSDD5_FD_187599 | JGI IMG/M metagenome (GOLD analysis project Ga0209382, IMG submission 187599) | Bulk soil microbial communities from a Populus tree surrounding site in Tennessee, USA - Soil MetaG P. deltoides SBSDD5 (SPAdes) (version 2) | ecosystem: Environmental > Terrestrial >... | reverse complement strand
AACCAGGCACCGGCCAGCATGCCGGTGGTCCAGGTCGCGTCCACCACGCCGTACATGGTTGCCGAGCTTTGCAGCGTACCCCGGATGAAGAAGACCGCGACGACGCTGATCGCCGACAGGGCGGCCACGATCAGCGCCATTCCCCACACCACGACCGAGAAGACACGGTCGTGACCGATCTTCCACTCGGTCCTGGCCTGCCCCTCGGCCTCCAGGCGCACCGCACCGCCGCGCCGTGTCCGCAGGGCGAACCCGGCGATGATCGTGGCGACGAACCCGAACGAGGCGACTTGCAGCGTCTGGCGCACGTCACCGGCGCCGACCAGGATGCCGGCGAGCGCCGGGCCGACCATCATGCCGATGGAGCCGGCGGTCTGCCCGATGGCGATGGCGCGCGGCAGGTGCTCCCGGGTCACCATGGCGGGCAGCAGCGCCGTGCGGGTGGGCCCGGCGACGGCGCTGGCCGTGGCCAGCGCCACCCCTCCCGCCAGGATCCACCCGAACTCGTTGGCGCGCACCAGCAGCTGGCACGCCACCACCTGCCCGATACCGGCGAGGATGAGCAACCAACGGCTGTCGAAGCGGTCGGCGAGGCGGCCCATGAACTTGCCGAGGGCCACCATGGGTAGCGATTCGGCGATGATCAGCGCGGCGACCTGGATGCCGCTGGCGCCCCGTTCCTGCAGGCCGAGCACGAGCGTCACCATCACGAGGAACGCTCCCGTTGTGCCGAACAGCTGCACAGACGCCGAGATGTAGACGTCGGACCAGCGTGACCGCGCGGGTTGCCCGGCCGTCTCCGCTCCAGATGTGAAGGACATACTTCGAAGTATTCACTTCACATCTCTGCTTGTAAAGGGCACGGCCCTGAGCTGGAGCGATACCACCCGGCTTCCGGCGGGCGGGTCCTTGCGCAGCCGCCGCTGATAGGGCTCGGTCAATTCGTTGATCTTCCCGATCAGCTCCGCCAGCTCGGCGACGGTCAGCGCCAGGGTCTGATCGGTGATGGTGGTCGCGTGGTACCACTCGTCGTCGCCCTCCTTCCTGGCGACCGCGAAGTACCTGCGAATCTTGTCGTTCTGATACTCCAGGAAGGTCTCCGCCATCACTCGCTCGGCCTCGAAATCCTCCGAGTCCGCACGGAAATCACCCTCCACGGAGAAGTTGTGATACTTGCGCTGCCACACCCTTTCGCGCCCGTCCCCCCGGCCGGGAGCCTCGACGATCAAGCCCACCCGAGCCAGGGCGCGCAGGTGGTAACTGGTGGCGCTGGGGGACAAACCCACCACCTCAGCGCATTCGGTCGCGGTCGCGCCTGCCTCGTTCAGCGAGAGGTGTTCGAGGATGGCAAGCCTGGCCGGGTGGGCCAGGGCACGCATCAACGCCGGATCGCTGAGCTTCACCCGCTCTTCTGTCACCCCACAAGAAAACCATGCATGCCTGGCGCCGCGGGATCGAAGGGCAGACCTCTCTCGTGTCCTGCCTCGTAATTCGGTGGAGGCTCTCATGTCCTGGTGAGTATGCTCGATGTCCGCTTGACGGCCGCGGTGAGCTAGGCACCGAAGCGGACGTCCCGCGCCATGGCCGGCCATCCGGCCCGGATACGCGAGCGAGCAGGCGAGTGACCCGATAGGAAGTCAACGTGCCCGCACCCGACCATGACACCGATCCACTCGAAATAGAACGCTGCCATCTCCAGACCTCCCGTCAAGCCCTCAAGCACATGCGCGAACGCGCAGAGGCAATGTTCAAGGCCGGCGACAGGGTCGCCGGCGACGCCTACACCGCCGAGACCCTCGGCCGCCAGATGGTGCAACGCATCAAGGAACTCACCGACGACCCCGAGACGCCGTTGTTCTTCGGCAAGCTGCGAATGGACTCCGCCGAGATCTTCCACATCGGGCGCCGGCACATCACCGACACCGCGGGCGAACCGCTGGTGCTTGACTGGCGCGCGCCCCTGTCGCGCAAGTTCTACCAGGCCAGCGCCCGCGACCGGCAGCAGGTTTCGACGAGGCGCCGATTCGGCTTCTCCCACGGTCACCTCACCAGCTTCGAGGACGAGCACCTCGACCGCGGCGAGGAGCTGGGCACCGCCAGCGCCATCCTCACCGCCGAGATCGAGCGCCCGCGCGTCGGCCCGATGCGCGACATCGTCGCCACCATCCAGCCCGAGCAGGACGTCCTCGTCCGCGCAGATCTCGACGAGACCATCTGCGTGCAGGGCGCGCCCGGTACCGGGAAGACCGCGGTCGGCCTGCACCGGGCCGCGTACCTCCTTTACGTGTACCGGGAGCGGCTGCGCCAGACCGGCGTGCACATCATCGGCCCGAACCAGGCGTTCCTCGGCTACATCGGCGCGGTCCTGCCCGCACTCGGCGAGCTCGACGTCAACCAGTCCACATTGGAGCATCTCCTGGCTCGTTTGCCCGTCCAGGGTACCGACACGGTGGAAACCCAGATCCTCAAGCACGACCCGCGCATGGCGACGGTGTTGCACCGGGCATTGTGGTCGCGGCTGGCCCGCCCGTCCGGACCGGTCCAGGTGTCCGACGGCGCCTACCGCTGGCGCATAGACCCGGGCGTGCTCGCCCGCCTCGTTGACGACGTGCGGCGGGAGGAGCCGCCGTACTCGCTTGGCCGGGAACGGGTCCGGGCCCGCGTGGTGGGCTTGCTCCAGCGCCAGGCCGAGGCCCGCTCGGGCGAGTCACCGCCCGAGGCGTGGCAGCGCAGGATGGGCAAGTCCAAGTCGGTCACCGAGTTCCTCGACACCTGCTGGCCGGCGGTGAGCCCCGAGTCGCTGGTCTTCGATCTCCTCGGCGACTCGCAGGCGCTGGCCCGCGCCGCCGACGGTGTGCTCGGCGCGGAGGAGCAAGCCGTGCTCCTGTGGCCGAAGCCGCCCCGGACGGCGCGCACCGCGAAGTGGAGCAGCGCCGACCTCGTCCTGCTCGACGAGGCGGCCGGGTTGCTTGAACGGCAACCCAGCGTCAGCCACATCGTCATCGATGAAGCGCAGGACCTGTCACCCATGCAGTACCGCGCGATCGGCCGCCGCACAAGCCACGGCTCCATCACGTTGCTCGGTGACCTCGCCCAGGGTACAACCCCATGGGCGGCAAAGGATTGGCGGGAATCCCTGCGCCACCTCGGCAAGCCGGACGCCCGGATCGTGCCGCTGACCACAGGCTTCCGTGTCCCCGCCGCCGTGGTCGAACTCGCCAACCGCCTCCTGCCGTCGCTGAAGGTCGATGTGCCACAGGCGGTGTCACTGCGCCGCGACGGCCGGCTCGTGATCCGCGCCGTGGACGACCTGGCGGCGGCCGTCGTCACGGAGGTCGCCGATGCCCGCAACGAACCCGGATCGATCGCGGTGATCGCCGCAGACGCCCAGATCGACGACCTACGCAAAGCGCTCAAGCTCGACTCACACGAGGATGGGCAGGTGACCATCGTCCCCGCCACCCTCGCCAAGGGCCTCGAGTACGACCACGTCATCGTCGTCGAGCCGCGCGACATCGTGCAGGCCGAGCCGCGCGGCCTGCACCGGCTCTATGTGGTTCTGACCCGTGCGGTGTCCAGGCTGAGCGTGCTTCACGCACAGCCACTCCCGACCGCTTTGATGTGACACTCGGCATCAAGCAGAATCTGGGCGTGAGCGATGCCGTGGTCGCCGTGACGGGGCTGGTCAAACACTTCGGCGCGGTTAGAGCGGTGGACGGCATCGACCTGTCCGTGTCGGCCGGAGACGTGTATGCCCTGCTGGGGCTCAACGGGGCGGGCAAGACGACAGCGATCCGGATGCTGCTGGGGATGATCCGGCCGACGGCCGGCGATGCGAGCCTGTTCGGTGTGCCGATCCGCCGATGCGATGGGGCAGTCTGGGCCAGGACCGGGTACCTGGTCGAGACCACGTCGGCCTACCCAGATCTGACAGTGGCCGAGAACCTTGCCGTGGCGGCGAAGCTTCGGCGTCTGCCCGGCGCGCGGGCGCGGGTCGATGAGGCGATCGGGCGGCTTGGGTTAGGCCCCTATGCGGATCGGCGCGCCGATCATCTCTCGCTGGGCAACGCGCAGCGGCTGGGCCTGGCCAAGGCGCTCATTCACGACCCGCGGCTGCTGATCCTCGACGAGCCCGCCAACGGCCTGGATCCGGCAGGCGTGGTCGAGATCCGCCACCTACTCGCCGAACTGGCGGTCAAAGGGACGGCGATCCTCATGTCCAGTCACATCCTGGCCGAGGTGGCCCGGCTTGCCACCCGCATCGGCGTGATCCATGAGGGGCGGATGGTCGCCGAACTGTCCACGGTCGAGCTTGATGCGCGGATCCGGCGATGGCTTGAGGTCGGCGCCCGGGACCTGCCAGCGGCGGCGCGTGCCCTGCGCGACGCTGGGCACGAGGTGACCGTGGGCGATGGGGGGCTGGTCCTTGACGGCCGCGAGGCGGTCGGCTGGCCGGAGCGGGTGGCGGCTTTACTGGTATCCAATGGAAATCCACCCACCCGCCTGGCAGTGGAAAGTGAAGACCTGGAGTCGTTCTTCCTGCGGCTGGTCGGGGCGGCACCGTGATACCGGCGATCGCGGCCGAGTGGCTCAAGTTGCGCCGCTCACGGTTGCCCTGGATCACCGTGGCCGCGTGCACCATCGGCGTCGCGGTCGGCGGGCTGTTCATGTTCATCGGGATGGATCCGGAGCGTGCCAGGAGCCTGGGTTTGCTTGGGACGAAAGCGCAATTGGCCACCATCGATGCCTCATGGCCGGGTTTCCTGGCCCTGCTGGCGCAGATCTGCGCCATCGGCGGCGTGTTCATCTTCGGGCTGACCATGCTCTGGGTGTTCGGCCGTGAGTTCGCCGATCACACCGCCAAGGATCTGCTCGCCCTGCCCACCTCGCGGGGCACCATCGTGACCGCGAAGTTCGTGGTCGCCGTCGGATGGTGCGTGCTGCTGGGGGTGTATCTCGCCGCGGCTGGGCTCATCGTGGGAGCGGTGTTGCGGCTGCCTGGTTTCGGCGTGGCGGTTGCCGCGCACGGCTTAGGGCGCATGGCTGTCACGGCGTTGATGACGACTGCGCTGACCGTCACTTTTGGCTTCGCGGCAAGCGCCGGGCGCGGTTACCTGCCCGGCGTGCTGGCGATGATGGCCGCCGTGTTCACGGCGCAAGTCGTTGCCGCGCTTGGGTTTGGGCATTGGTACCCGTACTCGGTGCCCGCCATCTACAGCGGTGTCGCCGGCGTGGGGCAGCCGCCGGTCACCGCCTTCGGCCATGCCGCCGTGATCGGGGTGGCGGTGCTGTTCTGGGCCTGGACGATGCGCTGGTGGAACCGCACCGACCACACCCGTTGAGCGGCGGTGGGTTAACGGCGGCCGGTGGGTTTGGCGGTGCCGGCGGGGTGGGGGCCGGTCTCATCCATCAGCGTCGAGGTGCCGGTCACGACCCGTGCCTGGGGCGGGCTGGACGCCTCGATGCAGCTCTTGCCCGCCTCCACCGCCGGTGGCCGGTCGGGGAACAGGTCGGCCTTGGGCTCGGCGGAGTGCGGGGCGAGCAGGCGCAGCGTGAGCTTGGCCTTGCTGCCACGGCCCGAGCCGACAAGCTCGGCCGAGTACGAGACGCCATCGACAATCTTGTACGCGTACGCCGCGAACGCCCAGCCGTCCTCGTACTGGAAGCCCACCACATCGTCGGAGTTGGACGGTGCGTTGCCGGGCGGCAGGCACGCCGCGAGATAGATCACCCACTTGTTCTCGCGCAGAGCGATCATCGCGTCAGAGGTCTGCTTGCGAGCCACCTCGCCGGCGTCCTGCGCCTCCTCCTCGAACAGGTCGGCGCTGATCATGCCGCGGTGCGCGGGCAGCTTGTCGGAGACGACGAAGCCGGGGTTGATCGACAGGTCCCTGTCGCGGCCCACCAGCGGCTCGTCGCGCATCACCGCCATGCGCTGGGCATCGATGTCTCCGGCATTGTCGCCGCTGGTCTTCTTCGGCACGCCGGGGCAGCCCGCGAGCAACAACAAGGCGATGAACAATGTGGACAGTCGGATCACTTGGGGGTCACCACTCCCTGCACGTGCCGGTAGCCGAGAGCGGACATGTTCCCGTCGCGGAAGTCGGACTCGCTCACGCGCTGGACCTCACCCGACGGGTTGTAGAAGACAAGGTTGCTGCCCTCATGCCCGATCAGCAGGACATAGTGTTTCGGATACCCGTCCCCGATGAGCACCGGCACGGTGTGCCCAGCGTCGACGGCACCGACGGCGGCGTCGAGCGCGGGGTTGACCGACCCTTTGCTGGTGTCGTCGACGGCGCGCCAATCATATTGCGTGCCGTGCTTGTTCAGCTCGTCGGTCAGCCCCCACGGGCTGGTACCCAGCTTCTGTGGCCACACCTTGTTGGTACTGTCGTGGATGCGCTGCTCCTCGGCCTTGATCCGGTCGTAGAAGTCGTCGCCGTCAAGCCGCTTGCCGCTCCCGTCGGTCGTCAGCGACATGGCATAGACCGGATCGTTCATCGCGCGTGCGATCATGATGGAGGTCGAACCGCAGGTGGTGCCGTCGAACTGGCGGACGACCCGGCCGTCGTAGCTGATCGTGCCGGAGTCCGCGGGGCTGACGAGGCTCAACTGCTGCCGCAACCAGCCGTCGCCCTTGCCGTGGATCATCGCGCCGAACCGCTCGATGCCGTCGATCGGATGGCCGGCCGCCAAGGCCTTTAGCAGGTAGGCCTTTTCGGCATCGGAGGCGGCCCCGTCGAGCAGCGCCCGCATCCTCGCCCTGTCCTGTGTAGACAGTGCGTCGAGGCGTTCGGCCGCCTGCTTCAGCTGGGCGGTGGTGAGGATGCCGCTCTCCTCCCGCGCCGAACCGTCGATGCCCGCGTCGGCCAGCCGTACCGCGTCAAAGGCCGTGACGTGGCTGGAACGGATGGCGCCTGCCCGAGCCTTGCCCTCCACGTCGCGCATGCCGCGGTGCAGCCTGTCCTGCGCCTCCTGCAGCCGTTCGAAGACGGCCATCGCGCCCCGGATCGCGCCGAACGCCTTGGCTGTCTGGGCCATCAGGTCACCGCCGAAGAGGTTGCGCGCGATGTCGAGCACGCCGTCAAGCTCGCGACGCGCCTCGGCCAGGTCGTCACGATGGCCCTGCAGCTCCTTCCCCAAGCGGCGCAACGTTTCCGCGTGGTCGTCGAGCAGGTTGCCCGCGATGCGCATCGCGGCCGATGCCTGCTCCGTCAGGTCGCGGGTGGCCTTGAGCGAGGCGACCGCGGCGGTGGCGGCCGGGCCTTCCCATACCGCCGGCACGCCACCACCCGCCGCGCCGCCCGCCACCCGGCCCGCGTCGGTGCTCACCGAGCCGAGGTCGCCCGACATGGCGTGGAAGGCGGCGGCCTGAGCATCGACAGCGTCGGGATCGCCGGGAAGCTCGCGCACGATGGAGGTGACGTCGGCGATGACCGACACGATCTCGGGTATCGCCCTGGCCGGGTTGACCAATTCGGCCGCGCGCCGCAGCCGGACGATCGCCGTGCTGACCTGCCAGTGATCGTCGGACGTCATAGCCTGCTCGCCGATTCAAAGTCTGCGGCACTGTAGCCGGCAGCGGCGGCACGGGCCGCCTCGCACCAGGCGCGCAGAACCTCGGCGTAGACGGCGAAATCCCGCTCCCAGGCGTCGCGCACCGCTCGCACGCTCGGACTGTGGGGATCGGCCAGGGCTTGCCGCCAGCGCCCCGCGGCGACGCCCAGGTCCTCGCCCATCTCGCAGACCGCTCGCGCCTGCTGCTCGACGACATGAAGATCGACCCGCGTCATGGTCATGCCGCGAAGGTTATCGCGCCCGGCCGGTTTTCACAGCCCGTTGCTTCGCACGCGCCGGTATCACAGCCCGCGCGTTGCTTTGCACGCGCAAGTATCACAGTCCCGCCACTGCGGCGATGGCCTTGTCCACATCGGACTCCTCGGTGGCCATGCTCGCGCCGAAGCGCAGGTACGACGGGTCGTATGGGGTGGCGCTGGCGTAGATTCCCTTCTGCGCCAGCAGGTCCACCGCCTCTGCGGAGGTGTACCGCCCGACCTGGCAGCAGACGATCCCGGCGGAGAGGTCGGGCGAGATCGGCGTCATCAGCTTGACGCTCTTGATGGACGCCAAACTCTGCTTCAGCTTGCCGTTGAGCTCGTGGATGCGGGCGGCGATGCGCTCCCGGCCGATCGCCTGGTGGAACTCGAACGCCTCACGCAACGCCCACTGGTGCTCGAACGCGTGATAGCCGCCCGGGGTCGCCGACGGCCGGTACTCCTGGAACGTCGGGATGAAGGGCACGAACCGTTCCCACGCCGAGCGCTTGCCCCAGATCAGCCCGGTGCCACGCGGCCCGAAAAGCCACTTGTGGCAGCCGGAGATGAGAAAGTCGCAGCCCAGGTCGGCCGGTCCCGCGTTCTCGGCGCCAAAGCCGTGCACGCTGTCGAGCACGAGCAGCGCCCGCCCCGCGATCGCCTGGGAGATCTGCCTGACCGGCAGCTTCACCCCGGTGCCCGAGTGGACCCAGGTGAGGGCAACCACCTTGGTGGCGGGCGTGATCGCCTTGCTCAGATTGCCGACCATCTCGTCGACGCTCGCCGTGGAGGGATCGGCGTAAAGCCTTACCCGCCTTACCTTTACGCCGTCGCGGAGCTCACGCAGGCGCAGCGCCTCGTGCGTGGCGTAGAAGTCGTGCTCGGTGGTGAGGACCTCGTCGCCCGGGGAGAGCCGGAGCCCGCCGTAGATCATGCCCAGTCCCATGGTGGTGGAGTCGGTGAAGCAGACCTCGTCGGTGGGCACACCGCCCAGATAGGCCGAGGCGCGGGCGTGGATCGCCCGGTTGAGCTCGATCTCGTTGGCGTGCAGGTACCTCACCGTGTTGCGGTCGAAGCCGTCGCGGTGCCTGGCGATCGCCTCCCGTACCGGCGCCGGCGGGCTGGCGAAGACGAACGCGGCGAAGTGCGAGACGCCGGGGTCGAGGGCGAACTGCGCCCGGATGCTGGCCCAGTCCTTCGGATCGAAGGATGCCGGCTTTTCACTCGCCGGCTTTTCACTTGCATCGCGGGAGGAATCGCATGAGGAGAGAGCGGCGAAGCTAAAAGCGGTGCCGCCAAGGAGTCCCCGTCTGGTGAGAGGCATTCCACAAGTCAAGCACGGACCGGGACCACGACCGGACCGAAATCGCCGGCTATGACGCGTACCCGCGCCCGGTAATGCAGGCTCAGAAGCTCCTCCGTCAGCACCTCCGGCGGCGGGCCTGAGGCCACCACCGCGCCGCTCGCGAGCAGCACCAGCCGGTCGGCGAACTCACCCGCCAGCGACAGGTCGTGCATCGTGGCGAGCACGGTCAGCTTGTGCTCGCGCCGCAGGTCGTCGATGAGCTCCAGAACCTCCTGCTGGTGGCCGATGTCGAGGGCGGAGGTGGGCTCGTCCAGCAGCAGGATCGGGGCGGACTGGGCGAGCGCGCGAGCCAGGAAGGCGCGCTGGCGCTCGCCGCCCGAGAGCGTCTCCAACTCGCGGCCGGCGAACCCTTCCAGGTCGAGGGCGCGCAGCCTTTCCTGGACGATCCTCAGGTCTTCATGCGACTCGCGGCCCAGCGGCGCGATGTAGGGCGTCCGTCCTAACAGGACATAGTCCACGACCCGCATCCCGGGTGGCACCACGGGATGCTGCGGCACGGTCGCCACGAGCTGAGCACGTTGCCGCCGGGCGAGGGAGGCGATATCGGTACCCCCCAGCAAAACCGCGCCCGAACGCGGCAGTGAGCCGCCGACGGCGCGCAACAAAGTCGATTTGCCGGCGCCATTGGGGCCGATGACGGTGACCCATTCGCCCGGGGCGACGTCAAGGTCGACCCCGCGAAGGATCTCGGCGCCGTCGATGACCACGCGAAGGTCTGAAATGGACAGTCTCACAGGCTCACCGTCCTCGTCATGCGCAGCACGAGCACGAAGAACGGTGCCCCGAAGAACGCCGTGACCACGCCGATCGGCAGCTCGCCCGGCGCGATGACGGTACGCGCGGCAAGGTCGACGAGGGCGAGGAAGGCGGCGCCGAACAGCACCGACAGCGGCAGGATCGAGCGGTAGGAGCCGCCCGCGAGCAGCCGCACGATGTGCGGCACGATGATCCCGACGAAGCCGATCAGGCCGGAGACGGCGACGGCCGCGGCCGTGCCGAGTGCCGCGGCGGTCAGCAGGATCAGGCGGCTGCGCTGCGGGTGCAGCCCGAGCGAGGCCGCCTCGGCGTCGCCGACGCTCAATACGTCGAGCTCGCGGCGCATCGCCAGCACGACGACGGTCGCGACCAGCGCATACGGCAGCAGAAGCTTGATCTGGCGGTACCCGTCGGTGTCAAGCCTGCCGAGAAGCCAGGAGTAGACCTCGCGGATCGTGTCCACGTTTCGTTGCAGTACGTAGGTTTGCGCGGCGGCAAGGAAGCTGGAGACAGCGACCCCGGCCAGGATCAGGTTCTTGCCCTGCCCGAGCACGTATGTCAGCGCCGCCGAGACCATCGCGCCGACGAACGCCACGATCGGCACGACGACCTGGTCGGCGCGCATCGCGATCGCCGTCGTCGCGCCCAGCCCCGCGCCCGCCGCGATCCCGAGCAGGTAAGGGTCGGCGAGCGGGTTGCGGAACACGCCCTGGAAGCAGCCGCCCGCCAGCGCCAGCATCGCACCGACGAGCAGTCCTAACAGGACACGCGGGAGGCGGATCTGGGTGACGATCGCCGCCTCGCGCTCGTCGAGCCCGGAGTCGAGGCCGAGCAGCTGGGCCGCGACCTCCAAGGGCGGCAGGGAAACCGGGCCGAGCGAGACGCCGAGGACGAGGGCGACCGCCACCGCGGCCACCCCCGCCCCGAGCCACCAAGGGCTAAGCTTGCTCGGCCTGACGGCAGGCCTCACTGTGCTTGTTTGATGGCATTGACAATCGCGCGCATCAGGTCGACAACCCTTGGGCCCCAACGGCTTGCGATGTCGCTGTCGAGCACGACGATGTGGTTTTTCGACACCGCGGTGATGCCCGACCAGCCCGCTCGTGCCTTGACCTTTTCCGGCGTCTCCCCCATTACCGAGTCCGCCAGGAAGATCATGTCCGGGTTGGCCTTGATGAGCGCTTCGGCGCTCAGCTTCGGATAACCCGAGCCCGAGCTGTCCGCGGGATCGGCCACGTTGACCATCCCGGCCGAGGTGAACAGCGAGCCGATAAAGGTCTTGGACGTGGCGGTGTAAAGCGCCGGATCCAGTTCATAGAAGTAGGTAAGCGGCTTGTCCCGCTTGGGCAGGTCCTTGACCAGCTTGGCGAGATCATCCTTGATCCTCTGGTTGAGCGCCTCCGCCTCCTTGGCGTGGCCGGTGACCTCCCCCAGCTCCTTGATCTGGCGGTACGTATCGTCGATCGTCTTGGCCGCCGGGGTCAGCTGAGTCTTGATCTTCAAGGTGCCGAGCTGCGCGACGATCCCCTTGCTGTCGTCGCTGAGCACGACGAGGTCCGGGCTCTTTGCCGCGATCGCCTCAGCGTTGGGCGTGAAGCCCGAAAGGTTGGTCTTCGGCACGCTGGCCGGGTAGTTGGAATACTCATCGACCGCGACCACCTGCGGTCCCGCGCCGATGGCGAAAAGCATCTCCGTCGCTGTGGGGCTTAAGGACACGATCTTTTGGGGGTACCCATTGGGGCTTGCTGATTGCTCAGGAGTGCTGGTGGTTGTGGTGCCACAGCCCGCCACTAACAGGGCGATGGCAACGGTGGCGAATAGGCGCCGTCTCATACGGTCTCCTCCTGCCCTTCCTCGAGGGCGTCATCGACTTGGAGTGCGACCGCCGGCAGGCGACCTGGCTCGCCCCTATCTTCAGGGGATCACAGTTGCGGGACAGCTCCGGATTCTCACCGGCTTCGCTGCTAAGCGGTCGGTGAAGACAGGCTAGCCTATCGTCGGGCGGCGAGCTTCAGCGAGCCGCATGGCAGGAGCCGGCGCTGCCGTAGGCAAGCGGCTTATCGTCTGGCGGCAAGCTTCAGCGAGCCGCGGGCCAGGAGCCGGCGCTGCCGTAGGCAAGCGGCTTATGCCTCCGGCTTGCCTTCACCCGCGCTGTCGCCGGAGAGGGCGCTGCGCAACTTCTCCTTCTCCTGGCGGCGCCGCTCCACCGACTGCTCGATGCGAGCCGCCACCTCCTCGCGCATGCGGCGCATCAGGAACCAGCTCAGCACAGCGCTCACCAGCACGGCGATCATCAGCTTGAGCAGGATGTCAAGGTTGGGGATGGGCAGCAGCACCAGCAGGACGGCGACGACAAGCCCCAACCTGGCCAGCGTGTACTTAACGGCGGGATTCACGGGAAATAACTTTAGCCCGGCTTATGGCCACCTTGATGAGGCTCACGACCTGGCGGCGACGGCCAGGCCGACGTGCCAGACGGTGGCGTAGACGAGCGTCGCGACCAGGGCACCGATGGCTCCGGACGCGATGGCGGGCAGCCGCTCGAAGACGCCTGCCGCGCCCAGTCCCAGCCCGGCGGCGGCGAGAGCACCGATGATCGCGACCGGCAGCCGCCCTCGCTCGTCCTTGGCCAGCGAGAACTGCTGCACGAAGATGATTATCGGGAAGATCATCACGAGCCAGCCGTTGATCTCCCCGAACTCGCCGTAGCCCAGCAGGGCATAGAGCCCATCGATGATGACGACCCCGGCGAGGCTGATGACCAGCCCCGCCAGGCACTGGCCGATGAGGTCGGTCAGCCGCGTCAGCCGCTTGGCCGCCGCCGCCATCTAGGCCCACACCTGCTGGGGCTCACGCCTCTTGTCGGCGAGCTTGGGCGCGGCCGGGTACTCGCGGACGACGTTGTACCGCGTGTCGCGCTCGACAGGCGTGAAGCCGGCGTCCCAGATCAGGTGGAGCAGGTCATCGCGGTGCATCGTGGTGGGCGTGCCATAGGCGTCGGCGTCGTGAGTGATCTTGTATTCGACGACGGAACCGTCCAGATCGTCAACACCGAAGTTGAGCGACAGCTGCGCCACCGACAGGCCGTGCATGACCCAGAAGCATTTGATGTGCTCGAAGTTGTCGAGCAGCAGCCGCGACACGGCGAAGGTCTTCAGCGACTCCGCCGGGGCCGCCATGGTGGTGCGGGCCTGAAGCAGGTTGCGCACCTTGCCGTCCGCGCTGTCGTGGAAGTCGTGCTGGTACCGCAGCGGAATGAAAACGGTGAATCCGCCCGTCTCATCCTGCAGCTCACGCAGGCGCAGCACATGGTCGACGCGGTGTCGCGGCTCCTCGATGTGCCCGTAGAGCATCGTCGACGGTGTCCGCAGGCCCTTCTGGTGCGCCAGCCGGTGGATGCGCGACCAGTCCTCCCAGTGGCAGTCGTGGTCGACGATCTGCTTGCGGATCTCCCAGTCGAAGATCTCGGCGCCGCCGCCGGTCAGCGACTCCAGCCCGGCGTCGATCAGCTCGTCGAGAATCTCGTCGGCGGTCAGGCCGGAGATCTTCTCGAACCACTGGACCTCGGTCGCGGTGAACGCCTTGAGCTTGACGTCGGGCAGCGCCGCCTTCAGCTCGCGCAACACGCGCGGGTAGTAGCGCCAGGGCAGTGTCGGGTGCAGACCGTTGACGATGTGCAGCTCGGTGAGCTGCTCGTCCTTCATCTCCACCGCCTTGGCGACCGCCTGCTCGACGCGCATCGTGTATGCGTCCTTTTCGCCCGGCTTACGCTGGAACGAACAATAGGCGCAGCTCGCCGAGCACACATTGGTCAGGTTCAGATGCCGGTTGACATTGAACATGACCCGGTCGCCGTTTCGCTCGGTTCGCACGTGATGTGCCAATCTGCCTAGCCAGGTGAGATCGTCGCTGGCATACAAGGCCTCGCCGTCAGCACGCGAAAGTCTTTCCCCCGCGTAGACCTTCTCTTCAAGCTCGCGCTTCACGCCTTTGTCCATGTCCGCTAGCCTATCCAGGGACTCCAACGGGGACTGTCGGGGAGGACATGACGATGGCGGTGCGTGCAAGAGCGGTGCGCGGGAGGCGCGAACGGATCGGGACGGTGGTGTTGACCGCCCTGATAGTGGGTGGGATCTCGATCCCGGCCAACGCCGACCCGCCACCCGGATCGACCATCACGGCCGTGCCCGACGGCGGCGCCCGGCCGGCGACCTTCGGCGAGACGCCCCTGCTGCCCTCCGGCGCCCGTGCGCAGCCGCCGACCCTGCCGACCACCCCGCTCGAGGTGCTCGATGCGCAGGTCAAGGCTGCGACGGTCGAGTCGCAGGTGCTCTCGGAGCGGATCAACGAGCTCAAGCTCGAGCACGAGCGCGCGCGACTTGAGCTTGCCTGGGCAGAGCATGCGTGGACGCTCGCCGACGAGAAGCTCAAGGCCGCCAAGGAAGCCGCGGCCAACGCCGCCAACGAGGCGTACATGTCCGCGCGCGAGTTGCCGCCGCAGTTCCAAAGTGGATCTCTCGTGCGCGACCTCGACCTGCTGCAACCGCGCGCCAAGACGTTCAGCGAGTCGACCGCCTATGAGCTTGAGCGGGCGCTCACCGCCGAGCGGGAGGCGGCGCAGCGGCTGGAGAAGGCGGTCGCCGCCGAGAAGCTGGCCAAGGACAACGTCGACATCACCATCACCAACTACCAGCAGCGCGACGCGGCCCGCCTGCTGCTCCAGCAGCGTTACACCGAGTTGCAGGCGGAGGAGGCGCGCAAGCGCGAGGCCGAGGAGAACAAGCTCGCCGCAGACTACGACCCGGGCAAGAGCAACGCCGGCCTCAAGGCAGCTCCGGCGGCGCAGGCCGCAGTGCGTTTCGCGCTGTCGCAGATCGGCAAGCCGTACCGGTACGCCGAGGAAGGGCCGGATTACTTCGACTGCTCGGGCCTGGTCCAGACCGCCTACAAGTCGCACCTGCTCCTGCCGCGCGTCTCCAAGGACATGTACCAGGCGACCAAGACCAAGACGGTGCGGCTAAACGCTCTGCTGCCGGGAGATCTGATCTTCTATGCGCGCGACAACGCCGACCCGCGCACCATCCACCACGTCGCGATCTATCTCGGCGACAACAAGGTGGTGCACGCCACGTCCACAGGCGACGTGGTGAAGGTCTCGAAGCTCAACTTCGGCCCTGGCGGTCCTGTCGACTATGCGACCCGGGTGGTCGACGCGGTGCCGGACATCACGACGCGGTAGTCAAAATCAGCTCGACGTCAGCGTAGAATGGTCAAGTTGTCTGGGGCGCACCTCGCGCCCCTCAAGCGTTCCTGCGGGTATAGCGAGCGGCCTGGGTTGTGATAGCCGCCGGCGCGGGGATGCGCCCCCACCCGAGAGGTTTTACCAGCTTGTCCAGCCCTGCGGTACCCCCCTTTGACCCTGCGCAGCTCCCCTCAGTCTTCGACATCGACATCGACGCACACGATGGCGTCGCTGCGGCCCGTGAAGCCGAGCCTGTCGCAGGCTTCGCCGAGCTCGGCGTGCCCAAGCGGCTTGTCCAGGTGCTGCGCCGCCAGGGCTTCACCCGCCCCTTCGACATCCAGTCCGCGACCCTGCCCGACGCCCTTGCCGGGCGCGACGTGCTGGGCCGTGGCCAGACCGGCTCCGGCAAGACGCTGGCGTTCGGCCTGGCCGCGCTGGCCCGCCTGGCCGAGGGCAAGCCCGCCCGGCCGCACCACCCCCGCGCCCTGATCCTGGTGCCCACCCGCGAGCTGGCCATGCAGGTCGCCGACGAGCTGCGGCCGCTGGCCAAGGCGGTCGACCTGTTCCTGGGCACGGCGGTCGGCGGCGTCCCCTACGACCGGCAGGTCCTCGGCCTGCAGCGCGGACTTGACCTGCTTGTCGCCACGCCCGGCCGGCTCGGCGACCTCATCGAGCGGGGTGCCTGCTCCCTGGAGGAGATCGAGATCTCGGTGCTCGACGAGGCCGACCAGATGGCCGACATGGGCTTCCTGCCCGACGTCACCAGGCTCCTCGAGCAGACGCCAGAGTCGGCCCAGCGGCTGCTCTTCTCCGCCACTTTGGACAAAGATGTCGACACGCTCGTCAAGCGGTTCATGACCGATCCGGTGAATCACTCGACCGCACCCGTCGCCGCCAGCGTGTCCACCATGGACCACCTGATGCTGCTGATCCCGCCGCAGGACAAGTTCAAGATCGCGGCGGCGATCGCCAACCGCTCGGGCCGCACCATCATGTTCGCGCGCACCCAGATGGCGGTCGACCGGATCGTCGACCAGCTTCGTGAGGTGGGCGTGCGGGCGGCCGGCCTGCACGGCGGCAAGACCCAGGGCGTGCGCACCCGGACACTTGCCGAGTTCAAGGAGGGACGCGTCGGCGTGCTCGTGGCGACCGATGTGGCGGCCCGCGGCATCCACGTCGACGGCATCTCGCTCGTCGTCCACCTCGACCCGCCCAAGGATCACAAGGATTACCTGCACCGCGCCGGCCGCACGGCGCGCGCCGGTGAGTCGGGCGCCGTGGCCACTCTGGTGCTGCCCAAGCAGCGGCGCACCACACTGTCCATGTTGGACAAGGCCGGGGTCGAGGAGCCCGCGCAGCACAGGGTACGCCTCGGCGACCCGAAGCTGGTCGAGCTCATCGGAGCCCGCGAGCCCTCCGGCATACCGGTCAAGGACGAGCCAGCCCCTCGACGAGCGCCCAGGCAGGCAGGCGGCGGCCGGACACGCCGCCGCTTCTAGCGCACAGTCCCTGTTGCCGTCAGCGCCACTCGCCGGTGTGAAGGAAGTGCTGCACGGTGGCGTAGGGATGGCCGAGATCGAGGCCTTGGTCGGAGATCCAGGCGTCGCTGTAATAGGTGTGCATATAGCGCTCGCCGCTGTCGCAAAGCAGCGTGACGACGGACCCGGCCTCGCCGTGCGCAAGCATGCCTGCGATGACGCCGAAGGCGCCCCAGAGGTTGGTGCCGGTCGACCCGCCGACGCGGCGGCCGAGCACGCCGGACGCGATGCGCATGGCCGCAAGCGAGCCGGCATCCGGTACCCGCACCATCTTGTCCACAATGGACGGCAGGAAGGACGGTTCCACCCGCGGGCGCCCGATCCCCTCGATGCGTGAGGCCGTGCCGGTCCTGACCGAGTAGTCGCCCGACGCGTAGGCCGGGTAGAACGCGGAGTTCTCCGGGTCGACCACGCAAATCTTGGTGCAATGCTGTTGGTAGCGAACGTATCTGCCGATCGTCGCGGAGGTGCCGCCGGTGCCCGCGCCGACGACCACCCAAGCCGGGATGGGATGCCGTTCCTGCGCCATCTGTTCGAAGATCGACTCGGCGATGTTGTTGTTGCCACGCCAGTCGGTGGCGCGCTCGGCGTAGGTGAACTGGTCCATGAAGTGCCCGCCCCGCTCGTCGGCGACGCGGCGCGCCTCGGCGATCACCGCGCCCGGGTCGTCCACCAGATGGCATGAGGCGCCCTGGAACTCGATCAGCCCGCACTTCTCCTTGCTCGTGGAGGCGGGCATGACCGCGACGAACGGCAGGCCGAGCATGCGCGCGAAGTAGGCCTCTGAGACGGCGGTGGATCCGGAGGACGCCTCGACGATGGTGGTCCCGGCACGGATCCAGCCGTTGCACAGCGCGTAAAGGAACAGGGAGCGGGCAAGGCGATGCTTGAGCGACCCGGTCGGGTGCACCGACTCGTCCTTGAGATACAGGTCGATGCCCCATGCGGCGGGCAGCGGGAACGGAAGCAGGTGCGTGTCGGCGCTGCGGTTGAGGTCGGCGCTGACCTTGGCGATCGCCTCGGTCACCCACTCGCGATCGTCGTCGCTACGTCGGTCCGTCTGCTCCATCGTCACCCTGAGGCTCACGTTCATGAAGGTAGCGCACGTGCCCGATGCCGTTTGACCTTGGCGATGCTGCCGCAGGAACGCCCGTCGGGTCCGGCGGCGTTCATCAGGCACCAGCGCTTGCTCGCATTGCGGGTGTGGTCGTAGAACACCCACTGGCAGTCGGGGCAGGCCTTGAGCCGCGCCCACTCACCGGAGGCGATGGCGCCCAGCACGATCGCCAGATAGGAGCCAGCCTCCCGCCGGCCGGTAAATCGCACGGCACCGTCGACGACGGCGGGCGTCACGTCCAGCCGCGCGATCCATTCGTTGAACACTTCGTCGGCGTCGGCCCGGCGGGCCACGACCGAGCGCAGGTCGTCCCGCAAGGCCCGCACGGCAAAGGGCGTCCCGGCCGGGAGGCGGTCGGTGGGCTTGCGCGTGTCGTTGGGGATGAGCCAGGTGTTGAGCAGCTCGCGCACCCGCTCCAGCGCGCCCGGCGCCGCCTGAGCACCAATCATGTTAACCTCCAAACATGATAGGAGGTTAACACGTCATGGACATCGTTTGGGAGTCGCTGCAATGGCCCGGCATCGAGCACGCGATCTGGAAGGACGGCCATGCGGACAGTGTGGCCGTCATGGTGCTGCCCGAGGGACCGCAACGAGTGAGTTACCGGATCTCGCCGGGCAGAATCGAGATCAACGGCCTGGTCCTTGAGCACGACGGGCAAGGAAGCTGGCGTGACCGGCCCGAGCTGGACGGCTGCCTGGAGGTCGACATCTCGATCACACCGCTGACCAACACCCTGCCGATCAGCCGCCTCCGGCTCGCGACAGGGGAAAGCCGCGAAATCAGGGCGGTCTACATCGACATGCCGTCGCTGCAGCTGAGCGTGATGCCGCAGCGCTACACCCGCCTTGGCGACCGCGGCTACCGGTACCAGTCGGAAAATTTCCAGGCAGATCTGATCCTCGACGACAACGGCCTGGTCATCGACTACCCCGGACTCTGGCGGAGAATCGCGTAACGCGCTGCACGGCGGTAACCCTCGACTATTGACGGGGTGACGATAGCGGCCCCGGCGCACACCACGAGGGTGGCCTGGTGGCCGGCGAGTTCGGTAAACGCCGCGCCCGCGGGGATGGCGGCGGCGATCGGCGCGAAGATCAAGGTGGTCGCGGTGGCGGAGACCCGGCCGAGCATGTCGGGCGGCGTGGAGGTCTGCACGGCGGTCATCGCGGCCACGACCGTCCAAGGCAGACCGATCCCGACGACGACGCTGCCCGCGACGACGAGCGGCACCCACGGCAGGAACCAGAAGAGCATGCCGATGCCGAACAGGGCCGAGCCGAGCAGGCCGAAGTGGACCGGCAGGCGCCCGGCGAGGAACCCGCTCGCGATCGACCCGGCGCCCTGGGCCGAGCCAAGCACGCCGAGGAACGCCGGGGCCAGGTGGAGGTCGATGGTGACGACGCTGTAGACCGCGGCGGTGGCGAACCCGGACATCGAGGCGGCGAGGGCGCTGACGAGCACGAGCCTTCGCAGGGTCGGGTGGCGGAGCAGGTAGCGCACGCCGTCGCGGGCCTTGCCGCTCAACGCCGCCGGGGTGGGTGGCCGGTGCGGCCGCACCCGCGCGTAAAGCAACGCCGAAATGCCAAGCGCCGCAATGCTTACCGCTGCCACGGCGCGGCCGCCCGCCAGCGCGAACAGGCCCGCACCCGCCAACGGGGCGATCAGTTTCATGCCCTCCCGCGCGCTCATCCTGAGCCCGTTGAGCCTGCCCAGTTCCTCAACGGGCAGGGCCGCTGGGAGCAGGCCAGCCTCGCCGGAGTCGTTGAGCACGTGGGCGATCCCGTAGCAGAGCATGACCGCGAACAGGATCCACAGCCGCTCGCGCCCGCGGATGGCGAAGAGCGCGGTGAGGGCAAGGGCCATGGCGAGGTTCGTGGCGACGAGCAGCCGCTGCCGGTGCACCCGGTCGACGATCGCGCCGATCGCCGGGCCGGCCAGGGTGGGCAGGTAGATGAGGAAGCCGCAGACGGCGGCGAGGCTGCTTGAGCTGGTGAGGCTTAGGGTCCAGACGGGTGCGGCGAGCATCATCGCGGTGTTGCCGAAGCCGGCGACCAGGGAGACGCCGAGAAAGAGGCGTGAGTTGAGTCGCATTCGCTCAACTTACGGCATAGCTGCCTCCAGCGCCTCCCTGAGACCGCGCATTTTCAAGGCATCTTCCGCGCGCTCGGCGTCCTCGACGGCCTTGCACGCCAGCTCGAACAGCGCCCCGGGCGGGGCGTCGATCGCGGCGGCCAGCGTCTGCTTCAGCAGTTCAGGCCCATCGACCTGGCGATACGCGGCGATGACGGCTTGGCGCAAACGAGCGATCTCGATGCCTGCCTGGCTGTCAACAGATTGTTGCGCCCGCCGCCGCGCCCGCTCCGGTCCCGGATCCCGCCCTTGCCACGCACAGAGGCGCAGCCAGCGCTGCTCGGCCGCTTGGCGTGACCGCAGGCCGAGCGCCACCGCGATCGCCGCCCAACCGTGCCCTTGGGCCCGAGCGGCCTCGATCAGTTCCCGCTCCGCCTCGTCGACCTCCCGCCGGGCGGCCTCGATCAGGGCTAGCCTCTCCAGCGGGTCGCCGTCTTCTGTCAACAGTTCGTTGATAGCACCCACATCGTGACCCTACCGTCCGGCGGATCGTGAACTTTGTCCCGCTGGATGTAGCGAACCGCCGTGGATCTACACCCAGCGGGACAAACGATCATGCGAGTCGGAAAAGGCTAACCGGCGACATAGATGTCCCCGTCGTAGAAGTCACCGACGTCCCGGCCGCTGGAGGCGCCGGTCGCCAGGATGCGCAGCGGATCCCGGAAACCGCCGATCACCTCGATCCGGCCCACTGCCCTCGGGATGTCCAAGGACGACTCGTAGCGCCATACCCAGTCGGCGTCCGGGGTGCCCCCGCGCAGCAGATAGGTGTCGACACCCACCGAAGGCGTCGAATAGACGCGCCACGTCTGCGGCTCGATCTGCTCCATGTCGCGCACCCGCACGCCCGCCGCGACCTCCTGCGCCGCCCATGTTTCACTCGTCCAGGAGGCGGTGTGGGTGTGCAGCACACCGCTCACATCCGTCGTCATCCAGACCACGAACGGCTTGCCGTTGCGGCTGTAGCCGACGAGCGAGATGTAGTCGGGTGTGCGGGGGTTGGGCTGCTGCAGCTCGGTGTGGACGACCTTGAGGTGGGCTTCCTGATCGTCGTCGTCGATGGAGACCCCGACGTCGGCCCCGGCCGCGCTGTGGAAGCGAAGATCCGACGGCGTGAAGTAGGTGTAATAGATGTTGCGGTGGTAGCGGTCGTGCAGGTGGCCCTCGGGTCCGCCCCCGGCGAGGGTGTAGACGATGTGGATCCGCTCGGGTCGGCCCGATCCGGCCGGCTCGTACCGCAGCTGGCCGATGTAGATCTCGTTCATGTTGTCGGTTCTCGTCCACGGCGCGATCGCGTACTTGGTACCCGTCAAAGCCAAAGTGTTTTGCCAAGTCAGCCCGTTGTCTGTGGAGCGCACGTACTTCATCGGCCGAGTGTCGGTCGGCGTCACGTGATCAAGGTCGCGGGTGGTCTCGCGGACGAAGACGAAGATCGATCCATCTGCGGTGACGAAGGGCATCGGGTAGGTGGCGCCGTCGCCTTCGGCGATGACGGTGCTTGTCCACTGCCCGGCGATGGAGTGCGGCTGCGGCGAGCGGGCCACCACCAGCTCCCGGTTGTGCAGCCCGCGGAAGACAAGCAGGTGGCCATCGTGCGCCTGCACGATCGTCGGGTAGTTGTGCGAGTCACCGCCGCCGGCCCCGACCAGGACGGGGGCGGACCAGGTGCCGGTGCGGTGGTCGTATGCCTGGATGTAGTTGTCCTGGTTGCGCCCGCCCCAGGTGATGAAGGTGGTCTCGGCGACCGCGTCGTAGAGGCCTCCGGCGACGGGACGGCGGTCGCTGCGGGAGGCCACGTTGGATGCGGGCGTCATCACCGACATGGTGGGCGGCTCTTTCTCTTGCACGGCAAGGGTCGGCTCGCTGCTGAGGGTGAGGGCGGCCGCGGCGATGAGGGACGTAATGGCTACTCACGGACTGGTCATAGTCCGTCATCCTGCCCTCGAGCCAATATGCAGTCAAGCGTTCACATATGTGGACCAGTCAGCGACAGCTCGGCTCGCGGGCGGGCAAGGCGTTCCGGCGGCACGCAGGCGGCCAGGTTGCGGTCGATGTCCACCAGCTCCAGGTCGATGGCGAAGACCACGAAGTCCTCGGTGACCGGCATGATCTTTGACCAGTTGTAGAAGTTCAGCTCGGCCGCGACCGCACAGAGCAGATCCCGGCCCAGTTCCTCCCGGTGGCTGAGCGCCAGCTCCTGGGTAAGCAGGCGCGCGGTGTCCGCCACCGCCGAGAGGTCGACGTCCGCCTGGTCGTCCATGTTCGCCGGGAACCACTCGCTGTCGAGGCCGACGTGCACCATCACGTCGAGGGGGAACTCCGACTGGTACACCAGGACGACACAGCATGCCGGGAGGTCGATGCCCAGATCCCGAACGGCGATGGGAATCTGGCGGATCAGCTCCCGCCGGACCACCCGGCACGCCTGCTCGATGCCGAAGCCGGGCGGCGGCCGCTCGTAGACCAGCTCCATCGAGTTTTCCCAGACCTTCGCCAGGCGCACCAACCCGGCACAGTCGTAGGCGGCGTTGATGGTGACATACGGCCGGTTGTTATGGAAAACGTTGATTCGTGTCACGGCGTCACCGGTATACACATACTCCTCATAGCCGCTACCCGAGTTCGCCACGGTCCGCGCCAGACGGATCAGGCCGTCCCGATAGGAACACTCGTGCAGATAGGCAGGCCGGCCGTTGGCGTAGAAGTGCGCCTCCTCAACGGTTTGCGGCCACGAGGAGTAATCGCGATACGTCTCGCAGTACAGCCGGCCGTCCAGAAACCCGCTGTACTCATAGAACACCACCGGCCGGCCGTCAGCGTCGAAGCCGATCCGGTGACAGTCGTTGCGAAGCGGCGGCCGCTGGGGCAGGCGCCGCCCCGGTACCCTCCGGTCGCGCTCAAAATGCAAGGGGCGCAAGTCAAATGCGGCCCAGCTGTACCACTGCCAACACTGGACGGCGGTAAGGGCGGCCGACCGGAATTGTTGATAGCGATGGGAAAGCCTCTCGAAGCGCGTCTCGAGGGGGGAAACGTCGCGCATGCTCAGAACGGTAAGGCAACGACCCCGGCAACGACAGAGCACATCATCGGGAAGTCACCGGCGCGTATGCACCAGGCATTCACACATTGACGACTCTCAACCCATACGCTCGGTGGACTGTGGGACTCGCACTCCAACGCTACACAAAAAATCACACGGGAAGCGCGATCACACCGAACAGGAACAGTGCGATTCCAACAAAACCGTTGGCGGTGAAGAACGCGCGGTTCACCTTGGACAGGTCCGTCGGGGTCACGATCACATGCTGGTAGGCGAACGCTCCCACCGTGAGCGCCAGCCCGATCCACCACGGCCACGCCAGGTCGACCCAAAGTCCAAACAGGACGAACAGCCCAAACGTCAACACATGTACCATCGTCGACACACGCAAGGCGAACGGCGCGCCAAAGCGGGCGGGCACGCTGCGCACGCCGATCCTGCGATCGATCTCGGCGTCCTGGCACGCGTAGATGAGGTCGAACCCACCGATCCACAACCCGACCGCCGCGCCGAGCAACCAGGCCGGACCCGACCCCTCGAACGTGCCCGTCACCGCCAGCCATGCCCCGACCGGACCCACCGCCTGGGCGATCGCCAGGATCGCGTGCGGCCAGTCGGTGAAGCGCTTCGCGTACGGGTACACCACCAAGGGCACGACGGCCAGCGGGGAAAGCATGAGGCACAACGGGTTCAGCAGCGCCGCCGCACCGAAGAAGACCACGAGCGCCACCAGCGCCCCCGCCCACGCGGCGCGCAGCGACATCGCCCCGGTCACCAGCTCCCGCCTCGCCGTACGCGGGTTACGGGCGTCGATGTGCCGGTCAATGATCCTGTTGGCCGCCATGGCAAACGTGCGCGCGCCCACCATCGCGACGGTGATCAGCACCATGTCGGTGAGGGTCGCCCCGGCGACGAGCGCCGACAGGTAGGCGAAAGGCAGCGCGAAGACCGAGTGCTCGATGGCGACAAGCCTCAGGAACGCTCTCACTGGAACCCGTACTCCTTCCACCGCTTGTTGACCTTCTCGACAACTGAAGGTGACATCACGGCCGGGGCGGGCCAGCCCCGGTGATAACCCTCCGTTGGCAGCTTCGCCGTGGCGTCTATGCCGGCCTTGCCACCCCAGAACTGTTGGTACGACGCATGATCCAGGTGATCGACCGGCCCGCTGGTGACCACGAGGTCGTGCGCGTAGTCGACGTTGCCGAAGGCGCGGAAGGCTACCTCCGGCAGATCCTGCGGGTCGCAGTCGTCGTCGACCACCACGACCAGCTTTGTCAAGGACAGCAGGTGCGCGCCCCAGATCGCGTTCATCACCTTGTGCGCGTGCTTCGGGTACCGCTTCCTGATCGAAACTATGAGGCAGTTGTGGAAGACCCCGGGCTCGGGCATATGCATGTCCACGATGTCCGGCACCAGCAGCTTGATGAGCGGCAGGAAGATGCGCTCGGTGGCGTAGCCGATCGGCCCGTCCTCCTGCGGCGGCTTGCTGGTGATGATCGAGTGGTAGACCGGGTCGCGGCGCATCGTCATGCACTCCACGTGCAGCACGGGGAACGGTTCGATCGGGGTGTAGAACCCGGTGTGGTCGCCGAACGGCCCCTCCGGCGCCCGCTCACCCGGCTCGACATAACCCTCGAGGATCACCTGCGCGTGCGCGGGGACCTGCAGCGGAACCGTCAGGCAGTCGACAAGCTCCACCCGCTCGCCCCGCAGGAAACCCGCAAACAAATACTCGTCGATGTCCCCAGGCAGCGGCGCCGAGGCCGCATAGGACACCACCGGATCCGAGCCGATCGCGATCGCCACCGGCAGCCGCTCGCCCCGCCGCTCCGCGACCGCGTGATGCGCAGTCGAATCCTTGTGTATCTGCCAGTGCATCCCGAGCGTGTTGTGCGAGTGCTGCTGCAGCCGATAAAGCCCGAGGTTGCGCTTGCCGGTCTCCGGGTGGCGGGTGTGGGTCAGGCCGTAGTTGTGGAAGACGCCGCCGTCGTCCGGCCACGTCACCAGGCCGGGCAGCAGCCCGAGGTCGACATCGGCGCCCTTCAGCACGATTTCCTGGCATGGCGCGTTTTTGACTTTTTTCGGGGGTACCGATTTCAGCTGCATCACCTTGCCAAGGCCCTCGAGCATCCCGCTGAAACCGACAGGCAGCTCCGGCTTGACCAGTTCGCCGATGCGAGCGCCGATCTCGTCGACGTGCTTGACCCCAAGCGCCATGGCCATCCGCTTGTGGGTGCCGAACAGGTTGATCGCCACCGGCATCCGGCCCCGGGTCGGCCTCTCGAACACCAGGGCCGGCCCGCGCCGCCGGACGGTCCGCGTCACGATCTCGCTGATCTCCAGGGTCGGGTCGACCGGCGCCGAGACGCGGTGCAGTTCACCGGCGCGCTCGAGGGCGGCGAGAAACTGCTGGAGGTCCTGGAAGGCCATCTGGCTATCGTGACAGTTAAGTGCGCTCGCCCGTCCATCGGGTCAGCAGGTCGTGCTTCACACCCACGGCATCGAGGATCTTGCCCGCGACAAAGTCGATGAGCCGGTCGGAGCTTGCCTTGGCGCCCATGCCATAGAAGCCGGGGCTGGCCGGGAGCACCACCGCCCCTGAGTCGATCAGCTCGACCAGGTGAAGCAGGTGGCTGCGGGTCACCGGTGTTTCCCGTGGAACCACGACGACCGGTCGCCGCTCCTTGAGGTTCACCTCGGCCGCGCGCTGCAGCAGGTCCTTCGACAGCCCAAGGGCGATCCCCGCGCACGCCGCGGTCGAGGCCGGGACCACGATCATCCCGGCCGCCGGGTACGAGCCGCTGCTCGGCCCCGCCGCGAGATCACCGGCCGGCCAGTACCTCACATCGGCGCCCTCCACCGGCGCGCCCAGCCAAGCCTCAAGATCGTCCGTCCAGTGCGCGTCGCGGAAGGCGAGACCTGTCTCGTCGAGAATCGTCAGCCGCGCCGCCCGCGACACCACGAGGTCGACGGCCTCGCCCGCGGCGATCAGGGCTCGCAGGACCGCAGCGGCATAGGGCGTCCCCGATGCCCCCGAGACGCCGACGATCCACGGCGTACGCATGGGCAACACTGTAATCCGCCGCGCCCGCTAGACCGGGTTCGCGTACATGCGCTCGTGGAAGAGGACCACCCGCTCGATGACGGTGCTCGCCCGCCGGTCACCCAGCCGCTCTTCGAGCTCGGCCAGCCCGGTCAGCAGCCGTGCTCTGTGCTGGGCATACAGGGCGGCGTAGTAGGCGATGCTCTCGGCGAGCGCCAGCCAGATCTCCTTGTGGCCAGCGGCGCGCCGGGCATGCCACAGCGCCAGGTTGCTCTCCCCGTTTTCAAGGTCCTTGTGCAGCCGGGTGAAGACAGGGTCGTGGCCCTGATGCCGCAGAAGCTCCAGGCCGCTTTCGCCATCGCGCCCGGTGACCGCGTTGAGCGCGGCGGCCTGCTGCACGGGCGGCATGCGCAGCAGCCGTGTGCCCACATCGTTCTGCAACCGGATCAGCAGGGCGGCGTCCGCAAGCACGTCATTGATCCAGCCGCTTGCCACGATCTGTGGGTACCCGTCAACCGGGTGAACCCTTTCCACGAGCGCGCCAAGCACAAAAGCGAGCGTCGGGGCGATCAGGATCGTCTGCGTCCCAAGGGATGCCAGTTCCAGGCGGGAAAGGTGCTCGGCGAAAAGCGTGCGGTCGATCGCGCGGTAGCGGTCCATCAGGCCTTGGCGCAGAAGCGATGCCGTGGCCGTGCCCTCCATCTGGTCGACGATCTCCCGGCAGGTCTCGACGTTGGCGACCAGCGCGGGCCACACCCCGAACTCCAGCTCGGTCAGCGGCGGGGCGTCTTTTCCATCCGCCACAAGCGAAAGCGCGTACTCCGTGGCGATGCCGGCCAGCTTGTCGGGGGCGAGGCTGTGGTCGAAGCCGGAGGTCTGGCGGGCGGCTGCGCGGGCGGGCCCGGCGAGCAGGAGCACGGCGGGCTGGGGGCGCCCGGGCGTCAGTGTCTCGATCATCGCGCGGTTGACGGCGCTGACCAGGCCGCGGCGCAGCCGGCCGCGGTCATCTAGGGTGGTGTTTCCCAGCCCGATAGCTAGGTTGCCGGAGATGACCTCCAGGACCTGGTAGGCGTTCATGATGCCGGCATAGCGGAGCATTTGGGGCCAGCGGTCGTCGTCGACGAGGCCACTCAGGAGGGTGGTGTTCATATTGATCAGCTGGAGGGCGCCGGTTGCCTGGAGAAACTCGCGCTGTCGTGGATTCTTCGGCGAGCAGGCCCATATCGTGAAATCGCGGTAGGCGCCTGCCGGCATGTGCCGCGCGATCGTTTCGGTCAGCGCCTCGCGGGTCGCGACCAGAAGCTGCGCGGAGCGCCGGTTGGTTGTCACCCGAGAAACTTAACGGTCCTAGTGCGACGGTTGGCGACCCATCCCCGTCGATCCCGTCGAGCTGGTCGATCCCGTCGAGCTGGTTGGTCCGGTCGAGCTGGTTGGTCCGGTCGAGCTGGTTGGTCCGGTCGGGCCGGTCGGGCCAGGACCAGGAGCAGGACCGGCTTCTTCTTCTTCTTCGAACTCGATGCCGCCGCCCTCGAGCAGCTGTCTCACCTCGGACTCGCGGAACCGGCGGTGCCCACCAGGCGTGCGTATGCTGCCGATCCGTCCGGCCGCTGCCCACCTGGTCACCGTCTTAGGGTCTACCCGGAACAGCGCGGCCACCTCGCCGGGCGTCAGCAGGCGATCTCCAGTGTCCACGCTCACCTCCTAGTCTTGATTATTCATTTAAGAGCACCAGCGGGAGCAGATGTCCTGTTCTGCGAAGTTCGCGGTCATGATTACGAGCCTCATTCGGATATTGTCACGAATTGGCCGCTCCAGGTGCTCACTCCGGCGAACTGGGCAGTAAGGTCACATTCCGTGGACGCCATCGACCGCCAACTGCTTGACCTGCTTAGACGCAGCGCCAGGCTCTCCTACGCCGAGTTGGCAAGGAAGGTGGGCCTTTCGGCTCCGGCCGTCCACGAACGGGTAGGCAAACTTGAATCATCGGGCGTGATCCGCGGCTACCATGCCGACGTCAACCCCGACTCCATAGACCTGGGCGTCACAGCCTTGATCCGGGTGGTGCACGACACCAGCGTCGACATCGACGAGCTGATCGAGAACGTGCGCGGCCTCCCCGAGATCGAGAGCTGTTACTTCCTCGCCGGCGAGGAGTCCCTGCTGCTCAAGCTCCGCGTGGGCACGATCGCCGAGCTGGAACACCTGGTCGTGCAGCTTGGCGGCACCCCCGGGGTGGCCAACACCCGCACCACCATCGCCCTGTCCACCAAGTGGGAGTCCCGCCCCCGGCCATTATGATGGCGCCGCCTCCGGCGTCGCAGCAGCTTAGACGCCTCCGTATGAATGCAGGCCGTTGAAGAAGATGTTGACGCCGAACAGGTTCATCAGCATCGTCGCCCAGCCGATGATCGCGATCCACGCCGCCGTGCGCCGCTTGACGCTCGGTGTGGCGCGCGCGTGAAGGTAACCCGCGTAGACGATCCACGAGATGAACGCCCACGTCTCCTTGGGATCCCAACCCCAGTACCGCCCCCACGCCGCCTCGGCCCAGATCGATCCGGCGGCGACGGCGAACGTCCAGATGGGAAAGGCGAATGCGTGCATGCGGAAGGCGAGCCGCTCGACCGCCTCCGCGCTGGCGATGTAACGCCCGAACGGGTAAAGCCCGCCGCGCTTACCCGCGTCGTAACCGGCGCGCAGCATGTACATCAGGGTCGCGGCGAAGCCGACGAGGAAGAGCCCGGAGGAGAGCGCGGCCGCGCCGATGTGGACCGGGAACCAGTAGGAGTCGAGCGCGGGCACCAGCGGCCCGACGGGGGTGTGCAGCACCAGACCGGCGATGCCGGTCAGCAGCACCAGCACCAGCGTGACGAACAGCCCGAGGTGGCGGATGTCCGGATAGAGGAAGGCGATGGCGAGCCACACCGCTACCCCCACAAACGTCACCATGATCACGAACTCGTACATGTTGCCCCAGGGCAAGCGGTTCGCCTCGAGCGCCCGGGTGACCGCCGTGCCCAGGTGCGCGGCGGCGGCCAGGGCGGTGACGAGGATCGCCAGGCGCCCGGCTTGAGTCCGCGGCGCGGGTTTCTCGTCGACCGCCGAGACCGGGGAGACCGGCGAGACCGCCGAGACCGGCGGGCCACCGGCTCCCACAAGAGCTTTGGCCACGATGCCCCGGTGACCGAAGGCGTAGTCGGCGGCGTGCAGGAGCATCGCCGCGAGGTAGGCCATGACCGTGACTGTCAGGAGGGTGTCGGACACTTTGTCACCTTCGCAAACTCTTCGGCAAACCCTGGATAATCGGTCTTGGGCAGGCCACCCGCCTCGGCCGTGCCGTCTGGGTTGAGACGCCACCACACCCTACGGCGCTTGCCGTAGAGCGACAGCGGCAGCCCGATGATCAGCAGCAGCGCGCCCACCAGCACGATCGGCTGGCCCGGGTCGTGCCGGATGGTCATGGTGATCCACGGGCGGGTGCCGAGGAACTCGACCTTGCTCCCGTCCCCGAGCGTCCAAGTGTCGCCCTTGCGCAGCAACGTGGCGTCGCCGACCGGGTTGAGCCGTGCCTTGTCCAATTTGTACACCGAGCCGTCGATGCCGGCGTCAAGACCGAGGTCACCCTCGTAGGCCATGAGCATCAGGGCGGGATCGTTCTCCTCCGGGTGCTTGGAGCGGCCCATGCCGTTGGTCGGCAGGTACAGCCCCTCGAACCCGACCTGCTTGGCGGCGTCGGGGAAGGAGGCGACACCCTCGCTGGTGAGCATGTCGTCGAGGGGCAGGAACGGGCTGACCGTGGTCTGGGAGTTCCCCTGCGCGTCGGTGTACCGGATCACCGCCGCGTACCCGTGGCCGAGCAGGTACACGCTGGCACCATCGAGCCGCAGCGGGTGGTTCACGCTGAACTTCTGGTCGCCGTTCACCGTCGCCTCGAACGACTTGGCCATCCCACTGTCCTGATAGGACACCGAGAAGTCACTGAGCTTCAAGCAGAACGGTGGCAGATCAGCGGCGTCCACCTGCGGGCCGAGGCCGAAATCGTCATATTGCTGAAGCGAGTTGCAGAACTCCTCATCCAGGACGAGCAGCCGGTTGGCGTGCCAGCCCCACTGCGATCCGATGCCCATGCCCAAGAGCACGAGCAGCAGCGCCGAGTGGAAGAGCAGATTGCCGGTCTCCTTGAGGTAGCCCTTCTCCGCAGAGACGGTGACCGTGCCGTCAGGCAGCTCGCGCCGCCGCGTGCGCCAGCCCTTGAAGGAAGGCTCGTGCGCCGACTCCAGCGAGGCGTGGTGCGGCAGGCGCCCGAAGTTTCTCGGCGCGCCGGGCGGCGGCTTGCGCAGGGCACGGATCTGGTCTCGCATCCGCGGCGTGACACACCCGATCAGCGAGGTGAACAGCAGCAGGTAGATCGCGGCGAACCAGGGCGCGGCGAAGACATCGAAGGCCCACAGGCGATCGAGCATCGGCGCCACGTCAGGGTGCGTCTCGTAATAGGCCCGCACATCCTCGAACTTGATCGACCGCTGCGGGAACAGCGAACCTGGTACCGCCGCGACGGCGAGCAGGAACAGCAGCACAAGCGCGGTACGCATGCTGGTGAGCTGCCGCCAGCTGTTGCGCAGGAAGGGGAGAACGGCCCTCATATGAAGACGCTTCCCACCCCGACGGTGACCCGCAGCCAGGTCACGAACTCCGACCACGCCCCGGTCACCAGCGCCAGCCCGACCAGGATCAGCATCACCCCGCCTATGCGCGTCACCCAGCGCGAGTTGTGCCGGATCACCCGCACCACGCCGGCGAGGCGGCGCAGACCCAGGCCGAAGATCAGGAACGGGACGCCGATGCCCAGGCAGTAGCCGATCGCCAGGACCACCGCGCGGCCCGTGCTCCCGCCGACCCCGGCCAGGCCCAGCACCGCGGCGAGCGTCGGCGACAGGCACGGCACCCAGCTCAGCGCGAAGACCGCGCCGAAGACCGGGGCGCCCAACAGGCCGGCTCGAGGCAGCTTGTGCACGCGCCACTCGTTCTGCAATCCCGGAATCAGCCCGAGGAAGGCAAGGCCCAAAGCGATGATCAGCAGGCCCACGACGACCTGCACGACCCGGTCGTAGCGCAGCAGCAGCCGCCCGGCCTGCGCGGCGAGAACGCTGACTGTGATGAAGACGGCGGAGAACCCGGCTGTGAAAAGCGCCACACCAGAAACCACGCGACCCCGGCTGGGATGGTCGAGATCGGCTCCCACGAGTCCGGTCACATAGGACAGATATCCCGGTACCAAGGGAAGAATGCACGGAGAAAGGAAACTGACCAACCCCGCCAGCGCCGCCACCGCAAGCGCTAATGGCAGAGGACCGCTGCCCACGACATCACTCATGCGCCGCTCATCAACTCTTACTTTCGGTCAGGACCTCGTCGACCATCGAGCGGAGGTCCTGCTTCTGTACCGCCTTGCGGATCACGATCGCGATCCTGCCCTGCCTGTCGACGATGATGGTGGCGGGGATCGTATTGGGGGGCACGTCCTCGAACTTGAGCGCCAGGCGCCCCGGCGGGTCGAAGATGCTCGGATAGGAGCTGCGCTCGCCGGCGAAGGCCAGGGCCTTGTCGCGCTCGTCGCGGATGTTGATGCCCAGAAACTCCACGTCCGGCAGGTCCTTGTGCACGCCCTCGAGGTCATCGGCCTCCACCCGGCACGGCGCGCACCAGCTGCCCCAGAAGTTGATGACCACGACTTTGCCCTGCTTGTTGGCGAGGTCATAGCTGCCGCCGCCGAGCAGGTCGCCGGTGATCGCGGGGGCCGCCGGGCGCTTGCCCGCCGGGAACCGGACGATCTCACCCGCCTGCTTCTCCGAGCAGGCGGCGGCCATTCCCAGGACGCCCAAGAGCGCCAGCAGGACGGTGACTCTGCGCAACATGGCACCCATCATGCCCCGACGCCGAAGCCCTTCCCCAGGTGGGCCGCCGGCTCCGAGTATGTGACCTCCATCAGGCGCCCCCAGTCGAAGTGCAGGGAGGTCAGGCTGGCCAGCTCGCAGGCGCGGGTGCGCGGGTCGTGCCACAGCCGCCGGTGCTCGACGGCGAGCCGTAGTGTCCAAATAGGAAGCTGGTGGGAGACGCAGACCGCCTCGTGCCCCTCGGCGGCGGCGCGCGCCGACTCCACTGCCAGCGACATGCGCGCGGCGATGTGCCTGTACGGCTCGCCCCAGCTCGGCCGGATCGGGTTGCGCAGGCTCCACCAGTGCTTCGGGTCACGCAACGCTTGGCGCACAAGCAAACCCTCGAACCGGTTGTCACTCTCGATGAGACGGGAGTCGATCGCCACCGGCAGCCCGAACTGCTCGGCGATCGGCGCCGCGGTCTCGCGGGCCCGCTCCAGCGGGCTCGACACCACATGGGTGACGTCCCTGCCCGCCAAGGACTTCGCCACCGCCTCAGCCATCCGCGACCCCAGCTCGCTGAGCTGGTACCCGGGGAGGCGTCCATAAAGGACACCTCCCGGGTTGGCGACCTCGCCGTGGCGCAGCAGATGGACGACCGTTTTCATTTCGGAGCCACCGCGTTGGCAGCCGCGCGCGCCGCGACCGGCAGTGCCGCGGCGATCCACTCCAGCGCCTCGTCGTCGAGCGCCGTGGAGACGAACCATGCCTCAAAAACGCTGGGCGGCAGGTAAACCCCGTGCGCGAGCATGCTGTGGAAGAAGGCGCCGAAAGCGGCGACGTTTTGCTCTTTGGCCGCTTCATAATTGGGTACCGCGGCGGCGCGGAAGAAGATCGAGAACATGTTTCCCGCGGTGGACAGGTGGTGCTCCACCCCGGCGTCGCTGAGCGCCTTTGTCGCGAGCGCCGCCACCCTGGCCGCCGCCGCGTCGAGCTTGGCATAGGCGGCATTGTCGGCCAGCCGCAGCGAGGCGAGCCCCGCCGCGCAGGCCAGCGGGTTACCCGACAGCGTGCCCGCCTGGTAGACCGGGCCCGCCGGGGCAAGCCGCGCCATGATCTCGGAGCGGCCGCCGAAGGCCGCGGCCGGGAGCCCGCCGCCCATCACCTTTCCGAAGGTCCAAAGGTCGGCATCGACCGGTTCGAGCCCATACCAGCCGGAGCGCGATACCCGGAAGCCGGTCATCACCTCATCGATGATCAGCAGCGCCCCGTTCGCATGCGCCAGCTCGGCCAGGCCCGCGTTGAAGCCTCGATGCGGGGCGACGACGCCCATGTTGCCCGCCGCCGCCTCGGTGATGATCGCCGCAACAGTCTCAGTCTCCAGAGTTTTCGCTACAGCGTCGAGATCGTTGTACGGCAGGACGATGGTCTCGCTCGCGGTCGCTCCCGTCACGCCCGGCGAGTCGGGGATGCCCAGGGTCGCCACCCCGCTGCCCGCCGAGGCCAGCAGCGCGTCGACGTGCCCGTGATAGCAGCCCGCAAACTTGATCACCTTGGTGCGGCCGGTGAATCCGCGCGCCAGCCGGATCGCCGACATCGTCGCCTCGGTGCCCGAGTTGACCAGGCGCACCTGCTCGGCGGCGGTCCGCGCCACGATCTCCTCGGCCAGCTCCACCTCGCCACCGGTCGGCGTGCCGAAGCTCGTACCCCTGGCCGCCGCGGCCTGCACCGCCTCCACGATCAGCGGGTGGGCGTGCCCGTGGATCAGCGGACCCCACGAGCAGACAAGGTCCACATAGCGCCGGCCGTCGGCGTCGAACAGCCACGGCCCCTCGCCGCGCACCATGAACCGCGGGGTGCCGCCGACAGACTTGAAGGCGCGCACGGGCGAGTTGACGCCGCCCGGGACGACGGCCAGGGCTCGTTGGAAAAGCGACTCGGACGCGGGCGCCCCGGATGGGTATGAATGAATCACAGTCCCGATATTCTGCCACGCCGCCTGGGACGGCGGCCGGGCGGCGTCTCGTGCGCCGCGGGGCGGGCGGCCTGCTCCGGTCGCGCTGACGCTGGTCCGATCCGGACGCCGAAATCATCCAATCCAACGAATTCAACCGAGGGGTTGACAACGCGTCGCGGAGCGGCGTTTACTAAACCCATCGGTTGATAAACCGAAGGGTTGAACAAATGACGACTACAGGAGATCCGCTGAGCGAGGTGTTCGCGGCGCTGGCCGATCCGACGAGACGGGCGATCCTCGACCGGCTCGCGGCCGGGGAGGCCACGGTCAACGAACTGGCCGAGCCGTTCCCGATAAGCCTCCAGGCGATCTCCAAGCACCTCAAGGTGCTGGAGCGTGCCGGGCTTATCACACGGGGCCGGGATGCGCAGTGGCGTCCGTGCCGGCTCGAAGCAGAGCCGTTACGAGAGGTTGCCGCATGGGCAGAGCAGTACAGGCGGCATTGGGAAGGCCGATACGACCAGCTGGATGACTACCTCCAGCGGCTGACAAAGGAGAAGAGACATGACCACCAAAGTGACGACCCCAAGCGACCTTGAGATCCAGCTGACCCGCGTCTTCGACGCGCCAAGGGACCTCGTCTGGGAGGCGCACACCAAGGCCGAGCACATCAAGCACTGGTGGGGCCGGGGCAACCCGCTCGACGTCGAGCTGGACTTCCGGGTCGGCGGCAAGTACCGCTACGTGGAGCACGCGGATGGTGAGGCGTACGCCTTCCGGGGCGAGTTCCGCGAGATCTCACCTCCGCAAAGGCTGGTGCAGACGTTCGAGTTCGAGGGCATGCCGGGGCACATCCTCGTGGAGACGCTGGTGTTCACCGAGGAGGACGGCAAGACCACCATCACGGGGACGTCGCTGTTCGACAGCGTCGAGGACCGCGACGGCATGCTGCAAACCGGCATGGCCGAAGGCGCCGAGCAGTCGTACCAGGCGCTGCAGCGCTACCTCAAGACACTGTCCTGAAGGAACTTCCCAGGGTCGTCCGGCGTCGAAGGGCGTGGAGGTGAGCACCGTGACTCGACGGCGCTGGATGCTCTGGATCGCCGTGGCGGCCGTACTCGGCGGCTGCGGCTCGGGCGGGATCGGTCCGGCAGAGGGCGGTTCGGGCGGGCTGGACAGGTTACGCAAGCAGGCGCATGACGCCCTGGCCAGGTACGACAAGGCGGTCCTTGACGCCGGTGGCCGGCAGGGCTTCGTCCCGGTCGGGGACCTGACCGGTCAGCTCGGCGACTGGGAACCGGCCAACGGGGAAAACAAGGCGGGGTTGGCGTCTGGGCGGGTTGTCGCTGCCACGGCCCTGCCCGCCGCGCCGCAGCCCACGGGGACGGTGGCCTGGGACAACGGCGTGAGCCAGACGGTCCCTCTGATCTCGGCCGAGGAAGCGCTCAGGCAGCTGATAGCGGCGGGCGCCGGGGACTGCGGCGGGTGCGCACCGCTGGAGGTCACCGGTGCGAAGCTGACCACGACGCAGATCCAGACCACTCGCGGCCGAGCGACCGTTCCGGCCTGGGAGTATGCGCTGAAGGCAACGGCGGTACGGGTGACCCGGGTGGCGGTCGGCAGTTCGGCCATAGTCAAGGTCACCCCGCCGTCCTGGGATCCGTACAACGCGCCGGGCGGCCTGGCGATCGAGAGCGCGACCACCACGGTGGGCAGCAGGCAGCTGACCGTCGCCTTCACCGGCTCCCCCAATCCCGGAAACCGGCCGTGCGGCGCCGACTACAGCACGGAGGCCGTCGAGTCGGCAAATGCGGTCGTGGTCATAGTCATCGCGCACCGGTACCTTCCCGGCGAGACATGCAATGCCATCGGCGCGCGGCGGACGGCCACGGTCGATCTGGCTCAACCGTTGGGCGAGCGGGCGGTCCTTGAGGTACAGCAAGGCATGCCGGTCACATTGATGATCGCCGCGTGACGCTACCAGCCAGCGTGGCCCTGCGGTCGGTAGACTGCTGCCGCTGGAACGGGAAGGGGGCGGCGTGCGCTCGCTGGGGTTGTTCGCACTGGTCGTCACGCTGGTCGGCGGAGGCGTGCTGTCGGCCGCCGGCTGTTCCAGGTCTGCGGTCGGCGGGCCGGGCAAGGGCGTCTGGGCGCAGCCGAGCGATCCGGTGCCGGTGTCAGCCTCGCCGGTACCGTCGGCGGCTCAACCGTCCAGCGGACCGCCGCCTACAGGGGGCAGCCGGTCGCCGGCGCCCACCCGGACTGGTACCGCGGCCAGCGGCTGGCCGCCCTGGTGCCGCCTGGCCGATCTGCGGTTTGCGACGAGGGCCGGCACCGGCTCCGGCTGGCAGGTCTCGGGATCGGTGCTGCTGACCAACGTCTCCGGTCAACGATGCTCCCTGGGCATCTACCTGATCCTGCGCTGGCGCGACGCGAACGGCGCGGTCCTGCCCGTAACGGTGAAGCATGTGAACGGCCCGGTACCGCCCCCGGTCATCTTCGTGATCCAGCCCGGCAGCACCGCGTTCGCGGGCCTTTACTGGAACCGGTACCAGTCGCTGAACTCCACGGCGACCTGCCCACCGTTCCCAGCGACGCTGGACCTCTGGTTGCCCGCGACGGGGGATAACCCGCACCCGGAGCGGGGACCGGCAACCCAGGTGGCCTGGGTCACTGGCGACAACGCGAGCGTGTGCGGAGGTACCGTCGAGCTCCGGCCGCTCGACCGGCTGCCGTGAGCCGAGTGGGGGCCGCCAGCAAAAGATCACCGCTCGCCGAGTCGCCGCCAGCGAGTCGGGCCTATCGACGTGGCCCCGAGGCCAGGCGTGCTATCCGATGAGGCGGGTGATGGTGGCGCGGGCGGATCTGCCTTCGGGCATGGGGAGCAGCGGGTAGACATGAGGCATGCCTTCGCCGATGTGCAGATCGGCGTGGTTGGCGAGGGCGAGGCTGTCGGGGTGAACGATGTCGCGGGTGCCAGTGAAGACCGTGATCGGCGGCAGGGCGGCGAGGTCGCCGCGGATCGGGCTGGCGAACGGGTGGGCCGGGCCGAGCTCGGCGGCGTAGAGGCGGCCGGCCTCGGCCATACCGGGCAGGTCGAGCATGGGGTCGATACGGGCCAGGCGCGGCTGGTCGGGATGGCTCATGGTCACGTCGAGCCACGGTGCGATGAGGACGACGGCGTGCGGTTGCGGGCGGCCGGAGTCGCGCAACAGCTGGGTGGCGGCTAGCGCGAGGCCGCCGCCGGCCGAATCGCCGATCAGGGTGACGCGACGCGGGCCCGCCGCTTGGACGGTGCGGGCGATGAGGTCGGCCATGGCGGGCACGATGGCGGCGGCGGTCCCGACCGGGGCGAGCGGATAGATGGGCACCGTGACGCTAGTGGGGGTGTGTGCCGCCACGTGACCGATGAACTGCCAGTGCTGGCGCACGATCTGGTTCAGATAGGACCCGCCATGGATATAGATAACCTCGTGCGGCGCCTCGACTCCTACGCGATACACGGGCCAACCCGCCGGCTCGTCGTGCTTGAGCGTGTAAGGGCCGCGAAGGCCGGAAGGCTTGTGCGAGGACGGATGGCGGGCCAGGTGAGCCACCCGGGCGCGGGCCGAATCGGCGGTGCGGTGGCGGCGCTTGCGGCGGCTCAGCCACAGCGCGGCGATCACCGCTCGGCTCTGCCAGCTGGGCATGGGTGCCTCCCGGGGTCCGTGAAGATCGCCACGGTAACACCCGCGCTGACGTGCGGTCAGTCGCCAGTCCGACCCGGACTCTGGACATCCGACTGTGTCGATCACTTACTTCGACGTCCGGGAATTGTGCGAGGCTGGCTGGGTACCAAGGAAAGGGTCTTCGCATGAAGGCGATCTCGATCATCCCGGGCAAGCCGGGATCGGCGGGCGTCACCGACCTGCCCGAGCCGCCAAGCTCCGATGGGTCAATCCTCGTGCACGCGCGCCTTATCGGCATCTGCGGCACGGACGTGGAGATAGCGATGGATGGCTATGGATCGCCGCCACCTGGCGAGCAGCGCCTGGTGATAGGGCACGAGTCGCTGGGCGAGGTGCTGGAGGCGCCCAAGGACAGCGGTTTCCAGCCCGGAGACCTGGTGGCCGGCGTGGTGCGCCGCCCCGATCCGGTGCCCTGCGGCGCGTGCGCGGCCGGCGAGTGGGACATGTGCCGCAACGGACTCTTCATCGAACGGGGCATCAAAGGCAAGCACGGCTATGGCAGCGAACGCTTCCGGGTCGACCCCCACTTCGCCGTCCGGGTCGACCCGGTGCTCGGCGACGTCGGTGTGCTCGTGGAGCCGACGTCGGTGCTGGCCAAGGCGTGGGAGCACGTCGAGAGGATCGGCCGCAGGGCCTGGTTCGACCCGAAGATCGCCCTCGTCACGGGCGCGGGCCCGATCGGCCTGCTCGCCGCGCTGCTCGCCCGGCAGCGCGGCCTGGAGACCCACGTCGTGGACCGCGCCACCGAAGGGCCTAAGCCACAGTTGGTCAGGGATCTCGGCGCGCAATACCACTCGGTCCCCGTCACCGAGATCATGGTCGAGCCCGACATCGTCATCGAATGTACGGGCGTGGGCGAGGTGGCGATCGCCGCCACGCGCCAGGCCTTGCCCGGGGCCGTCATCGCCCTCACCGGAATCGCGCGCGGCGACCGCGCCGCCCAGGCCCACCCCGACGAGATGAACAAGCGTCTCGTCCTTGGCAACAAAGTGGTCTTTGGTACCGTCAACGCCGCCCGCCGCCACTACGATCAGGCCGCCGACGCCCTCCTCAAGGCCAACCGGGACTGGCTCTCGCGCCTGATCAACCGCTGGCTGCCGCCGCGTGACTGGCCCGCCGCGCTGGAAAAACACCCCGACGACATCAAGGTCGTCATCGAGATGACCGCCGGCTAGTGCCGTCTGCCTAGGTTCGGCTGATACGCGGCCCGTCCGGGCCGACCTCGAGGCTCAGGCTCAGCGAGCGGGTGTCGGCGTTGTCGGCGAACACCGCGATCCGCAGATGGTGCGACTGGTCGGCGCGCAGATGCGTCTCGAACCCGGGATCGAAATCGTCGCCGCCGAACGTGTCGATCAGCCAATCCCGCCCGCCGGGCCGGTACACCACGTTGAGAAAATCCGTCTGCCCGCGCCGCAGGTCGATCGGCTCGAACGACCTCGACCTCGGCACGCCAGCCCACCGCAGCTGCACCGGATCGATGTCCGCGCGCATCGTGCCGTTCGTCGCCAGCCCGATCAAGCGGCCGATGCAGCCCTTCGCCGGGTCTGACCCGTGGTTTTCCACAGCGATGCGCACCCACAGCACATCCTTTTCCCCGGATGGGTCCGCGCTCACGCCGCGACACCACGGCTGGCCCGATTCGAAACTCAGCCGCAGCACCGGCCGCTGCAACCGAGCAAACCAGCCCGTCCCGCCTAGCAGCGCCACGGCGACGGCCAGGAACGACGCGATCGCGCCCACCCAGACCGGCACCGGTCCCCACTCGACATCCTTCACATGTTTTACAACTCATCCCGCTCGCGCCGGGTAACCGGCTAACCTTGGCCATGCCAAGTGGACGGTCGGTCGTCATCAACGGGGACCTGGGCAGCGGCAAGAGCACCGTGTCGACGCTGCTGGCGGCGCGGCTCGGGGTCCGGCGGATCAGCGTCGGCGACCTGTATCGGGAGCTGGCGCAGCAGCGGGACATGACCGCCCTCGAGCTCAACCTGCATGCCGAGCTGGACGACAAAATCGACCACTACGTGGACCGGCTGCAGAACGACATCGCCACCTCCGGGGAGACCGTGATCGTCGATAGCCGTCTGGCGTGGCATTTCTTCCGCGACGCGCTCAAGGTGCACCTGGTCACCGACCCCGAGGTGGCCGCCCAACGGGCGCTGGACCGCCCGCCCGACACCGTGGAGAGCTACACCTCGCTCGCCGAGGCGCGGCGCAGGCTGGCCGAGCGCAGCGAGAGCGAGCGGCTGCGCTTCATCGACCGATACGGCGTCGACAAGACGCGGCTGCACAACTACGACCTGGTTTGTGACACCACCCGCGCCACCCCGGAGGAGATCGTCGCCCGGATCATCGAGGTGCTATCCACACCGCCCGGCGAGCTGCGCCTCTTCATCGATCCCCAGCGCATCCAGCTGTCGGACGGTCGTGACGAGGGCCCGATCCGCCTCGCTTACGACCGGCCGCACTTCCACGCCGTCGAGGGGCAGGAGGCGATCGCCGCGGCCGCCCGTGACGGGATCACGCTCGTGCCTGCGACGCTCAGCGGATACCTCGGTGGATGAACGTCGTCTGGACTCTGGGGGGCGCGTT
>Ga0209382_10001265_pt1 | contig 40226 bp, 39 predicted proteins | sample SoiMetdeltSBSDD5_FD_187599 | JGI IMG/M metagenome (GOLD analysis project Ga0209382, IMG submission 187599) | Bulk soil microbial communities from a Populus tree surrounding site in Tennessee, USA - Soil MetaG P. deltoides SBSDD5 (SPAdes) (version 2) | ecosystem: Environmental > Terrestrial >... | reverse complement strand
ACCGTGAGCGGTTCGTCTGGCGAAGCTCCCGCGAACGGCGACACCCTTCCACGAGAGCACTTCGCGAGCCTGGCTCGGCTCGAAGACTCGTACTGGTGGCACCAGACGAGGTATCGCGCCGCGCTGGCCGCCCTGGCCGGGGCCGGCATCGGCAAGAGCCACCAGGTCGGCGACATCGGCTGCGGCACCGGCGGCTTCCTCCGTTTCCTCGGCGCACGCGGCTTCGATCGCGTCGCCGGCTTCGACGTCAGCCCGGTGGCCCTGGCCACGGCAGCGGAGAGCGGCGCCGTCGTGCACGCGTTGGATCTCGACCGGCCGTTCACGCTCGAAGGTTCGCCGTGGGACGCGCTGGTCGCCCTCGACGTCGTCGAGCACATCGCGCGAGAGCACGAGTTCCTCGCCAGCGCCGCCGCCGCGCTGCGTCCCGGCGGGTTGCTCTTCGTCACCGTGCCGGCGTTTCCGCACCTCTTCTCGCGCTGGGACGAGCGCCTACGCCACCACCGGCGGTACACACGTCGCAGCCTGGCGACTGCAGTGCGCGCCGCGGGCCTCCAGCCGCTCGGCTCGTCGTATCTCTTCGCGGTCGCCTACCCGGCGGCGCTGCTGCGACGGTGGCTCGGGTGGCACGACGGGAGCGAGGCGTGCGAGTTCCCTCCCGTGTCGCCCGCGGTCGACGGCCTCCTGCGCTTCGTCGAGCGCGTCGAGGTCGCGCTGCCGCCGCGGCTGCGGGCGCCGTTCGGCACGTCAGTCGTGATGCTCGCGCGGAAGCCGCCGGGCTGAAGCTCGGAGAAGGGAAGATGGTGCGCACGGCGCACCCTACGCGGACCCGGAGAAGCGCGGATGATGCGCGGTGCGCACCCTACGAGTCGGTGGCGGCGGTCGCCGGGCGTTCGCGCTCGGCGGCCGGGCCACCGACGACTTCCTCGACCACGTAGAGCGGTCGCCGCTTGACCTCGTCGTAGATGCGCCCGAGGTATTCGCCGAGGATCCCGTTGCTCATCAGGATGGCGCCGCCGAAGAAGAAGACCGCGATGGCGATCGTGCTGAAGCCCATGACGACGTTGACGTTGAGCAGGCGCAGCACGAGCAGCGTGAAGGCGTAGAGCGAGCTCAACACGAAGACGCCGGCGCCGAAGGCGAGCGACAGGCGCAGCGGCTTGTAGCTGAACGAGAAGATCGCGTCCGCGGCGTAGCGGAAGAGGCGGAGGAGGGTCTGCTTCGGCTTCCCGGTGCCGCGCGGCGCGCGGTCGTAGCGCACGGTGGCGGTGGGGAAGCCCACCCAGGCACGCAGGCCGGGAAGGAAGCGATTGGCCTCGCGCAGGCCGGCGATCTGCCTCCACGCTCGGCGGCCGAGGAGGCAATAGATGCCCGCCTGCAGCGGCACCGGGAAGTCCGCCAGCAGCTCGAAGACGCGGTAGAAGCCGGCGAAGAGCAGCCGTCGCAGCGGATCGAGGTGGCGCGAGCGGCGCTGCGCCAGCACCACCTCGTAGCCCTCCTGCCATCGTCCGAGGAGCTCCGGGATCAGCTCGGGGGGGTCCTCCAGGTCGCCGTCCATCAGCACCACGACATCGCCGCGCGCGTGGTCGAGGCCGGCGGCCACGGCCGGCTGGTGGCCGAAGTTGCGCGCCAGGCGCACCAGGGTCACCCGCGGGTCGGCGGCGGCGAGAGCGCGGAGCGCACGCTCGGTGGGCTCGCCGCTGCCGTCGTCGACGAGCACGACCTGAGCCCGACAGGGGAGCGCGGCGAGCACTTCCCCCAGCCGCCGCGCGAGCTCGTCGAGGAGCGCCGCGTCCTCGTCGAAGACGGGGACGACGAGGGAGAGAGTGACCGAGTCGTCCAGCGGCCGGGGCCGCAGCGCTTGGGTCACCACTAGACACTCAGCTCATCAGGCGAACGCCAGTTGCTCCGCCGGCTGCACCTCGTCGAGCGCCACGCCGACCACCTTGGAGACGCCCCGCTCCTGCATGGTGACGCCGTAGAGCGTCGAGGCGGCGTGCATCGTCAGCTTGTTGTGGGTGATGACCAGGAACTGGGTGTCCTGGCTCATCGAGCGCAGCACCTCGACGAAGCGCACCGTGTTGGGGTCGTCGAGCGGCGCGTCGACCTCGTCGAGGATGCAGAACGGCGACGCCTTGGTGTGGAAGAGCGACACTAGGAGGGCGATGGCGGTGAGCGCCTTCTCGCCACCCGACAGGAGCATCAGGTTCTGCAGCCGCTTGCCGGGGGGCCGGGCGACGATCTCGATGCCGCTCTCGAGCAGGTCCTCGTCGTCGAGCAGGCGCATCTCCGCCTCGCCGCCCCCGAAGAGCGACTGGAAGACCTCGCCGAAACGCTTGTTCACCTCCTCGAAGGTGGTGCGGAAGCGCTCGTTGGAGGTGGTGTTGATCTCGCGGATCGTCTTCTTGAGGCTGTCCATCGAGTTGGCCACGTCGTCGCGCTGGACGAGGAGGAACGCCTGCCGCTCCTCCTGCTCGGTGCTCTCCTGGGCGGCGAGGAGGTTCACGGGCCCGATGCGCTCGAGCGCCGCCCGCTTCTCGGCGAGGTCGGTCTCGAGCTCGCCGAGCGAACCGAGCACCTCACGCAGCTCGTCGGGAATGCCCCCGGCGAGGTCGGCCGGCTCGGCGTGGAGCTGCTCGGCGAACGCCTGCCGCAGGTGACGGGCCTCGTTGGCGAGGCCGGCGAGCTCGACGCGGCGCCCCTCGGCCTCGTCGCGTAGCACCTCGTGCTCGGCGCGAAACAGCTGCGCCTCGTCGTCGAGCGTGCGCAGCGTCTCGCGCTGCGCGTCGAGGCCGGCCTGGGCGGCGAGCACGTCGTCCTGCGAACCGGCGCGAGCGTCGAGCGCGGCCGCGAGCTCGTCCTCTGCGGTCTGGATCGCCGCCAGCAGCTCCTGCCGGCGCCGCTGCAGCAGCGTCTCCTCTTCGGCCCAGCGGGCGAGCTGCTCCTCGCCCTGCCGCGCTTCGGCTTCGAGGCGGGCGGCGTCGGACTCGTGGGCCCGCCGCCGCTCTTCGAGCAGGTGGAGATAGCCGAGCCGCTGCGCGCCGACGGCGCGGAGCTCCTCGCGATCGCTGCGCGCGCCGACGAGCTCGGCCTGTGCCGCGTCGAAGCGGGACTCGAGCCCGCGATGCTCCTCCTCCCGCGCGCCGAGCCGCCCCCGCGCCTCGGCGATCCGCTCGCCGAGCGCGGCCGCCTCGGCGGCGAGGCGCTCGCCTTCGGCGGCGAGCGCGGCGCCCTGCTTCTCCAGGCGGCGGACCCGCTCCGCGGCGTCCTCCCGGCGGGCTTGAGCGACGGCGAGCTGGCGCTGAGTGTCGGCGATCGCCGCCTCGTGCCCTTGCGCGGCCTGGGCGCGGGCCGTGCGCGTGGCGACGGCGTCGGCGAGGTCCTCGGCGGCGGCCGCGGCTTCCTCCCGCAGGCCCGGCAGGCGGGCGTCCAGCGAGCTGCGCTCGTGCTTGCGCGCGAGCACGCCCGGCTGGCGGCGTTCCCCTTCGAGGTGGAGCAGCCCGCCCCGCCAGAACGATCCCGAGCGGCTGATGAAGGCGACGCCGGGATTGGCGGCCGCGAGCCGCCGCGCATCCTCCTCCGCCTCGACGAGGAACGCGGGCGGGAGCGCGGCGGCGAGCCCGGCGGGGAGCCCGAGCTCCGCCCGCAGCGAGCCGGTGACTGCCGGGTCGGAGATCGAGGGCAGCCGCACGTGCTCCGGCACGGCGAGGGGCGTGACGAGGACGGCGGCGGTCTTCGCCTCGCGCATGGCATTCGCGAGCACGATCGGGTCGGTGCCGGCGGGAACGATCACCGCATCGGCGAGCGTCGTGAAATAGAAGTCGAGCGCGCGCTCCCAGCCCTCGGGGGCTTGCACCTGCTCGACGAGCAGGTCTGGGTGCTCGACTCCCGCTCCCTGGAGCGCGGCGAGCAGGGCCTGGCGCCCGCTCTGGTGCGCCTCCTCGAGCTGGCGCAGGACCTCGAGGCGCTGCTCGACGCTGCGCCGGTGCTCGTCGGCCGCCTGGCGCTCGTGCGTGAGCTCAGCCTCTCGCTCGAGGGCCTCGGCGAGGGCCTGGCGCGCCGCCTCGCGCTGCCGCTCGCGCTCGCCGAGAACGGCGGCGAGGTCGCCGACCTGCGCCGCGGCGAGCTCGACCTGGGCGCGCGCCTCGGCGAGCTCGTGGGCATGTTCGGCCGTCTCCTCGTCGAGGTGGCCGCGGCGCAGCGTGGCGCGTTCGAGGTCGAGCTGCCGGGCGGAGAGCTCGGCGCGCAGCGAGTCGAGGGCGCCGAGCGAGCCGAGGAGCTGCTGGCGCAGGCGTTCCACCTGCGCCTCGATATCCTGGAGCTGGCCGACGCGGGCGCTGAGCGCGGTCTCGTCGCCTTCCACCGCGCCGCGCGCGTCGACGAGCTCGCCGTCGAGGGCCGCGCTGCGTTCGAGGACCTCGGCGCGCACGGCGCGCTTCCGCTCGAGCTCGCCGTGACGTTCGGCGGCGATGCCTGCGCCGGAGGCGAGCCGCTCGGCGATCTGCTGCTGGTTCTCGCGTGAGCCGGTGAGGAAGGCCTGGCGTCCCTCGATGCGCGCCGCGAGCTCGGCGTCGCGGCGGTGGCGCTCGCCGAGCTCGACGGCGAGCGCGTCGGCCCGCTGCCGGCCGGCGGCCAGCGCCGCCTCGCGCTGGTGGAGCCCTGCCACGAGCTCGGCCTGGCGCGTCGTGCGCTCGTCGAGCTCGGCGGTCAGCGTGCGCTCGCGGGTGACGAGGTTGGCCCAGCGCCCGGCGAGCACCCGGGCGAGGAGGTCGCGGTGCTCCGCCTCGATCGCCTGGTAGCGCCGCGCCGCTGAAGCCTGGCGCTTCAAGCCACGCACGGCACGGTCGACCTCGGCGAGCACGTCGTCGATGCGCATCAGGTTGGCGGTCGCCTCCTCGAGCTTCACCTCGGCGACGCGCCGTCGCTCGCGGTAGCGAGTGACGCCCGCCGCCTCCTCGAGCAGCTTGCGCCGCTCCTGCGGTTTGCCCGAGAGGATGAGGCCGATCTTTCCCTGCTCGATGATCGAGTAGGCGCGGATGCCGAGCCCGGTGCCCATCAGCAGGTCGCGGATCTCCTTCAAGGTGACCCGCTTGCCGTTGAGGCGGTACTGCCCCTCGCCGCCGCGGAAGACGCGCCGGCTGATGGTGAGGCGCCCTTCCACGGCCGCCTCGAAGCCGGGATCGGTCTCGAGCGTGAGCGACACCTCGGCCATGCCGAGCGGCTTTCTGCGCTCGGCGCCGTTGAAGATGACGTCTTCCATCGTCCCCGAGCGGAGGGACTTGGGGCTCTGCTCTCCGAGCACCCAGGAGATGGCGTCCGAGAGGTTGCTCTTGCCGCAACCGTTGGGGCCGACGATGGCCGTGATGCCTTCCGCGAAATCGAGGGAAACCGGGTCGACGAAGGACTTGAAGCCGGAGATCTCGAGACGGCGCAGCTTGAGCATGACTCTCCGTTGTTTGGGCTCCGGGCAGCATAGCAGACGATTTCCGGCGGCCACAACGGATAGTGGCCTGCGGGCTCACGCTGCCCAAGTAATTGGGGGACTGGGCCTAAGAGGCCGACCGCAAAGGGGCTACCCGCGCGCCCGCCGCCGGCTCAGTCGGCAGGTTCGAAGAGGAGCTCGCCGCCGAGCTCGCGCAGGTAGAACGCGGCCCAGAGCGCGAAGGGGAGGGCGAGCTTCACCGGGAGGTCGAGCACGTGCTTGCCGAGGCCCCAGAAGTTGCGGGCGAACCCCCCGTAGTGGGCGAGGCTCCACTCCCCGAGCTGGGTGGCGTACACGAACTTCACCCAGAAGAAGAGGTCGATGACCTCGAAGCAGAGCGTGATGAGGAGCGCGTAGCCGAGGTTCGCGAAGCGCTGACCCGTGGGCGCATCGGGTGTGGCGAGGAAGATGGCGACGAGCAGGACGAGCGGGAAGTGGACGTCGGTCACCTTCACCGCGTACGGCAGGCGTCCGTGGGCGCGCGTGTCGGCGCGGCTGATGAGCGCATCCTCGCCCTTCGAGAGCTCGATGCGGGTGACCGCCGGACGTTCGCCGAGACGGGTGAGTCGCTCGGCGGCGCGCGTGAGGAAGAGGCTCAGGAAGGGGGAGAGCAGCATCCAGCCGACCATCGCGATCGGCGCCGTGAACGCCAGGTTGCGCGCCAGCCGCAGTGCCCACCGCCCGGGACGGGGCGCATCGACCTGGCGTCGTGGTTCCCCGTTGCGCCGGGGGGCGCGATTGCGCCGGCTCACGCCGTCTGCGTGCGCCGGGGCGCGACGCGCTGGGCCCAGAGGATCCAGATCAGCACCGCGGAGAGGATCACCAGGCTCTGCCAGACCACCGTGTGCGAGGTGTCGAAGAAGCGCGGGAGGTACGCGCCGGTCAGGAAGAGAGCGACGACGCGCACCAGGTTGACGACCTGGATGGCGACGGCTCCCGCCGCCAGCCCGACGAGCCTCGCCTTCCACGGCGCCGGGAAGGCGACGATGGCCGCGAGCAGGATGACCATGGCCTCGACGCCGTTGCAGCCGTTGCGGATGTTCACCGCGAAGCGCGGCGAGCGCAACATGGTACCGACGCGCGACACGGGTTGGCCGAGCGCGCGGAGGGTCACGCCGCTCGCCTTGGCGATGCCCCCGGTGAAGGGCTCGATGACGTGGTCGTTGACGGGGCGCCACGCGATCAGCGCGAAGGCGCCGCCGAGGACGAGCAGGAAGACGAGCAGGAAGCGCGCCTCGGGCCGGAGCCGACGGCGAGGCGTCTCGGCGCCGTCGGCGTTCGAGCCCGCGGAAGACGCCGTCTCCGTGCTTTCGTGGCCGCCGCCGCCCTCTTTCGAAAGCGGGGGTTGGGCGTCGGGTCGTTTCCGTCTCGCCATGGAGCCGGCGGATTGTAGCAGCCGGCCTTGGCGTCCTTGATGTTCGCCCTTGGTGTTCGAAGGCCGGTCGAGGGCAGGGCAGATCGCTCCGTGGTAACTTGGCCAGCCCATGTCGTCGGACTCCACCTTCGAGGAGCCCCTCGTCGAGCTGCGGCGCCAGATCCAGGAGCTCGAGAACTACCCCAGCCGGCCGGGCATCGACAAAGACGTCGACCGTCTGCGGGCGCGCCTGCGCAAGGAGACGGAGGAGGTCTACAAGGGGCTCAACCGCTGGCAGAAGACGCTCGTCGCCCGCCACTCCGACCGCCCCTACACGCTCGACTACATCGAGCTGCTGATGGAGGACTGGGTGGAGATCCACGGCGACCGCGCCTTCGGCGACGACCCGGCGATCGTCGCCGGGTTTGCCACGTTCCGCGGCCACAGCGTGGCCGTCGTCGGGCACCAGAAGGGGCGCGACACCCGGCAACGCATCTGGCGCAACTTCGGCCAGCCGCGTCCCGAGGGCTATCGCAAGGCGCTGCGGCTGATGCACCTCGCGGAGCGCTTCGGGTTGCCGCTCTTGACGTTCATCGACACGCCGGGCGCGTACCCCGGGATCGGCGCCGAGGAGCGCGGGCAGGCCGAGGCGATCGCCCGCAACCTCGAGGAGATGGCCACACTCCGCGTGCCGATCGTGGTCACCATCACCGGCGAGGGTGGTAGCGGCGGGGCGCTCGCCCTCGGCGTCGGAGACCGCGTGCTCATCCTGCAATACGCCATCTATTCGGTCATCTCGCCCGAGGGCTGCGCTGCCATCCTCTGGAAGGACCAGGAGCGGAAGGCGGAGGCGGCCGAGGCGATGAAGGTGACCGCTCCCGACCTCCGCGAGCTCGGCGTCGTCGACGAGATCATCGAGGAGCCGCTCGGCGGCGCACACACCGACCGCGAGGAGATGGCGCGGCGGGTGGGCGACGCCATCGAGCGCACGTTGCGCCAACTCGGCCGCAAGAGCGTCGACCAGCTCCTCGACGATCGTTACAAGCGGTTCCGCAACCTCGGCGTGCACGTCGAGGGATAGCTGCGAGTCGGGGCCGCCATCCCGATGCACACGCAGCTCCCCGACGAGTCGCCGGGCGCGGCCACGCCCGATGTCCGCGCCACCGAAGCGCCGGTCGTCCCGGGCGTTTCCGCCGTTCCGGCCATCTGGGTGGCGGCACCGGTCCCGGCCGCGGCACACGAGCTGGCGGAAGCCGGATACCCGCGCGCCCTCGCGTTGCTTCTCGCGCGCCGCGGCGTCGACACGCCGGAGGCGGCGGAGCGCTTCCTCAAACCCGACCTCGCGCAGCTGCACGACTCCATGGGCTTCGCCGGCATCGACCGCGCGCTGTCGATCCTGGTCGCGGCGCGGGAGCGCGGCGGAGCGGTGGCGGTGGTGGGGGACTACGACGTCGACGGCGTGAGCGCGGCGGCGTTGCTGCTCGCCACGTTGCGGGCGTGCGGCCTGTCGGCCGATCCGATCCTGCCGCACCGGGTGCGCGACGGCTACGGCCTGCAACCGAGCCACGTCGAGGAGGCGGTCCGCCGCGGCGCCGCCGTGCTGCTCACCGTCGACTGCGGGAGCACCGCCCACGTACCGGTGGCCGCCGCGCTCGCCGCCGGGCTCGGCGTGGTGGTCATCGACCATCACCTCGGCGACCGGCCGCTCCCACCCGACGTGGCGCACGTCAACCCACACCAGGCGGAGTGCACCTATCCGTTCCGCGACCTCGCCGCCGCCGGACTGGCGCTCAAGGTCGCGCTCGCGCTCGGTGCGCGGCTCGGGCGACCGCTGCCGGTGGAGGCGCTCCTGCGCATCGCCTGCCTCGGCACCGTGGCGGACATGGTGCCGCTGCTGGGAGAGAACCGCGTGATCGCCGCGCTCGGCTTGCGGGCGCTCGGCGCCACCCGCTCGCGGGGGTTGCGGGCGCTCTTCCGCCACGCGCAGGTGGCACCGCCGCTGTCCGCCACCGACATCGGCTTCCGCATCGGTCCGCGCCTCAACGCCGCGGGACGGCTGGGCTCGGCGGAGCCGGCGCTCGAGCTGCTGCTGACGCGCGACGACGAGCGTGCCGAGGCGCTCGCGGCGCAGCTCGAGGAGATGAACGCCGACCGCCAGCGCCAGGAGCGTCAGGTGGTGGAGGAGGCCACGGCGCGCGTCGCCGAGCGCGGCACGCTACCGGCGATCATCGTCGAGTGGAGCCCGGATTGGCACCGGGGCGTCGTGGGGATCGCCGCCTCGCGTCTGGTGCGGGCGTTCCGGCGGCCGACGCTGCTCCTCGCCGACGACGGGGAGCTGGCGACCGGCTCCGGGCGGAGCGTGCCGGGGATTCACCTGCATTCCTTTCTCGCGCCGTGGGCGATCGAGCTCGAGCGCTTCGGTGGCCACTCGCAGGCCGTGGGGCTGACGGCGAGGAGCGGGCGACTGGCCGAGCTGCGCGAGACGTGGGAGCGCGCGGCGTCGAGCTGGCCGGCCGAGCTCCTGGCGCGCACGCACACCTATGAGATGAGCCTCGAGCCTCGTCACGTGACCTCGAAGCTCCTCGCACAGCTCGAGCGGCTCGAGCCGCACGGCGAGGGGAACCCGAGACCGCTCCTCCGCGTGGGGCCGCTGCGGCTGGTGGGATCGCCGCGCGCTTTCGGGCGAGGGCACCTGCGCGCGACCGCGGCCGGAGAGGATGGCTCGCGGGTGCGCCTGCTCGGCTGGGGCTGGGAGCCGCGCGGAGCCGAGCTCGCGGGGCGCTTCGAGTGCCTGGCGAACCTCGAGCGGGATCGCCTGACCGGCGAGCCCGTGCTCCAGCTGACCGACTGTCGCGCCGCGGGCTGAGGACCACGAGACGCCGATGCCGCGCCAAGGCCTGCTCACCGTCGCCCGCATCAAGGCCGCGCGCTGGATCGCCCTCGGCGTGGCGGCGGCTCTGGCGGTGACCCTCGCCGTACTCTGGTACCTCGGGCGGGACGCCAAGGTCGAGCTCACCACCGCCGAAGGCGAGCCGCCTCGCGGCGCGCAGCAGGTGGGGAAGGGGTTCGACCACACCGTCACCCACGAGGGCAAGCCGCTGCTGCGCATCCGCGGCAAGCGCGACCGCTACGACACCGAGGGCAACCTGCACGTCGAGGAGGTGCTGATCACCGCCTATCAGGAGGACGGCAGCCGCTACGAGATCGCGGCGGACGTCGCCACCTACAACCTCCAGGACAAGGAGGCGCGCCTCGAGGGGCACGTGAGCCTCGCCGGGCCGGAGGGGTTTGCGCTGCGGACGAAGAAGCTGGTGCTCCGGCAGGGGGGCCGCTGGCTCGACGCCGACTCGGTGGTGAACTTCCAGTGGGGCACCGACCCGCCGCTCGCCGGCAGAGCGCAGAAGCTGCAGGCGCAGATCAACCGCGGCGAGTTCGTGCTCGCCGGAGGCGTCGGCATCCGTTCGATGCGGGCCGCCGAGGGCACGGCGACGGATGGGTTGGGAGGGGAGCCGTTTTCGATGAGCGCCGAGGTCGTCGTCTTCCAGCGCCCCCTCCATCAGCTGCGCGCCGACGGCAAGGTGCTCTTCAAGTACGCCGACTCCCACCTCAAGGCCGAACGCGTCGCGGCACACCTCTCGACCGGGGGCAACAGGCTGCAGTTCGTCCGTGCGAGGTGGGGAGTGCGCTCCGAGTTCCACGACCGCGACAATGCCGGGCGGCCGGGGTTCCTGATCGCCGAGGGGGACAGCCTGGCGGTGCTCTTCGACGAGGCCGGCAAGCTGCCCACGCGCATCGAGCTCGAGGGGGACGGCAAGGTGCCGGGGCACCTGCGGCGCGGCATCGACGGCGGCGAGGTGTTCGACCTGGTCTCCGCGCGCGTGGAAGGAGACCTCGCCCAGGGCCGGTTGACCAGCGCCCATGCCGACGGCGGCGTGACGATCGTCAACGAGGGGTCTGGAGCGCCGACGCGGCGGTTGACCTCGCGCGTCGCGAACGCCGAGTTCGCCGACGGCACGTTGGCGCAGCTCGAGGTGACCGGCGACGTCCGCGCGAGCGAGACCGGACGTGGCGACATCGTCGCGGCGCGGGCCGTCGTCACCCCCGACCGCACCGACGCCTGGGGAGAGCCGGTGAGGCTCGACAGCCCGAAGGGACAACTTCGTGCGCCGCACCTGACCTACACGCGGGAGGGCGCGCTGGCGCACGCCGACGGTGGAGTCGAGGCGACCCTGCCGCCGGGCAGGGAGAACCCGATGCAGGAGACGCCGCTCGCCGAGAGCGGCCAGCCGGTGCAGGTGACCTCGGAAGAGGCGTTCCTGCGCGACGAGCCGCGCACGTTCCTCTTCAAGGGAAAGGTGCGCGCCTGGTCGGGCGACCGCGTCCTGCGCGCCGACCAGCTGCGCGGCGAGGGGGCGCAGCGCCAGCTCGCCGCGGCGGGTTCTGTGCAGACGCTCTGGTTCATGCCGCCGCCGAAGCCCGCGGCGGCACCGGCCGCCGGGGCCGCCAAGCCACCCGGGCCGCGGCAGGTGCGGGTGGACGCCGACAGCCTGCTCTACTCCGACACCGAGCACCAGCTCGTCTACGACGGCAACGTGCGCGTGGTCGACGGCGAGCGCACGCTGCGCAGCAAGACGCTGACGGTGAAGCTCACCGAGAAGGGGCAGGCGCGGCGGATGATCGCCGAGGGTGACGTGCGATTGGAGGCGCCGGGCGAGGGCCGCACCATCACCGCCGAGCGGGCCGACTACGATGTGGAGGCGCGGCGGGTCGTCTTCCGCGGCTCGCCGGTGACGTTGCAGGATCAGAAGGGGGGCACGCTCAACGGCAAGCAGGCGGTCTACCTGATGGACACCGGGAAGGTGAAGGTGAGCGCCGAGGCCGACGAGGCGTTGCAGTGACCGGCGGCATCCGCCGGTGAGAGGGGACGCGTGAAGCTGGCTACCGAGAGCCTTCGCAAGGCCTACCGCGGCCGCTACGTCGTCAACGACGTGTCGATCGAAGTGTCGACGGGAGAGATCGTCGGCCTCCTGGGCCCGAACGGCGCCGGCAAGACGACCACGTTCTACATGGTCGTCGGGCTGACGCCACCCGACGAGGGAAAGGTGACGCTGGGCGACCTCGACATCACCGAGATGCCGATGTTCCTGCGCGCCCAGCGCGGCATCAGCTACCTGCCGCAGGAGCCTTCGGTCTTCCGCCGCCTGTCGGTCGAGGACAACCTGCGCGCCATCCTCGAGACGCTCGACCTGACGCACGCCGAGCGCGAGCGGCGCATCGAAACGCTGATCCGGGAGTTCGGGCTCGAGAAGGTGCGCAAGAGCCCCGGCTACGCGCTCTCCGGCGGCGAGCGGCGGCGCGTGGAGATCGCGCGCGCCCTCGTCATCGACCCCTCGTTCATCCTCCTCGACGAGCCGTTCGCCGGCATCGACCCGATCGCGGTGCTCGACATCCAGACGATCGTGAGGCGGCTGCGGGAGTTCGGCATCGGCATCCTGGTCACCGACCACAACGTCCGCGAGACGTTGAAGATCACCGACCGGGCCTATATCATCAACAACGGTGAGATTCTGCGAGCCGGCGCCCCCGCCGAGCTCTCCAGTGACCCCGAGGTGAGGAAGATCTACCTCGGCGAGGACTTCCGGCTTTGAGTCTCCCATTCCAAGGTCCCACGCTCAGCTAGACTCCCTTCCGGACATGGCGCTCGAACAGAAGCTCTCGCTCCGACTGGCGCAGAAGCTGGTCATGACGCCTTCGCTGCAGCAGGCGATCAAGCTGCTGCAGTTGACGCGGATGGAGCTCGAGACGGTGCTCAACCAGGAGCTGGTGGAGAACCCCGTGCTCGAGGAGCGCGACGAGACGCCGGAGGAGGGCGACCAGCCCAACGAAGAGCCGCCGGCCGAGGCGAAGAAGGACGAGATCGACCATCAGGAATCGATGGGCGACATCGACCTCGAGGCCTACTTCAACGACTACTGGGAGAGCAACAGCTACCAGGGGCAGCAGGTGCTCGGCATCCCCGAGGCGCCGCCCCTCGAGAACACGCTCACCCGCGACCCCGACCTCTACGACCACCTCCTCTGGCAGCTGCACATGTGCGGGGCGCCCGACGACCTGCGGCAGCTCGCCGAGCTGATCATCGGCAACCTCAACACGGACGGCTTCCTCGTCGCCTCGCTCGAGGAGCTGCAGGAGATGGGCCGCTTCGAGGACGGCGAGCGCTACTCGAGCGAGGACGTCGAGCGGGCGCTGCAGCTCGTGCAGAGCTTCGACCCGCCGGGAGTCGCCTGCCACGACCTGCGCGAGAGCCTGCTGGCGCAGCTCGACCACCAGGGCGAGCCGCACGACTCGTTGGCGTGGCGGATGATCGAGCAGCACTGGGACCTGTTCTTGAAGCGGCAGTTCCCGGCCATCGCCCGCGACCTCGGCGTCGAGCTGCACGAGCTCGAGCCGGCGGTCGAGCGGGTGAAGAACCTCGAGACGCGGCCCGGGCGCAAGTTCGGCAGCGAGCGCGCCCACTACGTAGAGCCCGACGTCGCGGTCATCAAGATCGGCGACGAATACATCATCCAGCTCAACGACGATGGGCTGCCGCGGCTGCGGGTCTCCAAGGCCTACCGCCGCATGCTGCAGGAGATGAAGCGGGACGGCAGGGAAGGGGAGGCCCACCAGTTCCTGCGCGACAAGATGCGCTCGGCGGTGTGGCTGATCAAGAGCCTCGACCAGCGCCAGCGCACCATCTACAAGGTGGCGAGCTCGATCGTCCGCCAGCAGCGCTCCTTCCTCGACCACGGCATCGAGCATCTACGGCCGATGGTGCTACGCGACGTCGCCGAGGACATCGCCATGCACGAGTCGACGGTGTCGCGGGTGGTCTCCAACAAGTACATCCACACGCCCCGCGGCCTGTTCCCGATGAAGTTCTTCTTCCACAGCGGTATCGACCGCGACTACGGCGAGGACATCTCGTCGCTCACCGTGAAGAGGAAGATCCAGCAGCTCATCCAGTCCGAGGACGCCAAACGCCCGCTGTCCGACAGCGCTCTGGCCCGTCTGCTCCACAAGGAGGGGATCCAGATCGCGAGGCGGACGGTGGCCAAGTACCGCGACGAGCTGGGCATCCCCTCGTCGACGGACCGCAGGCAGATTTTCTGACCGGGAACCGGCGACTCGTCCATCATCCGTGCCGCCGGCGCACCCCGGAATGGGAGGGCCGGCGACCATGAAGATCGAATACCTGGCTCGCAACTACACGATCGACGACCAGGTCCGCAGCTATGCGGCGGACAAGCTCAAGAAGCTCTCCAAGTTCCTCGAGGAGCCGGTCGAGGCGCGCGTCACGCTGGAGACCGAGAAGCGGCAGTTCGTCGCCGAGATCCAGGTGAGCCACCGCCATGGTGCCCTCGTCGCGCGGGAAGCCGCCGCGAAGATGCTCGACGCCGTCAACCTCGCCGTCGACAAGGTGGAGACGCAGGCGGAGCGGAGCCGCAAGAAGCACAAGGACAAGCGACGCCGGGCACAGCGGCAGGAGACGAACGGCCACCACTGGCCGGTGGACGTGATCGCGCGCGAGAGCGTCGCGCCCGGCAGCGGCACGCAGCCGCGCATCATCGAAAAGACGCGGCTCGAGATCAAGCCGATGAGCCTCGAGGAGGCCGCCCTCGAGCTCGAGGGGTCGAATCTGGAGTTCATCGTCTTCCGCGACATGGACACCGAACGCGTCAGCGTGCTGTACAAGCGGCGCGACAACAACTACGGATTGATCGCTCCGGAGCTGTGAGCCCGAGGCCGCCGGCTTGCCGACCCTGGAGACGCTCACCGACTCGCACCTGATCTTCCCCGCCCTGGAGGCGAGGGACGCGCGCGGGATCCTCCTCGAGCTGGCAGCGGGGCTCGCCGGTGCCGGTGTCGTCGACGACCCCTCGGACCTCTTCGCCAGGCTGCTGGAGCGCGAGGAGCTCGGTTCGACGGCGATCGGCCACGGCATCGCCATCCCGCATTGCAAGCTCGACGGCCTCGAGAGGGTGGCGGTGGCAGTCGGCCTGGCGCCCGGCGGTGTCGACTTCGGCGCCGCGGACGGCCAGCCGGTCCGGGTCTTCTTCCTCGTCGCCTCGCCCACGCGCTCGCCCGGCGAGCACCTGCAGTCGCTGGCGGCGATCTCCCGCTGGGTCAAGGGAGGCGGAAGGGTCGAGCGCCTCCTGGCCCTGCGCGACACGGCGGCGATCCTCGAGCTGTTCCGCGAGGCGTGAGCCACGTGAGCGATCCCGCGCAGCCGCACGTCGCCGTCCGCGACCTCCTCGGCGAGGAGCTCTCGGACCTGCGCTTCCGGGTCCTCGCCGGCGAGGCGAAGCTCGACAACAGGATCGAGAACCCGCGGGTCCAGAAGCCCGGGCTCGCCTTCGCCGGCTACTACCCCTACATCAAGGCGGGGCGCGTGCAGATCATCGGCGAGAGCGAGACGGAGTACCTGAAGACCCTCCCGGACGACAAGCGACGCGAGCGCTTCGAACGCATCACACGCCTGCCGGTGCCCGTGTTCATCCTCACCAAGGGCCTCGACCCCCTGCCCGACCTGCTCGAGTTGCTGCGCGAGCGCGAGATCCCGCTGCTCGCGTCGCCTGCGCTCTCCTCGGCGATCATCAAGCGCATCTCGTGGTTCCTCGAGGACCACCTGGTCCCCACGTCCCACGTCCACGGCGTATTGCTAGACGTGTACGGGCTGGGCGTGCTCCTCATCGGCCGCAGCGGGGTGGGGAAGAGCGAGTCGGCGCTCGACCTCGTCACCCGCGGCCACAGCCTCGTCGCCGACGACCGGGTGACGGTGAAGCGCTACCCGAGCGGCGACATCGTCGGCTACTCGGAGACGCCGCTGCGCCACCACATGGAGCTGCGCGGGCTCGGCATCGTCAACATCAAGGACCTCTTCGGCCTCGCCGCCGTGCGCGAGCGGAAGACGGTCGACCTGGTCATCGAGCTCGAGCCGTGGGACCCACACCAGGCGTACGAGCGGCTCGGGCTCGAGGAGACCGTGCACCACATCCTGGGCACGCCTCTGCCGTACATCAAGATGCCGGTGGCGAGCGGGCGCAACCTGTCGATCCTCGTCGAGATCGCCGCCCGCAACCACGTGCTCAAGATGCAGGGGCACTTCTCGGCGCACGAGTTCGCGCGCCAGCTCGAGGAGCAGCTCGAGCGCAAGCGCGGGCGCAAGGGCGAGCCCGGCTCGTGAAGGAAGGGAGCGTGGTGGGGGGGAGGGTGGAGCTGGTCGTCGTCACCGGTCTGTCCGGATCGGGGAAGAGCACGGTCGCGAAGTGCTTCGAGGACCTCGGCTACTACGTGGTCGAGAACCTGCCCCTGCCGCTGGTGCGCGAGTTTCTCGCCAAGCCGCTCGAGCTGGTGGGGGGCGAGCGGAAGATCGCCCTCATCACCGACGTCCGGGCGCCGGGGTTCGCCGCCGAGTTCCCGGCGATCTTTCGCGGCATCGACCGCACCGTGCTGCACCCGACGCTGCTTTTCCTGGAGGCGTCGGAGGAGTCGCTGGTGCGTCGCTTCTCGGAGACGCGCCGGCCGCACCCGCTGTCGAGCGAGATGCCGGTGCTCGAGGCGATCCAGCGCGAGCGCGCGCTGCTCGACGAGCTCCGTGGCCTCGCCGACCTGGTGTTCGACACCAGTCAGTGGAACGTGCACGAGATCCGCAGCAAGGTGAACCACGCCTTCGCGCCGCAGGCCGAGGGGGCCGAGATGCAGGTCTCGCTCACCTCGTTTGGATTCAAGTTCGGCATCCCCACGGGCACCGACCTGCTCTTCGACGTACGCTTCCTCCCCAATCCGCACTTCGTCCCCGAGCTGCGCCCGCTCACCGGCCGCGACGAGGCGATCCTCACCTACCTCGACCAGCAGCCTGATTTCACCGAGCTGGTCGAGCGCCTGGCGGACCTGTTGCTCTACCTGCTGCCGCGCTACCGGCGGGAGAACCGGAGCTACCTCTCGGTGGCTGTCGGCTGCACCGGCGGCCGCCACCGCTCGGTGGCGATCGTCGAGAGCCTCGAGCGCCGCCTGCGCGAGGCGGGCTGGACGCCGCGCATCCAGCACCGCGACATCGACCGGTAGGCGAAACGACCGGGTGCGGCATCGCCGATGCCGCGTTGCGGCATCAGACGCCTCCCTGGTACCATCACATTTCGAATGGTCCAGGTGCTGATCCTCAGCCACGGCGCGCTCGCAGCCGCGCTCGTCGAGACCGCGGAGCGCATCGTCGGCGAGCTGGCCGACGTGCAGGCGCTCTCGCTCGACTGGGAGGAGCCCCGCGAGGCTCTCCTCTCCCGGCTCGCACAGGTCATCGCCAGCCTCGACCAGGGCGACGGCGTGCTCGTCCTGACCGACCTCTTCGGCGACACGCCGTCGAACCTGGCGCTGGGGCTGATCGACTCGGGCCGCGTCGAGGTGGTGACGGGCGTCAACCTGCCGATGGTCCTCCGCCTCGCCTGCAAGGGCACCCGGCCGCAGACGCTGGGGGAGCTGGCCACCTGGATCCAGGCGAAGGGAAGGCAGGGGATCCGCGTCGGCATGGCGCTAGAGCCCACCCTCGCGGAGAGGGTGTGAGACGGGGCGCGCCGCAAGGGCGGTCCTCGCATCGATCGCCCGGCGAGCCGGAGCGGGCGTGATCGAGCGCGACGTGGAGATCGTCAACCGGCTGGGCCTGCACGCCCGCGCCGCAGCGAAGCTGGTGCACCTCGCCGGCCGCTTCCGCTCGGAGGTCAAGCTGATCAAGGATGGCGAGGTGGTGGACGGCAAGAGCATCCTCGGCCTGCTGATGCTGGCGGCTGCCAAGGGGGAGCACGTGCGGCTGCGCACCGACGGCCCCGACGAGGAGGAGGCGATGGCCGCGCTCGCCGACCTCATCGCCCGCCGCTTCGAGGAGGAGTCGTGAGCCCCGGCCGGTCGCGCCAGCCGGACGCCGGCGAGCCCGAGTCGGCCGAATCCCACAGTGTGATCATGCAAGAGATGCGTGGCCTCGGCGTCTCCGAAGGGGTCGCCATCGGCCGTGCGGTCTGCATCGCCACGCGCGAGCAGGACGTCTACCGCTTCCCGCTGCCCGAGGGCGCGCTCGACGACGAGCTCGACCGCTTCCGCCGCGCCACCGACCGGGCGGTCGAGGAGGTGGAGGAGCTGCGGGCCCGCGTCGGCTCCGACCTGGGGCCGGACCTCGCCGGCATCTTCGAGGTCCATGCGCTGCTGCTCAGGGACCGCTACTTCCTCGAGCGGATCGAGCAGCGCATCGCCGAGGAGCACGTCAACGCCGAATGGGCGGTGTGGGAGACCGCGGCCGAGCTGCGGGGCCGCTTCGCCAGCGTGGCGGTCGACGCGGTACGCGACCACAGCGAGGACATGCAGGACATCGCGCGGCACCTGATCCGCGCGCTGCAGGGGGTCTCCCACCACGAGCTGTCCGAGATCGGCGGCGGGGTCATCGTCATCGCCGACGACTTGACACCCTCCGACGCCGTGCGTTTCGGCCGGCAGGGCGTGGTGGGGTTCGCCATCGAATCCGGCGGCCGCACCTCGCACACGACGATCATTGCCCACTCGCTGAACATCCCGCTGGTGACCGGACTGCCAGGGATCACGCGCCTCGCCGCCCACGAGGACCCGGTGATCGTCGACGGCACCGCCGGCGTGGTGGTGCTGCACCCGACCGCGGCGGTGATCGACGAATACGAGCGGCGCCAGCGCGACTACGACCAGCGGACGCTCCTGCTGCTCGCCACGCGCGAGCTCGAGACGCGGACGAGCGACGGCGTGTTGGTGCAGCTGATGGCGAACATCGACCTCGTGGAGGAGGTCGCCGAGGCGCGGCGCTACGGCGCGCAGGGGATCGGCCTCTACCGGAGCGAGTTCCTCTACATCGAGCGCACGCCGGAGCTCCCCAGCGAGGAGGACCACTACCAGATCTACCGGCGGCTGGTGGAGGAGATGGCGCCCCATCCGGTGGTGATCCGCACCTACGACCTCGGCGGGCGCAAGCTCGCCCGCGAGGTGATGGACACCGGCGAGGAGAACCCGGTGCTCGGCCTGCGCGGTATCCGCCTCACGCTGGCCAGGCCGAACGTCTTCCGCACGCAGCTCCGCGGGCTCTTCCGCGCCGGCACCCACGGCGAGCTCTGGGTGCTCTTGCCGATGGTCAGCACGGTGGAGGAGGTGCGGGCATTCCGCGCCTTCGCGGAAGAAGTGGCCAGTGAGCTGGCGAGCGAGGGAGTGCCCTACAGCAAGCGCTTTCGGCTCGGCGTGATGATCGAGGTCCCCTCGGCGGCGCTCATCGCCGACCACCTCGCGGCGATCGTCGACTTCTTCGCCATCGGCACGAACGACCTCATCCAGTATTCGATCGCGGTCGACCGCAACAACGAGCACGTCACCCACCTCTACCAGCCGTTCCATCCAGCTCTACTGCGAATGCTACGATTCGTCGTCGAACAAGCAGAGGAGCACGGCATCCCGGTGAGCGTCTGCGGCGAGATGGCCGCCGATCCGCTGGCGGCGGCGGTGCTGGTGGGTCTCGGGATCCGCCGCCTGTCACTGAGCCCGCGGCGGGTGCCCGAGATCAAGACGCGGTTGCGCGATCTCGACGCCGGTTTTCTTCAGCAGCAGGTCCGCCTGTGCACCGAGATGGCCACTGCCGCCGACGTCGAGCAGTACATGACCGCGGCCATCGCCGAGCGGTCACCCGGCGCAAGACCGCTGCGACGGGCGCGCGACTGACGAGGGGATGAAGGCTTGCTGAGACCTGTCCGTCGCGTCGAGAAGCCCTGGGGCTACGAGCTCGTCTTCGCCCACACCGACCGCTACGTCGGCAAGCTGTTGCACGTCGACGCGGGGCACGCGCTGTCCCTGCAATACCACGAGCGCAAGGACGAGACCCTCTACCTCGCCGCCGGCTCGCTCGAGTTCCAGGTAGAGGAGGACGGCGCGCTCGTCTCGCGGGAGCTCCGGCTCGGCGAGGCGTACCACATCCCGCCCTTCACCCGACACCGCATGATCGCCGGTCCCGACGGGTGCGACCTCATCGAGGTCTCCACACCCGAGCTCGAAGACGTCGTCAGGCTGGAGGACCGCTATGGCCGCGCGTGACTCCCTGCTGCTGGCCGCTCCTTGCGTGCTCCTCCTCGCCGCGTGCTCGTCGGCGCATCCGCCGGCTCCGCGAGCCGCCGGCAAGCCCGGCCCGGCCGTGGCGCCCCAGACGGTGACTCTCGCGCCAGCGCCGACGCCCAGCACCGTCGTGGACCCGGTGCCGGCCCGCGTGCCGAGCAATCAACCGGTTGTCATCGACGAGGGGACCGACGGCAGCGAAGGCCCGCAGACCCTTGCCGGTGCCGCCGCCGCCGAGCGCGAACGGCGGCGCGAGGCGGGTCCGGCGACGCTCGTCATCAACAACAAGAACCTCGCCGAACACGCGACCGGCAAGCTCACGATCTCCCAGGGATCGTCCACGACGCCCCCGGCGGCGCCGGCAGGCGCCACTCCGGCCAAAGACGAGAGCTACTGGCGCGAGCGCGTTCGCGGGCTCCGGCAGCAGTGGGCCCTCGCCGTGGATTCGATCGGCGAGCTCGAGGCCCGCGCAGCCAACCTCCGCACGCGCTTCTACTCCGAGGACGATCCGTACGTGCGCGACGGCGAGGTGAAGCCCGCGTGGGACCGCGCTCTCGAGGGCCTCGACTCTGCCAGGACGCGCGCACGCGGTCTCGAGGATCAGCTCGGCGCGACTCTGGAGGAGGGGAGGGAGTCGGGCGCCCTGCCCGGGTGGCTCCGCGACGGCATCGAGCTCGAGCCGTCCGAGCGCCCCTACGACAAGCCCGACCGCCCGGTGGCGCGCGACGACGCCAACCTCGTCCGCGAGCCGGACGAGCTGGGCAAGCCTCCCCACCGCTAGACTGTTCCTACCAGCAGGGGCGGCAGTTACGCCCCTACGGCCAAAGAATCACTTCAGGGATCGGCACCACTTCGAGGATCGATCCGCGCCGGAGCCTGCCATGCGACGCTTCTTCATCGAGACCTGGGGCTGCCAGATGAACGAGCTGGACAGCCAGCGGCTCGCCGGCCAGCTCATGCAGCAGGGGGCGCTGCCCACCGACGATCCCGCGGAGGCCGACGTCATCCTCCTCAACTCCTGCAGCGTGCGCGAGAAGGCGGCGCAGAAGGCGTACTCGCGGCTGGGTGAGTACCGCCGGCTGAAAGCGGGGCGGCCCGATCTCCTCATCGGCTTCTGCGGCTGCGTGGCGCAACAGGAGGGTGAAGACGCCCTGGCCCGCCTGCCCGAGATCGACTTCGTGATCGGCCCCGCGCGTGTCGGCGAGCTCGTCGACGTGATCCGCCAGCGGCGATCCGGAGAGCGCGTCGTGGCCACCGGTTTCCCTGCCGAGCGGCGCTTCGACCTCGACGCCATCGATCGCGAGGGCGTGCACAAGGGCATGGTGACGATCATCGAGGGGTGCGACAAGCGTTGCACCTTCTGCATCGTGCCGTACACCAGGGGGCCGGAGCGGTGCCGGCCCCTGGCGGATGTCGTCGCCGAGGTCGGCTACCTGGTGCGGCGCGGTTTCGTCGAGATCGAGCTGCTCGGCCAGACCGTCAACCACTGGCGCGAGCCGGGAGGCGACCTCGACTTCGCCGACCTGCTCGAAGCCGTGGCCACGCAGCCTGGCGTGAAGCGCCTGCGCTTCGTCACCTCCTACCCGCGGGACTTCACGCCTCGCATGGTGGAGCAGGTGGGGAAGCACGAAGTCATCTGCCCCTCCATCCACCTCCCCGTGCAGTCGGGGTCGGACCGCATCCTGCGCTTGATGGGGCGCGGTTACGACGTCGACTCCTACGTTCGGCTCGTCGCCGACCTGCGTGGCGCACGTGCGGACCTTGCCCTCTCGACCGATCTCATCGTCGGCTTTCCGGGCGAGACCGAAGAGGATTTCCACGCCACCCTCGAGCTCCTGGAGCGCGTGCGTTTCGCGCAGCTCTTCGCCTTCAGGTATTCGCCGCGTCCGGGCACGCCGGCGCTGCGGCTCGCGCAGCCGGCCGTCGAGGACGAGACCGCGTCGCGCCGGTTGCAGGAGCTGCTCGCGCTGCAGAGGGGGATCCAGCGCGAGATCAACGAGCAGCTCGTGGGGCGCACCATGGACGTGCTGGTGACCGGCAGGGGGCGTGACGAGAGCCAGCAGACCGGGCGCACCTCGTGCCACCGGATCGTCTGGTTCCCGGCGAGCGCGCATCCTGCGCCAGCGGGCGAGCTCGTCAGCGTGCGCATCGAGAGCGCCCAGACGCACCACCTCCTGGGTAGCCGCATTGGCGGAGACGGCGCTCCCGAACCGGCGCGTCGCACGTCGCTGCGCGTCCTATCCGGCGCCTGAAAGGGCGCGCCCGATCGGGGCGTAGAATGGTGGCGATGAGCGACCCCGACGCCCTGGTTCGCATGGAGATCAAGGGGCTGATGCTCGACCCCACGTCGAACGTTCCCATCGTCGTCCTCCGCGAGCAGGGTGGACAGGTCTTCCTCCCGATCTGGATCGGCGTCTTCGAGGCGAACGCGATCGCCCTCCGCATCGAAGGGATCGAGCCACCGCGACCACTCACGCACGACCTGCTCCGATCGGTGTTCCGGCACTTTCAGGTCGAGGTGCAGCGCATCGTGATCTCCGACCTCAAGGAGAACACCTTCTTCGCCCTCATCCAGGTGCTGCGGGACGGCGAGGCGAGCGACATCGACGCTCGGCCCAGCGACGCCATCGCTCTCGCGTTGCGGACCGATGCGCCGATCTTCGTCCGCAGGGACGTGCTCGACCGGGCCAAGGCCGTCGACCTGGCGACGCAGGCGGCTGACGACGAGAAGCTCAAAGAGTGGCTCGAGGAGCTGAACCCCGAGGACCTCGGCAAATACACGATGTAGCAGCGGTCGCCTTTCGCATCCTCTATCTGCCAGAAAATCAAGGAGTTGAGCCGGTTGTCGGCCGGCCGACATGCTCCCGGGTGCGCGGGGCAGCACGGTCATCGCGCGTTGACCGCATCGGCGGCATTCCCGTACACTGCGCACGCAAGCCCTAATGATCGTCGCCATCACCAACCAGAAGGGCGGGGTGGGTAAGACCACCACTGCCATCAACCTCGCGGCGGGTCTCTCGATGAAGGGGCTGAAAACGCTGCTGATCGACCTCGATCCGCAGGCGAACAGCTCGATGTCTTTCGTCGACGTCCACGCGCTGGAGCGGTCGGTCTACGACACGCTCGTCGACGGCCGCGTCCCCCTCCGCGACGTGATTCTCCCGACCGCCAAGACTCCTCAGCTGTCGCTGGCACCGGCGAACATCGCGCTCGCGAAGCTCGAGGCGAAGTTGGTGGGGGAGATCGACGGGATCTACCGCCTCAAGGACGCGCTGGCTCCGCTCCAGGAGGAGTACCAGTACATCGTCATCGACACGCCGCCGACCCTGGGCCTCATCACGGTCAACGCCCTGGTGGCATCGACTCACGTGCTGATCCCCATCCAGTCGAGCTACTTCGCCCTCGAGGGCACCGACGACCTGCTGGAGACCATCGACAAAGTGAAGGCGCGCGCCAACCCGCAGCTGCAGATCCTCGGTGCGGTGATCACGCTCTACGACAAGCGGACGCTGCTCGCGCGCGACATCCTGGGTGAGATTCGCAAGGTCTTCGGCGACAAGATCTTCAAGACGACCATCAGCAAGAGCGTTCGCCTGGAGGAGAGCCCGGCTTACCGGGAGTCGATCTTCACCTTCGCGCCGCGGAGCAGCGGCGCGTACGAGTACTACAAGCTCTCCGAGGAGGTGCTCAGCCGTGTCTGAGCCCGCAAGCCGCCGCAAGGGTCTGCCGCAGCAGATCAAGATGCGACACAGCCACCACTTCGTCGACGAGCTGACGGCTCGCAGCGAGACGCCGCTCGGCAAATACGTGGCCCTCGCCGAGATCGAGCCCGACCCCAACCAGCCGCGTACGTCGATGGGGAGCCTCGACGACCTCGTGGCTTCGATCCGCGACAAAGGCGTGCTCGAGCCGTTGCTGGTGCGTCGCCACCCGACGGGGGGAGCAGGCAAGAGCTACCGGATCATCGCCGGCGAGCGCCGATACCACGCCGCGCTCGCGGCGGGGCTCTTCGAGGTGCCGGCGATCGAGCTCGACGTCTCCGATCAGGAAGCGCTCGAGATCGCGCTCATCGAGAATCTCCAGCGCAAGGACCTGACGCCGTTCGAAGAGGCCGAGGGCTACCGGACGCTCGGCGAGCGCCATGGGTACACGCACGAGCAGATCGCGGAAGCGGTCGGCAAGTCGCGGGTCGTGGTCACCGAGAGCCTCGGCCTCCTGCAGATGCCGCCTCGCGTGCGCGACGCCGTTCACGCCCTCGGGGTCAGCTCGAAGTCGATGCTTCTCGAGATCCTCAAGGCGCGCTCGGAAGAGGAGATGATCCAGCTCCTCGAGCGGGTCTCGACACTGGGGATGAGCCGCGAGGATCTGCGCCGACGGAGCAGCCGTGGGCCTGCTGGTCGCCGCAAGCCATACGTCTTCACGTTCAAGAGCCCGGACAAGAGCTACCGGCTCAACCTGAGCTTCCGGCGTAGCGCCGTCGACCGCCAGGACCTCATCAGCGCGCTGCAGGAGATCCTGCAGCAGCTGGTGACCGAGCAGCAGAAGGAAGGCTGAGGGCCTCGGTCCTCTCGCCGGCCCGCGCGGCGAGACGCCGAAGACCCGGAGGCTGGCGCCGGCGACGGTGCCGATAGCCAGCCCAGCGTGGTGCTGCGTTCAGGCTGCTCGAGAGTGCCTGCGTGGTACCAGCACCACGAGGAAGGCCCTGCAGCTGAAGAAGGCTGCTGGGCGGGGTTGCCAAGGGCGTCCGAGGGCGCGCGGACCCTGTGGGCCTTCGTCTCTACACAACGTCCGATAAGATAGATTATGTCAACCTGCCTGTGGCAGGATGACATAAATCTCCCGCTTGCCGGCTCCTTACGGTCGCCGCCTTCTGGTTCACGGGTCCCCCTCTCCCCGCAGGCATCCGCTACCAGATTGGGATGCGGGAATGCGTCCCACTCGAGGGCGTCCGTGATCGGTGCGCTCGGAGTCGCGCGGCGCTGCGTGGGTGCGGTCGGCGACTGCTCTCTCAGTGGCGCGCGAAGGCCACTGGCATAATCGGCCGCGATGCCGGCGCTGCGGAAGCTCGATCGCTACGTGATCTCCGAGACGCTGGGGCCGCTCGCCCTAGGATTCTCGATCTACACGTTCATCATGCTCGTCCGCTTCCTCTTCAGGTCGGCGGACATGATCATCCGGCGCGGGCTGTCTTCGGGCGAGGTCGGGCTCCTCGTCCTCTACACGCTACCGAACATCATCGTGCTGACGATCCCGATGGCGCTCTTGTTCGCCATCCTGATCGCCATCGGGCGGCTCGCTTCGGACAGCGAGCTCGTCGCGATGCGGGCGTGCGGGATCAGCCTCTTCACCCTCTACCGGCCGATACTGCTGCTCTCGGCGCTCCTGGCGTTCATGAACGTCTACGTCTCGGCCTACCTGCTGCCACGGGCCAACCATGCCTTCCAGGTGCAGTCGCTCGAGATCCTCGCGAAGACGGCGGCGCGCCAGGTGGAGGCTCGGGTCTTCTACGAGGAATGGGAGGGCATCGTCCTCTACGTCTTCGGCATGGAGCCCGGCTCGGACCTCTGGCAGGGGGTGTTCCTGGCGCCGTCGGTGCCGCAGGCGCAGAACACGGTCACGGTCGCCGAGCGCGGACGCCTGCAGGTCGACAAGGCCGGCGAGAACATCGTCCTCCACCTCGAGAATGCGCTCACCCACAAGGTGGACCTCGACCGCCCGCAGAACTACGAGCTGATCCGCCACGAGTCGCTCGAGGTGGTGCTCGACGACCAGTTCACCACCACGCAGAAGGCGAAGATCACCGCCACCAAGGGGGTGCGGGAGCTGACGCTGGGCGAGCTGCGGGCCTGGGAGCGCGACCCGCGCGTGGACGTCGAGACCCGCCGTCTCGCGCGTGTCGAGATCCACAAGAAGCTCGCCATTCCCGCGGCGTGCCTCGTCTTCGGGCTCTTCGCGGTGCCGCTCGGCTTCAACAACCGTCGCGGCGGCAAGTCGTCCGGGTTCGCGATGTCGATCGCGGTGATCATGGCGTTCTACGTGATCCTCTCCAACGGCGAGGACGCGGCGCGCGTCGGGCGTGTGCCGCCCTGGCTCGCGATGTGGTTCCCCAACCTGCTCTTCAGCGCGCTCGGCGCGTTCCTGCTCGTGCGCCGCAACCAGGACCGTGGCCTGCTCGGCCGCCGCCTCGGCTGGTGGGTCCGGCTCGTCGCGTCACGCCGGATGATCGAGGCGCGCCACAGGCAGCAGAAGCGGCGGCGGATCCGGCGCGAGGCGCGGCGCCGCGCCGTGCGGCAGCGCACGCCGGACGTCGTGCTGCGCATCCCGCGCTTCGCGCTCCGTTTCCCCAACCTGCTCGACCGCTACGTGACCCGCCTCTTCTCCCGCGTCTTCCTGCTCGTCGCCCTGTCGGGAATCATGCTCCTCGTCATCGCGGACTTCACCGAGAACCTCGACGACATCCTGAAGAACAAGCCCGGTGTGGGCGTGATGCTCGAGTACTACTCGTACCTCTCGTTGCAGGTGCTCTTCGACATCGCGCCCATCCTGGTGCTGGTGACGACGCTCGTCACCTTCGCGCTCCTCTCGCGCACCAACGAGATCACCGCCGCCAAGGCCCTCGGCGTGAGCCTCTACAGGATGGCGGTTCCTGCGGTGGCCGCCGCCGCGATCGTCGCCTCCGCGTGCGTCCTGCTCCAGGTGGAGGTGCTGCCGGCCTCGAACCAGCGGGTGGCGCAGCTCAAAGACCGGATGAAAGGGCAGACCACGGCGCGCACCTACCGGCGCGTCGACAGGCAGTGGCTCTTCGGCAGCGGCCCTTACATCTTCAACTACCTCTACTTCGACCAGGCGAGAAAGCAGCTGAACGACTTCCAGGTCTTCGGCTTCGACTCCGAGCACCAGATCTCGCAGCGCCTCTTCGCTCACCAGGCGAAGTGGGACGGCGAGCGCTGGGTCCTCGAGCGCGGCTGGGCGCGCTCCTTCCTGGGCCCGCAGGAGCTCGCCTTCCGGCCGTTCGAGGAGCCGGTCCTCGCCCCGTACCGCGAGCCCCCCGACTACTTCGCCGCAGAGGTCAAGCGGCCCGAGCAGATGCACTACGGGGAGCTGCGGCGCTACATCCGCGAGCTCGAGCAGAGCGGCCAGTCGGTGCCCGACCTGAAGGTGAGGCTTCTCGAGAAGGTCGCCCGCCCGATGCTCGCGCTCATCATGGCGCTCGTGGCGCTCCCCTTCGCCTTTCGGCTGGGCCGGCGGGGCGCCCTCTACGGAGTCGGGCTGTCGCTCGTGCTCGGCATGGTGCTGCTCGGGGTGTTTGCCTTCTTCAAGACGCTCGGCGAGATCGGTGCGCTGCCGCCGGTCGTGGCGGTGTGGACGCCGAGCCTCATCTTTGCCGCGCTCTCGGTCTACCTGTTCCTCGGCGTGCGCACGTAGCGGCGCCGGAGCGCGACCCGTCTCGTCGCTGGAGCGACGGGCGACGCTAGAGCGTCGTGTGGTAACGCCGGCTGCCCGGGTGGCTCTCGAGCATGCCGTAGAAGAGCGTCGAGAGCGCGTGCAGGGTCGCCGTGGCGACCGCCGAGCGGCGGGTCTCCATGCCGCCCGTGAGCGAGGCGATCATCCCGCCGCTGCGGCGGCGTCCGGGGATGGTGAGCGGCGTGACGTCCGGGGACTGGCCGTCGATGATCCCGTCGGGGAGCTGGATCGAGCCGCTGCCGCCCCACGCCTCCCCCACCGGCGCCTGGATGACCGTCCAGTTGCGCACGAAGTAGTGGGTCTTGCCGTCGATCTCGAGGCTGTGCAGACCGCCCTCGCTGGAGACGTAGAAGTGGTACGCGTCGCCCAGCGTCCGCTGCATGTCCGCGGTCTCACGGCGCGCGGCGGCGATCGCCTCCTCGTCGGAGATCGGCAGGCAGGGGTGGATCTCCACCTCGGCGTGCGGGACGATCACCACCGGGATCGGCCGGTTCAGGCCCTCGTGGAAGTAGCGCAGGAATCCGTCCCGGACCCCGAGAAGCTTGTGGGAGGCCGAGCTCCCTACGGCGATCTCGATGCCCGTTTGGAAGCGGTCCCAGAACGCCCTAAGATCCGTCGCCATGATAGTTAGCCGCCAAAACGCAAGGTTGAAGACTATAGGGCGGCTTCGGAAGTGTAAAGACGACAAGGCGGTGCTCGAAGGGCCGAAGCTGGTGGCCGAGGCGATCGCTAGCGGCATCCGTCTCGACACCGTGCTCGTGACGCCGCAGCTGGCAGCGCGTGCGGACATGCAACGCATGCTCGAACGTGCCGCTTGCCCGGTCGAGGAGATCGAGCCGTCGCTCCTCGCCAGCATGATGGACGCCGATACGCCGCAGGGCGCGCTGGCCGTCGCCCACCTGCCTCGCCGCGGAGCCGAAGCCCTTCCCCACCGGCACGACGGCATCTACCTCTACCTCGACGGTGTCCAGGACCCCGGAAACCTCGGCGCCATCGCGCGTGCAGCGGAGGCCGCCGGCGCCGCCGGGATCGCCTGCGGGCCGGGCACGGCTCACCCCAACCACCCGCGAGCCCTGCGCGGCTCCGCCGGGAGCCTGCTCCGTCTGCCCGTGGCGGTCGCCGTCTCGGCGGACGCGGTGCACGAGCGGCTGGCACCGGTCCAGCCGCGGTGGGCGGCGCTCGTCGCTCACGGCGGCGAGGACCTCTATGACCAGCTGCTCGCCGGCACGCTGGTGCTCGCGCTCGGCGCCGAAGGCGGCGGCCTCTCGCCGGCGACGCAGCGGCTCGCCGACCTCGAGCTGAGGATTCCGCTCGCGCCGGCCGTCGAATCGCTCAACGTGGCGACGGCGGCGGCCGTGGTGCTCTTCGAGCTGCGCCGCCGCGCCCGCGCCGGAGCCGCCTGAGGCGTCGCTCAGGCGGGCCAGTGCCGCTCTCGGCTCTCGACGCTTCGGCGCTGGGTACTTCAGCGCTGGTTCTTCAGCCTTTGGCTTCCTTGACCGCCGCGGTGAGCGCGGGCAGCACCTCGTGCAGGTCGCCGACGATGCCGTAGCGCGCGATGGCGAAGATGGGCGCGTTGGGGTCCTTGTTGATGGCGACGATGCACGAGGCGCCCTTCATCCCGACGAGGTGCTGGATGGCGCCCGAGATCCCCGCCGCCACGTAGAGCTTCGGCGCCACCGTCTGCCCCGACGAGCCGATCTGCCGGTCGCGCGGCAGCCAGCCGTTGTCGATCACCGGGCGGCTGGCGCCGATCTCGGCGCCGAGCGCCTCGGCGAGGGCCTGGATGACGCCCATCTTGTCGGCGCCGCCGACGCCGCGTCCCGCGGCGACGATGATGTCGGCCTTCGACAGGTCGACTTCCTCCTTCGCGGCGGACTCGACGCCGAGGATCTCGCGGTCCGGCTTCCAGGAGTCGAGGGCCGTGGTCGGCAGCGCCGCAGCCACGCCGCTGCCGGCCCGCAGGCGGTCGGCGGACACCGCGCCGGGCTGGATGCTGGCGAGGGTCGCCCCGCCGCTAGTCGCCTTGACCCGAACGTCCGCCTGCAGCTTGCCGCCCAGCACCGGCCGCGTCCACTGGATTGCGCCGTCGGCGAGGCGGAAGCTCCCCACGGCGCTGACGATGGCGCCGCCGACCTGTTGCGCGACGCGCGGGAAGTACTCGACCGACTGGTAGGTGTGCGGGAAGAGGACGTAGGCCGGAGCCTCCTCGCGGATCGCCGGCGCAAGCGCCGTGGCGTAGGCGCCCGGCGTGTAGGTGGCGAGCGCGGCGTGGTCCGCGTGGAGCACTCGCTCGACCGCCCACTGCCCGGCGAGGGTGGCCGCCAGCGGGGCGATGCCGCTGCCGAGGAGCACGGCGTCGACGGTCCCGCCGACGAGCGTCGCGAGCTCCTGCGCCGCCGCCACCGTTTCCCGCGACTGGCGGTGCAGCTCGCCGTCGCGTTGCTGCAGGATCGCCCAGACCTTCGCCGTCGCCATCAGATCACCCTCGCTTCATTGCGCAGCTTGTCCACCAGCGCCTTCGCCGCCGTCGCCGGGTCGCCGGGGAGGATCTGCGCGCCGCCGCCGGCCGACGGGGCGTGCACGCCGAGCAACTCGACGGCGGCGCCGGCGGCGCCGACGGCGCTCGGGTCGAGCCCGAGATCGCCAGGACCGACCTCGACGATCGGCTTCTTCTTCGCCGCCATGATCCCCTTGAGCGAGGCGTAGCGCGGGTGGTTGATGCCGGCCTGCACCTCGATCACCGCCGGCAGGTGGATCCGCAGGAGCTCGTTTTTTCCGCTCTCCATCTCGCGCACGACGCGGCAGCTCGTGCCGCCCTCCTCGAGGCTGAAGCCCATCACCAGCCAGGCGTGCGGCCAGCCGAGCGCCGAGGCGAGCACGGTCCCGGTGGCGCCATAGGAGAGGTCGTCCGAGGACGAACCGGTGAACACGAGCGAGCACTCCTCGCGCGCCACGGCGGCGGCGAGGGCCGCACCGGTGCTCGAGGCGTCGCCGCGCTGGAAGGCGGCGTCGGCGAGGTGCACCGCGCGCGCGGCGCCGAGGGCGAGGGCCTTGCGCAGCGCCTCCGCGGCGCGCGCCGGGCCGACGGTGAAGACGACCACCTCGCCACCTGTCTTCTCGGCGAGCGCGATCCCCTCCTCGAGGGCGTATTCGTCGCTCTCGTTGATGACGAAGGGAAGATCGTCCTCCTCGATCCAGGTGCCGTCGGCGCGCACCCTGAGGCGCGACTCGGTGTCCGGGACTTGCTTGATGCAGACCGCGATGCGCATGGCGGGACCTCCCTCGGAGCGGCCCGGCAGGCTATCACGCGGCAGTGGAAGCGCGGCCCGCGAAATGGCTCAACGGGCCGCGGCTTGTGTTACCTTCTCGCCCGCATGAGCGGCGCTCTCGTCCTCGCCCCCGCCTCGGCCGCGCTCGGCTCGACGCTCGCCCAGGTGATCCCCGGCGACCGTCAGGGGATCTTCGAGCAGTTCCTGCAGAGCGGGCCGATGGGGAAGGCCGTCTTCGCCGTGCTGGCGCTCTTCTCGCTCGTCTCGTGGACGATCATGATCGGGAAGTTCTTCCAGCTCTCGCGCAGCAACAGCCACACGCGAGCCTTCCTCGAGACCTTCCGTCGGAGCCGCAAGTTCAGCGAGGTCAACGCCGCCACCAGCCGCCACGTGGCCTCGCCGATGGTGGGCCTCTTCCAGGCCGGCTACGTCGAGATCGACGCCCAGGTGAAGGCGCGCCGCGAGGAGGAGAGCGCCGGCGGCGCGCAGAAGTACAGGATCAAGTCGCTCACCGCCGTCGAGCGCAGCCTTCGCCGTGCTCTCGCCATCGAGGTCCAGCTACTCACCAAGGGGCTCCCCTTCCTCGCCACCACCGCCTCGGCCTGCCCCTTCATCGGCCTCTTCGGCACCGTCTGGGGAATCATGATCGCCTTCAACGACATCGGAGCCACCGGCTCGACGTCGATCGTCGCCGTGGCGCCCGGCATCGCCGATGCGCTGATCAACACGGCGGCCGGTCTGGGCGCCGCGGTGCCGGCACTCGTCGGCTACAACTATTTCGGGGCCCGGCTCCGCGCGCTGCGCGCCGAGATGGACGACTTCATCCTCGAGTTCATGAACCTGACGGAGCGGAACTTCACCTGAGTCGTCAAGAGGGCGGGTTTCGTATCTCGGCCCTGGCACCTCTAAACTAGTCGCCATGGCGCTCCACGTCGGCGGCGGCAGCGACCCGGACGAACCGATCCTCTCCGAGATCAACGTCACGCCGCTCGTCGACGTGATGCTGGTGCTGCTGGTCATCTTCATGATCACGGCACCGATGCTCCACCAGGGGATCGAGGTGGCGCTGCCCAAGGCCAACGCCAAGAACCTGCCGATGCGGGTCGAGGATCCGCTCGTGGTGTCGATCAACCGCGACGGCATCGTCTATCTGGGCACCACGCCGATCCACCCCTCGCAGCTCGTCGAGCGGCTGACTCCGGTGCTCGAGGCGCGGCGCGACAAGTCGGTGTTCCTGAAGGGCGACCGGGACGTCCCCTACGGCGCGGTGATCACGGTCCTCGACGCGCTCCGCGCCGGTGGCATCCAGGACATCGGGATGATCACGCAGAACGATGCCGCCAGCCGGCGGCGCAGGAGATGACGCCGCCGACCGGCCCCCGCGGCGGGCCGCGCAGCGGCCCTGCGTCTGGATCGCACGGAGACTCTGGTTCGCAGAGGGGCTCTGGATCGCACGGAGGCGTCGGCCCCCACGATCGGACGGTCATCGCGCCCACGACGGCTGCGCGCCGCGCCGAGACGCACGATTCGCTCGACCGCCTGCTCGACCTGCGGCGCCACCGCGGCGGCTGGGGACGACGGGTGTGGGGCGGAACGGGAGCGGCCCTCCTGCACGTGGTGGTCATCGGGGGTGCCGTCCTCGGGCCGCAGCTCTTCGCCAAACCGCCGCAACCCGTGGAGTACGTACCGGTGCAGCTCGTGCCCGCACCGGCGCGCGGAGTCGCGCGACCGGCGCGCGTGCGGGAGAAGCCCGCGCCCGAGCCCACCGCCCCGCCGTTGCCGGAGCCCGAGCCGAGCGCCGCGCCCGAGCCGAGCGTGGCCCCGGATCCCGAGGAGCCCACCGAGAAACCCGAGCGCTCCACCGCCGAGCCCGCGCCGTCTCCGTCGGCGGCCCCTCCCCAGCCGGCCACCGCGCTCCCGGGAGCCCAGGGGGCGCCCAACGGGCGCGCCGACTCCCCGTTCACCGCCACCGTCGGCGGTGTCGACAATCCCACGTTCACCTACGGCTACTACCTCGACCGCATGCTGCTCCTCATCCGCGCCCAGTGGGTCAGGCCTCCGCTTGGCAGCGGAGTCGAGGCGACGGTCCATTTCCGCATCCTGCGCGACGGCACCGTGCAGGCGATCGAGCTCGTGAGCTCCTCGGGCTACAATTCGTTCGACCTCGCCGCCCTGCGTGCCCTGCAGGCGGCCGCGCCGCTCCCGCCGTTGCCGCGCAGCTACCGCGAAGGGGAGCTCGGCGTCAACCTCATCTTCCGCTGAAGGTCGGTACCAACCGGATGAAGAGAGCACCACTGCACCTGCGATCGCTTCGACGTGGAGCGGTCGCGTTCGTCGGCCTGGTCGTCGCGGCCCTTTCGGCCGTGCAGGCACCGCCGCCGGCGGCTCCGCCCGCACCCTCGCCCGCTCCACCGGGGATTCCCGGGACCGGAGGCGACATCACGCTCGAGCTGCGCCCCGGCCAGGAGTCGCAGCTCAAGCTCGCCGCCCCCGCGTTCAAGGTGCGGGGTGTGCTCTCGCCCGCCGCGCGCCAGGCCGGCGCGCTGCTCGAGCAGTCGGTGCGCACCGACCTCGAGCACACCGGGATCTTCGTGATCCAGGGTCCGGCCGAGCTCGCGGCGGCGCAGCTCACCGGCAACCAGGCGCACGACTTCGAGCAGTACCGCGCCCTCGGCAACGAGGTGGTGCTGCTCGGCGAGATGTACGAGGAGTCGGGCCGCCTCGCGCTCGAGGGTCGCGTCTACGACTTGAAGAGCGGCCAGTCGATCCTCGGCAAGCGCTACCGCGGAGGGTTCGAGCTGGCGCGGCGCATGGCGCACTCGTTCGCCGACGAGGTCGTCCTCTACTTCACCGGCCGCCGCGGCATCGCGCTCACCTCCCTCGCCTTCTACTCCGACCGCTCGGGGTTCAAGGAGATCTACCTGATGGACTACGACGGCCAGGACCAGCGCGCCGTCACCGGCCACAAGTCGATCTCGATGTCCCCCGACTGGAGCCCCACGGGAGACGCCATCGCCTACGTCTCGTTCTTCGACGGCAAGCCGGGGATCTACATGGTCGACCTGACGAGCGGCCTCAAGAAGCCCATGGTCACCGAGGGCGCTTTCAACAGCTCCCCGAGCTTCTCGCCCGACGGCAAGCGAATCGCCTACGCCCGTTCGCTCGAGGGCAACACCGAGATCTTCGTCGCCAACCGGGACGGCAGCGGCAGCAAGCGCCTCACCTACTCGCCGGGTATCGACACCAACCCCGCGTGGAGCCCGACGGGGACGCAGATCGCGTTCACCTCGAGCCGGGGCGGCGCGCCGAACGTCTACGTGATGGACGTCGAGGGGACCAACCTGAGACGCGCGAGCTTCACCGGCACCTACAACGACGGCGCCGCGTGGAGCCCGGACGGCAAGCAGCTCGCCTACGCGAGCCGCCTGCGGGGGCACCTCTTCGACATCGTCGTCACCGACGTGGCGGGTCTTTCCAACCGCGTGCTGACCGGCGCACCGGGGAGCAACGAGGCGCCCACCTGGTCGCCCGACGGCCGCTTCCTCGCCTACGCCAGCGAGATGGGCGGCAAGACCCAGATCAAGGTCGTTCCCGCGAGCGGTGGAGTCCCCGAGCTGATCACTGCCGACGGCAACAACTGGGCACCCGACTGGTCGAGCTACTCCGGTCAATGACGAGCGTTCGTGACACCCGCCGGTGACGCTGCCGCGCGGAGGTCTGATACTCTTTTCGAGATGTCCACGGATCATTCTCAGCTCTCATTCGAGGAGAACGGCATGTCACGGAAAGCCCTCATCGCGCTGTTGATGGTGTTCGCGGTGGTGTCGGTCGGTGCCTGCAGGAAGAAGCCGAACACCAACCCCGACATGGTGATCAAGCCCACCACGGTCGAGCCCTCCGCCCAGGAGGTCACCTCGGCGCCCGAGCCGACGATCGGCGGCGACCAGACCCCCGACCCGCTCTCCGGCGACCTCCAGGAGGCGAGCGAATTCGCGATGCGCCAGGGTCTGCTGGGGGACGTGTTCTTCGACTACGACCAGTTCGAATTGCGCCAGGACGCCCGCGACCGGCTGGCGCAGAACGCGAAGTTTCTCACCGCGCATCCGGAGTTCGTCCTCACCATCGAGGGGCACGCCGACGAGCGCGGCACCAACGACTACAATCTCGCGCTCGGCGAGAAGCGCGCGAACGCCGCCAAGGAGTACCTCTCGACCCTCGGCGTCGGCGGCACGCGGCTGCGCACGGTGAGCTACGGCGAGGAGCGCCCCTTCTGCGGCGAGAGCGCCGAGTCGTGCTGGCAGCAGAACCGCCGCGCCCACTTCACGATCACCGGGCGGGCCAACGTCGGCTGATCGGCGGCAGTCCGAACCGGAGCTCATGAAGGCGAGCAGACACTTCGCCCCCGGCGCCGCGCTGGCGGTGGCCCTCGTGGCCGCCGCCGGCTGCGGCTCCAGCCAGCTCGACTCGATGGAGCAGCAGCTCGCCGACATCCAGCGGCAGGTGCTCCAGATCCAGAAGCAGAGCTCCAGCAAGGACGAGGTGGCCGGCATTCAGACGCAGGCTGCCGAGCAGGGGCGCAACCTCCTCAAGGCGCAGGCGGACATCCAGCTCGAGCTGCAGAGCCTCTCGTCGCTCATCGAGCAGCTCGAGGGGAAGCTCGAGGACACCAACTACCGGCTCGCCCAGCTCTCGCAGCAGATCGCCGCGACGAACCAGCAGATCAAGGGGCTCCACCCCGGCGACACCTCCCCTCCCGGCGCCGCGACCGGCCCCGGCGGCCCGGTGTCGGGGAGCGCCACCGCGGATCCGGAGACGCTCTACCGAACGTCGTACAACGACTACCTCCGCGGCAACTACGACCTGGCGATCCTCGGCTTCCGGCAGTACCTCGAGAGCTTCGCCTCGACCGACCTCGCCGACAACGCGTCGTACTGGATCGGCGAGTCCTACTACCGGCAGAAGCGCTTCCAGGACGCCATCCGCGAATTCGACAACGTCGTCAGCCAGTACCCCAACAGCGACAAGGTGGCGAGCGCGCTGCTGCGCAAGGGCTACGCCTACCTCGAGCTCGGCGAGCAGTCCAAAGGCGTCGTGCAGCTCCAGAACGTCATCCGCCGCTACCCGAAGAGCGACGAGGCCAACCTCGCCCGCCAGCAGCTCGGCAGCCTCGGCATTGACCCCGGCCAGACCGGCGGGTAGAATCCGCCGTCCTTTCGCGCGCGGCGAAGGCCGCGGCTACCAATCCCAATCGATCGAGGAAGGCTGGCGAAGACCGAACCATGGCGAATACCAAGTCGGCTGAGAAGCGGATGCGTCAGAGCGCCGAGCGCCGCGTGCGCAACCGGGGCGCTCGCTCCGAGATGCGGAGCGCGATCAAGAAGGTCCGCGGCGCCATCGCGGGCGGCGACGCGAAGGCGGCCCAGGAAGCGCTGACGGTGGCGGTGCAGACCATCGACCGCACCGCCAAGAAGCACGTCGTGCACGGCAACACCGCGGCGCGCACCAAGTCGCGCCTCGTGCGAGCCGTCGCCAAAGCAGGCAAGTAGCCGCCGGCGAAGCAGACGGGGCCCGCCGCGCGAGCGGCGGCTGCGCAAGGGCGGGCATGGAGCCCGCCCTTGTTGCGTTCACCGTTCTCCCCTCGAGGCGCTAGAACCCCTCGAGGAGGTCGATCACCACCGTGCGGGCGAAGCGCCCGGCCGCCTCCTCGATGGCGATCTTCTCGCGGTCGAAGTAGCTCTGCTCCGAGGGGTCGACCTGGTAGCTCTCCTTGTAGATGTAGTGGTCGTTCTCCCACAACACCTTGTCGGCCCCGCGGTCCTTGAACGTCATGCTCGCGGTGATCGTGATCTGGTATTCGGTCGCGCGTCCCTGGTCGTCGAAGGTGAGCGGCGTGGCCTCGAACCCCACGACCTTGCCGTTGATGACGGCGTCGGACTGCCCGGCTTCGTTGACGAGCGTGAAGCGCCTGCGGCTCACCAGCTCTTCGGCGAGGGCGCGGGTGAGAATCTGCTCGACCTCGCTGCGCCGGGTGGCATTTTCGATCGGCGCCAGGTAGACGCGGTGGATGCTGTCGGGGATGTTGGTCCCCTTCCCCACCAGCGCATAGCCGCATCCGAGGGGAAGGAGGGCGATCACGAGCGCGAGACAGCGCGCTGGGTCGATCTGCATGACGCGCCGGACGGCGCGCCGGTTGTTCGAGGTCACGTCGACTCCTCCTCCTTGCCGATGGGCGGGACCGGTTCCAGGCGGGGATCGGCGGTAGCCGGGGTGATCACGTGCACCGCCCCCCAGACCCGGTCGCGCAGGATGACACGCTTGAGGCTCGGGCTGGCGCCCTCGACCTCGACGCGCAGCAGATAGCTGCCCGGCTCGAGGCCGACGAAGGTGCTCTCGCCGCCCTGCAGCGAACGGATCCGACGGGTGCCGTGACCCTCGAGCACCGCGCGGCCCGCGCCGGCGCCGTCGACGGTGACCCGGAGGGCGGCGGCGCGGCGTACCACGTCGTTGCGGCGCACCGTCAAGCGCGGCAGCACCTCGGAGAAGATGTCGACCGCCACTCTCCCGTCGGTGCGCGCGAGCAGGCGGCCGGGCTGCATCTCCGCCTCGGGCAGGAGGCCCTCGCTGGCGAGCCGCACGTAGGTCGCCGGCACGTAGTGAAGCGAGACCAACGGATCGCTGAACACCCAGCCGACGTCGTCGTAGCGCACCTCGACCCAGCGATGGAAGCCGGCGGGCAGCCCAGCGACCGGCGCCGCCAGGACGAAGCCCGGCACGTCCCGCGCGGGGATCTCCAGCGCCCGCAGGAGGGCCACCGTCAGGCGGGCGATCCCGGTGCAGTACCCACTGCGGCGCGCCAGTACGGCCGGAGCGTCCTGGGGCGCGGCGCGGTCGAGGTCGTATTCGACGTTGCGGCTCACCCACTGGAGAACCTCGGTGACGGCGTCATAGCGGGTGGCGGCGCCCGCGGCGATCGCCCGCGCCAGCTGGGCCACCGGATCCGTGGTCGCCGGGGCGGCGGGCAAGGCGAACGGCTGGCGGCTTCGCAGCGGCGTGAGCGCCACGCTCACCCTGGCCACTCCGCCCTCGACCGCGAGCCGGTAGCCGGCGTTTTCGTAGGCCTCGACGAGCACGCCCGCCGGCAGCTCCAGCTCGACCTCGTCGCTGCCGGCGAAGACCACCGCCTGCGCCCCGAGGGCCGACGGCAACGCGCCAAGGAGCGCCACCACCATCGCCGGCCAGGAGTGGGTCCCCGACCAGGGGCGCGTCACGTCATGCTCCCCGGGAAGTGCCGGCTGCGCAGAAGACCGTCGAGCAGGCCGTTGACGAAACGGCCCGACTGCTCGCTTCCGAAGCGCTTGGCGAGCTCGATCGCCTCGTCGAGCACGACGAGCTTCGGCACGTCGGGCTCGTGCAGCAGCTCGTAGACGGCCAGGCGGAGGACGTTGCGGTCGACTACCGACATGCGCTCGAGCCGCCAGTGCTCGGCCTGCTCGCGGATCAGCTCGTCGATCTCGCCGAGGTGCTGGGCGGCACCCTCGACCAGCCGGTGGGCGTAGGCGAGCGCCTCGCGCATTTGAGTCGGCTGCGCGGAGATGGCGACCAGGGTGTCCCCCTGCGGCTCGTCGCGCACCGCCTCGAGCAGGTCCACGGGGTTGTAGTGGTGCAGCACCTGGGGAGTGGTGGCACCGCCCATCTCCCGCTGGTAGAGCATCTGCAGCGCCATCTCGCGACCCGCGCGGCGCTTGCTCGCCGACCTTCCGCGGGTCTCCCCGGCCCCCGCCCTCCGGCTCATTGTCAATCCGCGGCGGTGAGGCGGGCGCGCAGGTCGGCCATCTCGAGCGCCGCGAGCGCCGCCTCCCACCCCTTGTTGCCGCCCTTGCCTCCCGCCCGCGCCGCCGCCTGCTCGACGGTGTCGCAGGTGAGCACGCCGAACGCGACCGGGATGCCGTAGCGCTCCATCACGCGCGAGATGCCGCGGCTGCATTCGCCGCAGATGTAGTCGAAGTGGGGGGTCTCGCCGCGCAGCACGAGCCCCAGCGCGGCGAGGGCGTGATAGCGCCCGCTGGCGGCGAGCCACTCGAGCGCCACGGGCAGCTCCCAGGCGCCCGGCACGCGCACCACCTCGATCGCGTCGGGGGCGGTGCCGTGACGCTGCAGGCAGTCGAGGGCGCCGGCGACGAGCTGATCGACGATGGCGCCGTTGAAACGCGACGCGGCGATGCCGAACCGCCTCCCGTCGCCCTTGAGGGCGCCTTCGATGACGCGCACGTCGCTCATGGCTGGCTCGGAGTATAACCGGCCTGCCGCTCGGCTAGCCGCGCCCTGAGTGCTCAGAGCGCCATGGGGGCTCACCGCGCCATGAGGTCGCGCAGCAGGTTGCCCCAGGTGGGCGCGATCAGGACCTTGAGCAGGATGTCGATGGCGATGCCGGCGAAGGCAAGGCCGAACAGCCACCCTTCCCGGCGCCCGAAGGGCCACGCCTGACGAACCAGCAGCGGCCGCGCGAGCAGCGCGCCGAAGAGCACGAAGGCCATGACGCGGACCACGGACCACGGCACCCAGGCGGCGAGAGCTCCCACGAACGGCTGGCTGCTCGCGGCGGCGAAGGAGCCGACGAAGTAGCTCATGTACGCCATGAGGAGGGCGCCGAGCACGAGGCCGAGGTAGCCGGCGCTGGCCAGGGTGAGCAGCAGGAAGGCCCCGAGGTGCAGCACGTGCTCGGGGATGAAGCGCTCGGGAGAGCTCTCTTTCCCCGTCCCGGTGGTGATCCACTGGAACATCTCGGCGCGGTAGGCGCTGCCGTGCAGGATGCCTCTCGCGGCGAGCGCCGGCCTGGCGAGCACGAGCGCGATCACCCCGACGCTGAGCAGCGCGGCCCAGAGCATGGCCAGTGACCACGCCGCGCCATAGCGGCGCTCCCGCACTCGGCGCGCGAACCCGGCGTAGAGCGTCAGCGGAGCCACGAGTGGCAGCGCCCAGCTCCCCCAGGGCAGAGTCACGAGCCAGGGAAGCACCGGCGTGAGGAGGAGCCAGAGCGGCGACTCCTCGGGCGGCAGAGCCGTCGAGGCCGGGCTCGCGGAATCAGGATCCACCGCGGCAGATGAATCCGCGTCGGCGGGGGTGGGAAGCTCCTCTTCTTGCGGCCCCACGTCCGCTACCTGATCGATCGCAGGACGATCGATCGGATGTCGAGGAGAATGGTCGGGACGGTGAGATTTGAACTCACGACCACCTGAACCCCATTCAGGTACGCTACCAGGCTGCGCTACGTCCCGACCGAGGGGAGCTGGAAGGGGTCGGCTCCAGAAGGATCTCGAGGCATCCGAGGGAGAATCAAGGCATCCGATTGGGAATTCAAACCAAGAGCCGCAGGATGTCGTGCGCCTGGGAGAGCGCTTCCCGTAACCCCGACCGCAGCTTTTCTACCTGCTGCGAAGCATCGGTGTCAAGGATGACCGGGTGCTTGACGGGCGTCGCAACGGGGCCGTCCGATAGGTCGTCGCCTTCGCCGTCGTCA
>Ga0209382_10001264_pt1 | contig 40229 bp, 45 predicted proteins | sample SoiMetdeltSBSDD5_FD_187599 | JGI IMG/M metagenome (GOLD analysis project Ga0209382, IMG submission 187599) | Bulk soil microbial communities from a Populus tree surrounding site in Tennessee, USA - Soil MetaG P. deltoides SBSDD5 (SPAdes) (version 2) | ecosystem: Environmental > Terrestrial >... | reverse complement strand
AGCAACGGCGCGTCCTCGGCGAGTACGGCGTCCACTTCGACGTGTGGACGTCCGAGCAGCGCGACGTGCGCGACCGTCGGCTTGCCGAGAAGATTCTCGAGGAGCTGTCCGGGCGCGGGCTCACGTACGAGGAGGACGGCGCGCTGTGGTTCCGCTCGACGGCCAGCGAGGAGGCCGGCGACGACAAGGATCGCGTGCTGCGCCGGCGCGACGGCGAGGCGACCTACTTCGCGGTCGACATCGCCTATCACCAGTACCTGAAGTTCGCCGGCGCCGATCGACTGATCAACCTGCTCGGGCCTGATCATCACGGCTACGTCGCTCGGATGCGCGCGGCCATGCAGGCGCTCGGTCATGCGCCGGAGGCGTTCGCGGCGCTCATCGTGCAGCTCGTGACGCTGTTGCGCGACGGCCAGCCGGTGCGCATGTCGAAGCGGCGCGGAGAATTCGTGCTGATGGAGGAGCTGCTGGAGGAAGTCGGCCGCGACGCGGCTCGCTTCACGTTCCTGATGCGCCGGCACGACAGTCCGCTCGAGTTCGATCTGGCCGTCGCCACGCGCCAGTCGAGCGACAACCCCGTCTACTACGTGCAGTACGCGCACGCGCGCATCCGCTCGATCCACCGTCAGGCCGCGGAGCAGGGCATCGTGCCGCCGCCCTGGCGCGACGTCGACGTGGCGCCGCTGATCGAGCCCGAGGAGCAGGCGCTCATCAAGCGCCTGCTCGACTTTCCTCAAGTCACGGCCGGCGCCGCCCGCGCGCTCGAGCCACACCGCGTGGCCTACTGGCTCAGCGAGCTGGCGGCTCTGTTCCATCCCTATTACAAGAACCATCGCGTGATCCAGGACGACCGACGGCTGATGCTGGCGCGGCTGGCGCTGTGCACCGCCGTCGGTCAGGTGATCGCCAACGGCCTGACGCTGCTCGGCGTCAGCGCACCGGAGACCATGTGATGAGGCGCCCGGTGAAACGATCCGGTGGTGCGGCAGGGCTCTTCGTGCTGATCGGTATCCTCGCGATCCTGGCCGTGACCTTCGCGGCCGGCACCTACGCGGGACGCATCTGGGCGACGCGTCCGCACATGGTCGCCGCCGCCTCGCACGCCGAGCGTGAGCCCGCCCGACGCGGCGCCGACGCGCGCGCCCCGCGGGTGGCCGAGCCGGCGCCCCGCCTGACGTTCTATCACGAGCTCACGGCGCCGCTGACCGCGCCACCGCCGCCGCCGAAGCCCGCCAAGACATCACCGCCGCCGCTCGTGGCGAGCGGTGCGCCGCCGAGCAAGGCCGCGATGCCAGAGCGGGTGACGAAGGCGGCTCCGGAGCCGGCGGTGGCGCAGGATGTCGCCGCGGGGACCTCGAATAGACGGCCGCCCCCGCACGCGGAGCTCGCGGCCGCCGCGACCACCGCGAGCACCGTCTCGAGCATACCGGCGGCTCAGACCGACCTCGCCTTGCCGGCGCCGACACTCGCGTCCGGGACGGCTCACCGCTTCACGATCCAGGTCGCCGCCTATCGTCAGCGGCCGCCGGCCGACGCGCTGCGGGCGACGCTGGCGGCGGCGGGCCATGACGCCCGCGTGGTCGAGAGCGACGCGCCGAACGGCGTGCGCTTTCGCGTGCAGATCGGCGACTTCGCCTCGCGCGACGCCGCGCGCGCCGCCGCCGCACGCTTCACCGGCGCCACGTTCATCACCACGCGCTGACGTGGCGCCGCCGCGTCCGGGCCGCGTCCTCATCAGCGCGGAGGAGCTGCGGACGCGCGTGGCGGAGCTCGGTATGCAGATCGCGCGCGACTATGGCGATGAGGTGCCGGTCCTGGTCGGCGTCCTGCAAGGCGCGTTCCTCTTCATGGCCGACCTGGTGCGCGCGATCCCGAGCGAGATCACCACCGACTTCATCGGCCTCGCGTCATACGGCGGCGCCGCGCGCTCTTCGGGTCAGGTGCGGATCCTGTCCGACCTGTCGATGCCGGTCGAGGGCCGTCACGTGCTCATCGTCGAGGACATCGTGGACACCGGGCTGACCATCTCGTATCTCCGGCGAAACCTCGAGGCGCGCCACCCGAAGAGCGTGAAGGTGTGCGTGCTCGTCGACAAGATCGAGCGGCGCCAAGTGGAGGTTCGCCTCGAGTACGTGGGGTTCACGATTCCGAACGTGTTTGTCGTGGGTTACGGCTTCGACATCGCCGGGCTCTATCGGAACCTGCCATACGTCGCGGCGCTGTCCGAGGACGGGGCCTGACGCGACGTGTCACCCGGGGCCGCTGTGCTACACTGACCGTGATGAACCAGGTTTACAAGAACCTCGCCCTCTGGATGGTGATCGGTCTCATCGTGATCCTCCTGTTCACGGTGTTCAGCAACACCCAGCCTGGTGGTCAGGAGTCACCGAACTTCTCGGAATTCCTGAAGGCGGTCGATCAAGGCCGCGTCGAGTCCGTCGTCATCCGCGGCAACCTGGTGACCTACAACCTGAAGGACGGCTCGCCCGCCCAGCGCACGTACACGGTCGACTATCCCGATCTCATCAAGACGCTGAAAGAGCGCGGCGTGCGCATCGCCGTGAAGCCGCCCGACTCGAACCCCTGGTACGCGATCTTCCTCCAGTGGGTGCCGATGCTGCTCTTCATCGGCGTGTGGATCTTCTTCATGCGACAGATGCAGGGCGGGGGCGCCAAGGCGCTCAGCTTCGGCAAGGCGCGCGCCCGGCTGATCTCCGAAAAGCAGAACAAGATCACGTTCCAGGACGTCGCCGGCGTGGACGAGGCCAAGGAAGAGCTGCGCGAGATCATCGATTTCCTGAAGGATCCGCAGAAGTTCCAGAAGCTCGGCGGAAAGATCCCGAAGGGCGTGTTGCTCGTCGGTCCTCCTGGCACCGGCAAGACGCTGCTCGCCAAGGCCATCGCCGGCGAGGCCAACGTGCCGTTCTTCTCGATCTCCGGCTCCGACTTCGTAGAGATGTTCGTCGGTGTCGGCGCCTCGCGCGTGCGCGATCTGTTCGAGCAGGGCAAGAAGCACGCGCCCTGCATCATCTTCATGGACGAGATCGACGCGGTGGGACGTCATCGCGGCGCCGGCCTCGGCGGCGGCCACGACGAGCGCGAGCAGACGCTGAACCAGCTGCTGGTCGAGATGGACGGTTTCGAGACGAACGAGGGCGTTATCCTGATCGCGGCCACCAATCGGCCCGACGTGCTGGATCCCGCGCTGCTCCGGCCCGGCCGCTTCGACCGCCAGGTCGTGGTGCCGCGCCCTGACGTGAAGGGCCGCGAGGAGATCCTGCGCGTGCATGCTCGCCGCATCCCGCTCGCGCCGAACGTCGAGCTGAAGGTGCTCGCGCGCGGCACCCCCGGCTTCTCGGGCGCAGATCTCGCCAACCTCGTGAACGAGGCTGCGCTCCTGGCGGCGCGCCAGAACAAGAAGCTGGTCGAGATGCCGGACTTCGAGAACGCCAAGGACAAGGTGCTCATGGGCGTCGAGCGGCGCTCGATGATCATCAGCGACTCCGAGAAGCGCACGATCGCCTATCACGAAGCCGGTCACGCGCTGGTGGCGGACTTCCTGCCCGGCGCCGATCCGCTCCACAAGGTGACCATCATCCCGCGCGGCCGCGCCCTCGGCCTCACCATGCAGCTGCCGATGGACGACAAGTACAACTACTCGCGCGAGTACCTGATCAACCGCATCACCATCCTGCTCGGCGGCCGCACCGCCGAGGAGATCGTGCTGCAGCAGCAGACGACGGGCGCCGGCGACGACCTCGAGAAGGCGACCGAGATGGCCCGCAAGATGGTGTGCGAGTGGGGCATGTCGGACAAGCTCGGGCCCCTGACGTTCGGCAAGAACGAGGAGCACATCTTCCTCGGCCGCGAGGTGGCGCGCCAGAAAGACTACAGCGAGGACACCGCGCTCGCCATCGACGGCGAGATCAAGCGCATCGTCGTCGACTGCGCCACCCGCGCGCGGCAGATCCTCGAGGAGAACATCGAGAAGCTGCACGCGCTGGCGCGCGCCCTGCTCGAGCGCGAGTCGCTCGACTCCGAAGAGATCGCGCGCATCCTCCGCGCGCGCCCGTTCTCCGAAGCGCCCGCGCCCGCGTAGCCGGCGGGCGCATGCCTGACGCGCGCGCGCGTCTCGCTTCGGTCGAGATCGGCGGGCGTGCGCCCGTTGCCGTGATGGGCGTCATCAACGTGAGCCCCGAATCCTTCCATCCCGGCTCCGTCTACGCGAGCGACGCGATGCTCCAAGCCGCGCTGGCCATGGTCGACGCCGGAGCCGCCCTGGTCGACGTCGGCGCCCGCTCGACGGCGCCGTATCGGGCGACCGAGATCTCCGAGGCCGAAGAATGCGAGCGTCTCGGGCGCGCAGTCGAGCGGCTGGCCGGCAAGCTGCCGGTGCCGCTGTCAGCCGACACCGCGCGGCCGGCGGCGGCGCGGACCGCGCTCGAGGCCGGCGCCGCCGTGCTGAACGACGTGACTGGCCTCGCCGACCCCGCGCTCGCGCACGAAGTGGCGCGCCACGACGCCTCCCTCATCACCATGGCCGCGCCGAATCCTGGCCGCACGCTCGGCGCGCCGGTGGCCACCGTGCGCGCCGTGCTGACCGAGGCGCTCGCGCGCGCGCGTGCCGGCGGCATCGGCGAGGAGCGCGTCGTGCTCGATCCCGGCATCGGCTTCTTTCGCGCGGCGGCCGTGCCGTGGCACGACTGGGACGTCGCCGTGCTGGCGGGGCTACCGGCCCTGTGCGCGCTCGGGCGGCCACTCTGCGTCGGCGTGTCGCGCAAGTCGTTCATCGGCGCGCTGACCGGCCGCGCGGCCACCGAGGATCGACTGGCCGGCTCGCTGGCCGCCGCCACCGTGGCCGTGCTCAACGGCGCCGCCCTCATCCGCACGCACGACGTGCGCGAGACGGTCGACGCGGTGCGGGTCGCCGAGCGCGTGCGAGGGGCGACGCCGTGAGAGGGCTGCTCACGACGTTCGGCTGGCGCGACGCCCTCGACATCGCGCTGGTCGCGATCATCCTCTATCGCATCCTCGTCCTCTTCCGCGGCACACGCGCCGTGCAGATGCTCGTCGGCCTCGCCGTCCTCGTGGTCGCCTCGCTCGCCGCGCGCGCGCTCGAGCTCCACAGCCTCGGCTGGCTACTCGACGCGCTCTGGTCCTTCTGGGTCGTCGTGCTCGTGATCCTCTTCCAGCCGGAGCTGCGCCGCGCGCTGGCGTGGATCGGACACGGCGAGGGCCTGCGCACGCTGCTCGGCGGCGGTGGCACCGACCCCACGCGCGTGGTGGACGAGATCACCTCGGTCACCGCGTCGCTGGCCGATCGGCGCATCGGTGCCCTGATCGTCATCGAGCGCGGGACGGGGCTCCGGCAGTACGCGGAGCTCGGCGTGGCGCTGGACGCCCTCGTGTCGGCCGACCTGCTGACGAGCGTGTTCCTGCCGTACTCGCCGCTCCACGACGGTGCCGTCTTCGTCCGGGACGACCGCGTGGTGGCCGCCGGCTGCTTCTTGCCGCTGTCCCGCAACGCCCAGGTGGCCCGCCAGCTCGGCACGCGGCATCGCGCGGCGCTGGGCATCACGGAGGAGACGGACGCGGTGGCGGTCGCGGTCTCGGAAGAGACGGGACGCATCTCCATCGCGCTCGATGGACACATCGAGCCGCTGACGGGGCCCGACACGCTGCGCGCGCGTCTCTCGGAGCTCCTCGAGACCCACGCCCCGCGCGCGATGTCCGAGCGGTTCGCCACGCTCTTCCGTGCGCGGCCCCGCGAGGCGGTGCCGCCGTCGGAGTCGCCCCGGGCCTGATGCCGCGCTGGTTCGTCCACAACTGGGAGCTGAAGGTGCTGGCCGTGGTCGTCGCCGCCGTGGTCTGGTTTTTCGTCGTCAGCGCCGATCGGAGCCAGATCGGATTCGCGGCGCCCGTGGAATACGTCGGGCTCGAGGGCTCGCGCGTACTGCTGGGGACGCCCCGGGAGACGGTCGACGTCCAGCTCGAGGCGGCGCGGTGGGCGGCGGCGCGGCTGACGGCGGCCACCGTCCGGGTTCGCATCGACGTCTCGAGGCTCGACGAGGGTGAGCACGTCGTTCCCGTGTCGACCGAGCAGGTCGATGCGCCGCCGGGCGTCCAGGTCCTGCGCGTGTGGCCGTCGACGATCCGCGTCGTCCTGGCGAGCGCGGCGGTGAAGGCGGTCCGGGTCGTGCCGCAGGTCCGCGGCACGCCGGCGGCCGATCACGCGGTGGGGCGGGTGGCCGTGGAGCCGCAAATTGTCGAGGTCAAGGGTCCCCGCACTACAATCGAAGAGCGGACGACGGTGGACACGGCTCCCGTGGACGTCACGGGCGTTCGACACACCGTCACGCAGAGCGTCGGGCTGCTGCTGCCCGACTCCGTCTATCCAACGACGCAGCGTACGGTGCAAGTCACCGTCGAGATACGAGTGGAGGATTCAATGCGCGTTCGACAACCGGCTGGCGCCCGGTGAGCAAGCTCTTCGGCACGGATGGGATCCGCGGTGTTGCCAACGAGCCACCGCTCACGGCCGATCTCGCGTACCGCGTGGGCCGCGAGCTCGTGGCGACGCTGGCGGCACAGCACGGCACGGGTCCCCTGCGGCTCGTCATCGGGCGGGACACCCGGCGCTCGGGACCGATGCTGGAGGCGGCCATGGTGGCCGGCCTGCTGTCGGCCGGCGCCGACTGCTACGCCGTCGGCGTGCTGCCCACGCCCGGCATCGCGATGCTGACGCGGGCTCTCGACGCCCACGGCGGCATCGTGCTGTCGGCCTCGCACAATCCGTTCGCCGACAACGGCATCAAGCTCTTCTCCGCCGAGGGGACGAAATTTCCGGATGCCTGGGAGGCGCAGATCGAGGCGCGGCTGGCCGCGTCCGACAGCGCGCCCCGCGTCACCGGCGCCGGCATCGGCCGCCTGGTGTCCTACGACCGGGCGGAGAAGTACTACGTCGACTTCCTGTGCCGTTGCTTTCCGCTCGACCTGGCCGGCATGACCGTCGCGATCGACTGCGCCAATGGCGCCACCTCACGCGTGGCGCCGAGCGTCTTTCGCCGGCTCGGCGCGCGGGTGGTGGCCATCGCCGCCAAGCCGGACGGCACGAACATCAACGCCGACTGCGGCGCGCTCCATCCCGACGGCTTGCAGAAGAAGCTGCGCGCGATTCGCGCCGACGTGGGCTTCGCCTTCGACGGCGACGGGGACCGCTTGATCTCGGTGGACCACCTCGCCGAGATTCGTGACGGCGACTATGCGCTCGCCATCTCGGGCCGCCACATGGCGGGCCGCCGGCGCTTGAAGGGTAACGTCGTCGTCACCACCGTCATGGCCAACCTCGGCCTCGACGAGGCCCTGAAGGCGGCCGGCATCCGGGTGACGAAGACGCAGGTCGGCGACCGCTACGTGCACGAGGAGATGCTCAAGAGCGGCGCGAATCTCGGCGGCGAGCAGTCGGGCCACCTGCTGTTTCCCGACTACATGCCGACCGGCGATGGGATTCTGTCGGCGCTGGCGCTGCTGTCGGTCGTGCGCGAGACGGGGGAGCCGCTCGCCTCGCTGGCCACGTGCATGCGCAAGTTCCCCCAGGTGCTCGTCAACGTCCCCGTCGCCCGCAAGCCTGCCATCGATTCCATCGCGGGTCTCGGCGAGCGGATCGGCGACTTCGAGCGCGAGATGAATGGCGCCGGCCGCGTCCTCATCCGCTACTCGGGCACCGAGCCGCTCGCGCGCGTGATGATCGAAGGCTCCGACCTCGCCCGCATCCAGGCCATGGCCGACGAGCTCGCCGGTGTGATCCGAACACAGATCGGTCGATGACCGGGCCCATCAGCATCGGCGTCGATCTCGTCAACATCCCGCGCATGCGGGACGTCATCGCGCGCTGGGACGATCGATTTCTCCGGCGCGTCTTCACGGACTCCGAGATCGCGTACTGCCGCGCCCGCCGCGATCCGGTGCCGCACTTCGCCGCCCGCTTCGCCGCCAAGGAAGCGGCCATGAAGGCGCTCGGCACCGGGCTGAGCCTCGGTGTCCGCTGGCGCGACCTCGAGGTGCGGCGCGACCGTGGGCAGGCGCCGCGCTTGCTGATGCACGGGCGCTCGCGTGAGATCGGCCTCGCCCGCGGCGGCCGCGCGATGCTGGTGGCGCTCACGCACGACGGCGACTATGCGCTCGCGCAGACGATGCTGGTGAACGATGAGCCGCAGGTCGATCCGACGCCTCGCTAGCGCGGTGGCCACCCCGCTCGTCCTCGTGGGCTGCGCCTCGCAGCGCGTGGACGCTCCGCACGAGCCGGGACGCGGCCACATCGCCGCCCGGCCCGGCCGCCCCGGCTTCGTGGTGGCGGCCCCGCACGGCTCCTCTGACCTCCGGACGGCCGAGATCGCGGCCGAGGTCGCGCGGCGCACGGGCTTCGGCCTCGTGGTCGCCTCCGGCTTCGAGCTGGAGGCCGACACGCGCGTGCGGCCAGCCCGCCGGTATCAGGTGAACCGGCCGTTCGAGGGGACGCCGAGCCGACCACTGTCGGAGGACACCGTGAGCGACGGCGCCCGCCGTGTGTACGATGCGTACGAGCGCCGCGTGCGGGAGACGGCGCAGGGCCCGCTCCGCTTCTACGCCGAGATCCACGGGAACGATCGTCTCGAGTCGTCGGGACGCATCGAGATCGCCACCGTCGGCGTCGACACGGAATTCGCGCAGCGGCTGCGGACGCTCGCCGAGCTCGTGCGTGACGCGCACCTGCGCGGTCGGGGCGGGGTGCCGCGCCTGGACGTCGCCGTCGAGCCCGCGGATCGCGTGTTCTACGCCGCGTCCGGCGCCAAGCGCGACGGCATCCTGAAACTGCCCGAGCGGGCGCTCCACATCGAGCTTCCCAAAGCCGCGCGCGCGGAGCACCGGCAGCTGTACACCGCCATCGTCGCGGACTTCGTCGCCCAGGCCGTCTCGCTGCCGCGAGGGCGCTGACGTGCGGCCCGTCTTCACCGCCGAGCAGATGCGCCGGCTCGACGCGCGCGCCATCGCCGAGCTCGGTATTCCGGGCGCCACCTTGATGGAGAACGCCGGCCGCGGCGCCGCGGACGCGCTGCTGCGGGCGCTGCCGGAGCGCGGCCTGCGCGCGCGCGGGCTGCGCGTCGCTCTCGTGTGCGGCAAGGGCGGCAACGGGGGCGACGGGTTCGTCGTGGCGCGGTGCCTGAAGCGCGCCGGCGCGCGGCCCGAGGTCCATCTCGCGGTTCCGGCGGAGACGCTCACGGGCGACGCCGCCGGCAAGTATGCCGAGATGCGACGCGCCGGCATCACCGCGCGCGTCGTCGGCGACGCGGGCCGGCTGGCGCCGGCGCTGGCGCACAGCGACGTCGTCGTCGACGCGCTGCTCGGCACCGGGACGCGCGGCGCGCCGACGCCGGCGCTGGCGGCGCTGATCGAGGCGATCAACGCGAGCGGCCGCCCGGTGGGGGCGCTCGATGTTCCGTCGGGACTGCCGGCCGACGGCGAGCCGCCCCCCGGCCCCGTCGTGCGCGCGTGGCTCACGACGACCTTCGCCGCGCTCAAGCTCGGCCTCGTCGTCGGCTCCGGCGTCGATCTGGCGGGTCGCGTCGAGGTCGTCGACATCGGCGTGCCGTCCGCCGAGCTTGCGCGCGAGGTCAGCACGTTCCTGCTCGAGCGCGCGGACGTGGCCCCGTTGTTCCCGCCGCGCCGGCGCGAGAGCCACAAGGGAACGTACGGCCATCTGCTCGTGGTCGCCGGCTCGGTCGGCAAGACGGGCGCCGCCGCGCTGTGCGCGCGGGCGGCGATGCGTGCGGGCGCCGGCCTGGTGACGGTCGCCACGTCGGCGAGCGCGCAGCCGGTGGTCGCCTCGCTCGTCCTGGAGGCGATGAGCGAGCCGCTCGCGGAGACAGAGGCCAGGACGGTTGCCCTGAAGGCCCGCGACGCCATCGTCGAGCTCGCGGCCACTCGTGACGCCGTCGCGCTCGGGCCGGGCCTCGGGCTGGACGCCGACACGCGGCGGCTGGCGCGCGCGCTCGCGCGCGAGCTCGAGCGGCCGATGGTCGTCGACGCCGACGCGCTCACCGCGCTCGCCGGCCACCTCGACGACCTGCGCGCGGCCGCCGGCCCGCGCTATCTCACACCGCACCCGGGCGAGATGGCGCGCCTGCTCGGCGTGCCGATCGCCGAGCTCCAGCGCGATCGCGTCGCGCGGACGCGGGCGTTTGCGCGTGAGCACGGCGTGCACGTCTGCCTGAAGGGCTCGCGGAGCCTGGTCGCGTCACCGGACGGCCGCGTGCTCATCAATCCGACCGGTAATTCCGGCATGGCGAGCGGCGGAACGGGCGATGTGCTCACGGGCATCGCCGGCGCGCTGCTCGCGCGAGGTCTGCCGGCCGACCGCGCCCTCGGCGCCGCCGTGTACCTGCACGGCCTCGCCGGTGATGTGGCCGCCGAGCGCGTCGGCGAGGAGGCGCTCGTGGCGAGCGACATTATCGAGGCGCTCGGCGAGGCCTTCCGCCGGCTCGCGCATGGCAACTAGCCTCGTGTCCGACTCGCCGGAGGCGACGACGGCCGCCGGCGAGCGTCTGGCGGCGCGGCTCGGCGCCGGTGACGTCGTCGCGCTCACCGGCGAGCTGGGCGCGGGCAAGACGTGCTTCGTGCAGGGGCTCGTCCGCGGCCTGGGCGCGACGACGGCGGCGACGAGCCCGACCTTCGTCCTCGTGAACGAATATCGTGGCCGGCTGCCGGTGCATCACGTCGACGTGTACCGCGCGCGGAGCCTCACCGAGCTGCTCGACCTCGGGCTCGAGGAGCTGATCGCAGGCGGTGGCGTCACCATCGTGGAGTGGGCGGACCGCTGCGATCCGCTACTGCCGGCGCGGGCGATCCGCGTACACATCGAGGGCCTCGGAGACGAGCCTCGGCGCATCACGATCACCGAGCCGAGGGCCGAGCGTGAAGGTTCCGACTCTGTATCGAATTCAGTGCATTGACGCACATTCGCCAAGAGAGTACTGGAAGCTATGGCGATGCGCGTCTGGCCGGCGAGCGAGCGGCCGCGCGAGCGCCTGTACTTCAATGGTCCCACCGCGCTCGCGGACGCCGAGCTGCTCGCCCTTCAGCTGGGCTCCGGTCGGCGTGGCCAGGACGCCGTCCAGGTCGCACGTGAGCTGCTGGCCGCGTACGGCTCGCTCGCGGAGGTCGCCGGGCGCGACGTCATCGAGCTCGCGCGCCAGCGCGGCGTGGGACGTGTTAAGGCCGCACGTCTGGCGGCGGCGTTCGAGCTCACGCGAAGACTCCGGGCGCGGACGCCGGGCGCGCGCACATCGCTCGGCAGCCCGGCGGAGGTCTTCGCGGCCTTCGGGCCGCTCATGGAAGACCTCAAGCGCGAGGTATTTCGGATCGCGCTGCTCGACGCGAAGAACGCGCTCGTGCGCGACCTCGTCATCTCCGAGGGCACGCTCTCGGCCAGCTTGGTCCACCCGCGGGAGGTGTTCAAGCCCGCCATCCTCGAATCGGCGGCCTCCGTGATCCTGCTCCACAACCACCCGAGCGGCGATCCGACGCCCAGCCGCGACGACATCCGCCTCACGCGGCAGCTCGTCGAGTGCGCGCGACTGCTCGACCTTCGCGTGCACGACCACGTCGTCATCGGCCGAGGGCAATTCATCAGCCTGGCCGAACGCGGTATCATCTAGGCGTCATGGGCATCCACGTCAGGAACGTCGGCCACGTCGTGTTGAAAGTCCGCGACATCGAGCGCGCCGCCCGATTCTATCGCGACGTGCTCGGTCTCAAGGAGGTCGCGCGGGGCACCTTCGGCCGGCCGATGGCGTTCTTCTCCACCGGTGAGAATCACCACGACGTGGCGGTGATGGAGGTCGGCACCGACGCGCCGGCACCCGCGCCGGATGCCACCGGGCTGTATCACGTCGCGCTACGGATCGGGACGCGCCTCGACGAGCTGCGGGCGGCGCAGGCGCATCTGGTGGCGCACGGCATCACCAACATGCGGGTCCGGGATCACGTGGTGAGCCAGTCGATCTATATTGAGGACCCCGACGGCAACAACATCGAGCTGTACGTCGATGCGGATCCGTCGATCTGGCGGGAGAAGCCGGAGACCGTCGCGAACTCTCGGTCGCTCCAGCTCTGAGCGGCTAGCCTTTCGCCAGCTTCTCGATCTCCTTCTTCGACATCGTCGACAGCTTCGTCATCAGCCCCTTCACCTTTCGCTCGGAGGCGTGGTCGGCGAGGATCGTCTTCTTCGACTTCGTGCCGTTGGCGATGTAGGCAACCCAGTCGTCGAGATTGGGAGTGCCGCGGTAGGCGACCGTGACGCCACTCATCCGCAACCGTCGGCGCCCTTCCACTTTCGCAAGGGGTTTTCGACCGTCCATGGGTGCGGATCCTCTCAACGAATGCCGGTCACGGGAAACCACGATGCAACGCTGGAGTGTCGGCCGTCGAGCACGCCGGACACCTTACGAGCGTCGCGTTTTCAGTGTCAAGATCTCGTTTCCCCGCATCGATGGCGCGTTTCTTCGACCGCATGCGCGTCGCGGCCCGTGAATGTGCGACAAATTTTTCACCGGTGCGTATCCGTGGACGAATGACGCGGTGTTTTCTGACCATCGCCTCGCCACACCGCGCCAGTCCGTGGGATTTCGCGCGTTGTGGATAGCTGTGGACATGTGGATAAGCTGTGCGCAAAGTCAGAGGCGCGCTCGCAGCGCGTCGAGGATCCGGCGCGCGAGGCCGGGACCCTGGGTGATGAATCCGGTGAAGTAGGAGATCGCGGTGGCGCCGGCGTCGAGCAGGCGGAGCGCCTTGTCCGGCGTGTCGACGCCGCCGGTGGCGATGAGCTGCAGCCGATCGCCGAAGACGCGCCGCGTGCGGTGCGCATTGGCGAGCGTCGCCTCGAAGATTTCCGGCCCCGAGAGGCCGCCTGCCCGCTGCGAGAGTCGCGGCTCCTCGACGCGACGCGTGTTGCCGTAGTTCACGATGGTGATGCCGGCCTCGAGCGCCGCCGGAATGATGTGTCGCTCGTTCACGTCGGCGAAGTCGGGCGAGATCTTCACGATGAGCGGTTTGGCGGTGGCGGCGCGTACGGCGATCATGAGCGCCCGGAGCTCGTCGGGCCGCTCGGACCAGGCGTACACCAGCTTCGTGTTCGGCGACGAGATGTTGAACTCGACGAGATCGCCAAGCGCGCCGAGCGCGCGCGTGAGCGTGACGTAGTCGGCGACCGATTCGCCGGCCACGCTCACGATCAGCGGCACACGGTGGGGCAGGCGCGCGAGCGCCTCGCGGAAGGCCTCGAGGCCCGGATTCGCGAAGCCGTTGCAGTTCACGAGGCCGGGCCCGGCGGGCGTGCGGACACGCACGAGGTTCGGCTGAGGATGGCCGGGACGCGGGTTCAGCGTGATCGACTTCGCGGTCACGGCGCCGAAGCCCAGCCCCATGGCGCGGGCCAGGATGCGCGTATCGTAGTACATCGCGGCCAGGACGATCGGATTTGGCAGCCGCACGCCGCCGAGCGTGACCGCGAGGCGCGGGTCGTCGACGTGAAACGCGGGCAGCCGGTCGAGCGGCAGCAGGCGCAGCGCCGTCTGGCCAAGGGCGACCGCCGTCGGCTCCGGCAGGCGGCTCAGGACCCCGTCGTAAACGAGCCGGTAGAGCGTGGCGAGAGGGTGCATCATGCGCGGCCGCCCGGAGAATAGCACGCGGGCAAGATCGATCCTTGACGCCGGGAATCGAGACAATTTAGGGTGTTCGGGTGGTGCGGCTCGCGGTTCTCGTCCTGGCGGTCCTGGTTGCCGCCTGCGCCCCGGCGCCTGCGCGCCCGGCGGCGATCGTGGCCCCGGACGTCACCAGTGTCCCCGGCTTCGCCTTCGAGGCCGACACGTTCGCGTTCCCCAACCAGATCCGGGCCCGCAACCCCGGCGCGCGCGACCTCTACGCCAACTACTGCTTCGTCCTCGCGCGCGGCGTCCGTCAGTTCCATCAGTTCGCCCGCTTCGATCCGGCCGCGCCGCGCGTGGAGCACGCGGAGTACGAGCGGCTCGTGCGGGCGGTCGTGTCGCGGGCGCCGTGGCGTCGTGGGCTGCCGCCGGCGGACCGCGTCGTGATTCCGGGCTACGCCAATCTGCGCGCCTTCTCGGCCGCCGAGGAGGCGGCGGTGAAGGCGGGCCTGGGCGGCCGCTTCTGGACCTGGGTGCACTGGACCAACTGGCGCGTCACCTTCGAGCGGCTGCCGCCCGGCCATCAGGCCGAGGTGCTCCAGGAGGTGCGCGACGAGCTCGCCGCCGGCCATCTGGTGCAGCTGCTCGTCACCAACTGGCCGAAGCCCGAGCTGAACCACACCGTCGTCGCGTTCGGCTATCGGCGCCACCCGGGCGGCATCGACCTCTCCGTCTGGGACCCGAACGATCCCGCCGCGCCGGGGACGGTGACGTTCGATGGCGCGCAGCAGCGGTTCTGGGCCACGCGCGTCTACGACACGGAGCCGGGGGCGATCCGCGTCTTCCGGATGTACTACTCATGGTTCCTGTGAACGAGGCGCTGCTCTCCGGCCCGGCCGCCGTGCCGCGCTGGTACGCGCACGGGCTGAACCGCGCCGCCGTCTACCACGTCGCGGCCCTGGTCGCCGGCGCGCTCCCGCGAGCCCTCCGGCTGCACGCCGCCCGCGCCGTGGCGTCGGTGGCGGCCGGACGATTTCCGGACGAGCGGACGGTCGTCCGCTCGACGCTGGCGCGGATCGTCCAGGGCGCCACGCCGGCCGAGCTCGACGCGCTGGTGGCCGAGGTCTTCCGGAACTTCGCCATCTGCTTCACCGACCTGATCACGAGCAATCGTGCAACGCGGACGGAAGGCCTGCTGGCGAGCACCGAGGGCCTGGAGCACCTGGCGACGGCGGAGCGGCTCGGTCGCGGGCTCGTCGTCGTCACCGCGCATCTCGGCAACTGGGAGCTCGGTGGCCGGCTCCTGGCGCGGACGGTGACGCGCGCCACGCACGTCGTGGTTGCGCCCGAGCGGGATCCCGGTGTCGAACGGTTCCTGCGCGCCGATGGGGGACCGGTGCGCTTCCACGCGCGCAGCGGTCCGCTCGACGTGCTGCCGCTCGTGTCCGCGCTGCGGCGCCACGAGGTCGTCGCGCTGCAGGGCGATCGTGCGCTCGGCGGCCGGGGCGATCGGCTGCACCCGTTCTTCGACGTGCCGGCGCCCTTCCCGCTCGGCCCCTTCCTCCTCGCGCGGGCGGCGCGCGCGCCGGTGCTGCCGGCCTTCTGCCTGCTGCGTCCCGACCGTCGCTACACCATCGCCATCGGCGAGCCGTGGACCATCGAGACGGGTGCCGAGCCGGAGGCGCTGGCGCGGTGGGTGTCGGTCCTCGAGGGAAAGATCCGACAGCACCCCACCCAGTGGTTCAACTTCTACGACGTGTGGAGGACGTGCTGACGCCGCCCGTCGCCATCGTCGCCGCGGGGGTGGCCACGCCGCTCGGTCTCGGCCTCGAAACGTTCTGGTCGGGCCTCGTCACCGGCGTCGACGGCACGAGCCGCATCGAGCGCTTCGACGTGTCCGGTCTCCGCGTCGGACGCGGCGGTGAGATCAAGAAGCTCGCCGCTCTGGCGGATGCCGCCTCGATGTCCTGTCGTGCGTCGGCAATGCTCCTGACCGCGGCCGACGATCTGCTGTCTCACGCTGCGCTGGCGGCCGATCGGGGACGCATCGCCGTCGTGCTCGGCACCGCGCTCGGTGGCGTCGACGAGCTGGACCGCGCGATCCACGCGGCGCCGGGCCCTCGGGCGGCGGCGGCTGGGCTCTACGACAGCCCCGCCCATGCGCTGGCGCGCCGTCTCGACGCGCGGGGCCCGGTGCTCACGGTGTCGACCGCGTGCGCCTCGGGCGCCACCGCCATCGGCGTCGGCGCCGATCTGCTGAGCGCCGACGCCGCCGACCTCGTCGTGGCCGGCGGCTACGACATCCTGTGTCGCTTCGTGATGCGCGGCTTCGATGCGCTGCGCTCGCTGACGCGCGACCGCGTGCGGCCATTCGATCGCCGACGCAGCGGGCTCCTGCTCGGCGAAGCAGCCGGTCTCGTGCTGCTCGCGCGCGACACGGAGGCGCGGACTCCGCTCGGACGGCTGCTCGGCCACGCCAGCAGCAGCGACGGCTCGCACATCGCCGCGCCCGATGCCGACGGGCGCGGCCTCGAGCACGCGCTGCGCGGCGCCATGGCCACCGCCGGGATCACGGCCACCGATGTCGACCTCGTCAGCGCGCATGGGACGGGCACCGCGCTGAACGACCGGATCGAGACGGACGTGATCAAGCGCGTGCTCGGCGCGCACGCCTATCGTGTTCCGATGAACTCCATCAAGGGCGCGCTCGGCCACACCATGGGCGCCGCCGCGACGCTGGAGGCCATCATGTGCCTGCTCGCCGCGCGCGACGGCGTGGTGCCGTGCACGGTCGGGTACGAGGAGCCCGATCCGGCGTGTGACCTCGACTACGTGCCGCGCGCCGCCCGCCACGCGCGCACGCGGATCAGCCTGTCGACCTCGCTCGGCTTCGGCGGCTGCAACGCGGCGCTGGTCCTCGAGGGTGGCGCGTGACGCGCGTGCGTGGGATCGGCCTGCTCACCGGCTGGGGCGCCGGGGCCGCCGCGCTCCCGATCGAGGCCACGCGGGCGGCGGACGGCCGGCGCGTCATTGCGCTTGCGCCGCCGCCCTCCGACGGTGAGCGATTCCGGCGCGCGACGCGAGAGTGCCGGCTCGGCGTGGCGGCGGTGGAAGCCGCGCTGGCCGACGCCGGCCTGTCGCGGTCCGCGATCAGCGGTCCGGGCACGGCGCTCGTGTACGTGACGGCGGCCGCGTACGGGTCGTCGAACCGAATCTTCGTCGACGCGTACGGGAAGGGGGGCGCTGCCTCCGGTCTGTATTTTCCGTACACTGCACCCAGCGCGGTGCCCGCGGAGGTTGCGATCGACTGCGGGCTGAGGGGCGGCTATGTCATTCTTGTGGGCGGGGCGGCGACCTGCGTGGAGGCGTTCTGGCAGGCGGCCACCCTCCTCGCGGCGGGGCGGTGCGAGCGTGCCCTCGTCCTCGCCGTCGAGACATTCGCCGAATGCGAGGATCTCTGGGCGCGCGGCCGCTGGGCCGTGCGCGGCCCGCTGGTGGAGGCGGCGGCGTGCGCGGTGCTGGAGGGTGGCGGCGGGGTCCGCTATGCGGTGGCGACCGCTCCGGCAGCGCTCGAGACGCTGGCGCGTCGTCGTGCCGGGGAGACGCTGGCGTGCGAGCCGCTCGTCGGTCTGGCGCTGGCGCGTGACGCCGGCGAGCAGCACGCCGCGCTCACAGGACAGTGGCGCGGGCGTCGGACGGCCGTGACGCTCGGCTTGCCGGCGGCGACGGGGGCGGCGGCGCACGCATGAACTCACACGCGGGGAGGCGTATGGAGCCGAAAGAAGTCCTCGACGAGCTGAAGACGATCCTGGTCGCGCGCCTGAAGTTCGATCCGCGGCGCGCGGCCGAGACGACGGAGGCGACGGCGCTTCCCAAGGGCGTGGAAGGGTCCATCGGCCTCGATTCGCTCGATTTCATCGAGCTGTCCATCGCCATCGAGGAGCGCTTCGGCATCACGATGGACGAGTCGGAAGATCTCGCCCCGCACTTCGCATCGTTCGCCACGCTGTCCCGCTTCATCGCAGGGAAGCTGCCGGGCGCATGAGACGGGTCGTCGTCACCGGCCTCGGCGCGGTGAGCCCGCACGGCATCGGGGTGAAGGCGTTCTGGTCGGGCCTCGCCACCGGCGCCTGCGCCATCCGTGAGCTGTCGGTCATCGACACGGAGGGCTTCCGGTGCCGCATCGGCGGCGAGATTCCGGAGCCCGTGGCCGGCTCCATGCGCCGGACACGCGCCGACCGCTTCGCCCTGGCCGCGGCGGAGGAGGCGCTGACGGACGCCGGCCTCGCGCCCGACGAGCGCGAGGAGATGGCGCTGATCGTGGGTGCGGTCGGTGGCGGCATGCTCGAGGCCGAGGAGTGGTACTGGGCGACCTCGCGTGGCCGCAACACCCGGCCCGTCCCCGCCGTGCGAAGCGTGCTGCCCTGCGCGCACGCCGACGCGCTCGCCGCGCGCCTGCGCGTGCGCGGCCCGCGCCACACCGTGGTGACGGCGTGCAGCTCCGGCGCGGTGGCGGTGGCCGAGGCGGCGGCGTTGATTGCCGAAGGCGTGGTCGACGTGGCGCTGGCCGGCGGCGTGGACGCCATCACGCGGATCTGCTTCATGGGCTTCAACGCGCTGAAGCTCCTCGATCCGGCGGCGTGCCGGCCATTCGATCGCGATCGGCGCGGCATGTCGATCGGCGAGGGCGCCGGCTTCCTCGTGCTGGAGGACGCCGCGGCTGCGCGCGCGCGAGGGGCGCGCACGTACGCCGAGCTGGGCGGCTACGGGATGACGACCGACGCCTATCACATCACCGCGCCCGAGCCCGAAGGCGACGGCATGGCGCGCGCCATCCGCGCCGCGCTCCGCGCAGCGCGCGAATCGCCGGCGGCCGTGCAGTACGTGAACGCGCACGGCACGGGCACGCCGCAGAACGATCGCGTTGAGGCGCGGGCGCTGGAGCGCGTCTTCGGCGCGGGCGCGGCGCTCGTCTCGTCGACGAAGTCGATGATCGGCCACACCATGGCCGCCGCCGGCAGCCTGGAGGCAATCGCCACCGTGCTCGCGCTCGGGCACGGCATGGTGCCGCCCACGGCCAACATCGAGACGCCGGATCCCGACGTGCATTTCGACTGCGTGGCGCGGACGGCGCGGGAGATCGCGCTCGACTGCGCGATCTCGAACTCGTTCGGGTTTGGTGGCCAGAACGTGACCCTGCTGTTCAGGCGGCGCTGACATGCCCGTGAAGACCCGCGTGGCGATCACCGGCGTGGGCGTGGTCAATGCCGGCATCGTCGGTGACTCGGCCGCGCTCGGCGCCTTTCTCGCGGCGCCGCGCCTGGCCCCGGGGGTGGCCGACGGAGACGTGGCCCGCGTGCCGTCCTCGTCCATGACCGGCGTCATCGACGTCGGCGACGCGCGTCGTCTCTCGCGTGTCTGTCAGCTCAGCATCGCGGCCGCCAGGCTGGCCGTGCAGGAATCCGGTGTGGACGCCACCCGCGGCCTCGGCCTCGTCGTCGGCACCGAGTTCGGCGACCTCGCCTCGACGCACGTCTTCGCCGATGGCTTTCTCGAGCGCGGCCCGTCCGGCCTGTCGCCGCTGCTGTTCCCGAACACCGTCATGAACACGATGGCGGCCACCACCGCCATCGCCGTGGGCGCTCGCGAGCTGGCGCTCACGCTGAATGCGCCGACGGTGGCCGGCGAGCTCGCGGTGGCCCGCGCGGCGGCCGCGGTGGCGTCGGGCCAGGCGCCGGCCATGCTCGCCGGCGGCGTCGACGAGATCGACGCCGTCGTGGAACGCGTGCTCCCCGCCCTCGGCTTCACCGGTGACCGGCTCGGCGAAGGGGCGGCCTTCGTGCTCCTCGAGGCGTACGAGTCGGCGCAGGCGCGCGGCGCGCGGATTCTCGGCGAGGTCGCGGCCGCCGCGTGGCGCTCGCTGCCGGCGCGCCCCTGGGGGACCGGACGACGCCGTCGGTCCCTTGCGATTCGCGCCGTGCTCGAGCGTGCCGGCATCGCCGCCGCGCATCTCGGCGCCGTCTACAGCTCCGCGAGCGGCGACCGCCGGCGGGATGCGTGGGAAGCCGCCGTGCTGTCGACCGCGCTCGGTCCGGAGGCGCCCCCGGCGGCGACGCTGGCGCGCCTGCTGGGTCGCCACGCCGGGCTCGGTGTGCTGCGCGTGGCGGCGGCGGCGTGGACGGCGCGCTCGGGATTGCTGCCGGCCGCGACCGATCCGCCGACGGTGATGACGCGCGTGTGGCCGCGTCCGGGCCTCGTGCACGGCCTCGGCCGCGGGGGCGCCCACGTGGCGCTGGTGGTAGCCGGCGCGTGACGCCGTTGCTGCTGATCCCGGCGCACGACGAGCGGGCGACCGTCGGCGCCGTCGTGGCCGCCGCGCGCCGTCACGGCCACGTCATCGTCGTCGACGATGGCTCGAGCGACGACACGGGAGCGATCGCGCGTGCCGCCGGCGCCGAGGTCCTCCGCCACGCGCGCCGGCTCGGCAAGGCGCAGGCGCTACGCACTGGGATCGCGGCCGCACGCGCGCGCGGCGCCAGTCACGTCATCACGCTCGATGCCGACGGCCAGCACGACCCCGACGACGTGCCGACGCTGCTGGCCGCGGCCGCGCCGAGGACGATCGTCGTCGGCGGCCGGTTGAGCTATACGGAGCCGGCCACCATCTCGGCCAGGCCACCCACGGCGCGCCACGCCGTCGCTACACCAGTCTCCGCGATCGCGCCGGAGCGTTTCGATGCGATCCAGGTCGCCGGCTTCTTCGCGTGCTGGGCGGGGGGCCTGCGCATTCACGACACCCAGTCGGGGTTCCGCCTCTACCCGCTCGACGTGTTCGATGCGGTGCCGACGTACCACGGCGGCTTCGTGTTCGAGACGGAGATCCTGCTCGCGGCCGCGGCGCGAGGGTGGGCGGTGCGGGAGGTGCCTGTGCGCGCGCTGCCGCGGGCCGCGTCGCGCAGCCGCTTCCGTCCGGTGGCCGACGGCGTTGCCATCGGCGCCTTCGTGGCGGGGCGCGCGCTGGCGCGCTTCGGCGGCGAGGCCAGCGCCGGCGTCGCCGAAGTCGCCTCGCTGCTCGCGACGGATCGGCGCCGGCATCGCCATCTCTCGATCCTCGAAGCGGCTGCGCCGTACGGCGGTGGTCTCGCCTGGGGGCCGGCCATCGGCGCCGCGGCGCTGCAGCGCCTCAGCGCGCTGCTCGGCGGATGGTGGCGTCATCCGCGCCCGCGCCGGACGGTCGCGGCGGCCACGGCCGCCCTCGCGCTACCCGTGGTGCTGCCGCTGCTGCTGGCGCAGGCGCTCGCCGGACGGCGGCTGTCGGCGGCGACGGCGGCGCTGGTCAGCGCGCTCTACGCGCGCGAGCGGCTGGACGGCGCCGGCGCCGCCGGCTCGATGACGGTCGACACGCTGGTGACGCGCTCCTGATGCAGCGCGCCGACGTCGCGATCATCGGCGGCGGTCCGGGCGGGTCGAGCACGGCCGCGTTCCTGGCCGAGCGCGGCCTCAGCGTCGCGCTGTTCGAGCGCGAGACCTTTCCGCGCTTCCACGTCGGCGAGTCGCTGATGCCGGCGACCATGCTGCTGCTGGAGGAGCTCGGCGTCCGCCACGAGATCGATGCCCACGGCTTCCAGCTGAAGTACGGCGCCTCGTTCATCGACGAGGAGAACGGCAGCACGCAGACGTTCTACTTCCTGCCGGGGCAGGCCTGGCCGAACTACTCGTATCAGGTGCCGCGGGCGGAGTTCGACACGATCCTGCTCGAGCACGCGCGCAAGCGCGGCGCCACCGTGCACCAGCCCGCCAGCGTCGAGGCAGTGGCGTTCGACGCCGACGGCGTGACGGTGACGGCCACCACCGAGGGCGAGCCGCTCCGCGTGCGGGCGGCGATGCTCGTCGACGCCAGCGGCCGCGACGGCTTCATGGCGTCGCGCTATGGCGAGCGCCGTCGCATTCCGAACCTCGGCAAGGTGGCCCTCTTTGCACACTATCGTGGCGCGCGCCGCATGTCGGGGCTGGCCGAGGGCAACATCCGCATCTATGTCTTCAAGGAAGGCTGGTGCTGGTGGATTCCGCTCGGCAACGACCTCACCAGCATCGGGGCGGTCTGCCATGCGCGCACGGTCCGCGCGTTCCAGGGCTCGACGGAGGCGCTGTTCGAGTCGATGCTCGCGCGCTCGTCCGGCGTCTCGCAGAATCTCGCGGGCGCGGTGCGCGTGATCCCGGTGCAGTCAACGGCGAACTTCGCCTATCACAACGCGCCGGTTGTCGCGGACCGCTTCGTCGCCGTGGGAGATGCCATCGCCTTCGTCGATCCGATCTTCTCGGGTGGCGTCTACATCGCCCTGCGCACCGGTCAGCTGGCCGCCGAGGCGATCGTGGGCGCCTTCGACGCCGGGGATTTCCGGCGGCGGCGGTTCGCCGCCTATCAGCGGCGGGTAGAGCGCGGGCTCGATCCGCTCTTCAGGTTCATCCACAAGTACTACGAGCCCTCGTTCTTCCACCTCTTCATGCATCCCCGCGACACCCTCGGCATGTACGTCGCGGTGCTGAACGTGCTGTCCGGCGGCAACTGGATCCGGATGCCGTGGCGGGTCCGCGCGGGGCTGCGTCTGCTCTTCGCCATCGCGCGCATCACCGGCTGGGCGCGGCGTCGACAAGGACTGCCCGTCGAATCGCGCCTCGAGTGGTAGCACGTCCGCGCCGGCGCCGGCGATGAAGCTCGCGCTCGGCGCGCTGCGCGGCTATGCGTTCACGGTGGCCGGCATCGCCATCGGCGTGGCCGGCATCGTGGCGCTGGGAGCGATGGCCGAGCGCATCGTGGCCTTCATCGAGGGCGGCGATCGCTTCGTGCTCGGCCAGATCTCGGTCGCCGGCCGCGGAATGGGAATGGGCGCCGGCTTCACGGCCGGCGGGCTTCTTCCGGCCAATAGCGTGGAGGCGATTCGAAAGGTCGAGGGCGTCGAGGGCGTGCAGCCGCAGGTCATGCTGCCGCTCAATCCGAGCACGTCGCAGTTCCTCACGCTGACGCAGGAGCTGGTGGTCGGCATGGACGTCTCCATCCCCACGCCGAATCGCCATTACCCGGTGTTGCCCGTTCGCGAGGGCCGATTCCTGCGTGCCGGCGATCGGCGCCGCGCCGTCGTCGGCGCCGCCTTCGCCGCCTCGCACGGCCTGCGGGTCGGCTCGCCACTGGTCCTCGAGGGCGAGCGCTACGAGGTGGTCGGGGTGCTCGAGCGGATGATGACGGCGCCCGATCGCTTCGTCATCGTGCCGATCGCGGACGCCCGCGACCAGTGGGTCGCCAAGGATCGACTGCTCCGCACGCTGCTGGCCTCGGGTGCGGCGGCCCTCCGCGCCGAGGACCTGAACACCGGCGCCGCTGTCGGCTGGACACGGGGCGCGGATCCGGACGCGGTCGCGCTGCGGATTCGCGAGCAGGTGCCCGGCGTGAACGTGCAGATCCCGAGCGAGCTGTCGGCGCTGCTCCGCTCCTCGACGGCGTTCTTCTCGGCCCTGCTGGTCGGGATCGGCGTGCTGGCCTTCGTCATCGGCGGCCTGTCGCTCGCCAACACGGTGGCCGCCGCCGTCTTCGAGCGCATCCGCGACTTCGGCGTCAAGCGTGCGCTCGGCGCATCCGACTGGCAGCTCGGGCGCGAGGTGCTGGGCGAGGCGCTGACGGTCACGATCTCGGGCGGAATCCTCGGCGTCGCGCTCGCCATTGCGCTCGGCGTCTCGGTCGATCGCTGGGTGCAGCGGGCGGGCCAGGAGCTCTTCCTCTTCTCGCCCCGCCTGCTGGCAGGCGCGCTGGTCTTCTCGCTGGCGCTCGGCACGGCGGCGGCGACCTACGCCGCCCTGCGCATCGTGCGGCTCTCGCCGGCCGAAGCGATCCGGAGGGGCAGTGCCGCCTGAGGCCGCGCTGCGCGCGCGCGGGCTCGTGAAGCGCTTCGACGCGCCCGCGGGGCCGCCGATCGAGGTGCTCCGGCGTGTCGACCTCGAGGTGCGTCCCGGCGAAATGGTTTGCATCGAAGGGGCCTCCGGCTCGGGCAAGAGCACGCTGCTGAACGTGCTCGGGCTGCTGGAGGACGCCGACGCGGGCGAGGTGTGGTTCGGCGACCAGCCGGTGAGTCGCCTGTCGCGCTCGGCGAAGAGCCGCGAGCGCGGGCGGTGGCTGGGGTTCGTGTTCCAGGCGTTCCTGCTGCTGCCGTCGCTGACGGCGCTCGACAATGTCCTTCTCGCCGCTCGCTACGTGGGGCGGGCCGGCAGCGACGCGCGCCGTCGCGCGGAGGTCCTGCTCGAGCGGCTCGGCGTGGCACACCGACGCGATCACTACCCGGCACAGCTGTCGGGGGGCGAGCAGCAGCGCGTCGCCTTCTGCCGGGCGATTCTCAACGATCCGCCGCTGCTGCTGGCCGACGAGCCGACCGGCAACCTCGACGAATCGAACGGCGCCGTCATCCTGGCCGGGCTGCGCGACCGAGCGCGCGCGGGCGGCGCCGTCGTCGTCGTCAGCCACCGGCCCGAGGCGGCGCGAGAGGCCACGGCCGTGTTCACCCTCGTCGACGGGGCGCTGACGCTCCGCCGATCAGCGTACAAGGAGGCATCGCGATGACCCGTCTGCTGCGCGCCCTGCTCGTGACGCTCGCGCTCGCTGTGCCGGCGACGGCCGCCGAGCCCGTCGCCCAGACCTTCAACGCTCCGGTGGAGCGCGTGTGGACCACGGTCGAGGCCGTGCTGAAGCAGCTCGGCTGGGACATCGAACGACAGGATCGATCGATCGGCATGATCACGACCGAGTCGCGCCGCCTCGAGGGCGAGGACTACGGCGTGTACGCCCAGGGACTTCGCCACCGCCTGACCGTGCACGTGAAGGCGGCCGCCGACAAGCGCACGACGGTCACGATCGAGCGCGACACGTTCCGCCGGGAGCGGATCCTGTGGATCGACAAGGACGAGCCCGCCAACGCCGGCGGCGGCAACGAGGTGCAGCGCTCCGTGCTCGCCGCCATCGCCAAGGCGCTCTGATGGCGAGCACGCTGGGGCTCGTCCTGCTCGCGAGCGTGCTGGGCGGCCTCGGTCACGTCGTGCTCGCCAAGGGCATGAAGATGGTGGCGGTGGCGACGTCGAGCGGCGTGCCGCTGGCCCTCGCGCTCGGCAATCCGTGGGTGGTGCTCGGCGTGGCGCTGCAGGCCGTATTCTTCTTCATGTACATGGCGCTGCTCTCACGCGAGGACGTCAGCAAGGTCCTGCCGTTGACGACGCTCAGTTACCTCGTGGTCGGGTTTCTCGCGCAGTTCATGCTCGCCGAGCCGGTGACGCCGCTGCGATGGACGGGCATCGGCTTCATCGTGCTCGGCGTCCTCCTGGTCGGCCGCACCTGAGCTCATCGCGGGCCGCCCTCCGCTCCGCCGCGCTGAGCGTGCTCGTCGTCGCGCCCTTCTTCGTGCTCGGCCTCGGCGCGGTGCCGTTCGACGATCCCGGCGAGGGGATGCACGCGGAGATCGCGCGCGAGCTCGGCGCCTCCGGCGACGCGCTACGGCTCACGCTGAACGGCGTCCGGTACGTCGACAAGCCGCCGCTGCTGTACGCGCTGCTCGCAACCGCGTTCGGCCTCGGGGGCGCCTCCGAGACGATGGCGCGGCTCGTTCCCGCGCTGGCCGCGCTGGCCGCGGTGGCGGCCACCGCCTGGCTCGGCGCGCGGCTGCTCGGTCCTCGCTGCGGCTTCGTGGCCGGCGCCGCGCTCGCGACCTCGTGCGGCTTCTTCATCTATGGCCGCTACGTGCGGCCCGAGACGCTGTTCGTGGGCGCCATCGCGACTGGCTTCGCGCTGCTGCTCGTCGGCGTGATCGACGACCGGCGGCTCGCCACCGCCGCCGGCCTGGCCGCCTTCGGCGTGGCCGGGCTCGCCAAGGATCCCCTCGGCGCGCTGCTGCCGCCGGTCGCCATCGGACTGGCCCTGGCCGCGTGCGGCTGTGCGCGGCCCGTCCGCCGCTGGCTGCCGCCCTACGGCGTCGCGGCCCTGTTGCTCCTCGGGCTCGGCTGGTACGTGGCGGCCAGCATCGCCACACCCGGCTTCGCGTGGTACACGGTCGTCGACAACCATGTGCTGAACGTCGCGCGCGCGCGCCGGTTCCCGGACGAGGACGTGCCATTGTCGGCAGCGGAGTTCCTGGTCGTCGGCGCCGTCGGCGCGCTGCCGTGGCTTGCGCCCGCCGCAGCCGTCGTGTGGCGACTGGTGCACGCCCGCGCCTGGCGCGACTCCGCGGAGGCGCCGTGGACCGCGCTCACGCTGTGGGCACTCGGCGTCCTCGGCCTCACCGCGCTCTCGGGCTTTCGTCTGCCGCATTACGGGCTGCCCGCCTATCCGGCCATCGCGTTGCTCGCGGCGCGCGGCTGGGCCGAGCTCGATGCGCGGCGGCTGGCCGCCGCCCACGCCGTGGTGTTCGGCGCGCTCGGCGCTGTCTGCGCCATCGGCTGGGCGCGCGGGCCGGTGGCACTGCGGGGCGTGCTCGACGCGACGGATGTCGCCACGCGAAAGGCCGCGAGCACGGGCGCGGCTGTCATCGACGCGGCGATGTTCGTGCCGCTTCTCGGCATCGGCGCCATCGCCTTCGCGGCCGGCGCCGCGCTGCTGGCGGTTCTGGCCCTCGCGCACCGGTCGGCGCTGCCGGTTTACGCGGTGATCGGGACCCTGCTGCTCGTGCTGCCCGCGGTGGCCTCGGGCCTCGCCGCGTCGGCCTCGGCGCGTGGGGTGAAGAGCATCGCTCGCGAGGTGGCCGCGCGCTTCGAGCCGGGCGATCTCCTCGTGCACGAGGGACCCCTCGAAAACTCCGGCGCGCTCGAGTGGTACTCCGGCGTGCGGCCGCTGATCGTCGACGGCCGGCGCAGCGTGCTCGCGTTCGGCGCGAGCCGTCCGGAGACGGCGGGCGCGTTCTGGGACCAGGCGCAGCTCGCCGACGTGTGGACCGGCGAGCGCCGCGTGTGGCTCGTCACCGGCCGGCGACCGGGTGCGAGCCTGGTGACGACGCTGCCCGCCGCGCGGCTGCTGGCGAGCGGCGGCGGCCGCCGGCTCTACGTGAATCGCTGAGGGGGATGGATCGTTTAAGATGGCGCCCATGAGCTCGTACGCGCGGACGCTGTTTCTGCATCCTCCATCCTTCCAGGGGTTCGACGGCGGCGCGGGGTCGCGGTATCAGGCGCGCCGCGAGGTGCGGTCGTTCTGGTATCCGACGTGGCTCGCGCAGCCGGCCGCGCTCGTGCCCGGCTCCCGGCTCGTGGACGCGCCGCCGGCGGATCTCACGCTGGCCGATATCCTGCCGCTCGCGCGCGAATACGAGCTCGCCGTCCTGCACACGAGCGCGCCTTCCTTTGCCCACGACGTGAAGGTCGCCGAAGCGTTGAAGGGAGAGCACCCCGCGCTGCGCGTCGGCCTCGTCGGCGCCCACGTGGCGGTGGCGCGCGAGGCGTCGCTGGCCGCCTCCTCCGCGCTCGACTTCGTCTGCGGCACCGAGTTCGACTTCACGATCCGCGAGGTGGCCGAAGGGCGCCCGCTGTCGGAGGTGGCCGGGCTTTCCTATCGCGACGCGGCCGGCGAGCTTCGGCGGACGCCGGAGCGCGCGCCGCTCGAGGACATGGACCTGCTGCCATGGGTGGTCGACGTCTACAAGCGCGACCTCGATATCCGTCGCTACTTCATCGGCTACCTGCGGCATCCCTACGTGTCGCTCTACACCGGGCGGGGCTGTCGCTCGAAGTGCACGTTCTGCCTCTGGCCGCAGACGGTGGGTGGCCAGCGCTATCGCACGCGCTCGGTCGACAACGTGCTTGGCGAGATCGCGCACGCCACGCGGCTCTTTCCCGACGTCGCGGAGTACTTCTTCGACGACGACACGTTCACCGACAATCTGCCGCGCGCCGAGGCGATCGCCCGCGGGCTCGGGCGGCTCGGGGTGACGTGGTCGTGCAACGCCAAGGCCGACGTGCCCTACGCCAGTCTCAAGATATTCCGCGACAACGGGCTCCGGCTGCTGCTCGTCGGCTACGAGTCGGGCAGCCAGACGATCCTCAACAACGTCCGCAAGGGCATCCGTCTCGATCGCGCGCGCGAGTTCAGCAAGAACGCGCGGGCGCTGGGCATCACGATCCACGGCACCTTCATTCTCGGCCTGCCCGGCGAGACGCGGGAGACGATCGAGGCCACCATCCGCTTCGCGCAGGAGATCGATCCGCACACGCTGCAGGTGTCGCTGGCGGCGCCCTATCCCGGCACGGAGCTGCATCGCCAGGCGCGTGCCCGCGGCTGGCTCGATACCCGCGCGCTCGTGGACGGACAGGGCACGCAGGCGAGCGTGCTCGGCTACCCGCACCTGCCGCGCGAGGCGATCTTCGCGGCCGTGGAGACGTTCTATCGGCGGTTCTACTTTCGACCACGCAAGATCTGGGCGCTCGGCGCGGAAATGCTCCGCGACCGCGCCGTCATGCGGCGTCGGCTCGGCGAGGGCGTCGACTTCGTCCGATTCCTCGCGCGCCGCCGTCAGGAGGCGAGCAGCTCGCTCACGGTGCCGAAGCGGTAGCCCGCCGCCGCGAGGCCGTCGAGAATCGCCGGCAGCGCCGCGCACAGTCGCGCCGGCGCGCCCGGCGTCCCCTCCGCGTCGTGCAGATCGACGATCGCTCCCGGATGCGCCCGTCGGAGGACGCGGGCCACCTGGGCGGCTGCCGGCGCTGGCCGTAGTCCCTCGGGCTGGATCGACCAGAACACGCAGCGCTGCTCGTGCCGTCGGAGCGTCCGGAACAGGGCCGCGTTGACCATGCCCCACGGCGGACGGAAGAGCGCCGGCGCGCGGCCGGTGAGCGCGGCGAGCGTGGCCCGAGTGCGACCGATCTCACGGTCGGTGCGGGCCGGACCGCACAGCCAGAGACTGCGATGCGACCAGCCATGCGAGCCCACCTCGTGGCCGGCGGCGGCGATGGCGCGCACCACGTCGGGCGCGCGGGCCGCGCGCTCGCCCACCAGGAAGAACGTGGCGGGCACGCGCCGGGCGGCGAGGAGGGCGAGGACTTGCGGCGTGAACTCCGGATCGGGCCCGTCGTCGAAGGTGAGGGCGATGCGGCGGCCGGCGCCACGCGGAGCGCGCCACACGCAGCGCAGCGTCAGCACGTGCGGAGCCCACGCGTAGCCGATCCACGAGAGCGCGGCGCCGGCGGCCGCCAGCCCGAGCGCGGCCCCGGTCATCGCAGGCGCGTCACCTGACGGAGCGTGAGCTCGGCGATCACGCGCGCGGCGTCGGGACGTCGATGAACGCGCATGCGCTCGCGCAGCGCCTCCAGCAGTCCCGAGTCGCCGATCGCGCGATCGACGAGCGCGGCGAGGTGACGGCGGTCGCGCGCGACGAGCGCGATGCCGGCACGCGAGGCGAAGCGCTCGTTGCGGCGCTCCTGACCGGGCAGCGAGCCGTACAGGAGCAGCGGCGTCTCCGCCGCCAGCGCTTCGGCGAGCGTCATGCCGCCCGCCTTCGTGATCAGCAGATCGGCGGCCGCCATCAGCCGCCTCACGTCGGGCACGAAGCCGAGCGCGCGGAGGCGCGAGGCGGCCGTCAGCGCCGTCAGCGTCGCCTGAAGCCGCGCGTCGTGTCCGGCCACCAGCAACCCCTGCACGGGCCGCTCCGTCGCGAGCAGCACGCGCGCGATCCTGGGGAGACGTCCGAGTCCGCCCCAGGAGCCCGACATCGCCAGCACCACGGGCGCGCGGTCATCCAGGCCCAGCGCCCGCCGGGCCTCGACGCCGTCGAGCGCCGTCCCGAACTCCGGCCGCACCGGCACGCCGGTCACCTCGATCCGCTCGCGCGGAATGCCACGCGCGACGAACTCGCGCCCGACCTCGTCGGCGGCGACGCAGTACCGGTCGATCCCGGACGCCATCCACTGACTGTGCGCGACGAAGTCCGTGACGACGGTGATGTGCGGCGGCAGCCGTCGCCCGCGCGCGGCCAGCTCGGCCATGACCACGGCCGGGGTCGCGTGAACGGTGAGCACCGCGTCGGGTGCGACGCGGTCGAGCAGGTCGGCGAGCGCCGCGACGCCGATCCGTGAGGCGCCGAACGTCAGCCAGGAATCGCTGGCGATGCGATCGCCGAGTTCGTAGGCGAGTCCCCACACGGCGGGCGCGCCGCGCAGCAGCGCCACGTAGGCCGCTTGCGACAGCCGATCGAAGATTGGCGGCGCGCAGGCGCGGAAGTGGTCGACGACGATCGGCTCGGCGCCCTGGGCCGCCAGCGCGGCGGCCAGCGCCCGGGCCGCCTCGTTATGCCCCGAGCCGTAGCTGGCGGTGAGGATGAGGACGCGCGCCATCGCGCCCTATCCTACCCGGGCTTCAGCGCTTGCGCGGTCTTCGCGTGGCCTTGACGTGGCCGTTCATGGAGGTCAGGTCGCCCAGTGGCGTCTTCAGCGCCTGGGCGACGCGATAGAGGCTGTCGACGGTGATCGACTTCTCGCCGCGCTCGACTTCGCCGATGAACTTTCCGCTCAAGCGCGCGCGGCGTCCGAGCGCTCGCTGCGTATATCCGAGACCCTCGCGCAGTGCGCGGACACGCGCCCCGAGCACGACGCGAACTTTCTTTACGGCCCGACTGCTCATCCTCGCCTCCGCACCCGCCTGCTGGCCCGGCGCTTGATATCGAACGAGAGCTCCTTCGTCATGATCCAGTGTCGAACGCGACCACGACCGGCGCAGTACGGCGCCTGACGCCGCGCCGTCGGCGGCGTACACTTTGTCGTACGGCGGCGTACGGCCGACAGCCATCCGCCACGGAGCACGCCATATGCCATCGATCGGAGACCGCGATCCGCGACGCAACACGCTGCTGAAGGCGCTGCCGGCCGACGAGTACGCGAGGCTCGAGCGGCACCTTCAGGTCGTCGCGTTCCCCGCCAAGCAGGCGGCCTACGAGGCGAACGATCCGCTGACCACCGTATATTTCCCGCTGACCGGAGTGCTGGCGCTGGTGACCCTGCTCGAGGGTGGGCAGACGCTGGCGGTGGCGAGCATCGGCAACGAGGGTTTCGTCGGCCACGCCCTTGTCCTCGGCACGAGCCGCATGCCGCACCACGTGATCTGCAAACTCGCCTCGACGTGCGCCGCCGTCCGCGCCGACACGCTTCGTGACCTGCTCCGGCAGGAGGGGCGGTTGCAAACACTGCTGCTGCGCACCACGCAGGCGCTCTTCAATCAGGTCGCCCAGATCGCCGCCTGCAACCGCGTGCACGCGGTCGAGCAGCGTCTGGCGCGCTGCCTTCTGATGATGCACGACCAGACAGGGCTGAGCGAGTTTCCGGTGACGCACGAGTTCCTCGGCGAGATGCTCGGCGTCCGCCGCGCGAGCATCACGGGGGCGGCCGCCGCCCTGCGCCGGGCCGGTCTGCTGCGCAACGCGCGCGGCCACATCGTCATCCGCAATCGCGCCGGGCTCGAGGCGGCCGCCTGCGAGTGTCATCGGGCGATCGAACGGCAGTACGGACGGGTCCTCCGGGCGGCCTAGCACGACCCCCTTGCGCTGCCGGCCAGTTGTGCTAGATTCGCCCTCGTTCCGGCATCTGCCGTCTCAAGTGCGGAGACGGGAAGCCAGGTCGGGACCAGATCGACGGCCAGAGCAGACGCGATGCGATGCCGGCCAGACGATCTGCCCGCGGACGCACTGGCGGGCGCTGAGGCCAACCTCAGCGCCCGTTCTATTTCCACCGGTCCCGCGGAAATGACACGCCGTCACGCGGCGGTGCCGTCCGGGCAGGCCGCTCGCCAAGTCTCGCCATCGATATCGCGTGTTTACGCGTGGAGCCGGGCTTGCATTCCTCCGCCCGGTCATGCGTGCCCTCGTCCCCCTTGTCGCCACTGTCGCACTGCTCGCCGGGGGGTGCGCCTCGCTCCACGGATACCCGGTCCGCGAATCGCGCGGCGCCGAGACGCGCCGGGTCGGGGAGATCCTCGACCCCTTGCTGGCGGCGGTGGAGCTGCCCTCGCTGAAGACGATCAGCACGTCGAGCTGCAAGATCGGCTTCGCCGTCGTCCGCACCGACAAGGTGAACGTGTGGAGCACGCCGGGCACCGCCGCCCCCTGCCTGCACTTCAGCCTGTTCGTCACCGAGGGCGCGCTGCAGGCGCCGATCGACGAGCTCACCGCCATGATCGCGCACGAGCTCGGGCACCTCATGCTCCAGCACACGCCGCAGTCGGCGCGGCAGACCGCGCGGTCGAGCGAGGCGTGGCGAGCGATCCAGCTCCAGGAGCTCGAGGCGGATCGCTTCGCAGTCGCCCTGCTGAAGCAGCTTCCGCCGTCGTCGGCCGCCGCGTGCGACGCCATGGGACGCTTCCTGCGCCGCGGCGCCGCCGACTGGTACGGCGAGAGCATGTCGGCGCGCATGGAAGCCGCGGTGAGCGAGCGCGCCGAGTCGGCGGATGCCGCGTGTGCTTCCGTCGAGGTGAGCCTGCCCCGCCGCGTGACGCCCGTGTCGCTCGTTCCCTGACCGCGCTCGCCCCCCTTCCGCATTGAACGTGTCCGGCCCGAGTGGCATACTCCTGCCCACGGCCGATTAGCTCAGTTGGTTAGAGCGCGCGCCTCACATGCGCGAGGTCGCTGGTTCGAATCCAGCATCGGCCACCATCAACCGTCGCCGACTCGATGACCCTCCATCGCCGCGCGATCCTGAAGCTCGGCGGCGCCGCGACGCTGGCGTCCGTGGCAGGAGGGCTGCGGCCGCGCCCGGCGGCCGCATGGAACCCGGCGGCGTTCGGCGCCAAGAGTCTCGACGAGATCGTCGCCGCGCTCGGGGGTACGGGGTACGCGCCGACCAAGGCGGTCTCCTGGGGGGCGACGCCGGACATCGCGGAGAACGGAGCCGCCGTGCAGGTTTCCATCACCAGCGCGCTGCCGCGGACGCAGTCCATCGCCGTCGTCATCGAGAAGAACCCGGGGCCGCTGGCGGCGCAGTTCGACGTGCCGCCGGGCACGGATCCCGCCATCGTGACCCGCTTCAAGATGGCGCAGACATCGAACGTCCACGCCGTGATCAAGGCCGACGGCAAGTACTTCGTCGCGACCCGTGAGATTCGCGTGACCTTCGGCGGCTGCGGCTAGGCGCGCGCGCGGTGAGCGACCCCACGCGCATCCGCGCCAGCATGCAGGGCGACAAGGTCCTCGTCCGCGTCCTCGTGACGCACGAGATGGAGTCCGGCCAGCGCAAGGACGCCGAGGGCAAGATCATCCCCGCGCACTTCATCCGTGAGCTCAGCGCCCGCCACAACGGCCGGCCCGTGCTGTCGGCGCAATGGGGTCCTGCCGTGTCGAAGAATCCGTTTCTCCAGTTCACCTTCGCCGGGGGCAAGCCGGGTGACAAAATTCAGGTGAGCTGGGTGGACAGCAAGGGAGACACGCGCACGGACGAGACGGCGATTTCGTGACATGGCCGGCCGTGGTACGATTCCGCCGACGACTGAACCTTCTGTTCTGAACCGATTCCGCCCAGGGAGCCGCGCATGAAGATCTGCATTTTCTTTGACGGTCAGAACTTCTATCGCTCGCTCCTTCGCTACGACGAGACGCTTCGTGTCGACTACGACCGTTTGGCCGCCTGGATCACGAATCAGGTGGGCGGTAGCAACGCCATGTTCGGCGGAGCGTACTACTATGTCGGCGTCTCGGCCGGCGCGCCACCGCTCGTCGAGGCGTTCCTGAAGGGCCTCGAGCTCCGTCCGGGCTATTTCGTGAAGCGCGAGCCGCGCGTCCGCCGCACCGGCCGCTGTAATGTCTGCAGCGGCGAGTACGAGTACACCACCGAGAAGCGGGTGGACACGCGCCTGGTGGCCGACCTCATCCACTACGCCGCCAACGGCGCCTACGACGCGGCGGTGCTGGTGTCGGGGGACGACGATTTCGTGCCGGCCGTGGAAGCGGTCAACGCCCTCGGCAAGCAGGTCTGGGTTGCGACCTGGTCGGCCGAGGAGCTGTCGACGGATCTTCGCGTGCGGTGCTTCGGGCACATCCATCTGAGCGAGGGCATCGGCGCCTTCCGGGTCGAGCGTCCGCGCCTGGCCGAGCGCGAGCGCGCCGCCGTCCCGCTGCGCGGGCTCTCGCGACCGCCGTTGACCCGCGTACCGCCGCGGGTGACGACCGAGGAGAGCCTCGAGCGCGGCGTCTCGGAGCTGCAACGCGCGGAGGCGCGGCTGCCGCACGTGAGCCGCGGTTACTTCGTCATGCGCTGGAAGTCGCACCAGCTGCCGCCGGCGGGTCACGAGCGCGAGGCGCTCGTCCAGCAGATGCTCGACGCCGGCCTGATCGAGGAGATCGAGTTCACCGACCCCGAAGGCCGCCAGGTCATCGCCCTCCGCAGCCGCGAGCGCAACGGCAACATCGCCCTGCCGGGATAACGTCGCGCAGTGTTAGCCGACCGGCTCGCGCGCTTCACCGCGGGCTTGCGGTTCGAGGCGATTCCGCCCGAGGTCGTCGACAGTGTGCGGCTGCGCGTGCTCGATACGCTCGGACTCGCGCTTGCCGCGTCGCGCGCCGATTTTGCCGCAGCGCTGCTGACGATCGTCGCCCGTGAGCAGGGGCCCTGCACGGTGCTGGGCACCGATCGAACTGCGTCCGCTCCGCTGGCGATTCTCGCCAACGGCGCGCTCGCCCACGGGCTCGACTTCGACGACACCCATGCGCCGTCCATCACGCACGCCTCCGCGGTGATCGTGCCGACCGTGCTCGCGCTGGCGGAGGGGCTCCGTCTCGACGGGCGCGCCGTGATCACGGCCGCCGTCGCCGGGTACGAGGCGATCACCCGGATCGGGATGGCGGCTTCCGGCGCCTTTCACGACCGGGGCTGGCACGCCACGGCGGTGTGTGGCCCGTTTGCCGCCGCGCTCGCCGCCGGACGATGCGACGGCCTCGATGCCCCGGCGCTCACGGCCGCGCTCGGCATCGCGGGAAGCTGCGCGTCGGGGGTGATGGAATTTCTCGAGGACGGCTCGGCGGTCAAGCGCCTGCATCCCGGGTGGGCTGGCCATGCGGGCGCCCTGGCGGCCACGCTGGCCGCCGCCGGGGTCACCGGCCCCGCCACCATCTTCGAGGGGCGCTTTGGCTTCTACACTACGTTCGTCGGCAAGCCGCCGGATCTCGCGCCGTTCGACACGCTCGGCCGCCGCTGGGAGACTCTGGAAGTCGCGTTCAAGCCGTACCCGTGCTGTCACTACAACCACGCCTATCTCGACGGCGCGCTCGAGCTGCGGGCGGCCCACGCCATCGACGCGACGATCATCGACGCGATCGAGTGCAGGGTTCCGGCCGCGCAGGTGCCGATCATCTGTGAGCCGGCTCCGACCAAGGCGCGTCCGCGCACGACCTACGAGGCGCAGTTCAGCCTGCCGTTCTCGGTGGCGGCCGCGCTGGCGGAGGGACGGATTGACATCGATACCTATAGCCCGTCGCGGCTCGGCGATCCCCGGCTTCTGACCCTGGCCGCGCACGTTCGGTACGCGATCGACCCCGCGTCGAGGTTTCCCGCGGTGTTTCCCGGCCATGTCCGCGTGGCGCTGAAGGACGGCCGTGTCGTCGAGGCCCGGGTGGACAATGCCCGGCCGGCGCGCCGTGAGGCGATCATCCAGAAATTCCGGGCCAATGCCGCGCGCGCGCTGCCGCCGGCACGCGTCGCCGAGCTCGAGGGGGGGGTGCTCGAGCTCGACCGGGTGGCCTCGGTCGTGTCGCTGCTCCGGCTCTGCCGCGCCTGAGCCTTGCTGGCGAACCCGGAAAGCTCCGGTAGAATGGAGGTATGAAGATCATGCTGGCGCTCGCGGTGGCGGGGATGGTGACCTTCGCGGTCCCGGCGGCCGAAGCGCAGGTCAAGATCGAGACGGCCCGACCCCAGGCGCCCCCCAAAGCGCCCGAGGCGCGAATCATCCCGCCGCCCCTGCATTACGAGCAGACGCGGCCGCGCGACAACGAGTTCTACCCCTACGGCACGCGCGTCGAGCACGACCCCGCGTTCATCGAGCCGTTTGCCGGCTCCTACCAGACGGCGACCAACAGCGGCCGCTACGGACTGTCGGGCTGGACGGCCCCGAATGCGCCCGTCGGCTCGGAGGCCACGCTCTGGCGACAGACCAACGGCTGGTTCGCGCTCGGCTTCTCCGTTACCTGGGACGGTCCGCCCGCGCGCCCGGCCGCCGCGCCGCGTCCCCCGCGCTGAGCGCCGTCACGGCCGCGAGTCTCTGATGCCGCTCTTGCGCGGGAACCTTCACGCGCACACCACGTTCTCCGACGGCATCCGGACGCCGGCTGCGCTGGTCGAGGAGTACGAGCGGCGCGGCTACGACTTCCTCGCCATCACCGACCACTTCGGCCACGAGAACCTGATCGAGCCCGGCTACACGCGGGCGCTGGCGGCGCTGCGCCCGAACCTGATGCTGTTCGGCGGCGTGGAGCTCGACTATGGACGGCTGAGCCAGCACGTCGGCAAGATCGTGGGCGACGAGGAGACGCTGTACGTCCTGAACCACCCGGCGCGCTACAAGCTGACGGTGATGGAGACCATCGATCGCGTGCACGAGATCCGCCGGTTCGGCTGGACGCTGGACGCGGTGGAGATCACCGACACCGGACTTTACCGCCCGCTCTACGACACCGACGACATTCCGCTCGTGAAGATTGCCACCGACGACGCGCACCGGCCGCCGCACTTCGGCCGTGCGTGGATCGAGGTCGAGGCGCCGCGCAGCCGCGACGCGATCATCCGCGCCATTCGCGCCGGTGATTTCCGGACGGCGTTCGCGCCGCGCGACTGAGCGCGGTCCTCAGCCGGGTGAGCCGACCGAGCGCAGGAGGAGCTGCGTGAGCGCCGGAATGGCGCCGACGAGGTCCCCCACGCCGCCGTGCAGCCACTGAACGACGATCTCGTTCACGGCGCCGAGCCATGCGAGCGTGACCACGCGGGTGTCGACGGCCGGGAGCGAGCCGTCGGCCACCGCCTCGTCGAGGTAGCCCTGGATCAGCGCCGCGAAGCGGCCGGTGACCTCCGCGCGCTTACGCTGGTACGCGGGCCCCAGACTGACGGCTTCGAGCAGGATCAACCGCGCCAGCTGCTCGTTGGCGGCGAACGTCGTGAGGGCCGCCGTCAGCGCGCCGTCGACCTTCCCCAGCGCGCCGTGGCGCGCGGTCACCGCGGTGGCCACCCGCGCGACGAGCCGCTCGGCGAAGTCGTCGACGAGGGCCGCGAACACCGCCTCCTTGTTCGGGAAGTGGTGATAGACGGCGCCCTTGGAGGTGCCGGAGGCGCGCACGATGTCGTCGACGATGGCCCTGTGATAGCCTTTGCGCGCGAACACGTCGAGGGCGCCGTCGAGAATGCGCTCGCGTGTCGCGATCTTGCTCACAGGAGCTCCGGATGGCGGATCGCCTGATTCGTATCGGCCACAGCCCCGATCCCGACGACGCGTTCATGTTCTATGCGCTCACGGCGGGGAAGGTCCGCATCCCGGGCGTGCGCATCGAGCACGTCCTCGAGGACATCGAGACGCTCAACCGCCGCGCGCGCACGGGTGAGCTCGACGTGACGGCGGTCTCGTTCGCCACGTATCTCCTGGTGGCCGACCAGTACCGGATGATGGATCCCGGCGCCTCGATGGGGAAGGGGTACGGACCGATCCTGGTCGCGCGGGAGCCGATCGCGCGAGCCGAGCTCGAGCAGCGGGTGACCGCGATCGCCGGCAAGCACACCACCTCCGCGCTCCTGCTGCGGCTCTACGTCGGCGATCCGCCGCTGATCGAGGTGGCGTTCGACAAGATCCCGGCCGTGGTGCGCGACGGGCAGGCGGACCTCGGGCTCCTCATCCACGAAGGGCAGATCACCTACCAGGCGATGGGGCTCACGAAAGTCCTCGATCTCGGCGAGGCCTGGCAGCACGATACCGGCCTGCCGCTGCCGCTCGGCTGCAACGTGATGCGTCGTGCTCTCGGCGACGGCGTCCACCGCGCGCTGTCGCAGGGCCTGCGCGAGTCGATCGCGTGGGCTCACGCGCACGTCGACGAGGCGCTCGAATACGCGATGCGCTACGGCCGGGGCATCGACAAGGAGACCTGCCGCCGCTTCGTGCTGATGTACGTCAACGACTTCACCCTGGCCCTCGGCAAGGACGGCCGCGCGGCCATCGAGCGCCTGTTCACGATGGCCCATCAGAAGGGCCTCATCCCCGGCGTCCCCGCCATCGATGCGATCTAATACCGCCGGACGATGTCGTATTCGGTGGTGCGCTGGGCGGGCGTGAAGCCGGCCTCGCGGATCAGCGTCACCATCTCGTCGACGGAGATCGTGTTCACGTAGTCGGCCGCCTTGTGGACGTTTTCCTCGAACAGCGTGCCGCCCCAGTCGTCGGCGCCGAAATGCAGCGCGACCTGCCCCGTGCGCTTGCCTTCGGAGAACCACGAGGCCTGGATGTGCGGGAAGTTGTCGAGATAGAGCCGCGCGACGGCGAGCATCCGCAGATAGGGGCTCGGGCCCTGGTAATGCTTGATCCATTTCTCGAGCAGCGTGTGCCCGGGCTTGAACGACCATGGCACGAAGGCGGTGAATCCGCCGTGCTGATCTTGAAGATCGCGGATCGCATCGAAGTGGTCGAGCAGGTCGTCGACCTCCTCGACATGGCCGTACATCATGGTGGCCGTCGACTTGAAGCCGCGCCGATGCGCCTCGCGATGCACGTCGAGCCACGCGCCGGGCCCGCCTTTTTTCGGCTCGATCCGCCTGCGGACGCGCTCGGAGAGGACCTCGGCGCCGCCGCCGGGCAGCGTGCGCTGTCCGGCCGCCCACAGGCGGTCCAGCACGTCCGGCACCGTCAGCGATGACACCGCGGCCATCGTCCGGATCTCGGAGGCCGTGAAGAAGTGCGGCGTGACCTGCGGGAAGCGCCGCCGCGTCTCGGTCACGAGCGAGAGGTAGTAGTCGAGCGGCAGCGCCGGGTTGTGGCCGCCCTGGAGCAGCACGGTGGTCACGCCGCGGGCGGCCGCGGACTCGATCTTCGCGAGCACCTCGTCCACCGTCAGCGTCCACGCCTCGGGATCCCCGGGCTTGCGGTAGAACGCACAGAACTGGCAGTCGGTGACGCAGACGTTCGTGTAGTTCGGATTGGTGTCGACGACGAAGGTGACGACCCGCTCGGGGAGCCGCGCGTAGCGCGCCGCCGCGGCCAGCGCCCCGACCTCGAGCAGCGGCGCCTCCGCGAGGAGATGGCGGCCCTCCTCGCGCTCGAGACGCTTGCCGTTGCGGACCTTGTCGGCGATCTGCGCGAGCATCACCCGTACACCTGCACGACGTTGTAGAGCGCGTCGCGCTCCACGGGAATCTTGCCGGCGTCACGAATCATCCGGAAGAGCTGCTCGCGGGCGACGCCGGCCGGCGTCCGAGCGCCGGAGAGGTGCTGGATGCGCTCGTCCTCGAGGGTGCCGTTGACGTCGTCGGCGCCGAAATGGAGGGCGAGCGACGCGGTGTCCTCGCCGAGCGTGACCCAGTACGCCTCGATGTGGGGAAAGTTGTCGAGCAGCAGCCGGGACGCCGCGATCGTGCGCAGGCTGTCGGTGGGCGGTGTCTGGCGCTCGCGCAGCCTGGTGGTCGCCACCTGGTAGGCGAGCGGCACGAAGGTCACGAACCCGCCGGAGGCGTCCTGCTGGCGCCGCAGCCGGAGCAGGTGATCCACGCGCTCGGCCGGCGTCTCGATGTGGCCGTAGAGCATGGTCGCGTTCGTCTTGATTCCCAGCGCGTGGGCGATGCCGTGGATCTCGCACCACCGCTCGGGATCCGCCTTGCCGGTGTATTTGAGCAGCTTCGCCAGCCGCGGCGAGAAGATCTCGGCGCCGCCGCCGGGCATCGACTGCAAGCCGGCGGCCTTCAAGCGCGCCAGCGCGTCCTCCGGCTCGATCTTCCAGCGCCGCCAGAAGTAGTCGATCTCGGCGGCCGTGAATGCCTTGATCTGCACGTGCGGGTGCGCGGCGTGGATGGCCTCGATCATCCGCTCGTAGTACTCGAAGGGCCAGTCGGGGTGATGCCCGCCCACGATGTGCACCTCGCGGGTCTCGCCCTTCACCATCGTCACCATGTCCTCGATGGTGTGCTCGTAGGCGCCGCTCTCGCCCGGTTTCCGCGCAAAGCCACAGAACGCGCACGACAGCACGCAGAGGTTCGTCGGGGTGATGTGGCGGTTGATGACGAAGTAGACGCGCTCGCCTTCGCGCGCACGCTTGACGTGATCGGCCATGCGACCGACGCCGAGCAGGTCGTCGGTGTCGAACAGCGTCTGCCCGTCCTCCCGGTCGAGGCGGTGGCCGGCGCGGACCTTGTCCCAGATCGGCTGCAGGCGAGTATCCGCGAAGCGCACGTCCAAAGCCTCCGTGTGGCGAGCCGCGAGACTGGCCGGCCAGACCGACCGGTCGGTCTGATGCTAGCCGCCGGGATACGGCGGGTCAACCGTGAAACGTTTTTCCATATATTGTGGCCTAGTCCGGTTGACAGCGGTCGAGCGGTGGCGTACTG